>Ga0310040_1001462_pt1 | contig 17131 bp, 14 predicted proteins | sample EPASupsiteHSE623_FD_200237 | JGI IMG/M metagenome (GOLD analysis project Ga0310040, IMG submission 200237) | Bioremediated contaminated groundwater from EPA Superfund site, New Mexico - Sample HSE6-23 (v2) (version 2) | ecosystem: Environmental > Aquatic > Deep subsurface > Groundwater >... | reverse complement strand
AGCATGCACGACCTCGCCTTAAAACGCAGGGACGGCACGATGATCGTGGTATCGATAACCGCGAACGCCGTCTACGATGAAGTGGGAAAACTGACCGTATATCACGGTATCATACGGGACCTGACCCGCATCAGGCAGCTCGAACAGCAGGTACACGCATTTCAGAAAATGGATGTGGTGAGGGAATTGGTCGGAGATATGGCGCACCACATCAACAATGTCCTCAATATTATCGTGGGGAATGCCCAGCTGGCGAAGATGTCGCCCGATTGCACGGAGGAGATAGGGTCTTACCTCTCCTCTATTGAGGATGAGGTGTTCAGGGCGGCGGACATGGTAGACGAGCTTATGACCTCGGGGAGCAAGCACCCGATGGACATGCGGACGGTGGATGTAGGTGCCGTTGTGGCTGATTTCGAGAAGATGGTACGAAAGATCATCGGGGAGAAGATTACCACGATCGTATCTTTACCTGCGACCCCTGTTATGGCGAAGATGGATGTTGCCAGGATAGGCCAGGCCCTTCTGAATCTCATATTGAATGCCAGGGATGCGATGGAGGGGCCGGGTACACTGACCATTCGGGTGAATACAGAAAAACTGACGGACGTTACGACCACGCTCGACGGGAAGATAGCCCCCGGGCCGTATGCCGTCATATCCGTGGCCGATACCGGGCGGGGGATCGCCAGCAATGCGAGAGACAGGATATTCGAGCCGTTTTATACCACGGATATATCCGGCGGGAAGAAGGGACTCGGTCTCAGTGTTGTTCTGGGGATCGTCAGGCAGCATGGGGGTTTTGTGATATGCGAAAGCGAGGAGGGTCAGGGGGCCGTTTTCAAGATATATCTGCCCCTGTCCACAGAGAAGGCAAGGGTGGACAGGCCTGTTGTACGGGGTGTCCTGGGTGGCACTGAAACCATTCTTGTGGGCGAAGACGAAGATGCGTTGAGGAAAATAGCCGCCGAATTTTTAAAGACCCTGGGATACCGGGTTATCACGGCAAAGAACGGAGAGGAGGCGCTTGCGTTGTTCAGGGAGAGTTCCGCAGAAATAGACCTGGTACTTATGGATATAGCGATGCCCGGCATGGGTGGTCTCGATGTCTACCATGAAATCAAGAAAATAAAACCCGGTATCGCCGCTCTTTTCATGACAGGCTACAGCCTTGAAGCCTCGGGCCTTGGTTCTGTGCAGAAACATGGCATCAGTGTCATCCGCAAACCCTTTACCATGGGAGGCCTGGGTAGAAAGATACGGGAGATATTAGAGGCGGGTAATGGGTAATAGGTAATGGGTAATAGGAAAAATACTAGAGGCCGGTAATGGGTAATAGGTGATGGGTAATAGGAAAGACAGATAGAATGAAACTCAAAGCGTTTCCCATGACCTATTACCCATTACCCGTCTCTAAAGCGCGATCTCTTTTGCTTCTATCATGCCGTCAATGGCACGAATCTCTTTCAGGACCGGCTGACCGATGGGGCTGTCCACGGAAACGAAGGCTACTTCTTCACCACTTATCTCACGCGATACGCTGAAACCGGCGATGTTGATGCCGTGGTCGCCAAGGATGGTTCCAACCTTGCCGATGACACCCGGACGATCCAGGATTTTGAAAGCCAGGAATGTCCCTTCGGGGATCACGTCCAGGTGGAACCTGTCGAGCAGGACAATGCGCCCCAACTTGTCGGGAAAGACCGTTCCGGCTATGCTGATCTCCTCGACGTCGGTTTTGAGATTAAAGATGACGAGATCGTTGAACTTGTCGAACTGCTCTGTTTTTGATTCCTCGACAACGATATTCCGGTCTTTGGCCAGATAGGGTGCGTTGATATATGTCACGGACCCCTGGAGAGATATCTCCAGAAAACCGTTTATTCCCGCGATAGTAAAAGGCTGGTAGCTGAATGGGACATCGAACTTGCGTTCGCACAGATCTTCCTCGAAGTTTTTCCCCACCATTATAACGCTGATCTTCTCAGGCCTGCCCTTCGAGATCTGAGCCGCAAGTTTGCCCATCTTTTCCGACAGGTTGAAATAGAGTTGAAGGTGTTCCGGGAGCAGGGATTTCATGAAGGGTATGTTGACGCCATGCTGATAGGGTCGGCCATGCAGGGCGTTGAGGACCTGTTCGGCAATGATTGCCGACACTGCTTTCTGGCCTTCCGCCGTGTTGGCTCCGATGTGGGGGGTGGCAAAAACGTTCTCAAGCTGCAGGAGTTTGCTGTTTTTGGGCGGTTCCTCCACGAAGACGTCGACGCCGGCGGCGAAGATCTTGCCTGAAATCAGGCAGTCATACAGATCGTCCTCGTTGACGATGCCGCCCCGGGCGCAGTTGACGAGAATGACGTCCTGTTTCATAATGGCCAACTTTTCGGCGGTGATCATGTTCCGCGTTGTGCCGGTCAGCGGGGTGTGAAAGGTGACCACATCGGATATTCTAAGAAGGTCGTCGAGGTTATCGTAAAGGATGACCCCCAGGCTCTCGGCTTTACTTTTCTTAATATAGGGGTCGTAAGCGATCACTTTCATACCGAAACTTTTTGCGCGGATTGCCACGTTGCTGCCGATGCGGCCGAGGCCTATAATTCCCAGGGTCTTGTTGTAAAGCTCGATACCCATGAACTTCTTCCTGTCCCACTTGCCCTGTTTCAATGAGTCGTTTGCGAGAGGTATCTTTCGCGCCGCGGCGAGCATAATTCCCATAGTGAGCTCCGTCGCAGCCAGAGTGTTCCCGGTAGGGGCATTGAGGACAATAAGGCCTTTCTTGCTTGCCGCTTCAATATCGATGTTGTCGACGCCGACACCGGCGCGCCCTATTATCTTGAGCCGGCCCGGTTCCTCAATGAGACCCTCTTTGACAGTCGTGCCGCTCCTTGTGATGATAGCATCGTAATTGCCGATGATCTTCTTTAAATCATCGACCTTTATTCCGGCCTGTACATCAATTTCGACTTCCGTATCCGCCGCGAGGATCTTAAGACCTTCTTCGGCAAGATGGTCTGTGACGAGGATCTTGAATTTTTTCATTGGAATCCGCCTAAGTTCTTATTTCTTGTAATATTTCTGTGCTCGTGATATACGTAACGACAGTAAAAGATACCACCCGGAAAAGGAAAAAGCAATACGGACCATATAGTTGTGGGAAAGAATAACCCTGCCGAAAAAAGATTGATACTCGATCACAGCGTGGCAAAAAACGGTCAGGTCGAGGGAAGACGCCCGCTTATCAACCGCAGTAATCTTCGCGATATCATCATTGTCGTTTGTGTTATTTCCGCCGTGCTCTACGATCTTGACTGGGTGAGACTCGTTCTGTTCGGCGTTCTCATGGTCTTTGGCTGCTTTTTTCATTACATGACCAAAGGCGTGCTGATTCGCAACGTGGTTTTGTGTCAGGCAGGGATATACAGCGTGGTGAGACATCCCTATTATATGGCGAATTATCTGATAGATTCGAGCTTCTGTCTCTTGAGCGGCAACGTCTACCTTCTTCTGATCTACCCCTTCCTGTTCTACTGGTCGTATGGACCGACGATCAGAAAGGAAGAGGCGACCCTGGCACGACTCCACGACAGCAGTTTCCTGCGCTACAGTCTCGATGTGCCCCAGATATTCCCGGACGCGTACTCTATCCGAAGCATGAAGGAGATCGCAACAGGTTTTTCGACGAAGAGGATCACGCGTAACGAGATATCCCGGTTTATGCGCTTCTGGGCGACAGGATGTCTCATCATGTTGATCCATACGTTTAAAAGTTCGGGCCTGTGGAAAACGTGGTCTTTCGATCTTGCTTTCGTTTACGACAATCCTCGTGGGGTTGCCCTCTTGCTCCTTACCATAGTCCTGTTTGTCGCGAGCCTTCTTGTTCAGTGCAAGAAGGAGCCTTCCATCCTTAAAGCCGAATAGCCCCATGAATACCGATGTAAACCGGACATCCGTTCAGAAATGGTCTCTCGCTGATTATACGGCGCTTGCCGTTCTCGTTGCGGCGGCTGCCATCCTTCTTTGTTCCGGCCTTTCCGTAAGGTCTCTATGGGGTTCGGAAGGGCGCTGGGCTGTTATCGCCCGGGAAATGATGCACAGCGGCAATTATTTTCTTCCGACCATCAACGGAGCAGTCTATTTCGATAAACCGCTCCTGAGTTACTGGGCCATCATCCCCTTCTCATTTCCTGGGGGCGTTACGGAAGCCTCCGCCCGCATTCCGGCCGTACTCGCCGGTATAGGAACGGTGGCGCTGGTGTTTGCCATCGGCAGAACACTCTTCGGATACGCATCGGGATTCATTGCCGGCCTCGTCCTCCTGACGACCTTTATGTTCAGTTTCTGGGCGAGGACTGCCTCCGCGGAAGTGCTCAATGTCATCGCCATATGGTCGATGTTGTGGGTCGTCCTGCCGGCAGGGGACGGCAAACGTTCCTTTACCCGGTACCTGTTCTTCTATCTTGTCGCGGCTGTTTCATCCTTCTGTAAAGGGCCGCTTGCCCCTGCGGTTGCACTGACAGCCGTTTTCGCGCTGAGCTGTGTGGATATCGTTTCCGATATCAGAAAGGATGGGCTAAGGGAGGCGCAAAAGAGGGTAGCCGGCCATTTTCACTGGATACTCTCCTACGCGGGTTTTCTCGCGGCCTTGTGCGGACTTGCCCTCTTCGCCTTGCTCCTTTTTTTGCCTGTGATCGTCACCGGATCCTGGGACGCCGTCAACCTGATGTGGCGGGAAAATGTCGTGAGGTTCCTGCAGCCCTTCGACCATGTTGAACCTTTTTACATCTATTTCAAACACGTTCCGGTGTTCCTGCTTCCCTGGACGTTCGTGGCTGCCGGATCCCTGGCTGCAATGAAAAACTGGGAGGGCGATCGACGAAGGCGCTGGCTGGCGACGGTGACGATTGCCATTTTTCTTTTCTTCACCATCTCCGGCTCCAGAAGAAGCTATTACATATTGCCTCTTGTTCCCGCTTTTGCACTGATCATGGGGAGGTCCATCGGGGGGTTCCTTTTCCGCGACGAAGAAAGAGACTACCCGGTCATGAAGGCGTGCCTTGTCGTCACGGCCTTCCTGCCCCTCATCGCCGGACTGGCCATGATCTTCGGATACCTCACGTTCGGCGGGTACCGCCATGTGTCACAGATCATCGTCGGGCCACTGGTAACCGCAGCCTCAGTCGCGGGGTTGATGTTCGTCTTTAAAGGTCGCGTCGCTCAGGGAACGGTTCTTGTGTCTCTCGTTTTCTTCTGTCTGCTCTTGTGGAGTTTCACCGCCGGAGCCGCAATAGGCGAAAGGAACCGCACTCTGAAGCCCTTCGTCCGGCAACTGGCGGGTTACATCGATGGCGTAGGTGACGACAAGCTCGCCATGTATGGTGTGGGCAATTCGTCGCTTATTTTCTACCTTGACAGGGCCACTCCGATCAGGGCCTTGAGAGATGCCCGGGAAGTCTGTTCCTTCGGTGAGAGAAACCGGGGCGGATATCTTCTTACCGAGGAGGCGTTGACGGATCGTATCGAAAAGGAATGCGGACAGGGCAAGCTGACCAGGATTCTCACCCAATCGCCCGAAGGGAAGAAAGAGGGCAGGGAGGGTCTCGTACTTTTTCGCGCCGGTGAAGGCCCCTGAAACCCGTGGCAACACGCGTAAATCTTAAAGTTTTGCTTGACTTAGCACACCAAATATATTAATTTAGACAAATTTTTTTAAGGGTGAAAATGGTTATGAAAACATATTTTCCAAAAGAAGGCGAAGTTTCGAACGATTGGTATGTGATGAATGCCGACGGTGTTGTATTAGGAAGACTGGCGGCGAGGGTGGCAATGATCCTCAGGGGTAAGACCAAACCGGTCTTTACGCCGCATGCCGACACCGGCGATTTTGTCATAATCGTCAATGCCGACAAGGTAAGGCTTACCGGGGCAAAACTCCTGCAGAAGACGTATCAGAAGCACAGCAACCATCCCGGCGGATTACGGGTGACGAATGCAAAGACCATGCTTGAAAAGAAGCCGGAAGAGGTCATATACCAGGCTGTTAAAGGCATGCTTCCCAAGAATACCCTCGGCAGGAAGATCCTTAAGAAATTGAAGGTCTATCGGGGCGGCGAACATCCGCACAAAGCCCAGATGCCAAAGGAGATATCGTTGAAGGAGGTACAAGGTGCCTGAAAAAAGGTACTACGCAACTGGTAAAAGAAAGACCGCCGTAGCGCGGGTCTGGATAAAACAGGGTTCCGGGGAATTTGTTATCAACGGCAGGCCGTTTGAAAACTATTTTCCCGTGGAAGAACTGCGGCTCATGGTCAACAAGCCCTTCTTGCTGACGGGGAACGTCGGCAAGTTCGACGTCGTGGCAAGCATATACGGCGGCGGGATACCTGCCCAGGCATGGGCTCTCGGCCACGGGATCGCCAAGGCACTTCTCGAAGTGAACGCAGGCCTCAGGGTCGCCTTGAAAAAACAGGGTCTCATAACCAGGGATCCCAGATCGAAGGAACGGAAGAAATACGGAAAGAAAGGCGCACGCGCCAGCTTCCAGTTCTCCAAGAGATAAACCCATGTTGAATATCGGAATCGTAGGAGCAACGGGCTATACGGGCGTTGTCCTGATGTCCTTGCTCCTTACCCATCCCGATGCGAAAATAAACCTTATCACGTCCAATACGTATCGGGGCCGCAAGATATCGGATATTTTTCCACTCCTCAGGGGTCGCTTCGAGGAAGTGCTGCAGCCTACGGACTCTGATTACCGTGGTGCATGCGATGTCTATTTCCTGTGCCTGCCTCACGGTACATCCATGGCGAAGGCCCGGGAGCTTTTTGATGGAAAGGCCCTCATTATCGACCTCAGCGCCGACTTTCGCTTCGAAGACCTCGCAGCCTATGAGGCCGCATATGTGCCCCATACGGCAAAAGACCTGATCCCCAAAGCGGTCTTCGGCCTGCCCGAGTTGTACAGGGACAAGATCAAGGGGACAAAGCTTGTGGGGAACCCCGGGTGCTATCCAACGTCGGCAATCCTGGCCCTCTATCCCCTTGTCAAGCAGGGTATGCTCGAAGGGGATATCTTCATCGATTCAAAGTCAGGTGTGAGCGGCGCAGGCCGCGAAGGAAAGATCGGCAGCCTTTTCTGCGAGGTTTCCGAGGGCTTCCGTGCCTACAACGTCGGCGTCCACAGACACGAGCCGGAGATACAGAAAGAAGTAAACAAGTATTCACCTCAGAAGATCTCTTTCGTTCCCCATCTCGTCCCCATGTCCCGGGGCATACTGACGACAGTATACAGCAGGCTGTCAAAGCAGGCGAAGACGGCCGATATACTGGCCCTGTTTCGTGACACCTACAAGAGCGATCACTTTGTCCGGGTCATGGATGAAAACGTCTATCCCGACACCCGTTATGTGCGCTTTTCCAACTATTGCGATATCGGCCTAAAGGTCCTCGATGACGGCCGGATCATAGTTATCTCTGCCATAGACAATCTCGTAAAAGGCGCTTCAGGCCAGGCCCTCCAAAACATGAACGTAGCCCTGGCCCTCCCCGAAACAGCCGGGCTGGCAGCCATTCCACAGTATCCCTAGATCTTCGCGCTTCGGCGCAAAACAACTCTTCCAATATTCCAAATGTCTCGCGAACTGTCAATAAACTCAGTGGCAAAGACTACAGACTGAAAGGATTTGTCTCACGCCCGTTCGTCGCCTTGAGGCTCCTCTCTGGAGGCATAGAAGAGAGGGTAGGAGGAAGCCTTAAAAGAATTGCGTCCAGATCCCTAGAAAGACGGGATCAGGCCGCACTTTGCACGCCTTCGGCGGGCTTTCACTATTAACGTTCGAGGGTGGTGCTCATCGTTGTGGGATGAGGTTTTAGCGAAATATCAGGGTCTTTATTTTCCCGCGTAGCGGGATCGAAGATTCCCGGGAATTTCAGTATTCTCAAATTCCCGGGAAGGTCTTTTGTCTTCCTCGTCATGCTCTTTTTTATGCCTCCAGCGAACCCCCGAAAAGGGGGTGAAGCGGGCGTGAGACAGGTTTTTCGGGGTTTGTTCAGTAACGGACTGGCGGTTAGGCTTCTAGGTTGGAATCGCTTCTATTCCTCCATCTTCCGTATGTCTTTAATATGGAGCTGTTCCTTCAGTATGAAGATGAACCCCAGGATGTTGTAGGGGATGTACCATGAGGCATGGAAGAAGAGAGAGACGGCGAAGGATTGGTGTTTGGGTATTCCGAAGATGGCTAGGAGATAGACGAGAAGAAATTGATAGACCCCGATGTATCCCGGCGATGATGGGACCGCGAGGCCCATGTTCAGGAGGGCGCAGACAAAAGGGGCGTAGGCAAAGGGCAGGGAGACGCCCAGAGTTTTGAGGGAAAAATACAGCGCGCTGCTCATCGAGAGCCAGTTGGCTATGGAGAGAGCGACGAAAAGGGCGATTTGCCCGGGCGTACTGATCCGTCGAAGGTTTTCCTGGATCTCGATCACCCTGACTGCAAGCTTGTTGAGGAATGGGCGCTTGAACCGTTCCAGAAAGCCGACGATCTTTCGGGCTGTTTTCTCACGGCTTACGGCAACTAGTACCATCACGGAGACGGCAAAAATGCCGACGAGCACATACAGACCCTTGGATACCGAGTGTGGAAGGGCCTGACTCGGGAAGAAGAGAAAGGTAATGGAAAGCAGGCCCAAGAGGTCGAAGACCCTGTCGATAAAGACGGTGGAGACAGCACAGGTAAAAGGAATGTTTCTTCGCTTCGAGATGGCGTAGCCGCGCGCTACTTCACCGATGCGGGCGGGAAGGACATTATTGATGAACAGGCCGATGAGAAGGGCGATAAAGGCATCGCGAAGCCTTACGTTATTGCCCGTTATCTTTGACCACCTGTAAGAGCACAGCGTCAGGCACAGGAAGATAAAACAAACTGGCAGGAAGGCAAACGTCATATCAGCCCGCGCTATGGTTTCGGCAAGCTGCCGAAACTCTATCCCGCGAAGGGAAAAATAGAGAAGGACAATGCTGATGATGAAACCAAGTATGGTAATGGTCCTGTGTTTTTTCATCTCTTGTAGTTTGTCACAAATATACCGGCGCTTACCATGAGAAGTCCCATTATGAGACCCTTTGTCAGCTCGTCGTGCTGGAAAAGAGCCCCGAAGGCCACGCCGAAAACGGGAGTGAGGAAAGTGAAGACCGAAAGCTTCGCCACGGGATAATCATGGATGAGTTTAAACCAGATAAGGTACGTGGCAAAAGCAATGATAACAGACTGGAAAATCAGCGACCAGATTGCCAGGGCTCCGGGGTCTTTGATCCACTGGGGTTCAAGAAAGTAGGAACAGAGAAAAAGCACGGGAATTGAAAAGACGAGCTGATAGAGGAAGGTGTTGATCGGGTGCATCTTCTCGGCGAGGTGTTTCTTTATGTACAGCGTGGTGGCTGCCCAGAAAAAGGCTGCAAGGATCTCCAGCATATCACCTACAAACATGAGGCGGGTGTATTTCGACGGCTTTCCGTAGAAGACGCTGACAAGTCCTGCGAAGGCGAGTATAAGGCCGGTCCACTTGAGGGGGCTTAACCTTTCGCCGAGGAAGACGTGGGCTCCGGCCGCAACCACAAAAGGCGACAGGTAGATCAGAATGACGGCCCGCGCCGAGCCAGTAAAGAGCATGCCCAGGTAGAGGCAGGCGAATTCCAGGCCGAAGAGGACTCCAACCACAATCCCGTGCACGAGAAGAGTTCCCCGGTGGTAAAGGTCTTGTTTAATGACCAGGCAGTAGGCGATTCCCAGTGCCGAGGCTATCACCGAGCGCAGAAAGGAAGTGAAGATAGGGGAAAACCCGGTATTCGTAACCTTGATCGCCGAGTAGTTAAAACCCCAGAGAAGGGCAAGAATCAGGATGACGACAAATCCCCGCGTGTCGATATGGTCAGTTTTCATTGAGATAATGACCCATGTTTTATAAACATACATACTCTATGTCAAGGAAATTAAGCCCCGGAGGGACTCAAGGCCATAAGACCCCACCGTTTCAGGGTTTTCCCTTGACAATGTGTGGATATTTTTGTTTCTATTAACAGCAAAACCAAGAATAACACGGAGCTTTCCTATGAAGAATACTGCTATTGTCGGGACGGGTTCATATGTCCCGGATCACATCATGACGAATTTCGATATTGAAAAGTTCCTCGACACTACCGATGAATGGATCTATACCCGCACGGGGATCAAGTCCCGAAGGATAGCAGATAAGGATCAGGCCACCTCGGACCTTTGCAAGGTGGCGTGCGAGAGGGCGATGGAGGTGGCCGGCATGACGGCGGCCGATATCGATCTCATTATTCTCGCCACAATCACACCCGACACACACTGCCCTGCCGGTTCGAACTGGCTTGAGGCAAAACTGGGCTGCACGAACGCGGTTTCCTTCGACGTAACCGCCGCCTGCTCGGGATTTCTCTTCGCTCTGCATGTAGCCGACAAATTCATCAAGGCGGGAGCGAACAAGAATGTCCTCGTCGTTGCGGGGGAGATCATGAGCAGGGTGGTCAACTGGAAAGAACGGGAAAGCTGCATTCTCTGGGGCGACGGCGCGGGAGCGGCACTGGTGACGGAATCGGACAACGGCGCGCAGATCCTCTCCACCCACATCCATACCGACGGAGCAGCCGGCGACACGCTCCTCATGCCCGGCGGCGGATCGAAGACGACGCCCATATCCTATGAAAGCGTCGACAAGGGCCTGCACTTCCTCAAGATGATCGAGGCGAACAAATCCTTCAAGGTTGCCGTGAACCGCTTTGCCGAGGCAAGCGAGGAAGCGGCGGCAGTCAACGGCTATACAGTCCATGACGCGGATATCATCATCCCCCACCAGGCGAACCTGAGGATACTCCAGGGCGTGGCGAAGAAGCTTGCTGTCCCCATGGAAAAGATCTACATGACGATAGAAAAGTACGGCAACATCTCGTCGGCGACGGTCCCCATCGCACTCGACGAGGCAGTCCGCGACGGCACAATCAAAAAGGATTCCCTCGTCCTCCTCACCGCCTTCGGCGGCGGACTCACATGGGGAAGCAGCCTGATCCGGTGGTAACGGTTTACATTTGAATCAAAAATATTTAGAATAATCAATCCCCGGAGGGATGGCTGAGCGGCCGAAAGCGGCGGTCTTGAAAACCGTTGGGCATGCAAGTGCCCCGTGGGTTCGAATCCTACTCCCTCCGCCATATTTTTCTTCCCAAAAACCTTACATCTCAACAGAGAAACTGGTCGATTACGTGGGGCGCAAGGCCTTATCCCCGGGCAGCCACGCTACGGATCACACCCGTTATGCACTTTCGGTTCGCTCGATGCTCATTGCGGATAGATGCGGGTGCGAAATGTTAGCTGGTGGTCCGCAGACATGAGTGGTCAGTGTTCTGCTAACCCGGTGCTGTCAGACGCATCGGTCCCGGTCACTTCGTGCCAGGTCCACGCGCCCCGAAATGCAACGGGCTCCACGGCCCTTAACCTAATGGCGGCCCGTCCCGTGATCCTTCGCTAATGGCCGCCCGGGGATAAGGCCTTGCGCGAGATAGAGACGGGAGAATGATGGAAGAACTCCGAAAGACAATATTCTTTGGTCTGATCGCTGAAACCCGGAATTACCTAATGAAGTATCGAATGTGAAAATGTGTAGGGTGTCCCCAAAGTTGACCCGTGCAGTTCGGGAGCGGTATTGAATATGGATGGGGTTGACATCGCGCAACCGTGCTTGTATCATGAATTATCCTCACCGATGCGGTGGAAATCAGACAGTTAGCGGAGAACCTGAACCGGCAGCGGAGACTGATTTTTGTACCTTGCTGTGAGGCATGATGAAAAAGGCTTTTAGCACCAGAGCTCATATGGGGATCAGGAAGAGGCTTTTCTTGCTCCTCGTCGTTGTCTTTGTCTTGGTTCTTCTTCTTGAGACATTCATCTTTTACAAGTGGTATCAGGACCGTAAGGAAGCAGAAATGCAGGCAAACCTCGAACTCGCCCGGGCTACGGGAAAGAATTTCGAGACGTTCCTGCAGGGCCTTGTGCACGCCGAATTGGTAGTCGGGCAGGCCCTGACATCTTCCCGGCCCATCACCGACCGCGACAGGGACCGTATGCTCGATACCTTCAAAGCCCGTAACCCCGCGGTCCGCAGTGTCTCCTGGATGGATCCGGAGGGTCTGGTCGTCGCCTCCAGCCTTCGACCCCTGGTCGGTGTAGACCTGAGCGACCGTTCGTTTTACCGGCAGATCAAGGAAGGACGGGATTGGGCCGTGAGCGAGGTGATCGTGGGAAGGGCAACGGGCAGGCGGACCTTTACCGTGAATTGCGCGGTGAGGAATAAGCAGGGAGAGCTTTCGGGCGTGGTCACTGCAGCCGTCGAGCCCCACCTGCTCGACGGCGTCCTCGCTGTTCCGCGGGCACGGAATGCGGGCGTGAGCCTGATCGATGACAGGGGCTTTCACGCTTACCGATACCCTCGAACGGAGTTCACGCCAGAGCAGATGAACTGGCTCACACTCTACCCCGTTCTGGGGGAGGCTTTGAAGGGGAAGGAGGTGGTCACCACCCTGGTATCCAAAATATCCCGAGAGAAACGGCTGGTTGTTTTTGTGCCCCTTTCGTCCATCGGCTGGGTTGCGGCTGCGAGCAAGGCCGAGAAAGATGTAGTGGCGGCGATCACCAGGAGCCTCCTGCCGCAGGGGATACTGACGCTTCTCGTGACGCTGGCGGCATTCGGGATGTCCCTGGGTATCTCCCGCCAGGTAGTATCATCTGTCGTGAAACTGAGACGTCAGGCAAAGGCCCTCGGGCGGGGGGAGATACAACGGGTAGAGGTAGACGAGATACCTGGCGAACTCAGGAGGCTGGCCGATACGTTGAATGAAATGACCGAGAAGATCGGCCTCAGAGAGGATGAACTACGCAAGAGTCGGGCGAAGCTGGAGGCAGCCCTGGCCAGCATGACCGACGCCGTGTTTATCTACGATGCGCAGGGGAGTTTAATCGACTTCAACGATGCATTCGCTACGTTCCACAGGTTCAGGAACAAAGAGGAGTGCTCCAGGGCGTTGGCCCAGTACCCTGACATCCTCGAAGTGTTCCTGCCTGATGGGACGCTGGCAGCGGTCGACATGTGGGCGGTACCGCGGGCCTTGCGGGGCGAAACGGCCACGAAGGCCGAATATACTTTGCGACGTAAAGACACGGGTGAAACGTGGGTCGGGAGTTACAGTTTTGGCCCCATTCGCGACAAAGACGGGCAGATCGTCGGGTCAGTTGTAATTGGTCGCGACATCACCGAGCGTAAGCAGACAGAAGAGGCACTCCAAAAAGCCCATGATGACCTCGAACTCCGCGTGCAGGAGCGCACGGCCGAGCTTGAGCAGGCCTACGACCAGCTCAAGCAGGAAATCCGGGGGCGTGAACAGGTCGAACAGCAGCTCCGCCGAACCCAGAAGCTTGAGGCTCTGGGCACCCTCGCGGGCGGGATAGCCCACGACTTCAATAACGTCCTTGCAGGCATTATCGGTTTTGTCGAGATGGTTCTGGAAGACTCAGATCCTGGCAGTCCAGAGTACAGAAGACTGGGACTGGTGCTGAAAGGGGCCTACAGGGGGCGCGATCTGGTGAAACAGATCCTTGCTTTCAGCCGGCATGGCGAACAGGACAAAAAACTGCTGGTATTGGCCCGGATCGTCGAAGAATCGCTCAACCTGCTGCGACCCGCGTTCCCATCCACGATCCAGATTGTCTGGAAGAACCCCGCGGATGATTACCAAATACTTGCCGACGCCGTGCAGATGCATCAGGTCCTGACGAACCTCTGTACGAATGCGGCCCATGCCATGAGGGGAAAAGGGGGTGTACTTGAGATAGGCATCTCAGAGGTCGTTGTTGCACAGCAGAGTCTCCCACCTGTGCCCGAAATGGAGCCGGGGGAATATATTGTACTGGAAGTTAGCGACACCGGCTGCGGAATGCAGCCCGAAACCCTGGAACGGATATTCGATCCCTTTTTTACCACAAAGAGGGAAGGGGAAGGGACAGGTTTGGGGCTTTCTGTTTCTTATGGCATCGTGAAAGGACACGACGGATACATTGCCGTTGAGAGCGAACCGGGAAAAGGGTCAATATTTCGTGTCTATCTACCCAGACTCAAGGAAGCAGTGAACATTCAGGACGAAGAGGCGCCGTCCCCGGCAGGAGGGAAGGAACGCATACTCATCGTGGACGATGAAGACATCCTGGTTGAGCTAAACCGGCAGAGATTGATCGATCTCGGCTACGACGTTGTTGCAAGCACGAACAGCATCGACGCACTGCGCGTCTTCCGGGAGGAGCCGGATAACTTCGATCTCGTCATTGCCGACCAGACCATGCCGAATCTTACGGGGATGGACCTCGCAGAGGAACTACTAAAAACAAGGCCCGACATCCCGGTCATTCTTTGCTCAGGTCACAGCGATGCCGTCTCACCGGAACTTGTGCGAGAAGCAGGAATCCAGAGCTTCCTGATGAAACCTTTCGATAAACGCGAGTTGGCGGAGGTAGTCCGCCGGGTACTGGACACAAAGGTAAGAGAATAAATCTGACCTGCTCCGCGATCTTTTCTCGCGACATCCCAGCAACCCCAGCGGGAGATTAAGGGGACATCCTGCAGTCCTCCCGTCAACATAAATAGCAATCCGGATCGAACATCTCCTTCATACCCCGAACCCGGAAGATGACATGCACGGTCTACGATACGTCATTGGCCACGCAGTTGTGCTATAATGCTACCCTATGAAATTCTCTATCAGGAAAGATATTGACTGGGCGGACTTTGATGAGGACGGCAACGTGGCCCTCGAATACCTGCCTGAACGCCGGGATTGTCTGATACCGGACCGGCAGTTGCTGGAGGGAGTGTTCGGATGAAGTTCTGTGTTCGCAGAAGCGTGCATTTCGATGACTTTGACAGGTGGTTCTCCGGCCTCAAGGGAATTCCCCTCGAGCTGGCGCTGCCACATGACATGCAGGAGTTTTGGTCTGTTGTCGGACGCTTTGGGGAATTGGCGGCGTATGTGCGCGATAATGGGTTCCTTGTCAACTCAGTCCATGCGCCTCACGGTCGCCTTTCCGGCAACGCGTTCATGGCCTGGGGGCCACAGGTGACGAGGTTTGCGGAAAGGACCGGAGCCGGGCTTGTCGTGTATCATCCCGAAGGCAACATCGCGAAGGTAAGAAAGCCCCGATTTCAGGCGACGGCCCTCGGGAACATGAAGGTGCTCCAGGGAAAAACCTCGGTCACGGTCGCGATCGAAACCTTCGGAAACAAGAGCCGGATATTTACCCCCTCGGAAATAATGGAGCATGGTATCCCCATGGTTCTGGATACAGGTCACGTCGACGGGGAGGATGCTTTCGGGCTCATAGAACAGTATTCCGGCGGCATAGTCGCTGTGCACCTGTCGGAGAATAGCATAGACCCCACGTCCGTCAGGAAGGTCATGAACCATCTGCCTGCGGAATCATACGGCATCGAGGTCCTGAAGGCGCTCCAGGCCCGGGGCTGGAATGGAACTGTTACTTTGGAATATCTCCCGGATTATAACGACGGACTTTTTCGGCGGGCGTTGCAGAAGAAGTTCGGATGAGTTCCGGCCAGGCCTCCACGGGTTCCCGGACCTGTCCGAGTATCTTTTTTGAATTGGCTATCCCAAATCTGTCAGCGACGACGCTAACAAAGGTGAAGCAGCGATTTCGAGAATTCTTACGAAAACTTCAACGGTAAATTCAGCCGAAAGGTCGCGCTGCATTCAAAACAAGGCCTATCAGCGCCTGTTTTATTCTCGTAGCATCGAAGTCGACACCACCCCGGGGAAAAGGATCTTGATCGTTATCAACCCACTCTGGCATGCTTGAGGACCCATTGGGGCATGAAGGAAACGTTATCATAATAATAACTCATGGTGTGAAAGCAGGTGGATGAACAAAGGGGCTGACATCTCTCTTTTATTGCCCTCAAGGCATCCTTCGAGAACTTTGGCTTCCAGATCCTTCCCCAGTCTGCGTCATAGCTGATAAGATCAAAACAGGGTGAGAGAGAACCATCGGGACGGATAAGCGCCCCGTTCATCCCTGCCCGGCAATTCCACAGGGGGATGTAACCTCGCATTCGCTCTTTGAAGGTTTGGAGATGCGCTATGGAATTAACCATAGGCCAACCGCGTTTTTGTCTCTCGATAAGCCAGTCGAGGAGTTCGTCCACTTCTGTATATTCTTCTGGCGTTATCCAAAGATTATTCTGTCTATGGCTGTAGTAACTTGTGTCAATGAAGTCATGGGGCGGTTCGTTCAAGTGATAGTCGGTGCCGATCTGATTCTCATGGGCGATTTCCGTAAGAAGCTTCACATCTTTAACGTTTGCCCGGCAGATGTTGATATTGAAAAAGACCAGGTACCCATATTTCTCTTTTTGTTCCACAAGGTAGCGGAATTGTGGTTCTATCGCCAAAAGGGCCTTGGGGAGTCCTTTCCTGGGAGCCACGCAATCGACGGCCAGATTTACTGCTGCAACCTTGGCATGTCCCATCTCGTCAACAAACTCTTTGTCCAATAAGTAACCGTTCGTTGGCAGATAGACAAAGAAGCCGTTTTTAACTCCATACCGGAGAACTTCCAGGACAAAATCCTTCCTGATGAGTGGTTCGCCGCCCATTAGTGGGAGGACCCTGCAACCTATCGACTTGAGCCAATCGATCGCACTTTTTGCCGTATCGATGTCCATACCCGGGCGCTCGTTATCGTACTGGTGACAATAATGACAATCAATATTACACTTCCAATCTGTATAGAGGTAGCAGAGAACGGGCCTGAATTGTTCAGAATGAGCCAATGAATAGAGGTAAGGGATGACCCATCGTCGTATTGCCTTGGCCCCGTTATAACATTTGTATGTAATCCGGCCCCTCATTGTCTCCTCTCGTTTTTAAAGTATGTTTAGACGCTCGAAGGTTTCTTGTCAACTCCCGGTAAAGTGAATATCAACTTTGGCGACACTCTTCGCGTCTTCAGATTCCAGACCGGAAGAGCCCGCAACACTATCATCGTCGATTCGCGGTTCTGCAATC
>Ga0310040_1001458_pt1 | contig 17167 bp, 14 predicted proteins | sample EPASupsiteHSE623_FD_200237 | JGI IMG/M metagenome (GOLD analysis project Ga0310040, IMG submission 200237) | Bioremediated contaminated groundwater from EPA Superfund site, New Mexico - Sample HSE6-23 (v2) (version 2) | ecosystem: Environmental > Aquatic > Deep subsurface > Groundwater >... | reverse complement strand
GCCGTCACGTGGAAAAACGGATCAATCTCATTGCGGCAAAGATGTCAGGAAATCTGGGCGATGCCAAGACGATGGTGTTCAAGCTCTGCGATGGCACGGCGGACATCCCGGTATATGCAGTGGTGCCGGCTTATCATGTCACACCGGAGAATGAAGCAATCGTGTCGGCACCGTATGGCACAATTCTTGAGATTGAAAGCGTGCTCGTCCGGCACAACCCGAAGCATGATGCGTACAATGTGCTGGTGAACCGGAATACAGTAATCCACAAACCCGGTGACGTTAATAAATAACGATCTCTACGTACCTGGACGGATTTTTCACCGGGTTTTGGGGTATAATATATCCATTCGCTGACGTGACAAACTAACCGTCACGGTTTGAGCACCCGCACATCAGCCAGTCCTGTTGTTCCTAATAGTAACCGTAAATCTCTCTGAAAATTGAGGGTTTTTTACCTGAAACCCGAATTGATTTTTATAGTTCAGATTTATAGTAAGTGTAGAGCCATGGACAACCTTAATCTGAACAGCGATGAAGCGATCATTCATACGACGCAGACGATTATTATCAATGGCGTCAGGCACGAAGCAGTACTTACCAGCAGGCGCCTCATCCTTGTTGAGAGTGAAAAAGGTCAGATCCATGAAGATATCCTGTTTGCAGATATCGTTCTGGCAAAATCAGGAATCAATAAATTACGCGAACCGATCATAACGATCAGTGTCAATTCGCCCGATGGGGAGAGCCTGACCGTGGACCTTATTTTTATCCCGGGAACTGGCGGCCATAATAGCAGGGATATCGAGAGATGCCTTGCAATTCTCAAACAACACGCGGTCCCTGTTGAGAGCAGAAACCTGGCAGGTGATGCGGTACTCCGGGACCGGGGTGAGAGAACAAATACCGGGGTGTTGGCAATCGATGAAAAGACCGTCCGTCCCGCAGTACCGGAATGGTCATTCATGGGGACATCGAATCAGGTAAAGCAACCCATGAAAGAAGAGGAGGTTCCCGAAAGGTCACCCATCTTCCTCATCGGTATGATGGTCCTCGTAATCGGGGTAATCATAAGTGGAATGTTTATCGTGGGACAGGTTATCCATGCGAAAAATGCTCCGGTTTCCCCGAATATAACTGGACCAGCGGTAACCACTATCGTTACCCCTACGCCAGGTCCCTTACCGACTCCGGCACCGTCACCAGTCAGTCAGGTTACTCCCATCCAGGCAGAGTCACTTCCATCGATCGCTATCCCTCCCAGTGGCATCTGGGTACGGGTAGATTACCCCGGGAATTTTTCCGGGTCCATTGGTGCACTGGGAAGAAATGTCGAGGTCAGTGACTCCGGCACACAGTACTACCAGTTGCCGGTCATTGATACCAATATAGATGGATCTATTGCAAAACTGGACGGAACATCAGAAAAAATGGTAGTTGAGATCTATAAAGACGGAGTGTTGATCTCGCGGAAGAGTACCAGGGCCCCCTTTGGATTGATCGAACAACTCGCGTCCGGCATTGAACAGACTGATATAGCGGTGACCGCTGCACCTACCCAGGAAAGCCAGACCATCGACAACTACCTTCCCAGGCTCAGTATTCCCGGCACCGGCATCTGGGTACGGGTATATTATCCCGGGAGTTTTTCCGGAACACTTGGGGGGCGGGGCATTTTTACAACAGTGAAAAGTACCGGTGACCAATTATACAATATACCGGTTAATGCTGGAATTGTAGAGGGATCAATCGAAAAAGATGATGCGTCAGCAGGAAAACTGGTAGTCGAGGTCTATAAAGACGGGGCCATGATGTCCCGGGCAGCAACAACTATTCCTCACGGCCTGATTGACATACATACACCTGTGTAGAGATGAAAGATATCTGTCGCAGATATTAATGAAAAGGGAACAAAAAGTCCCCATGTTCCATTTTTTCCGGGTTCTGAATCCTACGCTGATGATGTCCGGGATTTTTCAAGAGAGACAACAGTTTCCGGTTCCTGCATCTCCAGCGTCAGTTTTTGTTAGGAAAAATGCAGTATCCGGACAGTATCGCTGAAAAATGCGGTATCAGGTTACCGTGAACCGGTTCGTTCGCGTATTCGTTTTACCGTCAGTGTTGGTGTACCGGGCGGTGTACGCTCCGGTCGTTGCTCCGGTGGGGATATCTATGGTGAACGTAACACTCGTCGGCGAGATCACATTGACATTATACGCGGTAATAGTTGTGGTGCCACGGGTCAGCACGACTGCCATCCCGGGTTGCAGGTTCGTTCCCGGGGCGGTTATGGAGATCCCCGTGGTGCCGCGTACTCCCGTATTTGGTGAAAAGGCAGGGGTTGATCCAACAGTGGGTGTCGCGCTGGTAACGGAGAATGCCTGCGTGCCTGACGAGCGCCCGTCCGTATTGGTCACACGAATTACCCAATTCGTTGCCTCCGCAGCCCCGAGGAGGTCGAATGTGCAGGTGATCTGGGTCGGAGATACTATGACAACACTGCCGGCATTGATCGGGGTCGAGCCGCTCCGCGTCATATTTACGGTGGCTCCGGACTGGAACCCGGTGCCAGTAAGGGTGACACTCACCGGCCAGCCCCGTATCCCGGATGTCGGACTTCGTGCCGTGAGGGTGGGCGCAGGGCTGTTGACCGTGAATGCCTGGGCGCCCGACGCCTGCCCGTCCGTATTGGTAACCTGAATTGCCCAATTCGTTGACGCGGTTGCTCCGGTAAGATCAAAGGTGCAGGTGATCTGTGTCGGGGATACTACGACAACATTGCCGGCATTGATCGGGGCCGAGCCGCTCAGGGTCATGTTCACGGTTGCTCCGGGCTGGAATCCCGTGCCGGTGAGGGTGACACTCACCGGTGAGCCCCGGGTGCCTGATACCGGGCTTCGTGCGGTAAGGGTTGGTGCCGGGCTGTTGACCGTGAACCCGTTTGTCAGGGTGCCGGATTGCAGGTCGGTATTAGTCACTACAACATTCCACTGGCCTGCCGCTGCACCGACAATATTAAAGGTGCAACTGATCTGCGTGGGCGATACGGTCACACCGGTTGCTACGATATCCGCCTGGCCGGTTCGTGTCAGTTTCACCGTGGCACCCGATAAGAACCCGGTTCCGGCAAGGTTGGTTACCGGAACCGAAGTGCCACGAGTACCGAAACTCGGCGTGATAGCAGTTACAGTTGGAGTTGGACTCATAACCGAAAAACCATTGGCCAGTGAACCGGTCTGGGCATCCGTATTCGTGACCACGACATTCCATGTACCGGTTGCTGCTCCGGCAAGGCTGAACTGGCAGGTGATCCGTGTCGGTGAGACCACGTTCACTGACGTGGCAGCGATATCGGACGATCCGGACCGAGTCAGCTTCACGGTCGCACCCGGCATGAACCCGGTCCCCGCAAGGTCCGTTATCGATACGGTAGTACCGGTTGGTGCGCTGTTCTGGGTGATATTCGTGACCTGCGGTGCGGAAGGCGAAAGGATCTGGTATCCCGACGCACTTCCGGTGTAACCGGCATTACTGGAGCTGGCCACGAGGTTCATTGCCCCACTCAGCCCGGATATGCGAACAGCAGATGTGCTCTGGCCATTGATCAGGGAGGTCCCGTCAACACTGAAACTCGTCCAGGCACTGGCAAAGGGCATGTAGAGGTTCAGCGTTGTGAGGTACTGGTCGTAAGTACTCACGTAGAGACTGCTGACGGTACCGCGGTTCCTTAAGACACCATTCTGGTAGAATGATATATCGCCAAACGAGAACGTGGTGATCGAAGTCGAGGACGAGTAGATCGACCCGTATTGGTCACTTTCCACGACCAGCCGGATCGTATCACCCTGGTTCAACGGGTACGCAACTCCGTTGACAGTGATGGTGGAGTAGAGCCCGGTGACCCGGAACTGCACAGCCCCGCCGGTTTCGACATATGCTGCTTTTGCTGCATTGAGGTTGATGGTATGTGACGCAGGAAGGGTCACCATGATTGCCTGTTGCGCAGAACTGCTTCCACTCCCGTCCGTCACCGTAAGCGTTACGGTATAGAGACCTGCCGAAGCGTAGACATGTTCCGGGGGATGCTGTGCGGTCGAATTGGCAGTCCCGTCCCCGAAATTCCAGAGCCACGTTGTCGGATATCCTGTGCTGGTGTCAGTGAAATTCACGATATTGCTGGAGGGAAGTGCATATGTGAAACTTGCAGTCAGCGGCCCGGGGGTCACGGTAAACAGGTTGGTTCCGGTTCCGGATCGCCCGTCCGAATTCACTACTACTACATCCCATTGACCCGTCTCAGCTCCCGTAAGGCTGAACGTGCATTGGATTTGAGTTGATGAAGGGACACTTACCGATGTGGCAGTAATGGTTTTGGTTCCTTTCTGCAATTTCACGACAGGAGTTGCTCCGGGTTCGAAGTACATTCCTGAGATATTTGCTATGATCGTGCTACCGGCAGCACCGCTGTTGGGGGTTATGCCGGTAACCTGAGGACCAAGAATCTGGTACCCGGATGCATCACCGGAAAAATACGTATTTCCGGAACCGGCCTGCAGGTTCATCGCACCTTTCAGCCCGGAAATGCGGACGGCAGATGAGTTCTGACCATTGATCAGGGAAGTTCCGTCAACGCTGAAGCTCGTCCAGGCACTGGCAGGGGGCATGAAGAGGTTGAGGGTGGACTGGTACTGATCGTAACCACTTACGTAAAGTGCGCTGACCGCACCGCGGTTTGTATAGGCACCGTCATGATAGAATGAAACATTGCTGAACGAGAACGTAGTGATTGAAGACAAGGACGAATAGATGGACCCGTATTCGTCATTTTCAATAACCAGTCGGACCGTGTCGCCCTGGCTTAATGGATAGGTTACTCCATTGACCGTGACAGTGGAATCGGACCCGGTGACATGGAACTGCATCTCCCCACCGGATTCCAGGTAGGCCCCCTTGTAGGCATTCAGGATAATATTTCCGGATACTGGCGAGCTGACCGTGATGAACCGCGTTGTAGTGTTGCTGCCAACACTGTTCTGTGCAGTCAACGTCACCGTATAATTTCCGGCTGTTGTGTACGTATATACCGGGTTCTGGAGAACGGATGTTGCACCATCGCCAAATACCCATGCCCATGATGTCGGCGAATTGGTTGAGGTATCGTTGAACTGCACTGCCAGCGGGGTTGTTCCTGATGTCACGTTGGAGATAAAGGATGCAACCGGTGCGAACACCGGGGGAGTCTGCGTAGGTGTGGGGGTAACCGTGGACGTGGGAGATGTCGGCGGGGTAAATGGCGTCGGCGTGGGAGTCATGGTTCCCAGGTATCGGGTAGTCAGCAGCTGCTGCCTTGCACCGGTCTCTTTATACAGGATATCCACTTTATTGGGAAAATCCGCATGGGTGGAATAATCAATGGTAAGGACTTCTCCAATCGACCAGCTGTCACCACAATCGGTACATGTGTAGGAAATGGGCTGGTCATCGACAAGAACCGCAAACTCGCTCATGAGGATGGAATCGCCACTGTTATGTGAAATTTCGATAATTTTGCTATGGTTGGTGATACTCACGGCGACCGCAGGTAACTTGAGGGGGGCCGGCTGTGAAAAAAAAACAACGGCAATAATAGCTACCGCAAGCACGAAAATTGATATGAGCACCAGTGCTCCTACCATTTCTGCTGCTGCTCTTTCATTGGAGGGTCGGGTTTTCATGAAAGGTTTCCCCGTGGAGTGATTGGTATAAATTGGGTTTTAGTAGACAACACTACCAGCCTGGCCCACGAAATAAACTGCGTTTGCATCCGAAGGATCGGCCTCAAGGACGAATAAGCCGATACCGACAGGTCGTATGTTGGTGATGGTGACCGGAGTGTTCGTAGCGAGATTAATTTTTACACTGGAATTTATAACAAGACCTGTAGCTGGCGCTTGACCTGAGGGGACTGATACCAGGGACAGGGTCGATCCCATATCCTGGTATCCCGTAACCCATGAATGCAACAGGTTTGTGGGCTGCCCCGAAGTGGGTTCGTTATACCAGCTTCCGTCCGCCCTGTGGATACTTATCGTAACTTTAGTTGCTGAAAATTCCCACAACTGATCGCCAATGCCGAATATCTTGAATTGTCCGTTACCATTTGCTGCCTGCGTAACGGTAACAACATCCCTGACACTCAGGGGGATAGGACTGGGTGAGGACTCCTCTGTTAAAAGGGTTGATCCCGGCCTGGTTACGTTAAAGGTGAAGTAAGTATTTTGCGGTATGGTTGTGTCTTTTTCCCGGAAAAACGTGATCGAATTTGTGCCGACAACGTTTGCAATAACAGGACCAACCGTTGAAGGGGACTGGTTGATCGCATCACCAATCAGGGATGTATTCCCCAGAATAAAATTGACAACAACCTGCGGATCCGATGCGTTGATAAAGCCTTCTCCACCCCCGGAAGATATCACCGGGGTACCGCTGGGATTAATGTTATTCTGCAATGTTGCGACACTCGAGGAAGCAGAACGAAGCAGGACGGGTGCGGTATCCCCCGCGTTATAAATTATTGAGACTGTCTGGGGAGGGGATGTAATGCCGAGAACCAGGTTCTTTCCCACCGCCCATTCATTGCTCCCGTCGGAAATGCTGAAGTCGGTCCTTGGAGCCTGGTTATCGATAACAACGGCAAATTGCCCCTTTTCCAGAGAGTCACCCCCATTGTGGTAGAGATATAATGTGGTGCCCGCTGCATTGGTGCCGGTCATAAAATTGATATTGGGAACTTCCTGGGGTGTCTGCTGGGATAACAAAAAAATCCCGATAATTGCCACGGCCGCAATAACAACGGTGATCATAAGGATCGCCCCGATGAGCTCAGACACCCCGGAAGCAGAATCAGGCACGGAAGATGACATTTTGTTTGTCTTCATAAGCAATCCCGGCTCCCAGATTATTACATCAGTCCTGAGGCAATATTGTTGAAAGTCACGGCATACTCGGCTGGCTGGATGGTCAGCCACACATCAGGATGCGTACTGTCATCATAGGGGCCTATAACGTACATATACGCAGTTGCTGGTTGAACACCCGGTAAACTTGTTCCGGACCGGTACCATGTCTTATTGGTAATTCCCCCGTTTGCCGCCGCATCATTTAAGGTAGCATTCCACATCTGTGCAGCGTTATAATCCTGGACATTGACACTGATATTTACCCAGTATTTCTTTTCCGGCCCTAATTGCGGGGAGAGGGTTTTCAAACGGGAATCAACCCGGACCGGGCCGTTGCCCCCGATGCTCGCCCCCCCGTCAAGCGTTATCGGAGAAACAGTTACTGCTACAGAGAATGCAGAAACCGTGGTTGCAGAATTATTTACTATGGATATGGGGGGTGAAACGCGTGCTGTTGACCCGGTATCCTGCGAGAGGAAGACCCCGCCATCCTGGTAATAATACCGCTGCTGGAGCCAATAGTGATTCTGGGACTGGTATTGCAGGATATTCATTTTCTTGGTCATATCCATATTAGTAGATCCACCGGCACTGGACAGGGTAATCGTATCACCATTATCTGCTATTGTGAGGACGCCGGCAGATCCGATAGGTTTGAGCAGTGGCAGAAAAAGACCGCTTGCCAGGGTATTCCCGCCACCGGTCCCAAGGTTAAAAGATGTCGAAAGCGTAACGTCATCCCTTTGATTCACCCAGAGAGAATCAAGGCTAATCTTATAATCCGTGAACCGGTCCTTGATTGCATTCATCTGGGAGATCTCGTCCTCCCGGCCGTTTGCAGGAACTACGTACATCATCCACAGGGCCATTGCGGTAACGAGCACACCAAGAAGCAGAATAAAACCGATAACCTCGGAAAGGCCCTTTTCATCCATCCCGTAAGCTATCTTTTTTATCGGCATTTCTACTGATTCGTTTGGTAATGCCTCCTATAAATGTTGTTTGCCGGAACGTATGCATTCTTATCATGATTCGGATACAAGAACCATTCACCCATTCACGGTTGTCACCAGTTCTTAAAATCCGGCAGAGAATTTTTCAGCGCTGCAATCGCCTTCACCGGTCAGAAAAATTCAGGATTTGTCCAGAAATTACGGACCATTCGGGATCACATGCGGAGAAATCTATTCTTAAAAATCCCGGATCTGTTTCGCATAAAAAAAATTTTAATCGATCTCCGGAAATTTTTTTTCAATCGACCCCTCAGCCCCTGCCCGGAATTTTTCAGGCAGACCTTGATTGCATTTCCCGGACCATCATGCCGGAGAATCAAAAATTTTGTAGCATGTACAGGCATTTTGTAGCATAATTATCCAATTGTAGCCTCACCAACTAACACCCTGTGATCGCGATTGAAATTTTTCAGGCAGGGTCTGACCAAAAAAAATTCCGGAAAAAAAGAAAATTGTGCCAAAAAATGTGCACTGAAAATCAGATACCGGGCCGTATCCTTGGGAATTCTCTGCAGTTTTCTGCCGGGCTTTTGATGAGGGTTTTGAACATGTTCCGGAAAAACAGCGTGATCGTTTATGACTTTTCCTTTAAATCCCGCAACGGCAAAATTGTCTTTTTTACCCATTGTAAGTATATATTAACAGAAAGCACGAATTTTATCCCAATATTATACGAAATTTCCGGCACAGGGATGCCACTTCCCCATCATGACACTCTCCAAAGGCTGTATTCTCTGTCACCAGGGCGCAAAAATGGTCCTCTTTGTTACCGGACGGTGTCACCGTACCTGCTGGTACTGCCCGCTCTCTTCAGAGCGGAAAGGGACCGACACGGTATTTGCAAACGAGCACCCGGTGGATATCCCCGCCCAGATCATCGAGGTTGCAGAGAGCATGAGTGCGCTGGGTACCGGCATCACCGGCGGAGAGCCGCTGCTTGTCCTTGACAAGGTCACAGGATATTGCCAGCTGCTCAAAACACATTTTGGAAAGGATCACCAGATCCACCTCTATACGGCAAAAGCCCCGACCGATACAGAACTGACGGAGATGCAGGGGCTGGTCGACGAGATCCGGCTTCATCCTCCGCATGAGTGCTGGGAAAACATCCTTGAATCTGATTTTATTCACTCAGCAAAACGGGCAAAAGAGATGGGATTTGATATCGGCATCGAAGTGCCGGCATTGCCCGGGCTCGAACACCTCATCCCCGCTCTTCCCTACCTTGACTTCCTCAACATCAACGAACTGGAATGGGGGGAGTCAAACGCGTACCAGATGCGGGAGCGGGGGTACGAACTCGCCGATGAACTGCATAATGCGATTGACGGGGCAAAAGGCTGGGCAGAAGAGTTATGCCGGCATGATAAGGTCCACTGGTGCTCCTCCGCGTTCAAGGACTCAGTGCAGCTGCGGGAACGGTTAAAGCGGATCGCCCAGAACACTGCCCGTCCGTTTGACGAGATCACTGATGACGGGACCATTGTGTACGGTGTTATCAAGCCATCCGAATCCGATAAACAGGCATGCCTTGAACTCTGCCGGATGAAATGCGAACCGGACAGCTACGAGGACTGTGGCGACCGGATCGAGATGGCATGGTGGCTGCTGACGAAGTTTGCCGATGAGATGCCGGGCGAGAAATATGTTATTGAACGATACCCCAACAATGGGATGATAGTCGAGACGACCCCGTTATGAGCTTCCGCACGCTGATCGATCCCCTGTACGAGCGCTACCTTCGCATGCAGTGCCGGCATATGCCCAACCATATCGCCATCATCCAGGACGGTAACCGGCGGTATGCAAAACTGTTGGGTGTCGATACGGCAAGCGGGCACCGGGCCGGGGCTGACAGGACCGAAGAGATGCTGGACTGGGCACACGAACTCGGCATCAGCCATATCACGCTCTATACCTTCTCAACCGAGAACTTCTCTAGAAAACCCGAAGAGGTTGGCCCTCTTTTTGCCCTGTTCAAAGAAAAATTCGTGAGTGTGCTCTCCGATGAACGGGTAAAAAAATACAAGATTCGCGTCCAGATGGTCGGGGACCGGTCCTTACTTCCCGATGACCTGCGGGCGGCCATCGATGCAGCAGAAGAGGCCACAAAGGACCACACCGGATTTGTTCTTAATATCGCTCTTGCCTACGGGGGAAGAAACGAGATCGTCCTTGCTGCCCGCGAGATCCTCTCGGAAGTAGAGAAAAGCGGGCTCAACCCGGATGCCATCGATGTCCACACGGTCGAGCAGCATCTTCATGCAGGAAAAGGGATACCCCCGGTAGACCTCATCATCCGGACCGGGAATGAATACCGCACCTCCAACTTCCTCCCGTGGCTGGCAAACGGCCATGAATCGGCAGTCTATTTCTGTGCCCCGTTCTGGCCATTGTTCCGTAAGATCGACTTGTTGCGTGCCATCCGTATCTACGACCAGCGCATATCGGCCAAAAACGGATCCTGATTTTTTAAAACCAGATCGCGTACTATATTTCCCTGAGCGGACAGATCAACAGGTGACAGCTCATGACGGGAAAGAAAGAAACGGGCAGCTCGTGGCGTCATACATCGGTGATTATACGGGCGGATATCTATACAAAGGCGCACGAACAGGGCATCGATATCTCCAACATCTGCAACAAGGCCCTTGCCGATCTGCTAGGCGTGGATTACCGCCAGCAGCAGCTCGATGACGTACCGGTACCCCGGCCGGTGATCGTTGCGCAGAACGGTTCGCCCGCAAAGGTACAAGAGCATGTGCCGGAAGCACTGACTTCCCATCACTCCCCGGTCATCAATGCCGACGATCCTGCCGCAAGCACGACCGTCAGAAGCATAAAACGGCAGCCAAAACCAAAGCCCGTTCCAAAAGAGATGGAACCGGTTCCTGTTCCGTCAGGGAGCAAAGAAGGTGCGGTCCCGGCACCGGCACAAAACGCTGCCCCGACCGGAAAAATCCCAAAACCCGCAGCGGGAAAGGCACAGAAAGGAGAAGGGCTGAAAAAATTTGTCAGCTCTATGATCGCCCGCAGCGATGCCGCCGATGCCGTGATCTCAAAAGATGATATGTACCTGGCATTTACCCGGTTCTGCAAGGAACATAAGATCGCCCAGGTCCCGGATCGCAAAACCTTCACGATTGCCCTGAAAAATAAATTTGCCTTTTTCGATAAGACGGTAAGCGGGACTCCCAGCTGGATAAATGTCCGGTTAAAATAACCGTTTTACTTCCCGAAACGCCGGATCCGTGACTGGTAGTCCCGCAATATCCGCAGGAAATCTACTTTCCGGAAATACTTCCAGTTCACATCAGAAAAGAAGAGCTCGGAGTAAACTGACTGCCAGATGAGGAAATCGGTCAGATGATCCCCACCGCTTTTGATCACAACATCGGGTGTGTATTTGAATGTCAGGTAGGATTCAATGAGTTTTTCATCCACAGTTTCAGGAATAATATGTTCCTGCGCCATCTTCCTGATGCATGCCGTGATCTCCTCCCTGCCGCTCTTGCCAATCGCCACCACCACATCCATACCTTCCCCGATCACTTCTTCCTTGTCTCCTACGTGAAGGATAAGGTGGGCGATAGTGCCGATCTTCCGGATCTCCGGTAAGCATTTCTTCATATCATCCGGCGAGGGGGTTGCGATATGGAAGGTAAGACCATGAATCGCTGGCTGGCCGGATGGGTTGTGTTTTGTCGTAAACGCCGATATCTCATTGCACCATGTAGTAGCCCGGTAGAGTTTATCCGGGGTATCTGCCATATCCTTCCCGCTGATCATGAAGCAGACATGCCCTGGCAGCACCGTGATCTGCCGTTTGAGCATCTGCTCATAAAGCCAGTATATCATTTCCTGCACATCATTGCCGTTCAAAGGTAATGAGACTTGAGGGTCTGTTTTTCATGATGTAACAGGAGTAAACGGATATCTCCTACCCAAATCAATAAAGTGAGAAGACACACAGATATGAAAAGAGATGAACATGCAGCCTTCCATGCGGGAAGATTACCTGGAAGCAATCCAGCTCTTCTCAGAGAAAAATGCCAGGTTCCCCCAATACGAAGAGCTTGCCAACATACTGGATAAACCCCTTCAGGAGATTCGCCCGGATATGGATGAGCTTTTTGTAAGCGGGGACGTTGTCATATCTCCTGAAGGTATGATCACCCTGACCGGAAAGGGAAAACAGACCGGGACCTGTGTCATGAAAAAACATGAGACGCTCCAGTGTTTTTTATCGGAAATTCTCGGCATGGATTCATCATCCGCATCCGATGAGGCATGCACACTTGAGCACACCGTATCCGATGAGACCATTGACCGGCTGGGAAAACTGATCGTGACCCGGGATCACCACGGTCACCATGGAAAGCAAAGACACCGGAAACCAGCAGGGGACCGGCCCTGCCGGACGCAATCAGATGAGTTCTGCCAGTCACCGAGCATCTCTGATTTCTCTGAAGGCGAAGAGGTCGTCATCCAGTGCATCCACGGCAGGGCATGCGCCCAGCGCCTTCTCGATCTCGGTCTTGTGCCCGGTGAACGCGCCACCATCAGGAGAAAATTATCCAATGGTGCGCTTGTCGTACAGGTCAAAGGATGCGATGTGGCAGTGAGCCCGGAGATCGCTTCTGCAATCGGTGTGGAGCGCCTGCCATGAAAATTGCACTCCTGGGAAACCCGGGGGTCGGAAAATCCTTAATCTTCAACCAGCTCACCGGCCTCGGCGTTGAAGTGAACCGGTACCCGGGTTCCTCGGTGGCGCTGGAGTGCGGCAATGTCTGTTACAAGCAGGAAAAGACCGAGATTGTGGACCTGCCGGGTGTCTATTCCCTTGATGGCAACTCGGAAGAAGAGACGCTGGTGCGCACGTTCCTGACAAGCGGCGGGGCGGACGTGATCGTTGCTGTTCTCGATGCCACGAAACTCGAAAGAAACCTCTACCTCTTCGTACAGGCCGCAGAGTTCTCCCCCAGGATGATCGCTGTTGTCAACATGATCGATGCGGCCGAACGGCAGGGCATGCACATCGATGCTGATATACTGTCCTCACGCCTTGGGGTTCCCGTTATCCTGGCTGCTGCATCCGAAGGCAGGAATATCGACAGGATTCTTCCGGTAGCACTGGGACAGGCAACACTGGCAGAAGTCCACGTTCCGTACGATCACCATATTGAAGCCGCATTAAAAAGCCTGGAAAAGACGATCGGAACCCCCGTACATACAAACCTGCTTGCCCTGCAAGGTACTGGCGATGACCCGGTGCTGCTCGACGCCGCAGGGGCAATTGCCCAGGAGATCGGCATGCGCCACCGGATGTCCGTGGGCCAGATTATTGCAACCAACCGGCACAACTTTGCCCGGGAGATCACGGCTGCCGTCGTGAAGCGCACAGCCCAGAAGAGACCCTATGATCTCGACAGCCTGCTCACCCGGTCATTTCCCGGCATCCCGATTCTCTGTGCGATCCTTTTCTTTTTGCTTCTGTCCGTTTTTATGATTGGGTCATGGATGGAAGTGATCATTGTCGAGGTATTCAATTCTACAATCATCACCCCGTTCACGGCACTCGCATTACCCCCCCTCTGGGACAGGATCGGTTTTTCTGTACTGATCGCCCTTCAGGCAGGTCTTGGGATCGCGTTTCCCTTCATCTTCACCTTCTATATCGGGCTCTCCCTTCTCGAAGACACCGGGTATATGACCCGGGCTGCCTTCCTTGCCGACCGGGCCATGCACCGTATCGGGCTTCACGGGGAGGCAATCATTCCTATGGTGATTGGATTCGGGTGCACGGTTCCTGCGGTCATGAGCCTGCGTCTGCTCAAGACCCGCAGGGAGCAGACGATCGGAGCATTTCTTGTCACCATGATACCCTGCTCTGCCCGGACCGTGGTTATTGCCGGCATTGTCGCTGCCTTTGTTGGCATCATCTGGGCCTTCTCCATCTACCTGATCGTGTTTATCCTGCTCATACTCACCGCAGTTGTTCTCAGCCGCATCACACCGGGGGAACAATTCGGTATGATTGTTGAGATGTCAACACTCCGCATGCCCCAGGCAGGTCTGGTACTGGCAAAATCCTGGCTTCGGATCAAAGAGTTCCTCTTTATTGCCATGCCGGTCCTGATAGCCACCAGCATCCTGCTGGGTCTCTTCCAGTACTTCGGCCTGACCGAACTATTCGAGCAGATGGTTGCACCGGTCACTGTCACGCTGCTCGGGTTGCCGGGCTATGCATCCACGGCACTCCTGTTCGGTGTATTCAGGAAAGAACTCGCCTTCGAAACACTTGCGGTGCTTGCCGGTACCGCAGATCTCGGATCGGTGATGAGCAGTGTCCAGCTGTACACGTTTGCAATCGTGAGTGTGCTTTTTGTTCCCTGTGTGTCCACCATCGCTGTCCTTTACCGGCAATTGGGGGCAAAAATAGCCATCGTTACCTCAGTTTACACGGTTTTCCTCGGTCTTTTCATCGGAGCAATTATAAACATTCTCATGAAATGATCACACCATAAATGTATACCTATAAGTCGGGGATTGAGCAGATTGATCAGTTGTCCGGTGGTTTTGAAGCCGGCACTAATATCCTCATCCTTGCACCATCCATGAGTTTTGCCGAGCAACTTGCCTATTCCCTGGCAAAACCTCTCGAAGGCGAATATGCCATCACCCTTTCCACCAACGAACGGGCAGCAGAGGTCGTGGATTTTTTCAAACTCGCAGGATCGGACAAGCGGTTTATCGGCGTCATTGATGCGATTACCAAGAGCTCAACTCCAAGCATTGTCGATACACCCCGGCTCATGTTTGTCTCAAGCCCAACCGATCTCACGGGAATCGGTATCAAATTTTCCAATATGATCGAGACAATTTTCGAGGGGGAATTTTCTGATGGGGAAGCCGGCCTGTTCCCGCCCCCCATCCGGTTCTGCGTGAACTCGATTTCAACCCTCCTCATGTACCGCAAGCTCGAGGTGCTGTACCAGTTCCTCCATGTGCTCACCGCGAAACTGAAAAAGATCGAGGGCGTGGGCATCTACCTGTTGAACAGCGAATCCTTCGATGACAAGACAAGGTCGTTGATCAAACAGCTGATGAACTGTGTTATTGAAGTCAAGGTCGAGCAGAACATCAGTTACCTGCGGATACAGGGCATACGGGGAATAAATGCAGACTGGCAGAAATTTTCAGTCAATAAGGGACAGGTGACTATCCTCGCATGATCTCTGCCCGTCACACTGTTGAGGAATGAAACTACAATGCCATTTTCCTGTCGCGATTCCGGTGAATCCCCGTGCTGACGTTTGTCGGGCTCGGGCTTTATGATAAGACCGACGTATCGGAAAAAGGACTTGCCTTAATCCGGCATGCCGACTATGTTTATCTCGAATGCTATACTTCGCGACTCATGGGAACAACTATCGAAGAGCTGGGAGACTATTACGGCAAACCGGTTCATCCTCTCTTCCGGGAGGATGTGGAACAGCACCCGGAAGAGATGCTGGACAAGGCAGTGACCGGCAACGTGGTCTTTCTCTGCGCTGGTGACCCGATGGTCTCTACCACCCACGCGGATCTCCGGATGCGTGCGGCACAGCGGAGCATCAGGACGGCCATCGTGCACGCGGCATCCATTGCGAGCGCAGTCTGCGGGGTTTCCGGGCTCCAGAACTACCGGTTCGGCAAGTCCTGCTCGGTTCCCTTCCCGCAGAAGAACTGGTCGCCGACCACCCCAATTGATGTCATTGCACAGAACCTGTCCCTGCGGCTGCACACATTGGTATATCTCGATATCCAGAACGAGCGGTACATGACCGTACCGGAAGCCGTTACTCTGCTGGAAGAGATGGCCGTGAAAAAAGGGTGCCGGATCCCCCTGTATATCGGCATCGCCCGGGCGGGTTCTGACGCCCCGGTCATTCTTGCCGGTCCGGCCGGGAAGGTTTGTGCCGGTGATTTCGGGCCGCCGCTGCATATCCTCATTGTCCCGGCGGAACTGCACGATATGGAACGTGAATACCTGGAGATGTTTGCCGGCCTATGAAAATTGCGGAATGCCGGGATGCACTTGGTACAGTCCTTTCACAGACAAGGGTTGCAGCAGACACGTCCACATCTCTTGGGCACGAAGGATTCGCAGTCCTTGAGATGGCGCAGGCATACCGGGATGACGGGACCACGTTCTACGCGTCGGGCGATCTCATCAATGCACTGGCAGCCTTCTGGTATGGCGCCGGCTGGCTGCATTTCGGTATCGCATCCGGCCTCCTGGCCTGCGATAGCCGGATCTCCTTCTGCCCGTTTGCCGGATCATCAGAGACCCTGTCCCTGCCGTTTGCAGAAAAACTGGAGGAGAAGACCGCTCGTTACGAACGGCTGCTCAACACTGCCCGTTCCTCGGTGGAGTGTTCGGGCGAGCCGGCAACGATCGGCAATGATTTTGCCGGAAAAGTCCTGTTCATTGCAGCACTTTATGCAGCACAGGGCGCAGCGTACCGCAAGACCGGGGCACGTGAGGCAGCCCTTGCCTGCTTCAGTTACGGGCATGGCTGGCTGGATGCCGGTGTTACGTGCGGATACTTCCGCATCCTGGCACACCGGGATATCTTTACGGTATAGGGTACCTGCCTGCCCTTGTGGTCACACCACCCGGGGTTTTGTTTTTTTAAGATCAAGCGTTTATACTATGCATCATAACCTGTTTAGATAGCAGCCGGTAACGCTCATCATCGCCGGATATCCAGGAGTTTTTATGGAGAAGTCGCAGGTCAAATGGCTCTACATTTCGGTAGGATTCTCACTTGCCATCCTGCTCCTCATCCTGTACTTCACCATCAATGAAAATACCCTCACGTATCTCCAGCAGGTCAATCCCTGGTTCCTGGTCCTTGCATTTATGACGCACCTCCTGACCATGTGCTTCTGGGCGTGGCGTGTCCAGAAGATGACCGGGTCCCTGGGGTACAGGATCGGGTTTTTTTACAGCCTGAATCTCGTTTTTGCCAACCTGCTGGCAGCGTCAGTCACCCCGGCGCAGGCGGGGGGAGAACCGGTCCGTATTCACGAGCTCTACAAGGCCGATGTCCCTCTCGGCGATGCAACAGCGATCGTTATCATGGAACGGGTGCTCGACGGCATCGTTCTTGCCGGGCTGGCCGCATTTGCCATGATCGTCCTGACTGACCAGTGGAAGAGCCTTGGTGC
>Ga0310040_1001457_pt1 | contig 17185 bp, 10 predicted proteins | sample EPASupsiteHSE623_FD_200237 | JGI IMG/M metagenome (GOLD analysis project Ga0310040, IMG submission 200237) | Bioremediated contaminated groundwater from EPA Superfund site, New Mexico - Sample HSE6-23 (v2) (version 2) | ecosystem: Environmental > Aquatic > Deep subsurface > Groundwater >... | reverse complement strand
GGGTTGAGCGCCAAGGTCAAAGCTAAATCCGTTGGAGAAGGAGCTGCGCCGCGCTCTGGCGGAGCACCACCCTCAATTCCCAAAACCTGTATATTTTGAAATAAAGTAACGCTGACCAATTCCGTTGTTGTCTGGCCCCCAACCTGCTGGTTGTAAGGAAATGTCCCCATCACGTCGACATAATCACCCTGCCTTACTTTTCCTCCAACAGCAGAAAGAAAAGGGATGGTCATGGTGATGGCACGCTTGCCTTGCGGCGTGCGCATGGCCAGGCTTGTATCTTTTGTCGCAATCGTCAACTTCGTCGACATAAGCTGTTCGCCGGGGAAAATATCAGCGATCGCCCGTTTTCCGACAACCATACTGGTAGAAGAAAGCGCCTTCGGCTGAACGTAATTCTCAGGCACGGCAGCGATCGTAATCATGCCTTCCTCAATGGTCGCGCCCGTCGGTATATTGGCTGTCGCAACAACAACATAAGCTTTTCTTTCCTCTTTGATAAATTGTTTTTCCGTCTGACTGATATAACCCCGAACCATCACAACCGCTGTCACCGCCAGCACAACCGCTAAAATGATGCTCAGTTTCCTTTTGTCCACGTAGGCTCCTTAATTTTGCCTATAGCAGGTTTTTTACTTTGCAAAATTAACTCCGCAGCTTGCGCAGTAAATTTTTATCGGCTTACCCTGGTAAAAATTTACAAGCGCTCGAGCCAGGAGTATACTTTACAATCTTCCAAGACCTAGCCCCTTTTGGGCTAGACCCTGCCCTTAATAATGAATTGGGCAGATCTAACGCTTTCTGCGTTACAACAACTCGTCCTTGATCTCAATCTTGGCTTCTCTCTTAAGCCTGTCCGCCAATTCCTGCACGCGCTGCGTCTGTCTCTGCTGCAATAACCATGACTTTATCTGATCATAGACGGTAACATTGTATCCAGGGATCTTGTCGTTCAACTGCAATGCCCCACCGCCTTTTTTATCATCCACCTTAACAATATAATATTTTCCGTCCGGCCCCTTAAAAATCTGGCTGATCTGTCCTTTATCTAAAGACACGACAACCTCGCGGAACTTATCAAACTTGCTGTTTTTATCCACAACTCCGATATCGCCGCCATTAGCAGCGCTGGAGCCTGTTGACTTTTCTTTTGCAAGCGCCGCAAAATCAGCCCCTTGCAGAAGCGCAATCAGGGTTTCCTTTGCTTCTGATTCCGAGGAAACGACAATTTCACGAGCCCTGATTTCCTGCGGTGTTGAAAATTCCTTAGGATACTGATTGTAAAAATTTTCTATCTCCTGAGCGTCGACGGTAATGCCCTTGGTCTCATCATTGACCAACTCGGCAAAGAGAACGTTTTTCTGCACTTCGTCAACAGCGTCACGAACTTCTTTTTTCTTATCAATGCCCCGGGCACGGGCATCCTGGACAATCAGTTCCCGGGTGACCAAATTACTCAGTAATGTTTTTTTCTCTTCGCGGGTCAGGGTTTTATTTTCAGGAGACGCTGCCTGCATGGCCTTGACTTTTTCATCGAAATCCTCAAGCGTCAAGACCTCATTGTTAATCTTTGCCAACACCGTTCCGTGCACAACAGGAGTGAGAGCTTCTTGCGGCTTTGCCTTAGACGCCGTGACGGCAGCCGGAGCTGTCGGCCAAAAAAGATTTTTTATCTGATCACACCCGGAAAAAGACACCATCGCGCCAATAACTAAAAATAAAGAAAATAAACGATACCCTTTTCTCATTATTTCTCTCCTTTTCTATAAACCCCTGGATATTAAATTAGTTATAACACAATTAAAATTGTAAATCAATAAAAAATGACGGGCATTTGTGTTTTTTTTTCAAAGCAAAATGGTTGCTTTTGCATGATTCAAGGCATATCAGGATTAAAATGATTTTTGCCGGCAAAGAACCCCATGGACAATGGCACAGAGATGCTTAAAGACCACTTTTTTTATAATCTTTTCTTGAGCGTGAGGATATTCTTATCCCCTTTTCTCTCATGTTCTATTTTATCCATGAACTTATTCACAAAATAAATCCCGAGGCCTCCGACTTTGCGCTCTTTGAGCGTTGCATTTATATCCGGCTCAGGCATACGGGACGGGTCAAACGGTCTGCCGTCGTCAATAAGGCGCGCCGTAAATTCAGTTTCTGTTGCAAACAAGCATACCTCTATCTCGTGTTCATTTTGATCCGCATAAGCATAGGCCTGTATATTCACCAATGCTTCCTCGAGGACAAGGAGTATTTCATTGGTCGCTTTGTCGCAAACCCTGCATGCCTTCGTGAAAGCGCGGACAGTTTCTTTAAACTTTTGCATTTCAAAAGACTTACTCTTAAGGATGATCCTTTTTTCTACGGAAGGCTCCTCACGCCTCCTTTCATTGCCGAAATATTTTAGAGCGAGCAGCGTGATATCATCCGACTGCGGGACTCCATCGCAAAACTCTGCGACCTTACAGGATATTTCTATTACCATATCTTTAATGGGCTTCTGGGACGCCGCGCTTATGGTTTCCCTAAGCCGCGCACTGCCAAAAAGCTCCTGATTTTTATTAAAAGCCTCGGTGATCCCATCGGTGTACATCAAAAGAATATCCTGCGGGCCAAGACGCATCCTGCTGTTTTTATATTCCGCTTCTTTTGAGGCTCCGACGGCAATTCCGGTATCTCCTTCCAGCAATTCAACTTTTCCTCCAGAATGCACCAAGAGAGGGAACATATGCCCTGCATTAGAATACGAAACCTCTGCGGTCTTTATATTCAAAATCCCGCAAAAAATGGTTACAAACATGCTGGAGTCGTTGTTCTGCACGACCTCTTTATTCAACCTGCTTAATATCTCCTCCGGCTTATCCTCTTTTTTTACCATGGCCTTGATCATGGTCTTGGTAACGGCCATAAAAATCGCCGCGGGGACGCCTTTTCCTGAAACATCGCCAATCACAAAACAAAGACGCTCATCATCGATAAAGAAAAAATCGTAAAAATCCCCGCCCACCTCTTTCGCAGGCTCGAGGATCGCGTATAGATCAGCCTCAGGTCTATCCGGGAACGGAGGAAACGTCTTCGGGATGATGCCCTGCTGAATATCATGAGCGATCTGCAATTCGCTCTGCATGCGCTCTGATGCCGCCGTAGTCTCAGTAAGTTCTCTGATATATTTTTTTAAGGAATCTCTCATATAGACAAAAGACTCGGCGAGCATCCCTACTTCATCTCTTGATTTAATAGCAGACAGATCAAAGTCCAGCTTGCCTTTTCCGATATCGCGGGTTGTAGCTGCTAATATTTTGATCGGGCGCGTGATCGATATGGCAATAAAAAAGAGAATTGCAAAAAGAAATATAAATCCAAGGATGCCCAGGACAAGCACCATCCGACTCAGTCTGTTGATATCAAAAAGCAGCTCACTTTGAGGGAAAACAATCCCTAAGGACCATCCTGAAGACGATAATGGCGCGTAGGAAAGCCACGAATTCTTACTCCCAAACAGACTGGTGCGAGAAACAAGGCCGGTCTTTCCCCTGACCATGTTCGTGCCTATCACGCGCAGGTCCTTATCATCGGCTTCATCGGCCTTGCTGAAAATGCTCTCATCCATGATCAAATCATTCTGAGGGTGCGTAACAAACACCCCATTCTTGGAAACAAGAAATCCATACCCGGATTTTTCGATTCTAAGCGAGGAAATTATTTCCTGAAGCCAACGCAACGAGACATCAACGGACACAACGCCGGTTAATTTTCTCGCCCCGTCGACATTAGTGTAAAACGGCACCGAATATGTCGCCATAAGAATTTCGTCAAAATAAGGTTCGCTCCAGACCGGGACCTCAAGCTCTTTGGGGATCTGATACCAATCCAAATTAAAATACCTGTACGATGCGCTCCCCTGATACTCTAATTCCAGCTTTTCTTTCTTGCGGGAACAATAAGGGGCGAAATACAGAAGGTCTTTGTCAAACGCGTAAGGCTCAAACGCAACCGTCATGCTGTAAATTTCCGGATTGTCCCTAACCGCTCCATAGATCATGTGCAGGATCTCGTCTTTATCAAAAGGGTCATTTTCAAGAAATGAGGCGACCCCTTTGGGGATTTTTTCAATCCTTAACAGCACCGAATCGATGGCGTTCACCGTAGCGTATGTCAGATGCTTCGCGTCATCTTCTATTTTTTGCGTGATGATTTTTTTGGAAAACAAATAGTTGTACCAGAATATACCAAGAAACAGGACAGAACAGCTCAAGAGAATATAAAAGGTAAGTTTAAAGGCGATGCTTGTATATTTCTTCATGCTAAAGGCAATCTTTATAAAAATCCTTATAGTCGGAAACGGAAGTCACCAGGCCGCTTTCTTTAAGAAGATTTGTAACAGCACCATAATCGCTTTCCGATAATCTCCAGGCAGGCTCTCCCGAACGTTCATCCATCATCAAATCTTTCATCCTTGCGAGCATCCAATTCTGATGATCCCGGTTTGCCGGAATATGAGCTGCTTTCATGTATTTAAGGATAATATCAACAGCCTCCTCAGGGTGCTTGAAAGCGTAAAGCCAGCCTTCAAGCGACGCTTTCACAAAAGCGCGGCAGAGCTGCGGGTTTTTTTCAAAGAAATCCTTTAGGACATAAACACCATCTTCGGGCAAATTTAACCCATAATCAGAATAGAAAAATGTGTTCAGCTCGTCGGATTCATAACCGGCATTGAGGATGGCGTGGTATTCGTTGTACCACATCACTGATGCAACATCCACGCCGTCCCGCAGAAACAGATTTATTGAATAAGACTGCGGGACAATTTTTACCTCCAGGTTATATTTTTTGAAAAAAGCCAGAGGCTGTATTTTAAATATCCCTTCCCACAGGCCCACTTTTTTATTGTTGATATCCTGAGGCGTCTTGATCCCGCTCGACTTTTTGGCAATAAGCATTAACGCTGATTTGGGGGTGACCTGCGCGATATTCACCAACTTAGGCGTGCCTTCATTTTCTTTAATAGCACTGGCCAGCCACATAGAAGCAAAATCAACCGTACCCTCTTTTAACATGCGCTCCACTTGGACATCCGGTCCGCCCGGCACAATAGTAACATCCAGCCCGTATTTTCTGTAGATGCCTTTTTCGTATGCGACATAATAACCGGCAAATTGTGCCTGAGGCACCCAATGAGGCAGAAAAGATACTTTTTGAAGAGAAGTGTTTTGCGCAAATGAAAGAGAAGCCGCAAGAAAAACGGGCAGGGAAACAAAAAGCAGAAATTTATTCTTCAAGGAAAATCCTCCAGCTACCTTCAAACCAGGTTTGCCAAAGCCTTTTCTTTTGTGTCGCAGATATCGAATATCCGGTCAAATCCGGACATTTTAAAAACATCAAACACAAACGGCTTCATGCAGGCAAGCGTCATTTTGCCTCCGCCCTGCTGCAGCCTTTTGGCAACAACAAGCATCACTCTTAATCCGGCGCTGGATATATATTCCGTCTTTGAAAAATCAACCAGCATCTTTTTAGAACCGCTATCAATGAGATCAATAAGCTTCTGCCCTATTTCGCCGGATGTCGAAGTATCAAACTTGGCATCAACCAAAACCAGCGCAATGTCTCCGCTTTGTGTTATCTCCATCTTTTGCTCCTTTTTTTATTCCTTAATTTTTTGTACCAAAAAACGGGCGCTATCCTAAATTTTAAATATTTTACCACAGTTTTTCTAATCCATGGTGTTTTTTTAAACCGTTTCGTCGGTATTTTGATTATAGATAATTTAGAGAGCACTAACGCGCAGAACAAGGAAGAGCAAAAAATATTCGTAAGAACCGAAAGGATTGGCTACGGACTGAGGCCTGGAATTCTGGTAGCCCCAACCAAGCACACTATTATGCGCCTTGTGGCGCATATAGCGAAGTCCTTGTGAGCAGAGCGAACAAGGGCGAATTAACTCAACGTTTTGTGGGATATTTGCTTCAAGATATACCGAGGAGGAATTCTGGTAGCCCCAACCGGATTTACAATGAGGCCACAACTTATGGAACGAATACAATGAGTGAACATAAGCTGTTTGGCCGAATTGATCCCGACAGATACAAGGAGGTTTCGAAGAAATCGACGCTGTGTTTATCTGGCGGGGGAACCGAAAGGATTGGCTACGGACTGAGGCCTGGAATTCTGGTAGCCCCAACCGGATTTGAACCGGTGTCTACAGCTTGAGAAGCTGACGTCCTAGGCCAGGCTAGACGATGGGGCCGAATACCGATTAATCTATAACTAGTGATCGCATTTTCCGAACAGGCTATCCGCCTTAACCAAAGGTTAAGGCGAGACCTCGCCTCATTCAATTCTATGATTCCAGAGAGGCTGGGACGATGGGGCCGAATAAGTCTATAGTCAATAGTCCATGGTCTATAGACAAAAGGACATTAAAATAATAATTTATCAAGAAACTCAAATAACAAAATTATTTCAAAATGATTTTAACTATAGTCTATCGACTGACCTATTCTTCTTCTTTTGCAACAATTTTAGCGACAGATGTAACAACATCGCCTTTATCTAAAGAAATCAAACGCACGCCTACGGCATTACGTCCTGTTTCACGGATATCTTTCACGGGACAACGCACCATCATCCCCTGTTGCGTTATAGTCATTAACTCGTCGTCAGGTAAAACACAATTCAAGGCTACGGCTGCGCCGTTTTTCGCTGTTACTTTTACATTAATAATGCCTTTACCGCCGCGCGACTGAATACGGTATTCATCAATCACCGTGCGCTTGGCAAAACCCGAAGACGTAACGGTTAAAATAGTTGCCCCTGTCTTAGCCAATTCGCTCGAAACAATCTCCATGCCGATAACTTCGTCTTTTTTCGCCAGAGAAACACCCCGAACCCCTTTGGCCTGACGACCCATTTCTCGAATTTGCTTTTCTTGAAAACGGATGGCTTTGCCCTGGGATGTCGCCAATAGAATATCCTGGTTGCTGTCCGTAAGCTTTGCCCCCATCACACCGTCATCCTTATCCAACCCCATGGCGACAATGCCGCCTTTGCGGGGATTGGCGAATGCGGAAAGAATGGTCTTCTTTATCACCCCTTGTCTTGAGCACAAAACAATGGATTTATCATCGGAGAATTCCTTGACCGGCAAGACCGCCGCGATCTTCTCTTTAGCCGCTAACTGCAAAATGTTAATAATGGCTTTGCCCTTGGACTGGCGCGATGCCTGCGGGATTTCATAAACCTTGATCCAATGCAGCCGCCCCTGGTCCGTAAACACAAGAAGATAATCTTTGGTGGAGGCGATAAAAAGATGCTCGACAAAATCTTCCTCGCGCGTCTCCATGGCAGAAACGCCCTTACCTCCGCGTTTTTGCTTGCGGTAAGCGCTCATGGCCAAACGCTTGATATAGCCCTCATGAGAGATCGTAATCACCATGTCTTCCTCGGCGATCAAATCTTCAAGTTCGATATCTTCCACTTCACCGATAATTTCTGTGCGGCGTTCATCGCCGTATTTCTTTTTTAAAGCGGCCAGTTCTTCCTTGATGATCTCTTCGACCATTTTTTCCGACGCCAGGATCGCCCGGTATTTCTCGATCTGTTTCAAAAGTTCAAGATATTCGCTTTCAATTTTATCCCGCTCCAGGGCTGTCAGGCGCTGCAATTGCATTTCAAGTATTGCCTGGGCCTGAATATCCGAGAGTTCAAAATTTTTCATCAACGCCTTTTTCGCTTCAGGCGTATTCTTGGATTCACGTATCGTCTTAATAATTTTATCTAAATACTTTAGGGCGATCTTCAAGCCTTCCAGGATATGGGCACGTTTTAAAGCCCGGTCGAGTTCAAACTGGGTCCGGCGGCGGACAATCACCTTGCGGTGATCCACATAACAACGCATAACCTGCTTAAGGTTTAAAACCCTTGGGCGCCCGTCAACTAAGGCGAGCGTTATGATGCCGAACGTTGTTTCCATCTGCGTGTGCTTATAAAGCTGATTGAGAATGATCTGGGGTTCGGTGTCGCGCTTAAGCTCAATGACAATGCGCATGCCGTCTTTATCAGATTCATCGCGCAGGTCGCTGATCCCTTCAATCTTCTTTTCCTGAACCAGGTCAGCGATGGTTTCAATTAAAGTGGTCTTGTTAACCTGATAAGGAATTTCTGTGATCAAAATATTGTCTTTGCCGCTTTTCTGGCGCTCTATGGAAACACGGGCGCGAAGCGTTATCTTCCCCCGTCCGCTTTCAAAGGCGTCCTTGATGCCGCCGCGTCCGCAAATGATCCCACCCGTCGGAAAATCAGGCCCCTTGACGAACTTCATCAATTCCTTGATCTCGGCGTCGGGATGATCGATTAAGTACGCGATACCGTCAACGACTTCTACCAAATTATGCGGGGGGATATTGGTTGCCATGCCAACCGCAATACCGCTGGATCCATTAACCAAAAGATTGGGAAGCGCGGAAGGCAAAAGAATGGGTTCTTGCAAAGACGCATCAAAATTAGGAACAAAATCAACTGTATCTTTATCGATATCTGCCAGCATCTCGTTAGAAATCGCAGCCAGACGCGCTTCTGTATAACGCATGGCTGCTGCGGCATCACCATCCACAGAACCAAAGTTTCCCTGGCCTTCGGCCAAAGGATAGCGAAGCGAAAAATCCTGAACAAGCCTCACAAGAGTTTCATAAACTGCGGTGTCGCCGTGAGGATGATATTTACCTAAGACTTCACCGACGATACGAGCTGATTTTTTATACGGTTTAGAGTGATCTAAATTAAGCTCGTGCATCGCGAAAAGGATCCTGCGGTGCACGGGTTTGAGGCCGTCTTTGACATCCGGAAGAGCGCGACCGACAATAACGCTCATCGCGTAAGAAAGATACGAACTCTTCATTTCTTCTTCAATATAAACCGGGACTATTTTTTCATTTTGCGCGTACATGCAATTCTCCAAACATATAGTTTAAAATATGAGTCAAATACAATTAAACATGCCGGTCTTTTGATATTTCTGTAAGCCTTTGATAGCTCATCCACCAGGCCGAAATCCCAAAAGGGATAAAAAACATCATCAACAAAGGATCAACTTTGCGAAGAATAAAAGGATTTTGAGTAAAAAAACTGACGATCATCAACGCCGCCAGCCCGATTAAAAAATAGGCTAAAACAATAATCAAAAAAACTCCCAGATAACGCAGGGCGTTCCCTTTAACGCGCATGCGGCTTTCCCGCAAAGCCTGCCGGGCGCCAACGTTCTCAAACGCATTAACAAGGGGACTGAGTGAAAAAAAGAAGTAATACCAAAAAGCCGCGATCAACAATGTAACAAAGACCGTACTGGTGACCAAAAGGACCGCCATGCGTATGTGTGGAGAAACCGCGGACTGCTGCGACAAATAAATATAACGGCCGAATGTCTGAACGATAAAAGCCGGCACCAGATACGCCAGGATAACCACTACCTGAAGACACCACGCCTTCAGATAAGGAATAACCCGCGTGCGTGCGTCGTCAAATGCCTCTGCAAACGAAATATTTTTTTCCTGTGCTCTTATATAATTTATCATCAGGATATTTAAAAAAGCCCCCACGCCAATCACCACCAGCCACGCGCAAAAAAACAGAGCCGAAAAGAAAGCCTGAAGCAGCGTAAAAGTCTCGGCGCTATTTAACGGACGCACCAGCTGAAGGATTCTGAATAAAAAAATGTTTAAAGCACTAAAGGCCAGGATTGGAATAAACTTTCTGACGTAAGCCTTAAAGGCTTCACGCAAAATCCCGACAATACGAATACTCGTGTTTGCGGTTTTCTCCATCAGATCCTCCTTCATAAGCCCACCTTATACACTTCCTTAAATATCAAGATTGCGCACCAAATGCGCATTTTCTTCAATAAACTGCCTGCGTGGATCAACCTGATCGCCCATAAGGATTGTAAAGATCTCATCCGCTTCAATGGCATCTTCAAGCACGACCTTCAAAAGCGTTCTGCGCTCAGGATCCATGGTTGTTTCCCACAACTGCTGAGGGTTCATTTCACCTAAACCTTTATACCTCTGGATCGACATGCCCTTGCGCGCCGTATTTTTAACATATTCCAAAACATCACGCAAAGCAAAGAAATCATGGTCTTCTTCATTGATCAGCTTAAAGCGAGCCTTGAGCTTTTTCTCTTCCGAAGACATTTTCTTTTTTGCAACTCCTACCTCTGTCCCCTTTTTTGCGACGTTTTCGGCAAAATACGTCTCAATGGGAATGCCCAATTTTTCTATCTTTGAGATCACCTTTTCCATTTCCTCTGTATCGTAAATCTCTACGTGATCAAATTCTTCCTTTTCGCCCTTGGCTGTTGCGGACAACTTAGCTAATTCAGCATCTGAAAACAAATAATTGGTTTCGTGCTCCACTTTAGCCACATAAATAGGCAGTTTTTTGGAACTCTTATGTCTATTTTCTATCAAATTCTTTAAACTTACTCCCTTTTTATCTAAAAGTATGTTAAATCTTTCGAATTGTACCAAAAGCTCAAGGATTTCTTTAAACTGAGGATCGTTGAGCGTCTTTTTCTCCGTTAAAATCGTAAACTTAAGTCCTTCCCTGCCAATATCTAACAACAAACTGTTCATCTGATCTTCAGTTTGGATATACTCTTCCCTGGTGCCTCTTTTTATCTTGTAAAGTGGGGGCTGGGCGATATAAACATGCCCTTCTTCTATGAGTTTTGGGAATTGCCGTAAGAATAGCGTCAAAATAAGGGTCCGTATATGAGATCCGTCAACGTCAGCATCGCACATGATGATAATTTTATGATATCTGAGCTTTTCTAAGTTGAATTCTTCGCCAACACTGGTGCCAAGCGCTGTAATGATAGTCCGGATTTCATCGTTGCTCAAAATCTTATCCAGCCTGGATTTTTCAACGTTTAAGATCTTGCCTTTTAAAGGGAGGATGGCCTGAAAACGCCGATCGCGGCCCTGCTTGGCTGAACCACCTGCGCTGTCGCCTTCTACCATATATATTTCGCACATAGACGCGTCTGTTTCAGAACAATCCGCGAGCTTGCCAGGCAGAGAAAGGCCTTCAAGGGCACCTTTGCGCCTGGTTAATTCGCGGGCCTTGCGCGCCGCTTCACGGGCGCGAGCGGCCAAAACCGCTTTATCAACAATCTTGTTAGCGACCGAAGGATTTTCTTCAAAAAATGTTGTTAAAAACTCAAAAGCCTGTGAAGCCACAAAACCATCGGCCTCTGAATTGCCTAATTTTGTTTTTGTCTGTCCTTCAAACTGCGGGTTAGGGATCTTGAGGCTGACAACAGCGGTCAGACCTTCACGCACATCCTCCCCGGAAATCGAAGCGCTTGAATCTTTGAGAAGATTTTTTCCTTTGGCGTATTGGTTGATGGCGCGCGTTAACGCTGACTTGAAACCCGTCAGATGTGTTCCGCCTTCGATGGTATTGATATTATTGGCGAAAGAAAAAATATTTTCCGAATAACTGTCGTTATACTGCATGCCGAGTTCAAGCACCATATCGTCGGCTGTTTTCTCGACGTAGAGAACCTTATTATGCAAAGGATTTTTATTTTTATTGAGATGCTCGACAAACGAAATGATGCCGCCGTTAAAACAAAACAACCCTTCTTTATCCGACCGCTCATCCGTTAATTTGATCGAAAGGCCCTTATTTAAAAACGCGAGCTCTCTCAAACGGTTGGCCAGGATATCATAAGACATCTCGATGGATTTAAAAATCGCCTTATCCGGCTTAAACGTAACCTTGGTGCCGGTCGACTTAGACTTGCCGATCACGGTCAGCTTGGAAACGGTTTTGCCTTTTTCGTAGCGCTGATGATAAATCTTTTCGTCTCTTTTAATTTCAACTTCAAGCCATTCCGAAAGCGCATTAACAACACTGACGCCCACACCATGCAACCCTCCGGAAACCTTATACGCACGATGATCAAACTTACCACCGGCATGAAGCGTGGTCAAAGCCACTTCCACAGCCGGTTTTTTTTCTGTCTTATGGATATCTACAGGAATACCGCGGCCGTCATCGGCAACGCTGACGCTCATGTTCTGATGAATCTCGACAGCGATATGCTTGCAATACCCGGCAAGGGCTTCATCGACGGAATTATCGACAACTTCATACACCAAATGGTGCAGCCCGCGGCTCGTCGTATCTCCAATATACATGGCCGGACGCATACGCACAGCTTCCGCGCCTTCTAAAACCTGGATTGTTGTTGCATCATATTTTTTAACGTCTGGCATATCTTTTTTTGCCCCTCTCGCTTCAAACACCGCCCAATCGTAAGACAATTTCTTTGATGCCACAGCCCTTTGACAACTCCTTCAACAGGGCTTTTTTCTTTAAATTCAATTCATAGAGCCTTGCTGAATTATCTACATTAACCCGAATTCGATCTTTTGTCAAATGGACAATTTTTGTATGCGGGTAAACACTTGCCCCCACCGCTTTCATCCAGACACCCAAGACCTTATCCAAACCTTTGGTCTTTTGTTTCTTTTCTATGTCATGCAGGACGCTTTTTAAAACATCTCTGATCTTTTCCATGCTGGATTTTTTACGCTGACAAAAGAACACACTAGACAACCCTGTGCGAAAAATTAAAAAAATAAAACTTCCCCACGTTTTTTACGCCAATCTCATGGGTTGAACGATATAGGTATAATCAGCTGTGCGCACAACACCCGGTTTTTCAGTATCAAACAATTCCAACAAGACCTCGTCTTCGCGCCAATATTTCAGCATGTCCAGCAAATAACCCGGGTTAAACCCGATCACCAACTCTTTGCCGGAATACTCTATTGCGATCTCTTCCCTGAATTCTCCCACGTCCGGCGTTGACTTGGAAACAACAAGCTTATTTTTAAATAGTTCGAACCGAACCGCCTGAAAATCAGGCGTTGTAAACAAGTTCGCCCGGCGTAAAACAAGTACAAAATCCTCTTTATTCAACCGTATCTTAGTCGCTGACGCATGAGGAATGACTTTTTGGTAATCAGGAAAATCTCCTTCAATAAGGCGTGAAATAATCACCACGCCGTCCATTTCAAAAAAAGCCTGATTATTGCCGATAACCAAAAAGACATCTCCTTCTTCTTTTAAATTGCGCAATAATTCCTGCACAGTCTTATAAGGAAGAATGATTTTAACGTCTTTATGTGTTTTTGTTTTTAATTTTTTCTCAACCACGGCCAATCTTCGGCCATCTGTACCCACAAGTTTGACACTTGTTTCGGCTCCGGATTCTGTTGACCCGCTTTTAAGCTCAAACAATAAACCATTTAAAACATACCTTGTTTCTTCATGAGAAATAGCAAAAGAGGTTAACTGGAGCATTGTTTTTAAAACTTGCTGCTCTAAAGTAATAACCTCTTTATCTTTAAACTCAGGAAGTTTTGGGAATTCTTCTTTAGGCAAGCCCATCAACTTGAATTCACAGGTTCCTAACTGAATATCCACAATATTATTTTTTTTGGTGTTAATTCCAACACTACCTTCTGGCAATTCTTTAATGACATCACTAAGTCTTTTAGTTGGAATAGTAATTGCTCCTACTTCAAGTACTTCGGCATCAATGGTTACGGAGATTCCTATGTCTAAATCTGTAGTAGTTAACCTTAATTTATTCTTTGTGGTTTCAAATAAAATATTGGAAAGAATAGGCAACATATTTTTTGGGGTTATGATGTTTCCTACAATCTGGACTCCTTTAAGCAGCTCCCCTTTATTCACTTTAATCTTCATTGAGTTCCTCCTAAGTACTAATGATTTAAAAGATAAACAGTAGTAGTTGTAATGGGTTTGGATTCTGTTGAAAACTCTATAAGTTTAGAATAATTATAAAGTAATGTCAAAAAAAAATGTTGAAAACATGTGTATCAAAATCTAATCACTGTTGAAGGTTAAGCTTGATCTCTTCAATAATGTTCTTTAAATTTTGCTGATTGAGACTATCCTGCTTGATTTTTTTATAAGAATGTAAAACAGTTGTATGGTCTTTGCCTCCAAACTGCTGGCCGATCTCCGGTAAAGACAGGCTTGTCAGTTCGCGCACTAAAAACATGGCGATTTGGCGTGGCAAAACCACATTTTTAATCCTTTTCTTGGTTTTTAGGTCTGAAACCTGAATTTTATAATAATCAGCAACCTTTTTTTGAATTTCTTCTACGGAAATCTGCCTGGAAGCTTCTTTAAGGAGATCTTTAAGTACATTTTTCGCAGTTGCGGCGGTGATGGGCTCGTCTTGAAGAAGTGAATAAGCGATGACCCTGACCAGGGCCCCTTCCAGCTCGCGGATATTGCTCTTAATGATCTCAGCGATAAAATAAATAACCTCATCGGGGATGCTGATGGATTCATTTTCAACCTTTTTCTTTAAAATCGCTATGCGTGTTTCAACGTCCGGAGGCTGGATGTCCGTGACCAGGCCCCAGCTGAATCTGGAAACAAGCCGTTCTTCCAGATGCGCGATCTCTTTGGGTGAGCGGTCCGATGAAATGATGATTTGTTTATGGGCGTCATAGAGCGCATTAAACGTGTGAAAAAATTCTTCCTGGGTGGCTTCTTTATTGGCGATAAAATGAATGTCATCGATCAAAAGAACGTCTACATGGCGGAATTTGTCGCGGAAGGCTTGGGTGGATCGGTGCTGAATCGCACCAATGAGTTCATTTGTGAATTTTTCCGACGGAGTGTAATAAAATTTTGTTTGTGGATTATTTTTTTTGATCTTGTGGCATATCGCCTGCATGAGATGTGTTTTGCCAAGTCCCACCCGCCCGTAGATAAAAAGCGGGTTGTAGGCTTTTGCCGGCGATTCCGCGATGGCGACACAGGCGGCATGCGTGAAGCGGTTGGATGGTCCAACGACAAAATTTTCGAAAGTATATTTGGGGTTTAAGAAAAAACCATCAAGCGTCTTCTCTCTTATCGGGCTGCGGTTTTCCTTTTGTTTTGGGGGCGCGTCTAAGGCGTTGTTGATATGGTAACGCGTTGTGTAGTCAGTTTTTAAGTTTTTCAAAGAATCACGGATCAGGAGATCGTAATGTTCGACGACCCAGTCTTTGAAGAATTCATTAGGGACTTCTAAAATAAGAGCGTGCGTTGATTCGTCACACTTCGGTCGGATAGGTTTGATCCACGCCTCAAAAGCGCTTTCGCCTATTTTTGGTTGAATCGCCTGACAGATTTGATCCCAGAGGGTTTTAGTATGTGTCATACGAGAATTCGACGGTAAAAAAGAAATCCTTCGTCGAGCGGAAGAGACTAATTAACAAAGTTCACAAGTTATCCACAGGCGGGTTCGTTTTTAAACATTTTTAAGAAACCGGATTTCGCCTTTAGGGGTCTCATTATACTGGGCGTTTTTTCATATTGCAAGAAAATTTTATTTATTGCACGGACGCAGGAATCTCTTGACTTAAAAAGGCTCTATGTTATAATCTCTAAACTATGAAATTTCATTTAAAGACACCAACACATATCGTAGGCAAGCGCAAGCATGGTTTTCGTCGTCGGATGAAGACAAAAGGCGGCCGAGACGTAATAAAAGCCAGGCGCCAAAAAGGCAGACGCAAGCTCAGTGTTTAGGCGAATGAAACAGGCGCTTGTTGGGTTAATAAAATTTTATAAGAGGATTATATCTCCTTTTATGCCCTCATGTTGCAGATTTACGCCTTCCTGCTCTTCCTACTTCGCCGAAGCAATTGTTGTTTACGGCATATTTAAAGGCAGCCTCTTAGGATTTAAAAGGATTGCAAAGTGCCATCCTTTTAGCAAGGGCGGCTTTGACCCTGTTAAATAAAATAAAATTATGGAAAAAAGACTGATTTTGGCCATAACGATTTCATTTTTGTTTCTCGCCGCGTATTCCTCGGTAGCGAAAAAGCTGTATCCTGTTGAAAATAAAAATGTTACAGCTTATCTCAATAATTCTGAGTCTGTTACTGGCCAACAAGTTGACAAGGCGGTTTCAACTCCCTCTGCTCCTGCTGAAAAGGCTGTGGAAAAGCCTGTCTCCCCCGAAATTTGTATTCCTAACACAATACCAGATAGTGAGTTATATAAAATTGATAGTGATGGCTTGGAGCTAAAATTTTCAAAACGCGGCGGTTATTTAGCTGAGGGTTTTGATAAAGAACGTAACTTCCCTCTTGCCTTTAAAAATATAGGAATTATTAAAGAGTGGTCAGATATCATCTTTAAGGCTGTTGAACTCCCCCGGGGAGTTTCTTTTGAGTATACATTTGAAGATGGATCTTCAATAAAAAAGGTTTTTCGTGTAAAATCTGATAATTCCTTGGAATTAACGGTTGGTTTTTATAACATAAATGGTTCAAATGTAAATGGTTATGTGATTTCTGCAGGATCTGCTAATCCGTTAGAGCAAAAAGATCCCATGGACCAAAGGTATTTTGAGATATGCTCTCTTGTCAAAGACCTTGTGGTTAGAAAGCCTGTTTTAGGCCAGAAAAATAATTATTCTTTTGATGGCCGAATTCAGTGGATTGGCTTGCGCGACCGGTATTTTTGTTCGATAGTTGTACCGGAAGTGTTTGTTAATAAAGCAGATATGGAATTTTTGGACAAGGTTGTAACCATTCTCCTGGAAGTTCCGCAAAGGCCACTCCCCAAAGACGGATCAAGCATTGAAGATGTTTATAAAATTTATCTAGGCCCGCAGGAAGAAAAGAAAATTAAAGATTTCAGCCGCGGGACTGAGCAAATAATCAATTATGGTTTCTTTGATCCTATTTCCAAGGTTATTCTTATCTTCCTTCGATTTTTCCATAAGATAAGTAATAGCTGGGGTTTAGCAATTTTATTGGTTACAATCCTTGTTTATATTGTCCTCTTCCCTCTTTCATTGAAAAGCATGGTCTCAATGAAAAAGATGCAGGCCCTTGCTCCAAAAATGGAAGAATTGAAGATTAAATTTAAGAGTGATCCTAAAAAATTGAATATAGAAATAATGGAGTTGTACAAGCGGGAGAAAGCAAATCCATTTGCAGGATGCTTGCCTATGATTTTGCAGATACCGGTATTCTTTGCGCTCTACCAGCTTCTTATGAGATTTATTAGCTTAAAAGGCGCTTCATTTTTGTGGATCAAGGATCTTTCAGAGCCTGATAGATTGTTTGTTTTTAAT
>Ga0310040_1001453_pt1 | contig 17218 bp, 11 predicted proteins | sample EPASupsiteHSE623_FD_200237 | JGI IMG/M metagenome (GOLD analysis project Ga0310040, IMG submission 200237) | Bioremediated contaminated groundwater from EPA Superfund site, New Mexico - Sample HSE6-23 (v2) (version 2) | ecosystem: Environmental > Aquatic > Deep subsurface > Groundwater >... | reverse complement strand
CATCAAGTAAAACTCTACCCGGTCGTTATTTCTTGCCTTCAGATAACCATTATTCAGATGTCCCTCCAGAAAAGGCATTCCGTCGTACCAGTACCAGTCGAAGATGAACACGTTCACCCCATGATCGGCTGCTGCATTGATCTCCATTTCGGCCACATACGGATCGGCTTCATTGATGTACCCCCAGAGCGGATAACGGGGTTGCTGATGTCCTTCGAATTTAGCTGCATTGTTTTTCACGGTCTGCCACTCGCCGATCCCGTCGGGCCAGAAAATTTTGGCACGGTCGTCGGGATGATAAGAGGGCCACACAAAAGCGGCAATATCATAATGCTGCCGTTTTTCATTATTCTGTCCTCTTACATTCGATGTCGCCGATCCGATTAATAAAGCCAATGCCATGATCAGGGTTAAAACTTTGTTTTTCATAAGGATAGATTTACAAACAATTAGTTGTCAGTCTTGGCTCAAACCAGTGTTTCCGGTTCAATGGTCCCGTTTTTTTTAGTTCATCAAAGTTATTTTTTTCTTTGTTTTTCCAGCCATTCCCGGTATGCTTTTTCATAGGATTCCCTTCCGATATCCTCCGGAATAAGATCTTTGTGTCCGATCGGGCCTTCGGTGAAAACTTTACGGATTGCATCAAGATATCCGAAACCATACTCTGTGTAGGGTGCAAGATAATGACCTTCTCCCCACTCATTCCAGTTATCGAGCAGTAACATACGGCCGCTTAGCTGATCCTTGGGTAAAGTTTCAACAAATGCTTTACCTTGCCTTAGCAAGGTTTCAAACTCTGTTGGCGGGAGAGTCCAGATCGATCCTTCATCCCGCCATCCGCTCCAACCTTGTGAAACCGTTACCACGGGAGGTAAGATCCCAAGATCCCGGGTAGTCCGGATTTTGTCCATTTGTGCGTCAATGGCTTCCTGAGGCTTTGGACTATTCGTTACATGCCAGCAGTAGGCAAACGTATAATCCAGGCCTATGCTTTTCATCAATTCAAGGTGTTTGGGATCAGTCCCCCGGTATTCACCAAGCAACCATAAGCCATCAAAACCTTCATTCCGGCAGGCCTGCCTCATTTTATCAAAAGCCGAACGCACCTTTTCCATACTTCCAAGATCTTCCACCAAAAATTCAGGGCGATAGATAAACAGTACAGGTTTGTTGTCAACAACCAGGTAATTCGTCCTTTTAAAATAATTTTCCATCCAGAACGGTAATAAATTTTTCATCAGGTCTTCTTCATCGGCAACCCCGGCTTTGCCTTTATTCTGGTTTTCCCACATGATGGTAAATTTCATCATATCCTGAAACCGGGAATTAAAAAGGGCTTTGTGCAGATGGCTGCCTAATTTTTGTTTCACAGGTCCTCCCTGGCTGATCCTGTACCAGCAGTATATAAAAAAATCGATACCGTGTTCAACTGCCCATTTCGTTTCCCAGTCGGCAATTTCAGGATTTTCCTGTGCATAAAAGCCAAGCGCCGGAGTTCGTTCAGGGTGCTTTTTTAGTTGGGACCACATTTCATAAGAATCAGATTCCCAAAGCGGACAATGATGTGCTCCAATAAGAAGCGCCTTATCTTTTTTTGCAGGAGGTATTGGCGTGGGGATATAAGCCGTGTTCATCTCAGGCATTGCAGGTAAAAAACGAACGGGAAGCCTCCTGGCAGCGATTATTTCTCCTTTCGTCCCGATTTCAAGGATCAATTCTTCATAAACGGCCTTATCTGCTAAAATGGTCCACCGGAGCGTGATCTTTTCGTTTGGCGAAAGCTTCAGTTCTTTACCGGCATTCCCTTCGCAGCTGAGGCCGTCAGGTAATTTTAAGGTCGCCGTAACATGAACGGGCGTTGCGGAGGGATTAAGAATCGATGCCAAAACAACGAAAGGACGGCCCGCACGGACCATTGGCTGATCACCCATCAGCTCATCGATCCTGACCGGAGTAAGGCTATTTGTTTCTTTTTGGGCATAAACACAGGATTGAAAAAGAAACCATGCCAATCCGACCATCAAAACACCGATTTTTGCCGGGCAAATAACTATTTTATTCATCTTTATGTTTTTTTAAGTTACTAATAATAAGTAAATTACTATTTACTTAAAGTGTGAGATCCAGATATAAAAAGCCCCTCCCCTGACCGTTTATGGCCGGGGTAAGGGAATGCCATTTATTTTATTGGGAATAAAGACGTGGGGTTTCTAAGAAAAGTCGGCCAGATCAACACGAACCCTTTTTGGGGGTCATTATTGGATTCATGTTCATTTTTGTGTTCATTTTCTACGCCACCTTCTACGCCATTTTCTACGACATGTGGCTCTTTTTCATTTTCTACCCCACTTTCTACCTCATTTCTTACTTCATTTCTTACTTCATTTCTTACTTCATCGGGTTCACTTTCTGGGTCATTTTCGAGGTCATCCTCAGCCGGAAGAAAATCAGGATGAATTAAGGTTATCCAAAATCATGTCTGGTCTATGGCTATTCCGTATCCAGTACTTTCCAATATCCTCCTTTGGACGGGCCCATTCTTTCTATAAATCCTTCTTCTTATAGCTTTTGAATGTCTCTGTCAATTGTCCGTTGATTTAAATTGGTTATTGCCGCAAGTGCTTTTTTAGAAATAGCCGGATTTTCTTTCATTAACTTAAGGATGAAAGAGAGCCGTTTTTCTACGACATTTTCTACGACATTTTCTACGACATTTTCTACGACATTTTCTACGACATTTTCTACGACATCGGGTTCACTCACCAGCTCATCCTCATCCTGAATAAAATCAGGATGGATGGGCAGGGTTACACGAAACCAGGTCCGGTCTTCATCTGTTTCGAATACCGGATCGGGAGAACCGTTGTTACGCATAATCTTAATAATGGCAGCAATACCCGTAGCGCGTCCCTCCGTCAAATCGAGTTCTTTCAGAAAATCGCCCAGGCGCCTGTTCCTGTACCTGGTGGGAGCAAGATGTCCGGTTGCAAAATCCTCGATCCGCAAGGACCGGTCGGGTCCGCCCAGGTTATAGACCATGATCTGGTCCGGTTCAATTCGTATGGTTACCGGTTCCCTTTCCTGGTACTCTCTGTGATAGATCGAGTTGGCCACCGATCTCCTCCAGTACTTCGTAGGGATATAACATCATCTTTGGAGGAAGAAAGCGACAATCCTTTTGACCGGCGCTTACAGAAAACCATTGGGATCGTTATTCCTGATCCGGTTATGCGCATACCTTTGCCAATCTTTGCGGAAGGTTTCATTTCGAAGACATCACGAACTCATTTGACCGGCAAAATGCCTAATGTAACAATCTCATGAGCTTTGACTTTTACCTGAAGGGACTTTCCTTTGATAACGGGTTCTTCTGACTCCACCGGAAGTTCGGCCAGGTTCAGCCGCCTCGCCGACCGGACAGCCACCGGCAACTGAACGGTTACTGTCGTTTCCTTTCCTTCAATCTCAACGATCCTGACAATCAGTTCCTTTCCTTCCTCGGCCTGTTTCATGCCTGAAAGCACGATATTCTCCCGGTCAACGGAAATAAAAGAATCTTCTTCAGGACGCATGGCATGTCTTTCGCCCAGTGCCAGTGAAGGCGGTTCTGCTGCATAAACCGGCACATTGAAATCTTCTCCTTCGCTCCACACCCCGTTTTTCCAATCACCTTCGTGCGGAAAAAGCGCATAACTGATCGTAAATTTACCGAGATTGGGATAGATATCCGGGGTTCCGGCCGAACGCAGCAACGTCAGCCGCAAATCTCCCTTGTTCCAGGAATGCCCGTATTTCGAGTTGTTCAAAAGAGCGATACCTGTTCTTCCGTCGGTGATATCGACCCATTTTTGGGCAGGAACTTCCTGTCCGTCTGCTTTTTCCGGATCAACTCCATAAATATTCGATTGTGATTTCAGGTATGATGGTGCATCCTTCCCGTCTATCTTCCCGGCAACAGGCCGCTTAACCACATCAAAGGGAACCTGGCTGTAAAATTCCGGATTTTCGACTGCGAGCGGGAAAAGCGCTCTCAGCATCGGTGAGTCGGTCGAATCGGTCCCTGTCTCAAGCCAGTGGACTTCCATATCATATTCAATTCTCGGGTAGGAACGATAAATATAAGTTCTTTCCGTAAAACTTGATCTGCCCCAGGTTTTAACCGTTTCTACACAGGCTCTTACCGGACCGTTCTCCACTACCTTCACACTTTTCACATCAGTCACATCTTCCTGTCCCACAATCTTATTGATCGTCCAGGATTTCATCCCGCCCTTCCGGTCTTCCAGGTATACCCTTAACTGATTCAACTCTCCTCCTTCACGGACATATTCTTTATTGTAACGTTTATCGAAAAGGCTCACGATCGCTCCGGTTTTCATATCGACCCTGACCCTGAAAAAATCCGTTTCAAACGTGCTGTTCTCAAAGGGAATGGCGTCGTTCACTTCACCCGGTTTTGTCATATCCACATAAAAGGTCCGGTAACCGCCGGCAGGCATATCCTCAACGATGAAACGCACTTTGGAAGTAAATCCCGGCGGGGTGACTTTCGACCATACGATCTGGGCTGGGTAGCTTTTCCCGGTGGCATCGCGGACCAGGACGGTCGGGGCTTTCCTGTTTTCCACGGTCTGAATGTTCTTCGACCCGTAAAAATCACCCCAGTTTACCGGCTTGACTGTCACCGGTGCCTGATGCGAATAGACATTGGCTTCAACGATCACTTTACGGGTCTTTGGCTGGAAATTAAAAGCCACAACCGGCTGTCCCATCCCCGATCGGAACTTCACTTCATCAGCCGTTTTCCGGAAAGCATAGTCGCGCATCTCCGTCGACTGGCGTAAAACTTCCGTATAGCGGGCAACAGCTTCCTTATTGGCTTCGTTGATGGCCGATCCGGGAAGGATGTCATGGAACTCGTTGAAGGCGACCGTTGTCCACAGGTTTCTCAGCTCTTCGGCAGGATATGCATCTCCGTTCAGCCAGCGCATTGTATTAAAAAACTCGTTGCCGTAAAGTGAATTCTCGCAATTCCGGTTACCAGCTTTTATATCGGCCACGGTCGTGTAGCAGCCTTCAAAAATAAACTGCATCTCCCCCCTATGGGTAGGCCGGCCTTCCATCTCGCGCGAAGCTGCCTTGAAAAAATTTCCCGCTGTCGTAAATTTGACAACAGGGTATCCGGCTTGCTGATCAAGCCGGTGAACCATGTCGATATTGGCTCGGGTCGGACCGCCTCCGTGATCTCCGACCCCGGTAATCTGCAGGATGCGACGCTTATCGGGCGAAAACTTCCCGATCTCGTCTTTCAGTTCCGGTTTGATCTCCCCGTTATAGGTATCGTTGGCATAACATAACACCTTGGAGCTATCGGGCCCAACCCACCAGAAAGTTCCCGTATAGGGCTTGCAGCGATGGAAATAGTAATAATCGCAGCCCGCCAGTTTCAGGATCTGCGGCATCTGTGAAATATGGCCGAAATTGTCGGGAAGCCACCCGATGCGGGCCGTCTCCCCGAAATTTTTGAGGAAATAGCGTTGCCCGAGCAGGAAGGTACGGCTGATCGCTTCTCCCGACGACATGTTCATGTCTCCTTCGGTCCACATCCCTCCGGCCAATTCCAGACGGCCTTCTTTCACATACTTTTTGACCAGTTCAAATAAGGGAGGATCGGCCTTTTCAACAAAATTATAAACTGCAGCCTGGCTCTGGAGCATCGTAAAATCAGGAAACTCCTGCATAAAGGCAACCGTTTGCCGCAGGTTATCATTGCACATTTTCATGGTTTCAGAATAGGTCCACAGCCAGTTCATATCCATATGGGCATGGCCAATCACGTGAATGGTATCCTTTTTTGCAGGATCGACCTTTGGCGAAACGAAAGCGCTTCCAATCCCTTCACATATCAGGGACGGACAAAGCGCCAACGACAGGATCAAGGTATAGCTTTTCCAATTCATTCTCATAACAGAGGTTTTTTTAGATTAATTTATCGGTTAAGGTTATAAGTGATCTATAAAGTAGTTGCTTCAAAACTCAAGTTCAACGAATTTAACTTCATAAGGCTTTAAGCTGACGGAAGTCGTGCTTCGTCCGGATGTTTTTCCCAGCGCATTGACTTCCATCATTCGTTTGACCGGACGCTCCGGTATGGCTGACGATATTTTCACTTCGGCAGATTGTCCTTCGGTTTCACGAAAATGAAGCAAAATAGCTCCTCTTTTAGAAAAAGATGGACGGCTATTAATCAGCATGGCATTTGCCGGAGCATCAATCCGAAGAGTTTCCAAAAGAGGTTCTGAAAATTCATTTGCCCCGGCAGGAAAAGTCCTCGTCAGAAACGAATTCCTTTCACCCCATGCATACCTCGTGGCATAACTGTTTGTCGTATCGGCAACTGAAGTTAGCTGATAGCTCCAGCTAAAGGCTCCTTCCTGATAAGCTCTGAAGTTGGTAAACCAGTAATTGTTCATCACCCACGAGTGCAGCCAGGGCTTACCGGGTTTCGGATTGCGTTCAAATTTCCCCATGTTGAAATCGCCGAACTGCCACAAGGGAATCTCATTGCTCACCACAATGATCTGTCCCTTTTTCCCACGTACGGAAACAAAATTCTGGGCCACGTTCCAGTCCGACGACGAACCCGGTAACTGCTGCCCCTGCGTCAGGGTACCGCCGATGGTCTCAAATACGATGCGGGAATCAGGCAGATTAAAGGGAAATGCAACATACAAAGCTTCGGGATTGGTATTGATCACTTTACGGGCCATGTAAAGGAATTCTATTTTTTTAACTTGCTCATAAAGCCTGATTTCCAAATCGAATCCTTTGGGAGCGCCGTCCGTCCCTTTTTCAAAACCGTCTAAATCGGATGATATTTTCAGGCTTTCCCAAACCTCCCCGTTACTTCCCTGCTCAAGCTTTACATTTGAAACGCTTATACGAACAAAAGGACCCACATCACGCTTTTCAGAAGTTTCGCGAACAAGCTGTCCGATATGGTAAGGATTTTCCGCATCGATCAGCTCCTGTTGCAGTTCCTTGTCGTACAAACTACTGATCGCGCCAGTGGTTTTATCGATGATTACTTTATAAAATTTGTTTTCCAGGATCTCTGACTCCGATTCCGGCCCGGCAACCACCGGTTCGCCAGTTGCCACAATTTTCAGCGCTTTGTATCCCAACGCAGGCACATCATTGACCTCAAGCACCCAGTAGGCTCCTTCCCGGCGTTTGGTCAGTAACTGGGCAGGCACATGCTGTCCGGTTGAAAGGTCTACGACCTGGACCTTCTTTTCAACCGGCATCACTTCATAATCAACAAAGAGTTTCACATGTCCGGAACGTTTCCACCCCATGGAGTTAATCACATAAATAACTGGGAAATCCGCTTTTTTAAGGAACGGCTGAAAACGGGCCAAAGCTTCTTCATTGAGCAGGGTTACTTTCTTAAGCGCTTCCCAGGCATAGGCTCCTTTCTGCAGCCATTGTTTTGTTGAATTCTCCGAATAAGGATGGCTGATACTCTCGTCTGCACCACAGGTATGTTCATCAAAGAAAATGGCATTCTCACTGACATGATCCATTTTTTGTTCAAGCTCAGGGCTCAGTTCGCCTCCCATCATCGAGACCATCGCAAACAAACCCTCATCCATCTGTTTCATGTTCTGGGTTTTTCTCGCTTCTGCCGTTTCACGTGAAGTGGAACCAAACCCATCAGTCCACCAGTCGAGCCACGCATTGCGATAAACCGGCAACTGATCGGCATAATTAGCTTCAACGTACTCCATGAACTCACCAGCCACCGCTAATCTCAGTTTGGGGCTTTCATATTTCTCGTTCCATTTCCTCACAAGTTCGCAGGCCGCAGTTGACGGTGGTGCATTATCTGTAAAATAACCGGAAAACTGGATCCCGATCCGGTCGAACGGGTAACCCCTGTTATCCAGGTCGGCTATGTGCCACAGCATATTTTCAGGCTGAAGCGCTTTGCTTTCCAAACCAAAAAAGTTACCCGTCATATAATGATCACCCCTGAACGCAAGCATTCGCTCTCCCGAAGGGGCCTCCCACCAGAAAGCTGTGGGCTTGTCAAACGGTCTGATGGAGCGGGTTTCATTAATGCCCATGATCAGGTATTTTACTCCTGTATTCTTAAAATAATCGGGCATACACCAGGCAATCCCGTTCACGTCATTCTGCATGGCCGTCCTGACAGGAATATCCAGTTTCCCGATCTCCCTGAGAGGCTGAAGAAAATCAACCATCAGATTTTCATCCGTAATTTCAGCCATATTAGCATACATGCCGGTCACTTCAATCCGGCCTTCTGAAATTCTTTTAACCAACCGGCCTATCTGCGACTGCGGCCTGGAACGAAGATATTCCCTGGTAACCCATGAAGACTCGCAGGTCCAGCGGAATTTGGCATCGTCCGGTAAATTATCGGTCTGATCACAGTAATCGAGGGCGTAATCGATATACCGCATATGCTCGGCCAGAATTTCAGACTGCGGACGGGTATAGCCAATGTCGGTATGGGAGTGCTGTACAAAACAGATTTGCCATTTTTTGGGAGGTATTAACGTAACAGCGTATTTGACAGCAGCCCGATCATCAATCTTTACAGAAATTATAATTTTCTTCGGTTTGCTGACTGCAGGAAAATCAAGCAGAAAACGGTTATTCCCTTTTTTAAGATCGGCCTTTAAAAGTTCGTCTCCATCTTTAATAAAACTGATTTTCCCCGGGGTTTCTGCCTCCAGGCTTGCAACTACTTGTTGATACGATATCCCGGCTTCCTTAAAAAGAACCGGGGCATTTAAGAAACTGACTTTTGAAGAGGATTCATTCTGTCCGGACAGATGACTGGGAATATTCAGCAGCGCCAAAACAATAAAAAGAAATCCCCATCGATTTTTATTCCACATCGCGTTTAGGTTTTAAATATCAGGCAAACAAGCAACTAAAATTAAGAAACACTGCCCGATTTTGACAGTGTTTCTTAAAATAAATTAAAGCACTATTTAATTACTGCCAGGTGAGCATACCTGTTCCCGATCCTGTATTCAAATGAAACAGAAACGTCAGGAACGACACTGGTAACCTTCATCATCCCGTAATAAACATCTTCAGGATCAGTTCCCGTGACAGCCTTGAAGATATAAACACCGCCTCCTGCGATAGGATCAGCGACAGCAGTTTTCGTACCTGCTTCAAAGGCAGCAATGGCATCATTCGATTTATTTGCCGAATACATCGCTTCGGCAGAAGAAACAAATTCGATTGTATTTCCGGCCAACAGCCAGGCAGATCCTCCCTGAAGTGACAGGGCGTCCGATAAAGCGATCATGGCCTTGCTGTCAGTTTCAGCTACGGCAGCATTGGTCAGCAGGTCCCTTCCGGCCCCGTCGCCCCCCAAATTAAGCGTAGCCGATTTCTTGAGGAAGAAGTAAGGATCAATTACAATAACGCTGGTTGTAATTTCATCGGTAAAACCATCTTTTTGTGCAATAAAAGAATAATACATGGTATCTTTCCCTGCAGCAAAATCAGTCCCTGAAATTGGGACCATAAACGGTTGATCACCCGAAAACGGTGAGCCGCTTACATCCACATAGCTGTCGTTGACCCCATTTTTTCGTTTTGCAATCAATGTTCCGGTATACGTTCCCGATTTGGCTTCTACAGTCACATTGAAGTAAGCAACCTCATCATTGCGGGCAACACTGACTTCAATACCAGACACCTGAGGCTTCGTGGTTGCCGTAGCAGAAATCAGTTCAACCTTTTGAATCGCATAATCGGTTTTACCTGAAAATGTGACCGTGACATAATCACCAACGTCCACGAGATTAGCTTCATCACGAGTGTAGGTAACCGAAGCCGTCAGGTCGCTTCCTACCGTTACGGTTTTCTGCGTGCCGTCCAAAGGAAGCAACTGATCGGAACCGCCCGTGGATGGCGCCTGTAGCTGCAGGCACTCGATTGTCATGACATCGCCCGATTTCGCATTCGGCAAAACAGCGGATACTGTAAAGCTGTCGTCCAGACTACTAATACCGGTTGTGGTTGTCGTTGAAACATCTGTAAAGATGATATCACCATTTTCGTCCCGCGGAATACTGTAGTCGTCCTCCCGGCAACTAAAAAGCAGGATCAGCGGACACAGGAAATATATTATTTTTTTCATATGTTTATCGTTTCAAAATAACTGTGTATAATTTGCGTACTAAACTTTATTACTTTTCTAAAGGGCATCGACGTATGGAACTCGCCAGGATAATCATGCTCCTGGATGAGAGGCAAGGCTCTCTTGGCTCGTTTCATCTTCATTTATTTAAAAATTAAGTTATTGAGCTGTTTGAACAGGTTGCCAGCCAAAGTTTTGAGAACATTGGCTGTTCCTGGAGATCTCGGTTGCGGAAATCGGAGCCAACAGGTGTTTGGCAGTAAACTGATGGTCGAAACTTACCGGCTGATGCCCAACAAAGTTCTGAAGAGATTTAAACTGACCATCTCCATCGACCAATGCCTGGCGGGTACGTCTCATATCCCAAATCATTTTATTTTCAAATACCAGTTCATAAGCGCGTTCACTCATAATATCCTTCAGTGTCAGACTGGCAGAAGTAAATTCGGATAATCCGGCTCTTTCACGCACTTCATTAATCCCTTTTATAATATCAGCCTCTGAAACAGTACTTCCCAACTGACGAAGCGACCAGTTTACTTCGGTGAGCATTAACAAGATATCCGCATAGCGGTACAGGCTAAAGTTCAGGCCCGAATTCCCGGTTGATTTAATCGCATTTTCATCATAATACTTATACAGGTATGGCATGGCGAATTTAGCGGCAGGGCCTTCATTGGAGTCATATTTTTTCGCCTTGGTATCACTGTAATAAAAATAAGTCCGGTCTGCCAGTCTTAGATCAGCAGGATTAAACGAATTATAATACGACTGACTTGGAACAATGGTACCGGTTTCAATACTGTAAACAGAAACATAACTGGTCATCGGCAGGAAATAGTTGACCGGGAAATTTGTGGTACCTGCCAAATACTGGATCTGGAAGACAGCTCCTCCCAGATTATTCATTGCCGGATCGTGCAGGTCGGTGAAGTTGCCTATCGGGTATTGGCCATATAAGGCATCCAGTTGAGTTTTGGCTTTTTGCAGTAATTCCCTGGCGCTTGTTGTATTCACGGGATATTCAGTCATCGTCCAAAGACCTTGTTCACACCAGGCTTTTGTTGCATCGGCATTGACCTCCTGGTAGGGATAACCAGCCATGGTCAGGTAAACATCAGCCAGGATGGCACGCGCCGCATCCCTGGTAACCCGGCCATCAGTGGCTTGTCCGTCTGCAAGCGTACTGGTATCGACAGCGAAGACCAAATCAGGAATTATGATCTCGTCATAGATCCTTTTCAGGGAAACACGGGGTTGTTCTGCCAGGCCGGCATCGGTCAGCGTTGACACATTATAAATTACGTCGCCATAGTGGCGTACCAGGCAGAAATAATAGAATGCGCGCAGGGTCCGGACTTCACCCAGATACTTCAGTTTGTCGTCGTCCGAGAAACCGGTAACGTTGGGGATCATTTCAATAGCCATATTACAATCCCTTACGCCCGTGTACCAATTATCCCAGGGATAGGTAAAATAATCTTCCTCTCCGCTTTCATCATCGCTTTCATATTTCCAAAGTCTGGCGCCCATATACTGGGAATAAGCTTTCCCCGTAGGATATTCAAGCGATCCGATCAGGTTGCCTCCCCATTCGCTTGTACCTTCCGACCAACTTGGCAAAGCGCGGTATGTTCCGGTAGCCAGCGCAACTCCGGCATCATAACTGGTAATATCAGATTCGGTGGTCAAAGATCCTGTAGGCGTTTCCTCTAAAAATTTATCGCATGAGCCGAAGATAATTGCCATTCCGGTTAATAAATAAAATGGTATGTGTTTCATTTTTTCACAGTTTTAAGGTTAGAAAATCACATTAACACCAAATGTGAATGTCGTTGGACGCGGATACTGATAGAAGTCCATATGCGGGGTGAGTGAATCCATATTTCCACTGTCGCTGCCTTCAGGATCATAACCGGTATAATCAGTCAGAACAAAGAAATTTTTGGCTGTAAAATACCACCTCATTTGGTTAATGCCCAGTTGTTCTCTTGTGAATTTGGGCAACGTGTATCCCAGGGTAATTCCGTCGCCTCTCACGTACGACGCATCTTCAATCCAGTGTGTATCCGGATAAGTCTGGTAGTAAGCGCCACCCATTGCAGGGCGAACCTGACCAACAGAAGCATTCTGATTATCCGGACGCCATGCCCCTAATACGGTGATCTTGCTGTTACCCATGGTTTGCCTGTCTTCGCCCGAGTGATTTGTCCTGTTCTGAATTTTGGCGCCATACGAAAACCGGATATCCACGCTTAGATCCCAGTTTTTATATACAAACCGGTTATTGAGGTCCATATCCCATTTCGGGAAAGCATTGCCCAAAAGATACCCGTCAGAAGCATTGATTGCCCCATCATTGTTTTTATCTTCATATTTCACATCACCGGGCACAAAGCCATAACGCGCCGCCAGCGATGCTTCTTCAGTGGAGTATGTACCAAGGCGGTTCAATCCCCAGAATGTTGCAATCGATTCACCTTCGCGCAAAACGGTATTCGCTCCTCCAACCCAGTAGTTCAGAAGAATATCCTCTCCTGTCGGACCTAGTTTCAGGATTTTATTCCTGTTCGCGGTAAAGGCGATATCGGTATACCAGTCAAAATTCCTTTTATCGGTATTATGCGTATTTAAGACAATTTCAACCCCCTTGTTTTCCACTTCGCCGTAATTTTTCCTTACGCTGCCTGTTGTCGTCGAAGTTGGTAATGGTACATCAAGCAGCATGTCGGTTGTTTTCTTGTAGTAATAATCGAACGACATGGAGATCCTGTTATTGAGCAACCCCACATCAACCCCGCCGTCATACTGGGTCGTTTTTTCCCATTTCAGATCGGGACTTGCCATTGAACTTGGATACAACCCCGTGTAGACGGTACCTCCCAAAGCGACATTGGTTGAGCCGATAAACGCCTGTGTCACGTAACTGCCAATCTCCTGATTACCGGTCTGGCCTACGCTAAGGCGAAGTTTTAAATTGGACAGCACATCTGTGTTTTTGGCGAAATCTTCTTCCGATATTCTCCAGGCAACAGAACCAGACGGGAAAAACCCGTATTTTGAATTCGCACCAAATTTCGATGAGCCATCTACACGACCGGTAAGTGTCACAAAATACCTGCTTTTATAATTATAGTTGGCACGGGCGAAATATGAATTCAGTGAATTTTGTCCGTCTTCACTTGAAGGATAGGGTCTGTCGGCAGTACCAACCCCAATATTATGCCATTTATAAAAGTCGTCGAAGAACTGCGAATTCCAGGTATAAAGGTTTTCCCATGTGTAACGCGACCATGACAAACCAAGCAATCCATCGAACGAATGATCTCCAAATATTCTGTTGTAATTAAAGTAGTTTTCGTTCTGCCAATAGAAGTTCTTATAAACATCAATGTCTGAACGTCCCTGATCGCCACGGCTCACATAAATTCCGGCATAATAGTTATATTTTGTATTGTTGTCATCAACAGCAACGTTTGATTTAAAGCTGAGATGAGGTGTAATTTTAAAGTTAAGCGTGAGGTTCCCTGTAAACTGGGAGCGGTTGGTAAATGCTTCAACTGTTTTACTGACCTCATAGGGCGACTGGACATCAACCTCACCGCACGGGAAATCCGAATTCCGGCCGTACTGGCCCGAGTAGTCACCATAGGTATCGACGTCGTCCGGGTACATGGTCGGAATAATAGCAAATGTTTCCGTTACACCACGCGATATACCTCCCGAGAAAAAGGAAGCATCGTTGGTCCGTTGTTTATTTTTATTTACACTGACCGACGTGCTTACGTCCAACCATTTGGCAACTTTGAAGTCACCCGTAATTTTACCGGTAAAACGTTCAAAGAAGGAATTCATGACCAGCCCCGTTTCTTTCGAGTAGCCCAGGAATGTTCCTAATTTAGCCTTTTCATTACCGCCACGGATACTCACATTGTGGTTTGTTGAAACAAATGGTCTGAATATTTCCGATTCCCAATCGGTATCGAACCTCGGCTTGTAGTAATTACCATCCCGTCCGATCAGCGGAACTGAATATCCTCCCTGGGTTGTTTTCTCGAAAAGATAAGGCATTTCAGAGTAGGTTTTATCGCCTTTACCTTCGGGCAGGATCGAACCGTCAAAGCAGGCAGACCAGTTCGGACTATCCGAATATTTGTCAATGTTTTTCCATGCCTGTGTGTACATATACATGAATTCTTCGGCATTCAGACTTTCCAAACTGTTTTGTAATACACCTGCTGTTACAGAGCCGTCATATTCAACCTGTATATCACCTTCGTAACCCCTCTTCGTGGTGATCAGGATAACGCCGTTTGCTCCTCGTGCACCATAAATGGCCGTTGCAGAAGCATCTTTCAAAACTTCAATCGACTCAATTTCGCTTGGATTCATAATGGTCAGCGCATTTGCAACGCCGATCACACCATCAACGACAACAAGGGGAGAGTTATCCGAATTGATCGAGTTGGTACCCCTAATGCGAATGAAAGGATTACCTCCCGGTTCACCGCTTCGTTCTACAATCTTGACGCCGGCAATCTTTCCTGAAATTGCCTGGGCCACATTGAACGCGGGTTTATCCAAAAGCCGTTCAGAACTCACGCTGGCCACAGAACCGGTTAAGTCACTTTTCTTTATCGTGCCGTAACCCACTGCCACAACCTCCTCAATTCCGATTGTTTCTTCCTCCAGTTGTACGTTAATTGTTGACCGGTTGGCAACAGCGATTTCCTGTGTCTTCATTCCCACGAACGAAAAGGCTAATGTGGACCCGGCAGGAACATCTGAAATGGAATAATTCCCAAAAGGATCGGTAATTACGCCACGGGTGGTTTCCTTGATAGCTACCGTTACCCCGGGTAAGGGCTGCCCGTTCGCGTCGGTCACTTTGCCTGAAATGGCTTTTTGCTGTGCGTTTAGCTGGATCGATAACAAGCTGAGCAGCAGGATGAGCGCAGAGCCCTTCACCGCTGTGAAAAGCACCCCGTTGGGACGTGAGGCGGTGGGGTAAAGTAAGCTCTTGATTTTACATTTTCTTTTCATTTTGATCGTTTAAAGGTTAGTTGTAAATCTTGTTTTTTGTGGTTGTCTTTCGGAAAAGGCAGATTGTCTTTACAAAAGGGCATGGCAAGCCCCCTAAGCAGAAATTCGATTTCATACTTTCATCATTTTTAGGTTTAGAAAATCGGTGAATGGTGGATTCCCGGCGATCCGGAGAACCCTTTGTAGGAATATGTCTTTAACGTATCCTTATTGGCGGCGGACGTTTGCAGAAGGGTAAAAAAGGTTTTAAGTAAAGCATGATGTTATTGGCTTTTGGCTTTGTGGAATCTTGTTTCTTATAAAATGTAAAGGTGCGAGACACTAATTAAATATTCTAACAGTTTTCTTTGTAAATTGAGCCTTTTCGTTGTATCTTACAACTTTTTAGATTATAGCTTCTGAAATGAATAACCTAACCGGAAATAAATTACGTACCTTAAGAGTGAGTCGCGGCTGGAGCCAAGAACTTGTTGCTGATAAAATAAATGTTACTCAAGCAGCATATTCCAAACTTGAATTGGGTCAAGTAAGACTTACAATAGACAGAGCAAGGGAGTTAGCAGAATTATATAATGTTAATCCGGAATATTTTTTTATAGATAATCAGACAGAGCATTATAACATTGGAAAATACAACATTGGAGTTGGAACAATAAATACCGGTAAATATTATGAAAGTTCAGAATTGCAGCCAATCATTCAACATTATGAAGCAATCTTGATCGACAAAAATGAGCAGATCAGACACTTGTTTGTTGAAGTGGAAAAACTCCAAAAGGAACGAGAGCAGTTTTGGAAAGTAATTGCTTCTCTTACCGAAAAGCTTACTGTCAAATGAGATTGGATACTCAATTGAAAAAACCCTCTTCTGATGAACCCAATCTAATATTATTATTACTTTTGAACAAATAACAAAAAATCATTTTCTATGACTTCGAACCTCCCTTTCTTATTGCGTATTAGCCACAACTATTCAATTCAGGAAGTTGCCGGCAAGCTTAACATTTCAGATTCACAATATCTTGAAATAGAGGCAGGAAAATCAAGACTGACACCAGAACAAGCCGTTGTTTTATCTGACTTGTACCATATTGAGGCAAATTTCTTTTTATCCAATGATCTGCCAATGATAAATATTAATGCTGGATCCAATAACAGAATGGTTATCAACCTCTTCGCAACGCATTACTATGAAGATCCTTCTTCTAAGCCAGACAACCGTGATAACTGAAACGGAAGGAAAAGATTGATCAGTTTATGTCGATGTTCGGAAAAGGGATGAGGAAGTAATCATAGTATCATCCCAAAAATAGTTCATGGAACAAGGTGAAATAGTTATCTATAAAGCTAATGATAAAACGGATTTCCAACTCGAAGTTCGTATTGAAGAAGAAACTGTCTGGTTAACCCAGGCTCAAATATCGGAATTATTTCAAACCACGAGAAATAATGTTACCATGCACATCTCCAATATTTTCAAAGAAGGAGAACTGGAAAAAAGCATGGTATGTAAGGATTTCTTACATACCACACAGCATGGTGCGATAGCTGGAAAAACACAGGAGAAAGTTCATCAAGCTATACAATCTGGATGTCATTATTTCCGTTGGCTACCGCGTTAAGTCACAACGAGGCACGCAATTTCGCATATGGGCAAATAGAGTATAAAAGACTATTTACTTCGAGGTCATGCTATTAATCAACGTATCGGTAGGATCGAACAAAAACTGTTCGAGCACCAGGTGGAACGGCCATGTGAAGAAAAACACCTGCCTGAAGTACTCAGCGAGCAAGAGGTGGCGGCGATACTGAATGCAACCGGGAACCTAAAATATAAAGCGATTCTTATGACTATTTCACTAGTGTCCAAAAGATTTTTTTAAAAACCTTTGTAAGTTATTATTATATAGTCAATTAAAAGCAAAGAATCCACGTGTCGATTTGAATTCATTTCGCATCTTGCAGCCTGGAAATAAACCCGGG
>Ga0310040_1001452_pt1 | contig 17221 bp, 25 predicted proteins | sample EPASupsiteHSE623_FD_200237 | JGI IMG/M metagenome (GOLD analysis project Ga0310040, IMG submission 200237) | Bioremediated contaminated groundwater from EPA Superfund site, New Mexico - Sample HSE6-23 (v2) (version 2) | ecosystem: Environmental > Aquatic > Deep subsurface > Groundwater >... | reverse complement strand
ATATAAATCTATTGTCTACAAAATTTTTCTAATTAAATTTCTATCTTGATAAAATATGCTTATTGGCGTTAGATATCCCGGTACTTTTCAGAAGCACCCTTACACCTGACGTAAAAAGTTGTACCAGAAGGCCCGGTTTCCACATCTAGTCTGGCGTGAGTCAATCTCCATTCTTTTCCAAAGAGTCTAAGATTAATCGATCCCGAAGCCACAATGGATTTCCCTTCGAAGCAGTAAATTGCTAAAGTTCTTCCTAATATATAAACCTTCGCGAAACATGAAAAAATTGTGTCTATAAACGATAATGTTAAATCAAAAAGAAGTGCCATCAGAGGGGCCTGCCTTGCTTCCTCCATTTCCAAGGTCAGCTTCAAAATGACCGCCGGCCGCCTGTATTGATGTACTCCCAGTTCCAGAAAGTCGCGTCCTTCGTACTTAATCCAGCCACTTTTCTGGCATTCCTTGTACATGGTAGTCTTCTCCCCTCCAATGAATTCAGTTTTCTAAAGGTTAACGTTTACACCTTGCGCAGTTTCTGGTCTCTTCGGCGTGAGGGCCGAATCGAACTGGCGGATAATCAATTCATCACTTTGGCACACTGGTGGTATAGGTAGCGGCTTTTCGCAGGAAAGGCATATTTTGGCACCATCTTGGGGTTCCGTTAGGGTAGTAGTTGCAGATCATGCGATCAGCCCCCTTTATGCTAGTACCATGTACTCTAGAAAAACTCGGTTTCAGCGGTTGGTAAAAGTAACTAAGCTTTTTTACAGCCTTATTAGTTCTGATTTACTTTTTGTTGTCCTGGCTCAAAAAAAATATCTTCAACGCATACCCCAAAGTAATCAGCGATTTTTTTGGCCAAGCCCAATTTAGGAGTTCGTGTCCCAACTTCAATCATTCCGTAAAAGCTGGTGGTCACCCCTACTGCCTCAGCCACATCTTGCTGTTTAAGCTTTCGTTCGTGACGTAACTGAATAAGCTTAGTTCTACGAGGTGTCAAGTTATCCACTCCAGCCAACGTTTTGTTGTATTCATGTCTAAATATAACCAAATATTGGTTGTTGGTCAAGCGCTTTACAACTATTTGTTGGCTTCATTTTCTTTACAACTGTCTGTTGTATAATGGCAATTAAAGGGAGGTTTTGCGGTGCTTGCTGGCAGACTTAGGCAATTACGGCGAGAAAAGAACTTATTGCAAAAAGATATAGCTGACTATTTGGGAATTACAACTAGTGCATATGGTTTTTACGAACAAAGTAAACGCGAGCCGGATAAATATACACTTGAAAGGTTGGCTGATTTTTTTGGCACAACTGTAGACTACCTCCTGGGTCGCACCGACAGCCGCGAGATCCCGGATAAAAAAATCGAGGCCGCCATTGAGAGCGACCCCGAATTGAAGGCGTTTTGGCAGGTACTCCAAAAACGCGATGACCTGAAAACTTTCTTTAAACAGGTAATGAATCTTTCGCCAGACAGCATCCGGCGTGCCATCCGCGTAATCAAAGCTATTGAGGACGAGGAAAAAGGGGAAACATGACCCGAGAGGAACTGCTAGAGTTCCCGCGTACCAGATAATTCACTCACTCCTCAACGACACCATCGAATTGGCGATATACTTGGAATCTTAAATATTCGACTGAATTTCCCCACCTCGGCCCAGAACTTATGAGCATGGTCTACTGCTCACGACTCAACAACTACCACATCATCATTAACTGCTACCTTGACTATCCCACTCAATAGCAAGTCTTGTTCCACGAATTGAAGCACATCATCGAAGACATGCCGAAAACCTTCTACTTTATTGGCCTTGATCAGCAGCTCTATCAAATGGAGTCGGAAGCAGAATACTTTTTGCAGAAGGTGGCTATGGTTTACGTATTTTCAAAATATAAGAATTTAGGGGGCGGGTCAAGATGGGGGCAAAATTTGAAGACTATGATTCTTTGGCATTCAGGAAATACACATCAAAATCCGAATTTGACAAGGCCGTTCATACACTCGAAGGCATCCTTAAGGGTATTGTAATTGACAGTCAGGTTAACAGCAAGGAACTGAATGAACTCAAAGCCTGGTGCTCGTTTTATAAACATTATTCTTATTACCACCCATTCAGTGAACTGATTCCACTCATAGAGAAAAATATCGCGGACGACTTATTAGATGACGACGAAGTTAAGGATATATTGTGGTTATGCAACCAATTTAAGACCAAGAACCTTTTCTTTGACCTTGTCACAGCGGATATGCAGCGGTTACAAGGAATGCTGCATGGTATCTTGTCGGACAACGAGATTAACCTGGAAGAAGTACAAAGCCTCAAAAAATGGTTGGACGAAAATAAACATCTTTCGAAAGCGTACCCTTATGATGAAATTTATAGCTTAGTAATTTTGGCGCTGGTTGACGGAAGACTTAGTGATAGCGAGAAAAATATCCTCAGAGTTTTCTTCGGCGAGTTTGTTGACGCCAATGTCTCAAAAAATATTGATGTTGACGAGCTGCTTAAATTGAAGAAGGAAATAACACTTAACGGGATTTGTGCTATTTGCCCAGACATTGAAGTCGAGAATAGAATATTCTGCTTTACGGGTATTTCTTCGAGAACTACGAGAAAAGCTTTTGCTGATACGATCGAATCGGTTGGAGGCATATATTACAACTCCGTAAGCAGAAAGACAAATTACTTGGTTGTCGGTAACGAAGGCAATCCCTGCTGGGCTTTCTCATGCTATGGGAGGAAAGTTGAAACTGCAGTAAATCTCCGCAAGAATGGGCATGGTATTTTAATCGTACATGAAAATGACCTTTGGGACTCGCTTGAAGATTTTGTTTGCAACCGCTCCTAGTGTGGGAAGATGAGCTCATTTGGAAAACGCTTGCGCCAAATCAGAGAGCCTCGTTCAAAGTAAAGAAAGTCATGGATATCCTCACCCGGGCGGAGCTGGAGGAAAAGGATTTGGAGTATATTATCGGGAAGGTTGATAGGTTAGTTCAGTATTTGTTTTTACAAAAAATTTATATCAATGTAGAGGAAGTTAAACTAAGGAGTTGATAAAAATGGGCACTATAGACACGTCTCCCCTTAATGTAAAGTTAGACGCAAAGAACCCTCGGTTTATAATTCCACCTAACCCTTCACAAGAATCGTTACGATTATATCTTCTGGAAAACGAAGATATTCTCGGCCTTGCCGACAGGATTATAAACTACGGAGGACTAATGCCAGGGGAAAGAATAGTAGTTACTGAAGAGGACGGTTTTTTTGTAGCCTTGGAAGGAAACCGCCGCATTTGCACCCTTCAACTACTACTTAACCCTGAACTTATCCCAGAAGGGTACAAGGCGAAGATCCCCTCAATTAATCAGGCGGTTCGCGCCAATATTGAGTCCCTACAAGTTGATTTTGTTCCCTTTAGGGATACCACATTAAGCGTACTTGCCACAAGACATACAGATGGCCCAAAAGAATGGGCCCCCGTTTCAAAACATAAATTTTTTGCAAACCTTTTCGAAGCAGGCAAAACCATCGATGAGATTTCAGAGATTACATTAGAGAAGAAAAAGGATAAAATTAGAACTCAATTGCAGGAATACTACCTATTACAATATGCACTCGAGTTGCCAGTGTGGGAAGAGGAGCAACAAGCTGTTTTTCTGAACATAGGAAGAATCAAGCCTACCACTTTTATACGCTTATTTAACACTGACAGAGTATCACTTGGCCTGAGTTTTGACCCTGTCACATATAGACCAGTTTCCACATTGCCAAAAGATAAGTTTGATAAAGCTGTTGAATTGATTGCTACTGCAGCATTTGTTACAAAAACTGTAACCACCCGTTCTGAACTACATGATGTGCCAGGTCTGTCTGAAATTATTAAAATTGGTGAAAAGAAATCTCAGACCCCATCACTATCAACGCCAAATACTCCTACCCTTGGGCACAACACATCGGGGCAAAATAACAAAACCCGACAAAATACCGCTGGTCAAACAGGGCCTATTCCACCACAAGAACAAACACCTGCTGACCCGATAAAGCCTGAGCCTAAGCCAATCGCCCAACTTCCCAGTTTCTTTGAGAACATCAATTGTACTATTCCCAACACGGACCTAGATGGTTCCGGCATTTTGGCAATAATCAAGGAGGTTAGGGATGTATCTAATCCCGCCTACCTAGCGAGATTTCCGGTTGCAGCTTCTATGCTTTTACGAGGTCTTCTTGAACAAGCTCTAAAGTATCACCTGAAAAAAATCAACGAATACAATAAACTCAAAGCGAAACATAATGGAGATCCTTCCTTGAATCAAATAATTACCCATATAACGAACAATCTGGGAACCGTCTTTCCGGATAAAACCATTCAGAGAACGTTTAGTAGCGTTTTTTCCAATGTAGGTCTTAAAGATTCACTTGATTTAGTTGTACATCATACTAACCTCGTTAGAATTGACAGCAAACTACTGGAAAGTATCTCTAAGGCTGGACTTAGGGGATTAATTGAACATGTTGTGACCAATAACTATGCATAACACTCTGGCCAAATTTACAAAAATATAATATAATTTTGCTAGATAATCTTTGTCTCAGGAGATTGCCATGCTCTCCACCAATCCTCTCAGATACCCAGGCGGAAAGTATTTTCTGTCAAACTACATCAGCCAGGTCCTCGAAAGCCATTTGCTTAAGGGATGTACTTTCTATGAGCCTTATGCGGGCAGTGCAGCGGTATCCCTTGAAATGCTTTTTAGAGGCTTGGCAGATAGGATTGTTATTGTAGAGAAGGACCCCCTAATATATTCCTTCTGGAAAGCAGTGTTAGACCATACCGAGCGGCTCTGTGAGGCAATCAATCGTCTTGATATAAGCGTTAATACATGGCATGTCTTTGAACCCTACAAATATGCTCAAACGCCACTGGAATACTCGACCGTTGAATTAGGTCTTGCCGGGCTTTTTTTCAACCGCACAAATTACTCAGGTATACTTCAAGCCAACCCTATTGGCGGAAAAACCCAATCATCGGAATATAAAATTGATTGCAGGTTCAAAAAGGCTACAATTATTAGCCATATTAAAAAAATTGCTTGTAGCCGTGAAAAAATTACTGTTAAATGGGCTGATGCTATTCAGTACCTGGAAACTAGTTTAGGGCTGCTCCACAAGACAAATTGTTTTGTTTATATTGATCCCCCATATTATCAGAAAGGCAAAAGCCTTTATAGATATTATTATCGAGATCAAGATCATAAAAATCTTTCAGAGTTAATCAAAAAATGCCAATTTCCCTGGCTTATTAGCTATGATGAACACCCATTCATAACCGCGTTGTATTTTGGCCAGGTCAATAACTTTTGCCTTCAAAAGATCTACTGCGATTATTCCGCAAATCAATACAAACGTTCCGCCAATGAGATATTAATCTCAAACCTCATCATACCACCCCCCCAATATCAGAACTCTTCCTCAAACAATACAAGAACCGCCATTACCTAAAAACAAATGTCTAACAAAGGAATTTCCCTCTTACCCCTCGAATCGACGCAAATAACGAGGGGTATTTTAATTTCCCGAGGTGTTCCTATGCCCAGCCACCTGGAAAAACGCTATAAAATTCCTGAACCATTTACGACCCTAAAGGACAAGGCTTGATTCCAGAGCCAACTCTTAACACCAAACGGGTGACCCGTTCAATTGTACCCACCTCTAATTTACCAAACAGATGCACTAACATACCATTTTCCCATCGCATAATTTTTCGACCAATTCAACAACTTTGACGGCGTTTCCGTAGTATTGTTGTATCCGGCTATATGTAATTCCAACATCGCACCCGTGAGCAATTAAGTGTCGATTTGATACAATGCTATCAACAGAGTCCTTCAATTCTCCTTCTGTAGCTTTTTTAAGTTGAGATTCCCAGTCAGGACTAAATGATCTGGCAATTTCTAGTATTTTCTCCATCTTAGGGTTTTGGAAACTCTTCAGACTGTTATCCACAAATCTTGCTACGTTAGGTGATGCCGTTGTTTTTGCATAATTACTATACAACGTCCGTATAGAATGCTCTAGGTACCCTGAAGCAAGAACACATAAATATTTCGCCCAATGAGATTGAACCTCTACGTCTCCGGGTATTTTTTTGGCCATTTGAAACAGACTATCCAGCCGTTGTTTCTGTCTAAATACTTCAATCTTACTCATTTTGCACCACTGAATGTCTGTGTAGCTAAATTAATCCTTCGGTTGACATTTTCCTCATCGGTTGTAGCACTATCGCAGGCAGAAAGAAAATTTACGTCTTCAAGAAGCTTTTGGTACTGTCTCAATACTGAATTACTATTCTCAATGGCACCTTTTTCAAGTCTTGTGGCAATACCAACCATAACGGCGTCAAATACGGCGGCTTTCCAAACCCTATTTGGCCTAAAAGCGTTACTTCCCAGGCATGAATTCACAACCCCAATCGTGCCTTCAAACAACTTTGTAAGTTGTTCCTCCCGTTGAATCTTAAGGTGCCTATTCTTCCCCATGAAAACATTAAGGAATTCTTTCATTGGCTTCTTGTATTGCCCAACTTTAAAATAAAGCGAAAAAAACCTAAGAATCAGTTCAATGTCTTTCATGTTCTTGCTTACAGGTCCATATACCTCGCGCCACGACTTATTCTTGTTAAGCTTTTTGAGGAGATCACTAAATTCGCCATGAAAAATGCATGCACGGATTTCTTGCGGCTGCAACTGAACGCCACCAGTGTTCAGCCTTTCAAAGATGTGGTAAATACTGCTATTGTCTTCGGAAGGTTCCTCTTGCTTTACTATTGTTGCATGCAAAATTGTGTCGTCTAATAGACGCTGATTTTCTTCGCTTAACGAATCGTAGGTACAACCCTCATACTCTTTCTGGACTCCTCTAAGAGAAAAAACTCGCTTACTGTCTCCAGGGAAAACCCCCTTGTAAAATCCCTGAAGCGTACGTAGCCTTTGCTGACCATCAATAACTAAGAGTTTTTCGGTATCCTGCTCCTTTGCCAAGAAAATTCCCGGAACAGGCAAGCCTAGCAGGAGAGACTCAATAAAGCGCGAAGCTTCTTTTATATTCCAAACAAATCCACGCTGAAAACCTGGAATGAATATGCTTCCCTTACCCAAACGCTTGACCAGACCATCAATGGGATAATCCGCTCCGTAGCTTGTTATTGAATACTTAAATGGTACCGGCTCGTCTTCACGTTCAACTTCGTCTTCAACTTCGGTTTCATTGATATCGGACACAAATCATCTCTCCTTTCCAGTGACAAAGCTTCCGTGATTAATTTACATTTCTAGACCGATTTTTCCTCCCGTAAGTCTAATGTTTTTTTGAATCGGAAAGAAAGCAAAAAAATCCTCTTTTGGCGGTAAACTCAAGGACATTCAGAGTCGTGATATTCGATACCCCATCAATTGCGCTTTCTAATATTGTCCCACTTTCAAACAAAGGGTCGATTACTTTCTTCGTCACCTATCTTTCAGATTTTTTGTGAATATTCGCCAAATTAAGACGTAAACTATCTCCCCAGTTTAAGAAACAATAAAACGAGGAGAAACTCCTCGTTACATTTCAGGTGGTGCCGGGAACCGGAATCGAACCGGTACGGTCTTTGGGACCGCGGGATTTTAAGTCCTGAACGAGAATTTTTTGTTTACTAACAGAAACCCTCATGGATAGCCAGTTTCACAGAATCTTATTTTTCAACTATTTTGCCAATGCCGCATAAAAGAATAGTTCTTATTTTGTTTACGATAGTAAATATATCAAAAATAAACGTCTGATGAGCCGTCAAAATAGCCGTCAAAAATTGTTCTTAAAGGCTCATTGAATATTTTCGATATCTGGCAGCACTCTTCTAATGTAAAGACTGTGATCCCGTTTTCTTTTTGGGCGTAATTACCTTTTGAAATACCAAGTTCTTTGGCTAAGTCAATTTGGCTTAATTGATGCTCTACTCTTAACGCTTTCAGTTTAAGAAGTGGTTTGGATATCCTACGCAGTAACATCTTACTAGTCATCCGTTGCCCACCCCCTAAGTAGACAGCCCTTCTATTGCGACCTTTTCTGTTTTCTCTTTTGACCTTCTAGATAGGCTATTAAATCCTTTTTCATGATCCGCCAGACCCGGCCAATTTTTACGGCCGGAATTTTTTTAGCCTTCACCATCTCCCATACTGTTTGATAATGCAGCTGCAAAAATGCAGCTGCTTGTTCTATTGTCATAACTTCCGGTGCTGCTTTTTCCAGGCTGTCCATATTTTTCCCCCTTAGTATATCATTTGAGCAGTAAAAATTATGTTGAAATTTGTCATTATTCAGTGCTTTTCAGTCTGAATAAGCCCATGTCAGTTTTATTAAGTTACATTCAGTTGTATTTAGCCATATTTTCCATTTATTTAATCTTAGGACAACTTTCTTAGGTTTTACTCAGTTTTACTCTATCTTACTACACGTTGCTATTTTCTTCAAAGAAAAAAGCCAAAAATAAAAAGCCCCTCGATCTAATCGAGGGTACCCCTATCAAAAAAAAAATGTACCTTATTTTAGGTTTCCAGGAAGGATTTACCGGGATAATGTCAAACCACTTTGTCAAACCATTTTTATGAGGAGTGATGCTTATGTCGGCTTTATTGGGTACTGTGTCAATATTAGCATTCTTAGTCCTTCTAGTTTTACTTATTTATTATGCCGTAAAAAAGAATCCCGTTTGGAAAAAATGCTTAATTGGTGTTATCGCTTCATTTGCTTTACTCTGTTACGCTATAAGCCTACCGACTCCACCACCAAGTGCAGAGACAACAGCGCCTAAGGTAGAACACGATCCCCTTTCTGCCTTTGTCATGAGCCAGACTTTTGTTGAAAAACAGCTTAAGGCCCCAGCAACAGCAAAGTTTCCCCTTTACTCAGAATCCAAGGTTACCGACTTAGGAGACGGCAAATACAAGGTCGATTCCTATGTTGACGCGCAGAATAGCTTTGGCGCAATGATACGGACCAATTACACCTGCACACTTAAATATGTCGGGGATGATAAATGGCAAGCAGAAGAAGTTCAGCTACTTGAGTAGGCCAGCAAAGAAATGCGCGATATCACCCAGATGGCAATGCCCGAGTTGATTTACAGCATTGTGGCGAAGGAGCGCCCCGACTGGAGCAAGGAGGAAATTGCCCGGTTCATGGCGAGAAATAAGACTACTCTTTCCGCAGCACTTAGCGGCCTCGTTGGGGTTATTGAATTCTGCCTGTGGCAGGACTCTAAGGAGAAGGACCGCCCCTGACCCCATCTCTCACGCCGTAGCTTGGCCCAGGAGGCGCGAGAATTGGGTGAGCGGCAAGAAAGGATGGGCAGAAAAGACGCAAAATAGCCCCCGGGGTTAGCCGGGGGCTTGGTTATGGAAGGTCTATTCCATGAAGGTCTACCCCATGGTTTAACGCAAAACCTTTTACCAACTGATAGATTGCCTTTGCAGCAGGTTTAAATTTTTCATAAGTTTGTGCGAGAACGAGGAGTCTTCCCGCGGTGTTTGCAGCTTTTTCAATTAATCCAGGTTTCTGTTTTGGATCAGATTGTATATAATTGGCCAGGTCACATGCCAATTCTTTTGCTTGATCATGAGTCGTTCTATCCTGCAATAGTTGGCCGATTAACTCGCCCAACTCGGGGTTTAACCTTTCAATGACTTCAATATATTGTTGATACACATTACTTTGATTTACTCCAAAAACTGTTCCAACTGAACCCGAGGTAATATGAAAGATGTTTATATTACCATGTCCTAATAATTGCTGGATGTCCGCAAGACTTATGTTGTGACCAGCTGCGAAGGGGTTCTGCTGAATAGGGGCCGGGAGTGGGTTCTGTTCTGCAGGTACCTCTTTTTTTTTTTACATGATTTTTATACTCATCGGTAAAGTTAAAACTCACCCAAATGCGATTGGGATTAGGGGTGTATTCCATTCCACAATAACTGCAGTACCTTGGTTCCTCCGTGATTAAGGATGGATCGCTCACGGTAAAATCACTATCTCCGCCAGGACACTCCACATCAAATAGTGGCACCACAGTTCCCTTTGTACACAGGGACAACAAATACTGCGTGATCTCAAGTATACTGTTTCTGTCTGGGTCTGAATTTCCCGATCTTTCGCAAATATAGTGGGGAGTAAAATGGGTTTTCCCTTCTGAAGCCATTCTCTCAAACAAATCATCTAATATGAAGTAATTCATGGCTTTCCCCCCCCCAAAAAAAGTTGGAGTTAAGTCTCACGCATTTTCAACTGTTGCAGCCACCTGGGCAAAAGTTGTTACCTTGATTTTTAGCAGTTCCGTCATAACATTTTGGATTACTTCCTCCGAAACAGCCGAGTTAAAATTAACACCCAGTGGAGTGATTCGAACTGAAATTTCCTCTTCAAGACCGTTTCTATGCTTATATGGGAATCTGAACGTCATACTTCTGTAAGGCTTGCCGGCAAAGGCATCCATATATTCTTGCTTCTCAAACAAATCTACGACTTCATTGTTTGCTTTAACCTCAATGGTGTCATAAATGCCTTCTGTCATCTTGTGTTTGGCTCCTTTTAAGCCTCCACCTAACACTGTCCTTAACTGTTGAGCCTCACTATTACTCAATTCGGACATGCTAAACCATTCTACTTGCTTACTTCCAATATCAAGGGTTTTAAGAACAGCTTCTTTAAAAAGATCTACCTTATTAGCTGGTACACGTGTTTCAACGATCAATGGGTTAAAATGTAAAACAGCATAATCCACCCGTTGCGGTCTTTCTTTCTTAACTTGAAAATCCCTTAATACTCTAATTTCTGGCCCTAAGAAAGAATAAGATAAAACAAGCTTATTTTCAAATACCGTAACTCTGAATAATTGTGGCGTTTCCGAGAGGTTTGGCCGGATACCTTCCTCAAAAACTTGTTTCCCATACTTTTCCCGCAAGAAGGTTAAAACAGAACTCTTTTCCGTGAGTTCCTTCGGAAACCCATTTAATGGTTGATAAAAATTGGCTGCTGTTCTCCCGGCATAACGGTACCCCTCAGCCAAATCCGCACCAATGGAATACGTGTTCGAATTAGATATAATCGCTTTTGCGTAATGTTCACTGGTGGAACCGCCAGGTTTCAATTTATTTTGATCACAAACGTGGTGCAGGGCTTTTCTGGGAACCTCCATTACAAGTATATCTTCGAGACTCACCTGGAAACCACCTCTTGTTATCATTTTGTTGATGATATTCCATATTTTTTACCTTATTCCTCCTTTTGCCATCAACTTTTACCCGCAGTAAAACAAAAAAGCCCCCGGCTTTCACCGAGGGCGCATTTCACGTTTAATATACTATTTCTGTATGATGGAGTCCCCTTTCTTAACACCTTGCATTAGCGGCGGGATCGTCTCCGGCGCTCTCTGTAGGCTTGATGGGGCAACATTCCCCTTGGCCCCCTCAACAAGCTTCAAAAAATCATGAATGAAGTTTGCACCACGGCTGACGAGCAGCCCGGATAGAATCAGGCCGGCGAAGGGCACTGTCAGCGGTAAACCTACCAGCTCAAAGAAGTCTACCCCCGCTGCGAGGCATAAGAAAACGCCGAAGATTACGGCACCTATCCGGTCAACGCTCAACTTCCCGTTCTGCCAGAACATCTTCGAGGTCTCCCAGAGAGCTTCAGCCACCATGGCTACCAAGATCAGTTTGAAGAAACTCATAATATCTCCCCTCTTCAGGCCGCAAGGCCTAGTATTTTTTTGACCGCCCGCGCCAGGGCGTCAGCAATCTCATCCATGTGCTGCTCCAGTTGGCGCTGGTCATCCCAATTGGTATGGAAACATACCTCGACCAACACGGCCGGGGCGTCTGTCTCACGGAGTTCGTACACGTCAGGCCGTATCCGGATCCCCCGGTCCGGATGCACACCGTCCGGATCTGTTTTTTTCATCACCGGCAGGAGTTCGGCATCCAGGACCTTGGCATACTTTTCCGCCCGGCCGCCGGCAGCGCTGATTAGAAAAGTGGTCCCTTCTGCTGAGGGAGGACCGGCGTCTGTATGCAGCACCAGATGGAAGTCCACTCGCTTTTTGTCGCTGTCTTTGACGATGTCCACGAGCTTCATCCAAGGCGCCGCGATGCAGACCTGAAGGCCGCTAACAGACCGCAGTCGATAGTATAGTTTCCTGGCCAGCGCCAAGCAGTCCTGGTACTCGGTGTGCCCGTCCACTGTGATATTGTGGCGCTGCATCGAGTAGCTGATATAGAGTCGCTTTGGTTTCGGCTTCTTTAGAAAAGGTAGTCTCACGCTGATCCCCCCTTGCCTCCCCAGAATCCGGCCAGGAATGCTCCCGCGAGCTTCCCGAGTTCGATTACCCACCTTAAAGAAACTGCCGGCGCCGTCGGTGGCTGCTGCCCGCTGTTCCCGTTGAGCCTGATTTTCCCGGCGACCATAAGGTCAACAGTGTTCTGGATACCAGCTGTCTGCCTGGAGAGTTTCCCGATCTCCCTTCTCATCTCCCCAAGGCCTTCGTCCAGCTTTGCCTCCAGACGGTTTGCGGTGGCCGTGAACAATGCCAGGGCCTGGTCGGTCACCTGGGCGCCAAAATTCTGATCAGGTCCCACCCCCTGCTCCCCCTCTCCGGCGAATATCCCGGCTTGGTGCCGGGGAACTAAAGCGCCCGAACCTACAGGCCCAGGCGGCTAATGAACTCCTTGACGATGGAAGGTTTGATGGCGTAGCCGATGCCTTCCGTGTCGATGTCCACGTACTTCGCGACCACAACCCCCACCAGCTGGCCGCGCTCATTTACAACCGGCCCCCCGCTATTACCTGGGCTGATCGGGGCATCAGTCTGGAAGCAGAGCCCCTCCATGCGGTTCAGATGGCTGACTACGCCCACGCAAACAGAATCAGTATGCCCTTTCGGAGCACCGAGAACGGCAACCGGTTCGCCCAGCTGCAAGTCAGTGCAAATTGTCAGCGCCGGCATTTCCCTGGTCGTTTTCACCACGGCCAGGTCCAGTTCCGGATTCTTGGCGTGCAGGGTCCAGTCAAAGTTCGGCGTGTCATCATCTTTGACGCAGAAGCCGCTGGTTTTGTCCCCGACCACATGAGCGTTGGTCACAATGTACGAAAACCCATTCGCTCGGGTAATGCAAGCCCCAGAACCAAGGGCATCTCCCCGATGGACCAAGCACACCGCAGGCATCACTACCGGTAGGATGTCGGTGAATACCCCGTCGCGGAACTTTTCCAGCATGCGTATGACAGCATACTGGGCGCGGGTCAAAGGCTCGTTAGGCCGGAAAGTGCCATCCGGGAAGCCAGAAATCACCCCGTCTTTGACGCCTTCAATAACCCCTTTGGCATACCATGCATTTTCAGGCACGTCTTTGAACATAGGTTCCTCCCCCTTTCTTTTTGAGCAAAACTAAAACCACCCGTTGGGGGTGGCTATTTCAGACGCTCAATTATGATGTCGTTCTGTAAGATGATGAGGTCATTTTGTTTAACTTTAATTTCCTCAATGTCAGCCTGTGTCTTATCTGGTTTGGTTTTCAATGTTTCAAGAGTTTGACGTAATTCCTCCATCTGAAGTTGTCTTTTTGTTTTTGGTATATGAAGTCCTTTCGGTTTGCTCAACTTACCGTCACCTCTACTGACGCGCGACACCCGGAAGTCGCGCCAATCACATCAATGATATGCTTCCCGGCAACGTCAGAACTGAATGAGAACTGACCTTCCCCTTGGGTTGTAGTAACCGGAGTTTCGACCCCGCCGCTCCTTGCTACCACATTCTCTGCGTCCGCTACTGTAACTCCATCTTTGTCGGCCCAGCGCACCCGAATGATGGTTTGTTCATTGGGGGCCAGGATGGTTTTGTCAGGCACTGCCACCAACCCCAGAAAACCTTTGACTTGATCGTGCTTCATCCCGACCAAAGATGTATCATAGGTTTCTAATGGGATCATTTCCCCCGCGAGATTGGAAACGGCCACGCATAGCCTACTGTTCGGGTCAACTTGAGCGTAATGCATTAGATTAACACTCCTTTCGGTTAATTAAATGTCACTATTTGCCACTCTATCCGATACCATGGACTTGTTGCGAACCTATCCGGGTCTATGAAAAGATTGGTGGGTGATGTTAAGTAAGCTCTGCTTATATCCATACCTAATCCTCTCCAGCCTGAACCGTCACTGGTACGCCAGGATAGAGGCAGAACGATTGTCTTTGATGTATCTACGGAAGAGATCGCAATATTGATATTAGCGGTTGTGTCGGGGTCTTTGTAGTATTGACCTCTTTGCACAGTCGCACCATTTAGCTCAAGAACGTACCACTGGATATAAATCGTACCATAAGAATAACTGACTCTTTCGAAGTGTATATTAGTGGGACTGGTAAGATTGCCACCAACGCAGACATTTATATCGTATAGACCGTTGTTATAGCGGTAGCTAAACAGCAAAATACTCTTGGAGAGGTCTACACTGCTGATGGCTACATCAACCGAATATTGTGTATCCTGGTTTATAACTGCTGTACCTATCTGTAGACTTTTTAACGCTCCTCCAAGCAAGTCAAAGCCAGGCGGCCCCTGTAGAACCTTTGAATTTCCCCTCGGTAGTGTTAAAGATCACTTTGCCCTGAGCATGGGCGGGGTCCGCCGATACCACCTCCACTCTTAGCTCATTAGTTTGGGTTCGCGCAGCGTTCTTTAAGGCAGTTTCCTCGGTATGAAGGGTATATTGAGGATGTGGATCAGCAGCTGCGGCATGGGCGTCCACCTTGGCCTGGGCTCCTGCTGGAGTCTCATGGCCAGAGTGGGGGGCCGCAGCATTAGCGTGGGTATCCACCTTCGCCTGGGCGCCAGCAGGAGTCTCGTGGCCAGAGTGAGGAGCTGCGGCGGTCTTGTGGTCCTCCCAGCCCTTGGCCAGGACGTTTGAGACGTGCTTATTCTTGGTAGCATCAGCGGAAGCAGTGTCCACTTGGCCGGCTGCATGAGCGTCCACCTTCGCCTGTGCTCCTGCCGGTGTTTCATACACAAGTGACTGTTCGATTGTGGCGCTCACATTAGCCGCATTGCCGACGATCGAGACAATCGAAACCTGCTTTTCAAGGATTTCAGACCCCCCGCCCGCAGGAATGTACTCCGCGAGAGCACCGGCATTCCCATAGCAGTACAGGATTTCACCCAGGTCCGGATCTGTGGCAAAAAGGCCAACCTCTCGCCAGTAGAACCCGGCAGCCAACCCCTGGTTGGACAACACCCCGCCCACAGACGCTTTCCCACCGGTCAGGGTTTTAAGGCTGGTCAGGGCCAACGACTTAACTTCATGGATAAGGGCAGTTAAATCAGATATATCCTGGCCGGTTAACTCCCCGTCCCCCACTCCAATCCGCGTAAAGTTGAGGGCAACGCCGGTTTGCGCCTTGGCCTCCAGCACCTTTCCTCTGTTGGTAAAGAAGATCCCGCCAGCAAAGCTCATGGTCACACCACCTGTTCTATCGTGATATTGTCTCCGGTCTGGAGCACGTTGCCGAAATACATGTTCATTTCCCCGGTCATTGAAACGATGACCGCCTCAAGCCTTGACCTCTTGTTTTTCACCGCATCGACGGCATTGGCAAACTGGTCGGCCAGCTCTCCCGTGACCGCACTGTTTTCAGTCACCACCCGAAAATAATACGGCTGCCCGCCGTAGTCAAACCATTCCTCCACCTGACCGTCCCCAAAGTAATCCTGCACCACCTGCTCTACGGCGTACGGTGTCCCAAGGAACATGTGGACCTTGTCGCTGTTCTTGATCAGGTTCCGTTTGACATCGATGGTTGCCTTGGCGTCATACCAATCGACGTGCAGCTCATAGGCAAGTTCGTCCAGTAATTCCTCGGACAATGAATCAACCTTGGCCAAAATGAGCGCCTTCACCAGAGAATTAGCTATTTCTTGGAGCTGGGGGTTCAACGCGGCACAAAGGGCCTTGGTGGTCGGATCTTCCTGCATGTATGCGGTTTGAAGTTTCAGGAGGTCGATGTTGTTTAAATCCACTGTCAATCACTCCCCTATTCCAGGCCACCGTAGGTAATAGTTACCGTTCCAGCCGTTGCCACTGCATCCGCAGCCACAGCAGTATAAACCGGTGCGGTTATGTTAATCCGGTGTGCGCCGGCATTGAGCATCAGCTGGCGGAGATAATCCGGATTAATCGCCCGCCCCAGCTTGCTACTCTGCCAGGTTTTATACTGATCGACAGCTCCCCCGGCCCCTTCAATGGCGTTTTTGATGTTGGTCTCGTCGGCTGCATTTACCTGACTGATGTAATAGGTCAGAGTAATGTCATATGGTACTGCGGTACGAGCTGCCGCAGTGACGTGGTCGGTCAAGGGTCGGACCTTTTTGTCACTGCAGGCAGCCAGGATCTTGTCTAAAACTGCCTGTATGGGAGCAGCACCGTCTTTCATCAGAGCTGTTATTTTCACTTCTCCCGCGGGTATCTCTGTGTAAAAGGGAGTTGGGTCAACAGCCGGATACGCCGCCTGAAATGCGGCCAGGTTAAACTCTTTGATTGTTTCCGGAAGGGTGACCGCCACATCCTGGATATTGGCATCCGCTGTCTTTGCCCAATACACATAGGCATCTTCCGGGCCAGCCGTGGAGAATTTGCTGACGCTCTCGCGGATACGTTCCCGGTACCCGCTCCAGACGTTCGTTCCATCATCGTCAGGCTCGATATCTGCCCCGCCGGCAGATGTATCGGTATTGCTGGCGCTGGCCACATAGGCAACAGGGTCCACAATCTGATTGATCTGCCCGGCCACAAAACCGTTATACTTCTCTCCTGCTTCCGTGGATTCTGCTTGCACGTCTCCCGTTGTACTGCCCGCGGCGATAGTCAGGATCTGTTTTGTCGCAAAGAACAGCTCTCCGTCCGGTGTTGCCCGGGTTCCGGCCGGTACCGTCACCGGTCCCGGCTGTGCAGCTGACAAGGTAAACCGCAGGGTTACAACCGCCTTCTGCGCCGGCAGCCGTGGTGTATTAGTCCGTTCCCCGATGGCGTCCAGGACTTCTCCCCTGGCAAACTGCAGCAGGTTCTGGTTGCCGGTATCATTGAGCGCACTTCGTAGAGCAGCCAACACCACAGCCTCCTGCTCCAGGAAGATCCGACGCTC
>Ga0310040_1001449_pt1 | contig 17243 bp, 10 predicted proteins | sample EPASupsiteHSE623_FD_200237 | JGI IMG/M metagenome (GOLD analysis project Ga0310040, IMG submission 200237) | Bioremediated contaminated groundwater from EPA Superfund site, New Mexico - Sample HSE6-23 (v2) (version 2) | ecosystem: Environmental > Aquatic > Deep subsurface > Groundwater >... | reverse complement strand
GACCAGGCAAAGCTTTCGATCCGGGCAAACGGCGCGGAGGTGAAGGAGTATCCGGAATCGTTCGAACTGAAAGGAAAGCTGGTTGTAACCAGTTCGACCAATGCCGGACTGGAAATAAGACGCACGCTGTTCCCGTCGGTCGACAAAGCGGCCTTCATCGAGATCGTCAGTCTTAAAAACACGGGGAGCGCCGCTTGTAAGGTCTCGATTGCCAATAATTATGAAGCGATCAACACCGACCCTGCGAAAGGGGTGTACGGACAATACGTGGTGACAGCCGCGACCGTCGTGGACGGTGAAGTACAAAGCATATCGGAGCAGATGCTTTCGGCGGGTGAGAGCTGTGAGTTTGCCGTGGTTTATTCGGGCAGGAAGGCCTGTGAAGAGCCTTATTCCTGGTCGCCTTCCTTTGAATTTGAAAAACGGGAGGATTTCATTGCCGGTGTATTTACCTGTTTGCAATTGGATACGCCCAATGACACGATTGACCGGGAGTTTGCTTTTGCCAAAATACGGGCAACGGAGAGCATTTACGATACCAAAGGCGGATTGATGCATGGCCCGGGAGGCGGCGCCTATTATGCGGCGATCTGGGCGAACGACCAGGCTGAGTACGCGAATCCTTTTTTTCCATTTGAAGGGATCCTTCAGGGAAATGAATCGGCAATCAACAGCTTTCGTTTGTTTGCGCGGTATATAAACACGGAATATAAACCCATACCGAGTTCAATCATAGCCGAGGGTACCGATTATTGGAACGGGGCCGGCGACCGGGGTGATATGGCGATGATCGCTTACGGGGCGTCGCGTTTTGCCCTGGCTTATGGCCGGGAAAGCACGGCTCGTGAGCTTTGGCCGTTAATTAGCTGGTGCATGGAATACCTGGAGCGTAAGAAAACGGACGAAGGCGTTATTGCGTCGGATAATGACGAACTGGAAGGGCGTTTCCCGGCCGGGAAGATCAACCTGTCGACCAACAGCCTGGCATACGGTGCCTGTATCAGCGCTGCCAATCTGGCCGAAAGCCTGGGAATGGGCCCGGTCGCTTCATCGTACCGGAAAGAGGCCGCTGCGCTGAAAGTCGCCATTGAAAAATACTTTGGCGCAACCATTCAGGGTTTCGATACCTACCGGTACTATGAAGACAATACCAGTCTGCGCTCGTGGATCTGCCTGCCGCTGGTGATGGGAATCGACGACCGGAAGGAAGAAACTATCAGTGCCCTGTTTTCAGATCACCTTTGGACAGCGAACGGCATTCTCACGGAATCGGGAAGCAAGACCTTCTGGGACCGCTCCACGCTGTACGCTTTCCGCGGACTTTTGGCCAGCGGAGCTACCGATCAATGCATGGGCTATCTGGGTTATTATTCGGCCATGCGTTTGCTGGGTGAACACGTTCCTTATCCGGTGGAGGCCTGGCCGGAGGGGGACCAGCGGCATTTATCGGCCGAAAGCGCTTTGTATTGCCGGGTGATTACCGAGGGACTGTTCGGAATTGAACCGACCGGCCTGAATGCGTTTACGATGACGCCCCGCCTGCCCAAAGGGTGGAACTACATGAATCTGCGGAATATAAAAGCTTTTAATCGTACATTTGATATCGAAGTTACACGGAACGGGAAACAGGAAGTGATTGTTGTGAAAACAGATTACGGCAAAACGCTCCGGACAAAATGGGATGGTAAAGCGCCGGTGGCTGTCGCACTGGATTAAAATGATCGCTTATTCCCTGATCCAATCTGTTTTTTCTGAAACATCGATGCGTTTGCGGGTGGGGGTGTTTACGTTCTCGTCGGGGATGCCGAGTATGAAAAAGCCGACCGGTTCATCGTCTGCATTTAACCCCAGAAACCTTCGCATGGGTTCGGAATAACACACGTCGCCCGTGCTCAGGTAGCCGCCGATACCGAATTCCTGAAGGCTGAGGTAAATGTTCTCAACAGCACAGGCGGTCGAAACGAGGTCTTCCTGCTTTGGAAAAAGTTTGCGGGGATCGCGCCGCATGATAATGGCAATGATATGCGACACGCGCAGCCATTTATTGTCGTAATCGTTATACTTAAATTCGAAGAATTTGTCGGCAGGCGTGATCTCTTTGTAGATTTCCTTCTGTACCTGAAAGAGGCGTTTTACCCCCTGGCCGGAAAAAACCTTGAAGTGCCAGGCCTGAACCAGCCCGTGCGACGGCGCAAGGTTGGCGTTTTCAAGTAATTTTACAATCACCGCATCATCAATTTTTCCGCCTTCCTTTAAACCATGAATAAAAGTGGACTTCCTGTTGCGGATCCATTCCGAAATTTTATTGTTGCTCATAGTCACTTATTTTGAAACAAACAGTTGCTTCGCTACGCCCGAAGGTAGCATATATTTCAGCAACCCGAAGAAAACACGGTTTATATAACAATCGCTTTCCCTCCGGGTTCTGGCGTGATAGATTTTTTGCTGATGTTTTCATCCGGTTGCTGAGATTTTTTCTGTTCGCTAAGCAAAATCAGGTTCCGGATCGCCTGCCGGTTCCGGCAATTTTGTAAATTGCCGGTTCAAACAAAACTAACTTAACAACGGAGATGAAGAAACTTTTGTTTTTGCCCGCTTACCTTGCTTTGGTTCAGCCTTTGTTTTCCCAACCGGCAGTGCCTGTTCCCGACTGCCTTGTTCCTGCTGCTTCGGCCGCAATAGGCGATTATGTCGGGGCCAAACTCGACGCTTCGTACCGGAACCGGATCCTGGCACAGGATGTGGAGCGGCTGGTTGGGGCATTTCATACGCACACCGAAACCAGTTGCTGGCAAAGCGAGTTCTGGGGTAAATGGTTCACCTCGGCCGTACTGGCTTATCAGTACCGGCCGGAAGCGAAACTGAAAGGAAAACTGGATCAGGCCGTGGCCGGACTGCTGGACACACAAACTCCCGATGGCTACATCGGGAATTATGGCGACGACAACCATCTTCAAAGCTGGGATATCTGGGGCCGTAAGTACTGCATGCTTGGACTGCTGGATTATTATGACCTGACCAAAGATAAGCAGTCGCTGCAGGCGGCCTGTAAGGTTGCCGACCATTTGATGAAAGAGCTGAAGGACCGGAATGCGCTGATCGTGAAAATGGGCAATCACCGCGGAATGGCAGCCTCTTCGGTGCTGGAACCGGTGTGCCGGTTATATGCCAGGACAGGGGAGAAGAAGTACCTGGATTTTGCAGAGGAGATTGTCAGGCAATGGGAAACGCCCAACGGACCGCAACTGCTGTCGAAAGCGGGAACCGATGTTTCGAAACGCTTTCCAAAGCCTCTGAAAAGCTGGTATGGCTGGGAACAGGGACAAAAGGCCTATGAGATGATGTCGTGCTATGAGGGGCTGCTGGAACTGTACAGGCTTACAGGCAAGGTACAATACCGCGAAGCGGTTGAAAAGACCTGGCAGAACATCCGTGAAACGGAAATCAATATTGCCGGCTCGGGATCGGCCATGGAGGCCTGGTTTGGCGGGGCTGCCCTGCAAACCCTTCCTGTTGCCCATTACCAGGAAACTTGCGTCACGGCCACCTGGATCAAATTGAGCCAGCAGTTGCTGCGTTTAACCGGAGAGGCCAGATATGCCGATGCCATCGAACAAAGCTATTACAATGCCCTGCTGGGAGCGATGAAACCCGATGGCTCCGACTGGGCCAAATACACGCCTTTAGCGGGTCAGCGCCTCGAAGGCAGCGAACAGTGCGGTATGGGCTTAAACTGCTGCGTAGCCAGCGGCCCGAGAGGACTGTTTACTTTTCCGCTCACGGCTGTGATGTCGGCAAAAGACGGATTGCAGGTCAACTTTTTCGCTGAAGGAAGCTGGATCCTGACAAGTCCAAAAAAACAGGAAATAAAACTAATCCAGAAAACGAGCTATCCGGCCGGCGGACAAGTCGATTTCGAGCTGCAGTTGAAAAAGGCCGAGGATTTTGTTTTGCGGATCAGGATCCCCGGATGGAGCAGGCAGACGGTTTTAACAGTCAACGGAGAACCCGTCACGGGAATACAACCCGGGCAATATGCCGCGATTGCGAGAAAATGGAAAGTTGGTGACCGGGTGAGACTGGAGCCGGATATGAGAGCCCGGCTGATCACCCTGGGAAGCCTGCCTGAAAACAAGGCCATTGTCCGGGGACCCGTTGTGTTAAGCCGGGATGCGCGACTGGGCGGGCCTTCCATTGAATCGATCCTGAAACCGGTTGCAGACAAGGAAGGATACGTACAACTTGAGCCGGTTGAACAGACAGAGCCGGATATCTGGATGGTTTTCAGCGCCCCTTTTATTCCGGAGTCGTATAAGGAAGGGGGAAGTGAACCGATCCGGGTGACGCTTTGTGATTATGCCTCCGCAGGAAATACGCATGAAGAGCATCCGCATTTCAGGGTATGGCTGCCACAACTACTGGATCCCCGGAATATGAGAGACAATTAAAAAATTTATCTGCAAAAGGGGCTCAGGATTCCTCCTGAGCCCCTTTTATTTTAAACGAAAGTTATGAACACATTTTTGGATGTTAAGAAATTATAATTTCCGGGAGCTGTTGACGTTAATGAATCAGATGTCTTTAGTTATTCTGAACAGGCCCCGGTTTTAATAAATTATATGATTTTTCTCTTGAAAATGATTAAAAATTATTATAACCTTCGCCCCTCGTTTCGGTTTCATCATTAATAATAACAACTTAAGTTCATTTTAATTGTGAATTTAATTCATTTAAAACACGTTAGCTATGTACGGGAAATTTCAGTCGTATCTGGAAAGTGAGTTAGCTTCGATAGCTGATCAGGGACTATTTAAAAAGGAACGTATCCTGGTTTCTCCTCAGAATGTTGAGATCAGGGTTGAGCAGGGGAAAGAGGTACTTAATTTTTGTGCCAATAACTATCTTGGATTGTCAGACAATCCGGAACTGATCAATGCGGCAAAAAAGGCAATGGATCAGAGAGGGTTTGGAATGTCGTCGGTTCGTTTTATATGCGGTACACAGGATATTCATAAGGAACTGGAGGCAAAGGTTTCTGAATTTTTTGGTACGGAAGATACAATTCTTTACGCAGCTTGTTTCGATGCAAACGGCGGTGTATTCGAACCTTTACTGGGAGAGGAAGATGCGATTATTTCGGATGCTTTGAACCATGCCTCCATTATTGATGGTGTTCGTCTGTGCAAAGCCAAAAGATACCGGTATGCCAACGGCAATATGGAAGAACTGGAAGAGTGTCTGAAACAGGCGCAGCAACAGCGTTTCCGGATTATTGTAACCGACGGGGTATTTTCGATGGATGGCAATGTGGCCCGGATTGACAAGATCATGGCGCTTGCCGAAAAATACGAATCACTGGTGATGATCGATGAAAGCCATTCGGCGGGAGTTGTCGGGGATACCGGAAGAGGAGTGACCGAATTATTTAACTGCCGGGGAAAAGCAGACATCATCACGGGAACGCTTGGAAAAGCTTTTGGCGGAGCTATTGGCGGTTTTACTACAGGGAGAAAAGAAATTATCGGCATGCTTCGTCAGCGTTCGCGTCCTTACCTGTTTTCCAATTCAATTCCCCCAATGATCGCGGGGGCCGGAATTCGTATGTTTGAAATGATGACCGAGACAAACGAACGTCAGGAAAAGCTTCATCACAACGTCAGCTATTTTGTGTCAAAAATGAAAACTGCAGGTTTTGATATCAAACCCACACAATCGGCCATTTGTGCAGTCATGTTGTATGATGCCAGGCTTTCGCAGGAAATGGCTGCCAAATTGCTGGATGAAGGGATTTACGTAACGGGATTTTATTATCCTGTTGTTCCGAAAGGAGAAGCCAGGATCCGTGTTCAACTTTCGGCGGGGCACGAAAAAGAGCACCTGGATAAATGTATTGCAGCATTTGTTAAGGTGGGCAAAGAATTAGACGTTCTAAAATAACAGACCGATTCTTTTCGGAAAAATAGCAGAATGAAGAAGATTTTATTTACCGGTTGCGGTGGTCAGATCGGATCCGAGCTGACCCTGGCATTTCGGAATATTTATGGAAGCGCGAATGTGATCGCTTCTGATATTTCATCTAAAATAAACAAAGAAGTTGTTGAAAGCGGGCCTTTCGTTCTTTTGGATGTTCTTGACAAAAATCGCATTGCCGAAGTGGTTGATCAGTTCAAAGTGGATGCCGTTGTTCACATGGCTGCCATTCTGTCGGCTGTGGGTGAGAAAAATCCGCAGCTTGCATGGAATGTCAATATGAACGGAAGCGTGAACGTTTTTGAAGTGGCCCGGGAAAAGGGACTTAAGCGGGTATTGGTTCCCAGTTCAATTGCCGTATTTGGGCCCGATTCTCCCAAAATTGATACTCCTCAAAAAACGATTCTCCGGCCAACGACCATGTATGGCGTAACAAAAGTGGCAACCGAGTTGCTCGGGAGCTATTATAATCAGCGTTTCGGGATGGACATCCGGGGATTGCGCTACCCGGGGATCATCAGCTATAAAACACCTCCTGGGGGTGGAACAACCGATTATGCCATCGCCATTTATTTTGATGCCGTCAAACAAGGATCATACGACTGCTTCCTGAATGAAGACACAATGCTTCCCATGATGTATATGACTGACTGTATCCGGGCTACAACAGAACTATTTCACGCAGATCAGGATCTGTTGCGGCATGGCACAGGATATAATGTTGCAGGCTTCAGTGTGACCCCGGCCGGTATTACAGCATCGATCCGTAAAATAATCCCTGATTTTCAGATTTCCTATCATCCCGATTTTCGTCAGGCAATAGCCGATTCATGGCCTGATTCGCTCGACGACAGGGAAGCAAGGGATGAATGGAACTGGAATCCCGAATTCGATCTGGACCGGACAACTGAAGAGATGATCAGGGAAATTCGTTTGAGTACAGGCAAAGTATAGCATACAATACATGCTTTGGTATGAATAGTTTTTTTGTAAATTTAGGCTTTCCTAACCATACAATTAAACCAGATGAAGCGATCAGTCATTTTAATCCTTGTTTTTTTTCTTGCAGGAATAGGCAATGTATTCTCCCAGCCGTATCAGCCAACCTGGGAATCGATCGACAGCCGTTCAGTACCGTCCTGGTTTGAAGATGCCCGTTTTGGGATTTTTATCCATTGGGGACTTTATTCCGTACCGGCCTACAGCCCGACAGAACGCGACAGTGTAGGGATCTATGACCGGTATGCCGAACACTATTGGCGCAGATGGGTCAACGAGTCCGGTAAACAAACCTTCTTCAGGGATTTTCATAACCGTGTTTACGGCCCCAATCATGCCTATCAGGATTTCGCAGGCAGTTTCAAGGCAGAAATGTTCAACCCCGATGAATGGGCGAAACTGTTTAAGGAATCGGGAGCGAAATATGTTGTGCTGACCTCCAAACACCACGAGGGATTTGCGTTGTGGCCGTCCAGGCTGTCGTGGAACTGGAATGCGGTTGATGTAGGTCCGCACCGCGATCTTCTGGGCGATCTGACGGCCTTGGTCCGCGGCGCGGGACTTCGGATGGGCTATTATTATTCGCTGCTTGAATGGTACCATCCGCTGTATAAAAAGGAAACCATTGATCAATATGTCGATGAGCATATGATTCCCCAGATGAAAGAGCTCGTTAACAATTATCAGCCCGATATCTTCTGGACCGACGGCGAATGGGATTATCCATCCGATGTGCTGAAAAGCACCAGCTTCCTGCAGTGGTTATACAATGAGTCTCCGGTGAAGGAACAGGTGGTGGTGAACGATCGCTGGGGAAAGGAAACGAGAAGTTTGCACGGTGGTTTTTATACGACCGAATATGACCTGGTGCATACGGGTAACGCTTCAGGAGTCAAGTTTGAGCGTCCCTGGGAAGAATGCCGTGGCATAGGTGGTTCGTTCGGCTTTAACCGGAATGAAATTCTGGAAGATTATGCCACTTCGGAAGAACTGATCCATATCCTGATCAATAAAGTAGGGCGTGGCGGTAACCTTTTGCTGAATATTGGACCAACAGCCGACGGACGCATCCCGGTCATCATGCAGCAGCGCCTGATGGATATGGGCGCCTGGCTAAAAGTGAACGGAGAAGCGATTTATAATACCCGTACATGGAAAGATGCGCCGGCTGTCACACCCGAAACAGCAATTTATTACACCACCAAAGGAATCGATCTTTATGTATTGGTAACCCAATGGCAGGATACACCCGTTACTGTAAAAGGGATCAAAAAAACAGCCGGGGTCAGTTTGCTGGGATATAACGGAAAAGTAAAATATTCGGCTTCAGGAAATAAGCTGACCATTACACCACCGGCAATTTCACCGGCTACCAGTCCATGTCAGTATGCCTGGGTGTTTAAGGTGAAAAATGCCTTATGAAACGAGCCAAATAGTTAAACGGCGTTAGATTGATTTTTCTTCTTTCAGAAATTCCCTTCGGATACCCTCAATCAGATCAGTCTGGCTGAGGGTATTGCCATTTCTTGAATAACATTGCAGAGCGGCAAAATAAACTGCATTTAAAATAGATGCGCCGCTAAGCTCATATTTTGACGACAATTCATTCAAATCGATTGACTGATCCAATTTGAAACCCGACGGCAGGGATTTCTGCCATAAAATAAGCCGGTCTCTGATGCCAGGCATCGGGAAGTGTACCACGGCATGGAAGCGACGGATAAAAGCATCGTCCATATTGTTTTTAAAGTTGGAAGCAAGAATGAGCAGTCCGGCGTAATCTTCCACCCGCTGCAGCAGGTAGCTGACTTCCTGGTTGGCATATTTATCATGAGCGCTTTGCACATTGGTCCGTTTGGCAAAAAGGGCGTCCGCTTCGTCAAAGAATAAGATCCAGTTTCTGGTCTCCGCCTTTTTAAAAACACCCTCCAGGTTCTTCTCCGTTTCTCCGATATACTTACTCACGATCTGAGACAGGTCGATCCGGTAAACATCTTTTCCAAACTGTTTGCCGAGAAGCGCTGCAGTTAAGGTCTTACCTGTTCCCGGCGGGCCATAAAACAAGACCCTGTAACCCGGTTTTATTTTTCGTTTCAGGTTATCGTCGTCCATCAGTTTATGATGATGCTCCAGCCATGTACTGATGTCTTTAACTTGCTGTAAGGTACGCGGATGTAATACCAAATCCTCCCATAACATCGTTGTGGTAATATGTTTAGCCGGAAAATCGAGGCCAAAGCGGGGTTCTGTTTCCGCATTGAACAAGATCCTGTCAACCCAGTCCTGGGTCAGAATGATCCTTCCACTCATGGCCGGTTCTCCGTCTTTAACCGGTTCGAGCCACAAGATGCCTTGTTTAAAGAAAAAATGATCTTCCTTAAAAAGCCGTTGTACCTGGATTCGTTTGTCAATGTCAGTTCCGCCAATAATAAATTGGGCTGTTTCGCCCGTAGGCAGCATACCCCGGTGATTGGTCCCTTTTACACCGCCGAACTCGGAAAAGTCACCGCCATTAGGTAGCTGTTCCAAAATGATGGATTCAAAGAAATTAGGCTGAATATGCGGAACCAGCGAAATCATTACCACGACCCATTCATCATTGGTTAAATCAGGTAAACAGCCGGTAATTTCCCTGGACATCGGGTCATTGTTGAACGTCTCCTTAAACCAGGCATCAGGGTTAAAGAAGCTTTGACCAATGTGTGCCCTTATCCGCCTTGAAATCAGTTCTCCTAAGCGATTAGTAGCTGAGCTTAAAGTGTTTGCCGGATTATTCGTGTTTTTATAGATCGGATGAAGCACCATAGTCGCGGTTAATAATAAATTAGAACAATTCTGATTTGTAAAAGTTATCATTTTTTTTGTATCGATCGTAACAAAGGTCCGTTTTCATGGTCTTCTGTTTTTTGCATGCTCCTTTGCTACTTCCGATGTCAGAAAGTTAACGAAATAATTGGTAACCTGTTCCGAATATTTGACCAGCAATGTTCCGGTGCCTTGCGATTTAAATCCTGCAGCTCCTCTTAAACCATACAGTTTTTTCAACCAGACCTCTGCAAACCGATAGGTTTTGACCCTTATTCTCTCCCTGAATGCAATCATATCGCCGGTGATATTTCCTGAGACTGCATCTGCTCCCAAAGCTTTTACGAAACAAGCGTACCGTTGATCTGCTGTTACCTTATTTTGCCTGACCCCATTTCCTTTATAATACTCATGAAGCAGTTCCGAAATTGGTATTGCTCCTGAAAGATTGGTAATGGCCTGTCCCCTTGACCGATCGCAATCTAGTCCCAGCAAGCCTGCGCGTATGACATAACTGTCAATATCGGCCCTCAGGTCTTCATAACTGGCTTCCGTTCCAGCCGTACCAAAGTACTTTCCCCAACCCCGGCTGTCGCCTCCTGTGGCTTCATCAAATGTTTTTTTTGCTGCGGCCGATCCTAAATCTCCTGCCCAGGTGGCAAACTCTTCATTCGGGACGTTGATCCGGATATCCACTCCTGACTTGGTTATGGTTACATGGTCTGAGGGAGATCAGCAGGCCATCATCCGCAATCTGGACAACATCAGGCGATAGTAGTCCTTTTGAATCACGTGACCAGCTCACCTCATTTGACTCATAGTCAGCACAGTCGTTAGAAGAATCCGTTTTTTTATTCAGTTTGCCTCCGTTGCCATTCTGGACGATATGAGTCAGTTCATGAGCCAGTAGTTTTCTCCCTTCTGCAGATTCGGGTTGATACTGTCCTTCGTTAAAAACGATATGATTACCTATCGTGTATGCTTTTGCGTTCACTTCTTTTGCTGAAAGTCCGGCCTCGGATCCGGTGTGTATTTTTACGTGACTGAAATCGTGTTCCATCCGTTTTTCGAAAAAATGCCGGGATGCCGGGGTAAGGGATGTTCCCCTGCCGTCCAGTGAATTTACAAAGGATGAAGTCGGTACTGGTGCCGTCATTGTACTGTTATTTTCCTTTCGCTGCACTTTGTCTTCTTCCTTTTTCTCCTCACTTTTTCGCTTCAGGTTTTTCTCTTCTTCTTCCTTTTTCTCAGGCATTCGCTGAAGTTTTTTCTCTTCTTCTTTCTTATCCGTTACACGTTGTGCTTTTTCTTCCTTTTCGCACTCCGTGCACTTGCGCTGAATTGAGTTTGCTGCCCGATTGAAGAAAGTCTCGTGCGCAGGTTCAGCGAAAAAGGCGGGTTCCTGGCTTTCCTTTTTGAAGAAGGCACTGTCAGCAGGCGTACTTTTGCGTCTTCTGATGATTCGGGTGGGTAATGTTCTCATAGTTTTCCGGATAACAATTTTAAATTTTTTTCTACATACTGCTCTTCGGAAGGACGAATCTCTTTAAAGAGCCTGTTAATTATATTTTCCTGAAGCCGGGAATATTCATCAGCCACTGGTTCTCCTGAATATGACAGGGTTACCATTTGTTTGAAATATTGTAAGGTAGCTTGATCATTCAACAGGTGCAAACCCTTTTCAACTTCCGGGTACAGGTAACTGTTTTCGACGCAAAAAAATGTCTCAGCGCCGCTTCTGGTCATTGTGCTGATGAAAAACTCCAGAGCTGCAATTGCCTTTTGTTCTGGTGACAGTGCCGAAAATGCGGTTTTATCGGTTGCACGTATAACCAGCTTGGCCAATAGTTTGTATATCTGCTTATTTTCCATATTCATTTTATGTATTATCGATTGTTGTATTTTGCGAAGCAACTCTCTGAGGCAGCTGAGTGGTTGGATATAACCTCGCTGCGGTCACTGTAACCTGAACGGGAGGTAGCTGGACAGAAGAACTATAGGTTACCGCGACGGAATAGTCATAAACAGCATCCGACGCAATTATATCGCGTAATACTGCATCTTCGATACCCCGCATCCCTTGAGGTGTGTGATTGGCTTCTATTGTCATTGGTACGATATTACCGCTGTTATAACCACCCGGGCCGCCTAACGAATTGGCTACCAAATGACCAGCTCTGGGCCAATGGCCGGACGTATCATATCCGATTGATGCAGCAACAGACGCTGGAATTGTTGCCCTTGTTCCTCCTTTTCTGATTTCATTGTCAACAGTAATCCTGACCGTGCGATTAGCTGTTGGTCCCCCACCTGAAGAAAACGCGACGCCTGGAGGTTTGTTCGCCGGTTTTTCCCAGCGTGTTCCATATTGTGCATATAAAAATAAAGTAGGTGAATCTTCAACTTTTAAAGCGAAACCAACAGATGTGCTAACATTGAGTTCCTTTATCCGGTACCCGGTATTTGAATTTTTGTCTAAAACAGGTTCGCCAACATTTAATGTAACGCCGTCGGGTAACCCTGTATCTTTAGGTTTACCTGTAACGATCGTCGGAGGACTGGCGGTATACCTGTAGTTCCATTTATCCCCTCCATCTACAACCGTAAGCGAAGTAAATACGGGATGATTTGACTTAACACTTGTTGCAACTTGTTGTGCCTCCTCCTCCGAAATCTTACCCGATTGCAATAAGGGCTGCTCTGTAGTTTCTATTGCTTGCAGACCGGCATTTATCTGGGCCGCCTTTTCAGGACCATATTGTTCTTCCAACGATCGGCCTCCGGCTGATCCGCCCATCGACATTAACCGGTCAAATAGCGCAAAACCTGTATCAACAGCTTTATTAACCAGCCAGGAGAGGGCTTCATCGACCATTTCTCTTGCACGTCCAATCATTTCACCAACCCGTCTTCCAATTCCGTTTAGCCCGACCTGGTTGGCCAGGAACCCGATCACGATCGGTACCGCTCTGGCCATTGTCCGCTCTAAATAGTTGGCTGCAGTTACAATATTTCCGCTGGCAATATCGACGACTCCCTCAACAAAGCTGTTCACAATCTCAAGCATCTCGCGCAGGTATTTGATGAACGACTGGATCGCGCTGTACAGAGCGATCGCGCTGTTTATCACGGCCATGATACCCGTGGGATCAAGCATCGATAGTAAGCGGGTGACCATTCTGTTCACGATCTGCTCCATGATCCAGTTTTTTACCGCATCCAGAATGGTATCCCACAAATTGCTCAATTGTTCCTGTATTTTATCCCAGATTGCAGCTATGCCGCGTTCCTGCACATCCCGGATAAAGGTCCAAACCCCTTCCAGTGTGTTGATGATGCTGCGTATACGGGCCACCCGGGCCGGGCCGATCCGGGGATGGGCAGCCAGTTTTTCCCAGATCTTTTCCATGGAGATACCCAATACCTCCAGAACCCAGCCAATCACTCCCCTGAGCGAAAGGTCGGTCAGGGCCGGCACTCCTGCTTCTCTTAATTCGCTGGTGAGCCATCCCACCAAACCGCTCAGCAGGTGCTGTACAATGTTGTCAAAGAACTGAATAAAGCCCTGCTTAATTGCCCGTAACAGGTTTTTCAGGAATCCCACCGGATCGCGTTTGATCATTTCAAAGGCTTGCAATGCCTTGGCAATAATGTTATTGATGAGGTCGAACGGGAAGTTCATCACCATCAGGATGGTTTCAATGACGATCCTGACAATTTCAACCACAAACGCGACAAGCCTGCCGATGGGTTCACCAAAACGGTCGATGATCCGCTGAAACGCTCCAATTGGGTCTGCCAGATCATTCAGGCTAAAGGAATTCCACAGGTCTCTGAATAACTGAACAATCGAAGCCGGTGTCATATTCAACCGTTCTACGGCTGCTGTGATCTTCGCCGTGGTGCGGTCTATTGCTCCTGATTCTTTTAACTGATCGAACTGGGTGTCACCACCTTCCATCAGACTCATAAATCCACGGATCACGTTTTCCATGGTGAATGGAACCAACTCGTTGGTAAACGGATCCTTTCCAATAATGACCGTGACCAGGTGATAACCCCTTACCGTTCTTGCCCAGGCCGACAACCTGCGCATGAGCACTTCCTTGATGAATTCGAGGATCACTGCTCCGGCCCGGATCACAAAGTTGAGTACCCGACTAACAGGCGCTGCAAACTGGTTATAGATCTGGTTGAAGGTATCGATGGGATGCATCAGCATGTTGATGCCGGCTGAACTCCAGATGGACAGGAAGCCTGCCTTTATTTCGTCATAGGCGCCGCTGAATACCGCGATGCCTTCATCGATCCATCCCGCTACTTTTTGGAACGTACCGGTCTCCTGCATTTGCCTGCGCTGTTCCTGTCCTTCTTCACCTCCCAGCTCAAGAAGCGCATCCAGTATCGTTGTCCCGTTTTGTGGTACATCTTCATCGGTCACCGGATCCTTTCCAAGAATGACCCGGAGCAGGGGATAGGCAGGGGTCTGTTCGCGGATAAAGGTGACCAGCTGATCAATCAGGAAGCGTTTTACAGTTTCCAGCAGCTCCGTAGCTGCTTCTTCTGCAAAATCAATTACACTTTGTATCGTCTGATGGATGATGTTACCGGCCTCTTCAAACAATTGTCTTGGAGAAGCAAGCCTTTCAAGAGTAACGCCTTCGACAAACTGGCTCACCCTGGTCAGCACATTGTCAACCAGTGATTCAACATCTGTTATTCGCCGGTCAATCCATGCAGCCGCTTCATCCAGTGCGCCCAGCTCATTTAACTTTTCGTGCAGCAGGCGTCCTCCCGGCATAATATCAAAGGCTGCTTCAATAAAGGTATGCCCATTCCGGTCAATTTCCTCCCCGGTAATCGGGTCTTCACCCAGCACCACCCGCAAGGCACGGTATCCGGGTATCGCTATGACAAAATCACGTGCTTCGGTCAGGAAAAGGCGTTTCCCTTCGGCAAGGGTTTCTGCAACAAAGTTGGTGACCGTAGAAAATGCATCATCGAACCAGGAACACTGGATGGTGCCGTGATCTGCCTTTAGCTGGACGGGTGGCCCCCGGTCGCTTTCTGCTTCTTCTTCAGGTCCTTCCTCTTCTTTGCTTTGTAGTTTATTTTCTTCCGTTTGCGTTTGAATGGCAGGGGCACAATTCAGCTCGCCTTTTGCATTGATGCTCCAACTGCTTAATTCCGGCTTGGCTTGAAGCTGTTGATCTTCAATAGAAGCGGGATCCTCTTCCTGTTCTGTTCGCGGTTCTTCCTTCCGGTTAACGTTAAACAGCTCTTTTCTTAATTCCCTTAACGTCTTTGGCTTTTCCTCCACAGCGCCCTCGCCACTGTTCAAACTGCCGGTTTTCAGTTTTAACGGATCAAAAAATGCAGTCCAGTCCGACAGCGGATGATCTCTTGTCTGAACCTGTGCTCCCAGGTTATCTTCACCCGATGTATTGCCGTTGACAGTGGTTACCGTAGTGCCGTCAGCTTTCTCGACAATCGCATAATGGGAATAGTTATCCCGGTACGCAATATCTCCGGGTTTAGGAACGTATCCCGGAGGATAGGCCGATTCAGGGGTAACCATTTGTCCTCCAAGTTCCCATTTCGGCATAGGAACACCACCTTTATTCAGCGCCCAGAATACGAAAATCCCGCACCAGCTTGGCATGGCATCGCGCATGTAGGGTCCGTCATCGGCCGGCCTGGGCCGGGCAGGCCGTGGTCCCTCGATCGTACTTTTCTTTTTAATGTGGTCTTCGCTTACGGCACCCTCAACCGGTGCCTGACCGTTACGAACGATCTTATCTTCACCAAAAGTGGTTTTAAAATATTCAATCAGGCGTTCCCATCCTTCCCGGTTACCGTCGGGGCCCACTTTATTGGCATTTACTTTCCCTTCTTCTCCCTTCGCTTTGGCAACTGCGTTGCTTAATTGCGGAACAGAAACTTCAGCACTGCGCTGAATAATGGTTTTGCGCGAAACAGATGTTTGGGGTCCACCCCGCCTTACTGCTCCCTGCTGAATGGTGTGGGTGAGCTCATGAGCAAGCAAATTTCCCCCTTCAGCGGTATGAGGAGCGTATTTGCCGCTGTTAAAATAAATATCATTTCCATGGGTGAAAGCCTGTGCATGAATACTTCTGCTGAGTGTTTGCGCAGTACTGCCGGTATGGATCCTGACTCCTTCAAAATTGGAGTTAAAACGACTTTCCATAAAGCTACGGGTTGTTTGGGGCAACACGCTGCCACCTCCTTTGGAGCTTAGTAATGTTTGTTCAAAAGATGGATTTTCTGCCGGTGGCCCTCTTCCGTGACGTTGCAGGATTGTGGTGTCCGGCTGGAAACGCGCCTGCACTGGTTCCGGATCTTCATCTTCTTCTTTGGATTGAATGGCACTGATTTGCGGTACCATTAATTTGGGTTGAATTTCTTCCGGTTTATCCTCTTCTTTTAACTGAATTTTTTCATCCTCCTTCGTCTCCGCGGGCTGAGTGGCCTGTTCGGGCATTTTCATCACCGTTTCTGCAACCTGATCGGCTTCTTTTTCATAGGGATCATCGGGTTGACTGACCGATAATTTGGTCTGAACAGAAGTCCCAAAGAATGAAGAATTACCCTTGGCTTCGAAAAATGATTCCTCACCTGCTTTTTTGAAAAAAGAAGTTTTTCCCGGCTGCTGCCGTGAAACAGTTACATTCTTTGTCTTTTCTGCAGTTGAGAACATGGAGAACTAATATTTATTTCTTCGTTTTTTATAACCAGTCTGTTTTCAGTAAATGTGTCATCCATGGCAATCTGATCATACCGATATTCCATGGTAAATGCGCCAGAAGCATGTCGTACGATTCACGCTGTATGGTTAATTTCCATTCGTTATCCGAGAAAGACAATCGGCCATCCCTTTGTAAAAAAGAGCGGCGCAGGCCCGATGAGGACGTGTTTTTTAATACTTTCCAGTTCTCTATTACGGCATTCAGGAGGTCGTCAGCCTGCGACTTTTCGGCATCGTTAAGCGTGTACTTTTCTACAACGGCATTAAGCTCAAGCCCGCATAAAATTTTAGATAAAACACATTCAAACTCTGCATAATCCTGACTGCCGTACACGATGTAATGCAGTAGGGAAACGGCCTTTGAAGTTTCTGTCAGCCTGTCTTTTTCAACCAGGCGTAACCGTTTAAAGAATAACGGCAGGTATGGGGCGATGATCACCAATCCTGAATTGGAAATGTAGATATCGTCAGTTGATTCCACTTGATCAGGAACGACTGTTTTTAGCGAACTCAGCTCCTGCTGCTCTGCTTTTTCCCGGTTGTACGAGGGCGCTTTTTCCTCAACGGTCAATTCTGACACAGGTATCGCGGAGTTTGTCAATGGTATTTCCATCAATTGCCTTAGTTCAGTATTCCTGATACCGGGCAGGCTGGTCCCTGTAAGCTCCGGAAACTCCAGGAACCATTCAGCCAACTGATCTGC
>Ga0310040_1001448_pt1 | contig 17250 bp, 10 predicted proteins | sample EPASupsiteHSE623_FD_200237 | JGI IMG/M metagenome (GOLD analysis project Ga0310040, IMG submission 200237) | Bioremediated contaminated groundwater from EPA Superfund site, New Mexico - Sample HSE6-23 (v2) (version 2) | ecosystem: Environmental > Aquatic > Deep subsurface > Groundwater >... | reverse complement strand
CTGGATACAAAGGAGCCTGTCTACAATACGGTTGTGGTCCCATATGGAAAAAGAACACAAATTACTTTGTGTGACGGTTCGCAGGTTTGGTTGAATTCAGGCTCCAAACTAATTTATCCGGCGGTTTTTGCAGGTAAGAAACGAGAAGTTTACATTGACGGCGAAGCTATTTTTGATGTGACCCGTTTAGAAGGAGAGCCGTTCTTTGTCAACTCCCGTGATTTTTCAATTCGGGTTACAGGAACTGTGTTTAATGTGAGCTCTTATTCGGACGACAACCAGTCAAGCGCGGTGTTGGAAAGCGGGAAAATTGAGCTTTACAGCAACGACAAATCCTTATTACATCGTGAAAAAGTGGCTATTTCACCGGGAGAGATTGTCATTTTTAATCCCGATGAAAATACGTTTAGCAAAAGCACGGTAAAACCTCAAAACTACCTGTCCTGGAGAAACGGATATTTTATATTTAAAAATGAAAGGCTGAATAGTATTTTAAAAAAAATAGGCCGCTATTATAATGTTGACATCCAGGTGGTGAATGAAAAATTGTCGGCTGAAACGTTTACAGGTTGCCTGGACCTGAGAACAAGTCCGGACGAAGTATTAAAAATTATCAGGAATACAATTCGTTTCAATTATGAATGTAAAGAAAATAAGTTTTTAATTTATTAACCCCGTAACTATGAAATAAAGACTTTTTCAAATGTAAAAAGCTTACAAATGTTTGCACCATTTGTAAGCCTGAAAATTTAATGAACATCGCCCTTTGGCGATATTAACTAAAGACTGACAAATTTATGAAAAAAAAAGTGAATTGTTCTCAATACGTTCATTGGAATGCGTATTGGGGGCAGGTATTTAAAATTATGAAACTAACGTTGTTTCTTTTTTTAGTTGGGATGAATAGTGTTTTGGCGGGCTCTGTTTACTCGCAGAATATAAAGTTTTCTTTAAACCTGAAAAATGTGAGTATTCAGGAAGTTTTTGAAGAGATTCAGGAACGGAGTGAGTTCATCATTTTTTACAATGACAATCAGGTCGCATCAGACTTGCGTGTTGATCTGGAGGTAAATGATGTGTCGATAGATAAAATTCTGCAGCAGACGCTGGAAAAGACTTCGTTGACCTATCAGATCTTTGACCGGCAGATTATCATTATCCCCAACCTGAACGGCTTACCCAATAACGCTCCGTTACAGGCAAATCCTGAAAAGAATATCATCAAAGGGATCATTACGGATCCTTCGGGGACTCCGTTGCCTGGAGCAACGATTACGATAGACGGTACCACAAGGGGAGTGATTACAGATATTGACGGGAGTTTTTCAATTGACGCCCAGCCTGGAGAAAAACTGGTTTTCTCTTTTATCGGAATGGAGACTACAATTATTGAGGTAACCAGTCAAAAGCAGCTCAACATTCAATTGCAGGAAAAGAAATCGGAATTGGACGAGGTTACCGTTGTAGCATTTGCCAGACAAAAGAAAGAAAGCGTTTTATCATCTATTTCAACGATAGATGCAGGAGATCTAAAAGTCCCCTCCAGCAACCTTACAACTGCCTTTGCCGGACGAGTATCCGGACTGATTTCGTATCAGCGAAGCGGCGAGCCAGGTCAGGATGACGCCAGTTTTTTTGTTAGGGGGGTCACCTCTTTTACCTATGCTGCGGGACCCCTAATCTTAATTGATGGTGTGGAGATGTCTTCAACCGATTTGGCCAGAATGCAACCGGATGACATTGCGAGTTTTTCGATCATGAAAGATGCTGCTGCAACAGCTCTCTACGGCGCACGTGGTGCAAACGGAGTTATTATGGTAACAACCAAGGAAGGGAAAGAGGGCAAAGCCCAGATTTCATTCCGATACGAAACATCTGTTTCAGGTCCAACTCAAAAGGTCGATTTAGCTGACCCCATTACTTATATGAAGCTGAATAATGAAGCCTTTTTAACCCGCAATCCAAACTCTCCTGCTCCCTATTCCATGGAAAAAATCGAAAATACCGAGCGGGGAACGAATCCATTAGTTTATCCCGCAACTGACTGGTATGATATTTTGTTTAAGAATTATACCATTAACCACCGGGCCAATTTCAATGTAAGTGGTGGAGGCAAAGTTGCCAGATATTACATCGCTGGAACCTATAATCAGGACTACGGAACATTGAAGGTAGATCAAAAGAGTAATTTCAATAATAATATTGATTTGAAACGCTACCTGTTGCGGTCAAATGTTAATATCAATATCACACCCTCAACCGAAGCAGTTGTGCGGTTGCACGGGACTTTTGACGACTATACCGGGCCTATCGACGGAGGTTCCAGTTTGTATCAGAAAGTCATGCGTACTGATCCGGTACTGTTTCCTCCATTCTTCCCGCATACGGAAGAAACAGACTATATTCAGCATATTCTTTTTGGAAATTATGACCAGGGCCAATATATCAATCCCTATGCAGATTTGGTAAAGGGATATAAAGATTATACCAAATCAATGATCCTGGCCCAGTTTGAAGTAAAACAAAGACTTGATTTTATCACGAAGGGACTGAATCTCCGAGGGTTGTTCAGTACGAACAGGTATTCGTACTTTGATGTGTCCAGATCCTATAAACCTTTTTATTATATCGCTACAGGTTATGACAAAACAAAAGATACGTTTCAGTTATACAACCTGAATCCCACGGGCGGTGCAGAATACCTTTCTTACAGTGAAGGAGATAAGGATGTTACGGCTACAACTTATTCTGAGTTGGCTGTTAATTATGACCGCACCTTTAATGATAAGCATGGAATAAGCGGATTGTTGGTTAGCACAATGCGCAACTATTTTAAGGCTAATGCCGGATCCTTATCCTTGTCTTTACCCTCCCGTAATATGGGATTATCGGGGCGTTTCACTTATTCATACGATAGCCGTTATTTCGGTGAATTCAACTTTGGGTATAATGGGTCTGAGCGTTTCGCAAAAAAAGAACGTTTTGGATTTTTTCCGGCAATTGGTTTTGCATGGTTTGCTTCGAATGAGGACTTCTGGGGAGACCGTTTTAAGAAGACTTTTTCGAAACTGAAGTTTAAAGGAACATACGGACTTGTAGGTAATGATGCCATTGGTGACGAGAATGACAGGTTCTTTTACCTTTCGGAAGTGGACATGAATGCGTCAGCCCGGAGTTATACATTTGGTCAGGATTTTCAGTATTCTCAAAACGGCGTGTCGATTTCAAGATATGCCAATGATCTGATAACCTGGGAAACAGCCGCAAAATTAAATTTGGGTGTTGAAATCGGTTTGTATGACAAGTGGGAAGTGATGATCGATCTCTATCGCGAACACCGGAAAAATATTCTGATGGAGCGGGCAAGTATTCCAACAACAATGGGTTTGCAGGCAAATCCCCAAGCTAACCTGGGTGAAGCAATCGGGCGTGGAATTGATTTTTCTATCGATTATAACGAAATTTTTGAGAATGGCTGGTGGATAACTGCACGGGCGAATATGACTTATGCTACTGCTGAATTTGAATTTTATGAAGATGTAGATAATTCGGCAACTCCCTGGCTGAATCGTATAGGTCAGCCTATTAGTCAGCAGTTTGGCTATGTTGCTGAACGTTTGTTTGTTGACGAATATGAAGTGAATAATAGTCCGGTACAGACATTCAGTGAATATATGGGCGGTGACATTAAGTACAGGGATATTAATAATGACGGAATGATCTCGACTCTGGATCAGGTGCCCATTGGATACCCCACGGAGCCTGAGATTATTTATGGCTTTGGATTTTCGGCCGGATTTAAAAATCTGGATTTTTCTTGTTTCTTCCAGGGGCTGGCCAAGGAGTCATTCTGGATCGATGCAGTGAAAACTTCTCCGTTTATTGATACAGACGACAACTCAGCTGTTGTGTCCAAGAATGCTTTACTCGGAGTTTACGCGGATGATCACTGGTCGGAGGCTGACCGAAACATTTATGCCCTGTGGCCCCGCTTGTCGGACAGGCATTACAGCAATAATACACAGCGGAATACGTGGTTTATGCGTGACGGTTCTTTCCTCCGTCTAAAATCGGTTGAACTTGGGTACTCGATCCCCGAAAATTTCCTCAGAAGATTTGAAATCAGGGACCTGAGATTTTACGTAAGCGGGACTAACTTATTGACATTTAGTAAATTCAAATTGTGGGACCCTGAGATGGCAGGAAACGGATTGGGTTATCCGATTCAAAAAGTGTTCAATATCGGTGTCCAGGTCTCACTTTAAAGAACAGGAAGAGTATGAAAAAAATTAAGTTATTATCAATAATGGTTTTGATGGCATTGTCGCAGGCGTGTGATAACTACCTGGATGTAGTGCCTGATAATGTGGCCACACTGGAATATGCTTTTCGCGATAAGGTAGGTGCAGAAAAATTTTTATTCACCTGTTATTCCTATTTGCCCGAATTCGGAAATATCGGGTATGACCCTGCAATTATCGGGAGTGATGAACTTTGGATTCATGGTGAAAATGAATGGTATGGTGCTTTCGGCGGTTTTTATGCATATAACATTAAACGGAGCCAGCAGAATGTGACCGAACCCTTAATGAACTTCTGGGACGCAGGTCGAAACGGGAAAAACCTGTTTATTGCCATACGTGATTGTAATATCTTCCTGGAAAATATTCATTTAGTGGGCAAGGATCTGGATGATTATGAACGAAAGATGTGGATAGCTGAAGTAAAAGTTTTGAAAGCGTATTACCACTACTATTTACTGAGAATGTATGGCCCTGTTCCCATTGTTCATGAAAACCTTCCTATATCAGCAGGGGTGGAGGAAGTACGCGTGTTTCGTGATCCGTTTGACGACTGTATGGATTATATCGTGGAACTCATTGATGAAGCTGTGCCTGATCTCATGTTGACAGTTACCAATGTTGCATCTGAACTGGGGCGTATAACACAGCCTATTGCATTGTCAATCAAGGCTGAGGCTCTCGTAACCGCAGCCAGTCCGTTGTTCAACGGAAATACAACTTATGCCAATATGATCGATTCCAGAGGGGTGAAATTGTTTAATACAGAGTATGATGAAAACAAATGGAAGGTAGCCATGGAAGCTTGTAAGAACGCGATTGACACTGCTCACCTGGCTAATATGAAGCTTTATGAATTTAATGACAGCCGTTATCCGGTTTCGGACGACACCAGACGTGTCATGTCAATTCGGAATGCATTTGGTGATCGTTGGAATGAAGAGGTTGTCTGGGGAATATCGGATAATACCTTTGCAAACACACAAAATTACGCCCTGCCTTATCTGTTAACAACCGATTTGGGTCTGGCCTATTCAACTCCGGTGTTATCGCCGACCTTGATGTTGGCAGAACTGTTCTATTCCGGTAACGGTGTTCCCATCGATGAAGACAAATCGTATAATTATGAGGAGCGCTATGAGACATCAGCAGCAACCGGACAAAAATACTACGTTCAGGAAGGCTTTGAGACGGCTAATCTGAATCAGTACCGCGAACCCCGGTTTTATGCAAACCTGGGATTCGACGGAGGGATATGGTTTGGAAATGGTCGGTACAAGGAGATCGGGGAAGGTACCGCTACTGAAACTTCATGGGTGATCAGAGCCAAAGCCGGTGAAACAACCGGAAAAACCTCTTCCATCCGGTATTCCGCTACGGGTTATTTTGCCAAAAAACTTACCCATTTTGAAACAGCAACTTCTTCGACAACCGGTACAGCGGTGCGGATTGCATTTCCTTTGATCCGGCTCGCCGATCTGTATTTGTTGTATGCCGAAGCACGGAATGAATATTCAGGACCGGACGCTGAGGTTTATTCTCATATTGATGAGGTCCGCGAAAGGGCTGGATTAGCAGGTGTTGTAGAGAGTTGGCAGCAGTATTCCAAATATCCGGATAAACCGCTGAATAAAGAAGGCCTTCGGGAAATCATCCGGCGGGAAAGAGGAATTGAACTGGCTATGGAAGGAAAAAGATTTTGGGATTTACGCAGATGGAAGATCGCAGATCAGGTTCTTAATGCCCCGGTGAAAGGATGGAACGTTATTGGTGCCAATACAATCGACTATTACAATGTGGTTACTTTTGAAATGCTTGAGTTTACAACCAAAGAATATCTTTGGCCACTTAAACAACAAACCATAAGGAAGAATCCTAATTTGCTGCAGAACCCATTCTGGGAGAATTAATTATAAAAAAATGTCAATAAATCGTATGAAACGAACATGTTGCTTCACAACGCCCAGGGATATGATAAAAATTTTAAGCAACACGGAGTTCCATACGACCATTGAAAAACAAATTATCAACGTATGAAAAAATATTGTATACTCATTGTCATATTTACCGGAATCATCTGGTTTAACAGTTGTAAGGAGGAATCGATCGGTCAATTCCCGATAGACAATGTTGCTCCTAAGCCGGTAAAAGATGTTATAGTTGAAAACTTAGCCGGAGGTGTGAAATTTACCTATGAAATACCGGATGAAGAAGACTTATTATATGTTCAGGCTGTCTATACCCTTCCGAATGGCACTCAAAATACAGTTAAAACATCGGTATTTAGTAATTCATTAACAATAAAAGGATTCGGTAAGTCTCAAAAGAGCAACGTACGGCTCGTGGCCGTTGACCGCAGCAGAAACGAATCTGAAACCGTCAATGTTGAAATTGAGCCGCTTGATTCACCGATTTATTCCATATGGGAAAGTTTGCTTCTTCAGGAATCGTTTGGGGGTTTTAAAGTTTTTTGGGAGAATCCGTTGAAAGAGGATATTGTAGTTGATGTGTTAAAGAAGAATACAGGTACCGGAGAGTTAAGCTACGTTGAAAATTTTTACTCGTCCGTAGCATTAGCGAAGGAGGCAGTCCGTGGATTAGACTCAACCAGAGCTACTTTCTGTATTGTTGTTCGTGACACTTACGGGAATTATACCGATACTCTCGTGGCGGTACTGAAGCCTTTATTTGAGCAGGAAATACCCAAAAGCGAATTTGTACAACAAAAATTGTCATCCCGTTTCAAAGTACACAGTTACGGCGGGGCCAATATGGATCGGTTATGGGATGGCATCACGAATGTGGCTACCAATTGTTACTATATTCAGACTGGGAATACAATCATGCCCTATTATACCTTTGATATGGGGGTGACCGCTAAATTATCCCGTCTTCGCTGGTGGCAGCGGGTTGATTTTCTGTTTGCACTTCACAATCCCAAGGAATTTGAATTTTATGGAACGAATGATCCATTGTTGGCGGCTGATGCAGAAACACAGGGATGGGAGACTAATCCCGGATGGATAAAGATGATAAGTTGCATTTCTCATAAACCTTCAGGCGACGATAATACAACTGTTACGACAGAAGATCAGGCTTATGCTTATAACGGAGAGGAATTTGAATTTCCGTTGGAAGCGCCTTCTGTTCGTTTTCTGCGTTTTAAGGTATTAAAAACATGGAGTGGCTCGACCGGCGTCCATGTAGGCGAATTTACGTTTTGGGGACAAATTGAGGAATAAGGATTATGCCGTATCCTTGTTTCAGGAGAAGGCATAGAAACACAATTGAAATTAAATCAAAAAATTAAACAGAATGGAAAAGATATTATTAAAAATATTCTTTCTTGTAAACATCGTGATTTCGTTTACCGCTTGTTCGGATATGAACGATAAGCATGACATGTGGATGGAGGACGGAGAACGGATATATATAGGAAAAATTGATTCCTTAAAGGTTTTTCCAGGAAATGAACGGGTTAAACTACGTTTCTGGGCATCGGACCCAAGAGCTAAATCGGTTGGATTCTACTGGGTGCCGGATAATGATTCCATGTTAGTGGATCTGAATAAGACTTCATCGATTGATTCGTTCGAAGTTTTTATAGGCGGACCCGGTAGTACGAAGCAGATTGCAGAGGCGAACTACACTTTAAGTATAATCACCCGCGATGACGCCGGACATAACTCCATCCCATTTGAGAAAATTATAAATGTTTATGGTGAAAACTTCCGGTCGACACTCACCCATAGAGTGCTAAAAAGTAAAGAATACAATGATCCCACCGGGTCATTGTCACTTCGTTACTCCGGACCCGTTAATGAGAAAGAGATCGGCATTAAAATCAGATATACCGACCGGAGCGGTGTTGCTAAAAGCGAGGTGTTTTCAAGTGCATCAATACCTGACCCTTTAGTCCTTACATATATAGATCCGGCAAAGACCGTGTCATATAGTACGTTATTTTTGCCGGATCCCCTTGCCATTGACACGTTTTATACTGATCCGTTTGTCGTAGCCATTGAAAATATAATAAATGTTGCTTTGGGTAAAAGTGCAACCGGGAGTGATTTTCTCGAAGCCAAATATGTTGCAACCAATGCAGTCGACGGAATTGTTTCAAGCGATTCACGCTGGGTTAGTTCAAATGCAGGAGAACACTGGATTGAGGTTGATCTGGGACAGGAGTATGCGATTCATTCCTTCAGAACCCTTGTCGGGAGTGGAACCTCCTATACGAACCCGGTAAAAGAGTTTTCATTTCAGGCAGAGGTCAACGGAGTTTGGGAAACGATTATTTCCGTGAACGATAATACTGACCCTCAGTTTAAGCGGGATTTTCCTGAAGTAAATACCCGGAAGGTACGGTATTTTGTGCCCGACTACGCGAGCAATATGGTTCGTATGTTTGAACTGGAGGTTTATGCTACTATCCGGTATGGGATTTAACTGCTTTATTGGACTGGAACAACAAGTAATTGAACGAGCAGTAACTGACTGAACAAATGGATAAATTCAACAGAAGACATTTCGTAAACCGAATAGGGTCCCTGTCTTTGGCAATGAGCGTACCTGGTTTGGCCTTTAGCACACAGGAAAAGGAGAAAAAGAACCGGATTTCCCTTAAAACGAGGATTCCGCTTGATGATCAGTGGGACGTAATTGTGGTGGGAGGCGGACCTTCCGGTTGTACTGCAGCGATTTCGGCAGCAAGAGAAGGTGCAAAAACGATCCTGATTGAAGCAACCGGAGCGCTGGGTGGAATGGGTACTTCGGGATTGCTGAATGCTTGGTGCCCTTTTACGGACGGGGAAAAAATAATTTACAAGGGTCTGGCTGAAACCGTTCTCAAAGCTTCGAAGCTTGGAACCCCTCATATCCCGGAAACCAGATATGACTGGCAGCCGATTAATACGGAACATCTAAAAAGGGTTTATGATGATGTGGTTACTCAGGCAGGCGTATCTGTCCTGTTTTTTTCCAGGGTATCTGCCGTAGAAATGAAAAACGAGGAGGTCATCGATGCGATTATAGTTGCCAATAAAAATGGGTTAACAGCCTTCAAATCGAAAGTATATATTGATTGTACCGGGGATGGCGATCTGGCTGCATGGGCAGGTGCTGATTATTATTATGGAGATGAAAGCGGATCGGTACAGGCCGTTTCACTTTGTTTTTCTGTTGCCAATATCAATGCTGACAATTATAGGAAAACCGGGGGCAGGCTGCATGGAGAAAATAGACAAAGTCCGATTCACCGGATTTACGATTCGGGAAAATATCCGCTGGTGATCGATAAACATTTGAATATTAAAGACGCTGATCCTTCTTTCCTGATGTTCAATGCCGGACATATTGAACAGGTTAATTCTACCGATACACGCCAGTTATCTGATGCAATGATCAAAGGAAGAAAGTTGGCTTTTCAGTTGCATGAGGGCCTTAAAGAAATAGCTCCGGAAATATTTAGTCATTCCTACCTGGCCGAAACAGGTGCAGTTTTGGGAGTAAGGGAGAGCCGGCGGATCAAGGGAGATTATGTGTTTACAATAGATGACTGGCTGGAACGGCGTTCATTTGAAGATGAAATCGGTAGAAACTGTTATTATATTGATCTTCATAAAAAGGATGCCCGGCGATATAGCCGTTATGGCAAGGGCGAATCGCACGGGATTCCTTACCGTTGTCTTACTCCTGAAAAATTGAGGAACCTGTTGGTCGGCGGCCGTTGTATATCGTCCGATTATCAATCGTATGGGAGCCTTCGGGTGATGCCGGTCTGTCTTGTCACGGGCGAAGCCGCAGGACTGGCGGCTTCGCTGGTAGCCCGGCAGCCCAATCCGGATGTACACCAGATTGACACTCGCTTTCTACGGAAAAGGTTAAAAGAGGAAGGTCAGTATTTACTATAAGATATCCATACATGAAGAGAAGAGATTTTGTGCGGGCTACATCGGCGGGGGCTGCTTTCGTTTCGTTGGGAGGATTGAGCGGGTGGGCTGCAGGGAATGGGGGTCATCCAAAATTTGTGAAGCAGTCATCGCGGGAGTTGCCGCTGATATTCGAGGTCGATGTGCTGGTTGCCGGAGGATCTACCGCGGGAGTAGCTGCAGCTGTGAAAGCGGCCCGGTCGGGTGCCAGAGTGATGCTGGTTACCGCGGAGCCTTATCTGGGAGAGGATCTTTGTGCGACCTGCCGGTTGTGGCGGGATAAAGATCAGCGGAGTTTTCATCCGCTCGAGAAGGAATTATTCGGAGAGGAAGGTTTTGCCACCCCCATGCACATCAAAAAAACGTTGGACGAACTGCTGATCTCCAATCAGATTCCCTTCCTGTATTCCACTTTTGTGACCGACGTGATCGTGGACGGGCGGAACCATATTTCCGGCGCGGTGATCGCCAATCGTTCCGGGCGGCAGGCAATCAAGGCAAAGGTGGTGATCGATGCTACGCCTTATGGCACCGTAGCCCGGTTGTCGGATGCCCGCTTTACAAGGGAGAATACCGGGGAGGTGCAGTTTGAATGGATATCCGTCGGCAACGAAAAAGCTGATGGAAGCTCTGAATTGTTGCCCAATGAGTTAACAGTCAAAGATAAAAAGTTCCGGGTATGGAAGTCGGTATTCCGGTTCGAATTAAACGATCTCTCGCAGGCATCGGTGGCCGGGATTGAACAACGGATACGCGATTTGACTTGGGATGCCGGGCAGGTAGAAGCTTCGGAACGTCCATTTTTCATTCCGCCGGACCATATTAACGGAGTGAAATTTTTAGAACATATTACCGATCCTGCGCGGATTGATCCGGGGGTGTTTCAGCCGAAGAAAACGGAACATCTGTATGTCCTTTCCGGAGCCGCCTCTGTTTCGCATGAAGTGGCCGTTTTTCTGTTAAAGCCGGGTACGCTGATTGCCGCCGGCGAACGGGTGGGTGAAGCTGCCGCGATCGCAGCATCCGCCGGGCGGCTATCTGACCGGCTAAGGGTAAAAGCTTGCTCTGTTTCTGTACCGTACCCCGGAGATGTGAAAGAACAGCTCGACGGGATAAGAAGCTCACTGAACTTAGATAAGATTGCCTCGGAAGAGACTGTCCTCCCCGTATTGGGCGTCTATGATGTGGTCGTTGTAGGAGGTGGAACTGCCGGGGCCCCCGTGGGTATAGGTGCAACCAGAAACGGGGCCAGGACGCTCGTACTGGAATACTTGCATGAACTGGGTGGCATTATGACAGCGGGTCTCATCGGTCGTTATTTCTTTGGGTACCGGGAGGGCTTTTCCCATGAAGTGGATTTGGGCGTGAAAGATTTGGGAGGCGAAAGTGACCGGCAGAAAAAGAGGCTGGACGAATGGGTTTATGACTGGAAAACCGAATGGTTCCGTTCTGAAATAAGGAAGGCCGGCGGAGAGATCTGGTTCGGTGTTTTGGGCTGCGGTGCTTTCGTTGATGGCAATCAGGTAAAAGGGATTGTGGTTGCTACGCCATTCGGAAGAGGAGTCGTGCTGGCGAATACGGTTGTCGATTCGACCGGAAGCGCGGATATTGCCATAGTGGCCGGGGCTGGTTACAGTTACACAGACGGTACCACAATCGCGGTACAGGGTGCCGGTCTGCCACCTAAGGACCCGAATGATTTTTATAACAACACTGACTGGACGTTCGTTGACGATACTGACGTCATTGATGTCTGGCGTACCTTTGTGCAAGCCAAGAAAAAGTACGCCGGTAATTTCGATGTGGGGAAGATACCACAGACCCGGGAACGAAGGCGGATCGTCGGCGATTTCACCGTGCAGGTGCTCGATGTGTACAACAAACGAACCTACCCGGACGTTCTGTCTATCCATCAAAGTTCGTTCGATACCCACGGTTTCACGGAGCACCCGTTCTTCTCGATGAAGCCGCCCGCTCATTCCAACGCTGTGGTAATGGCTTATGTGCCTTTCCGTGCATTACTGCCGAAAGGACTGGAAGGGATCATCGTTACGGGTCTGGGGGTAAGCGCCGATCGTGATGCCATGCCGGTGATCCGGATGCAGCCTTGCCTGCAGAACCAGGGATTCGCGGTGGGAATGGCCGCATCCATGGCAAAAAGCTCCGGTAAGCTAATCCGGCATATTGATCTGAAAGCACTTCAACGGGAGCTGGTGAAAATAGGAAGCCTAACGCAAGAGACACTTACTTTTAAAGATAACTATCCGCCTTCGGAAGAAGCGCTGCTGAGAGCGGTCCGTACTGTGGTAAACGATCTCAAAGGGCTGGAAATCGTCCTTTGGCAGCCGGAGAAAGCACTCCCGTTACTGCGGACGCAATACCATGCGGCGGTAAAAGAAGAAGATAAGCTGGTCTATGCCCGGATATTGGGATTCCTGAAAGATTCGACCGGATGGGAAACACTGAAAAAGGCAATCGACACCTGCAAGGAATGGGATGAGGGCTGGAGTTTTCGTGGAATGGGACAATTCGGCTCAAGTATGAGTTATTTGGACAGCCTGATCATCGCTCTCGGAAATTGCAAAAAGGAAGAGGCTTTGCCGTCGGTTGTCCGCCTGGCGAAAAAGCTGAAGCCGGAGAACGGCTTTTCTCATTTCCGGGCTGTTGCTGTTGCCTGTGAAGCCATCGGGAGCAGGGAGGCAGCCCCCGTGCTTTATGATTTGCTTGAAATGGACGGGATGCGGGGGCATGCCATGAACTCGATTGAAGAGGCGCTGGAGATGACCGTTCCCAGCCGCACCGACAACTCGGAACGGAACGCCTCGCTGAAGGAGATCTTCCTGGGACGTGCACTTTATAAAATTGGCGACTACAATGGATTGGGGAAAAAGGTGATGGAAGAATACGCCGCCGACCTGCGTGGCCATTATTACCGTCATGCAACCGGCGTGCTAAACGACGGTCTGAAACTTGACTATCCGGATAAATAGTTCCTATTGTTCTAAAGAATATGCTGCTTCGATATGAGATTTTGTAAAATCAGTGATATCTCGTAAACTATACTTCATTTGGGATAAATTTCCGCACTTTGATTCTCAAAAAATTGGAATTTGAGGGTCAATAAATTTTTTAGATCATCATTGTATTCTTGATTAATTGTTTGAAAAAAACCGGTAATGGCATGATGGAAAAGAGTTGGTGTTTCATAGTACTTTGCGTATAGTATTTTTTCCTTTGTGAATTTCCATAAGCGTTCTATAATATTCAGGTTAGGGGAATAGGAAGGTAAAAACAGGAGGGTTATTCCTAATTCCCTTGCCGCATTTTCAACTAATTTACAATGCTGATAACGGGCATTGTCCAAAACAATTTTCAGGGGTAAATCCACATAAACTTTCCGAAGTTGTTTTAAAAATGCAATAATTGTTTCTGCATTAATAAAAGTAGTATTGTTCAAGGTTATAACTTGTTTTGTAATGGCATCAACAGCGCCCAGTACATTGATCCTGTTGCGCCCCGAAGATGCTTTGATAAATAGACGGGCAACACACCACAAGGCGCAGATAAAAGGTTCCGGAATAAAATGGGACGCGTCCATAAACAACGGGTGGCATTCCCCGTTTTGTGCTTCCTCAATGGCCGGCTCCAGGGTTGTTTTCATCCATTGCTGTTGTTTCCCAGTATCTGCATTTGCAGGAATATGTCCTGTTTTGATATAGCGCAAACCGTGTCGTTTCATAAACGCACGCACCTGGGAAGGACTCCGGCTGATACCGGTCATCGTCTCAATACGCCATTTGGCTTCATTGATAGTCATTGGTGGTTGTTTGGTAAAAGATGCCAATATGCTGTCGGCATAGTTTTCCAGTTCACTTTTGTTGGTCCCGTAACCAACCTGGGAAAGGGCATCAAATCCGCCTTGCTGATAGCACTTGATCCAGTGACCAACCGAATCCCGGTTTAAGTCCGCTAAAACTCCGATTAGTTCATTAGACAGATTTTTTGAACCCTGTATCGTATCTGTTTTCTTCGTTTAAGGATTCGGTCATTTTGTTTAAGTATTTCGGCTTGTTGTAGAATAGATTTGAATGACAGGAATTTATATTCAATATTTGCTCCTGGTCAATAAGTGTATTCCATCGTCATTTGAGACGGGTACATTTAAAAATGAAGGAGCAAATTTTTAGGATATGAAGAACTTAACGGTCAATTGTATTGTATTCTCAACGATAACCCTCTTTGTTGTAAAAGGTGTTACGGCACAAGATGTGATGTGGAGAGACTCCGTTCCTGAATCAAAAACACCTGTCACTTACGGATCAGGCTGGTACGCATCTCACGCCGATGGCGGCAATACCGATTATTCGCCCGTAAAAGGACCGCGTAATGTTACCCTTGCCTGGCAGCGAAAATTTCGGGCAACAATAAACCTGGGGCCGACAAACGATAACAAGGGGGTTGTCTATGTAACTACTTCGGGACAAGGCTGCCATTTGCATGCACTTGATAATAAAACAGGAGAAACGATTTGGTGTACGGATGAGGTTAATGAGTTTGCCGTTGCATCGTCGGCAGTGCTCGACAACGATGACAGGTTATTTATTGCCGATAATGAGGCGATGCATGCTTTTGACCGTTTGGGGAATATTCTCTGGGAAACACCTGTTGAAGGATTTCCCTTCTCCGCTCAGTTTACACAAAGCGGACACCTGATATTCATTACCTGTATCGGTAAAATTTATGTGCTTGACCGAAATACCGGCAGGAGTATTTTGCCACCCTATGAACTGGCGCCTGGCTTAAAGTATGATCCCAACATGGATGTCAGAGCCTGTATGAGGGGAACGCAGGATTGTCCGTGTGCCAACACCTTGGCTTTCGATGAGCAAACCGGCAGCTTCTATTTTACGTTTTGGGCACCGGGTTCCTCTCAGGCTGCTTTAATGGCGATGAGCTATTCCGAAAGTCCCCTTCCTGGAATAACTCCGCTTTGGACCAACAATTCGCTACCCGGAGGAAGTGCAACAAGTCCGGACATTTCGTTCGACAGAACAAGAATTTACGTGAACGACAATGCCGGAGGATTACATGCGTTGAGCGCACAAACCGGAGAGGAGATTTGGAGCTTTAATATTGGCTATGAGCCGGGAGGCAGTCAATCAACATCGCCCGATGGCTTGATGATGCCTGCCGGCGGAGGAAACGGCGCACTGATGTGTATTGCCGACAAAGGCGCCTATGCCGAATTAGTGTGGCAAAACGACAGTCTGCTGAATCGCGGGGTTGCAACTCAGGCTGCCGGGGACCTTGCTTATGTCACGGTGAAATCCGGACAATTGAGAAACGATCTGGTTGTTGTAGACGTTCGTTCCGGGACTGAGATCGACCGGGAAGACTTACCTGGTAAGACATTATTCTCGGTAGGTACAACGATCGGGCCCGACGGGTCTATTTATGTGCCGACATTCAACGGATATTTATTTGCCTTCCGCCCCGAAGAACCCGATACGAAGTAAGGCGACAGCATTTGAGCCTGCCTGACCAATCTTGAAACGCTTTTTCCATTGGTTGAAGTATTTTGTACGTTGGTTGAATTTATTTGATAATAAATAACATAGAAGCTTTCTTTGAATCAAAATTTATTAAACATTTAAATTTTACAAGTATGAACCAGACATTTTCAAAAAAGGACAGAACCGTGCCGGCAAATACAGCCAAGTCAAACCTGCATAAGCAACAGAGCAATGCAGATAACGTCCGGCTGTTGAAAAACAATTCCCGGATAAAGCCTGATCTGTTCAAGCTGATCATGGGGGCTTTCATCATGATTCAGGTTCCTTTTCTTGCATCGGCGCAAGAGGCAGATTTTAAAAATTCAACACCCGAAGAAAGGGCCCGATTTCAAACGGAATGGATGCAATCGGAATTATCGCTCGATTCAACCGTGATTACTTCAGTTTACAACATCAACCTGAAATATTCAGAGAAAACCCAATCAATTATGAATTCCGGAGCCTCAAAAATGCAGAAATATAAAGATTTTAAAGCCACTTCAGATGCAAAGGACAGCGAATTGAAAAGCGTATTCACGAAGGAGCAATATAAACTGTATCAGCAGAAAAAAGAAGAAATTAAGCAAAAAATGAGGGAGAGGATACAAGAAAAGAGGAAGAATAAATAGTCTCAATGGCTGGTTTCAAATTGACCATAGGAAGGAATAGAATTCTTTTTACTTAAGAACCTGAAAATGTCAAAAAGAGACTTAACATTATTTCTGATTATTTCAATGATGTGGATTCTGCCGTGCCGGGCGCAAAAAGGGACGGTAAAATCGATCAGCGGGATTGTTAAAGAGAAGTCGACCGGAGAATCATTGCCTTATGCAACTGTCATAATAGAAGGCATAGGAAAAGGAACCATGACCAATACCGACGGATATTTCACATTACACGATCTTCGGGGAAGTGAGGTTACCGTTACCGTTCAATACCTCGGTTACCGCACACAAAGCGTTTCCTGGAATAGTAAGCAAGCGGGTACCCAGTTAATCGTGATTGAATTGGAAACCGACTCAAGGCAACTAAACGAGGTTGTCGTTGCCGGAAAACAGAATATGTTGAAAGTATCCGACAACATTAGTCAGGTTACGGTTTCTCCCCGGCAATTAAGCGCACTCCCCGGTGTCGGAGAGAAAGATGTTTTCAGGTCGCTTCAGTTACTGCCCGGGATCAGCGGTTCGAACGAGACATCTTCGGGCTTGTACATAAGAGGCGGAACTCCCGACCAAAATCTGATCCTGTATGATGGGTTCACCGTCTATCATGTCGATCACTTTTACGGTTTCTTCAGCGCTTTTAACGCCAATGCCATTAAAGATGTCCAGCTATACAAGGGTGGGTTTGAAGGTTCTTCGTCAAACTTGATGCAATAAAAATAAATTTGTTAACAGATCCGGACATTAACCATTATCTTTAAAGTGCTGATTTTTAAGGATAGAAAAATGACAAGATCTGCTAACG
>Ga0310040_1001444_pt1 | contig 17270 bp, 18 predicted proteins | sample EPASupsiteHSE623_FD_200237 | JGI IMG/M metagenome (GOLD analysis project Ga0310040, IMG submission 200237) | Bioremediated contaminated groundwater from EPA Superfund site, New Mexico - Sample HSE6-23 (v2) (version 2) | ecosystem: Environmental > Aquatic > Deep subsurface > Groundwater >... | reverse complement strand
TTTTCAGTCGAATAGAGGCATATAAAAAGATTTATCCAAGGCATGAGCGAAGAGAGGATTCTTACCTAGGACTCGTACAGATGGCGTGTGCTTTTATTATCTGGGAAGAGGTTTCGGGATGACCTCTTAGTATCTAAGATATCTACTATTAATGCCATCCTAATAAAGTTTTCTAGTTTATATAAAATAATGATGATTTTTGATAAAAGAGGTTCTATATTGGAGCGATCCCAGAATGTCTCTATCTTGGTACTGTGGTAATCCTGCTGCATCTTCCTTCCCTCCGAAGATCGGCTATTCTTCTGATTGGATGTCTCATGAGCATACTCGATCTAATGACAATATGCAATGAAATTTTGCTGTAATCCTTGGCTTATCGGCAATTATCTTTTATAGATCAAGGCATGCCTTAACGATAGATAGGGCAGTTGAGATCATCATGACCTGGTTTATCGTGGTCGGCATTGGCCTAAGCGGCCTGATAGTATTCATAGGGCACAAGTATATGGCTGATCAGAATAGCTGATCAGACTGCTGAGAAGATATGATGAGGATAGGAAGTCCGTTTCAAAGGGAGGTGGCCTTTGCCAACCTCGCATTTGGCGTGCTCGGCCTCTTGAGCTTCAAGATGAGAGAGAGTTTCAGGCTGGCAGCAATCATTGGGTACTCCCTATTCCTCCTGGGGGCTGCCTATGGGCATATCCAGGAGATGACGACTAAGGGGAACTATGCGGAATACAATGCAGGATCTGTTCTGTACATCGATATTCTGATTTCAGTGATCCTCATCATCCTCTGGATAGCTCATTGTCAGCTGCGTAATGGATCTGATCGACTGGATGACCAAAAAGCTCTACAAGGGCATCGAAGTGCTATATCTTAAAAAGATGCTTTATTGAACAGGGAATATCATTAGAGAGATGAGGCGAGACATTTAGCGCATCCTGTACCACATCATCATATACTTTTAGGATCCCAGATCGATATGAGACCGAGGAATTTAATCATGCCAAGAGAATATTTACTAATCCCACTCTGTGTTTTATGCTTGACTTCTATGACTGCCCTTGCAGCCAGTGATTCCATAGAGCTTGGTCCAGTCAATTTATCAATGGACTTGATGGCAATGGGCAACTACAAAATCGAGAAGGAGAGCCCTTACTCCGAGGATCATCCCGGAAAAGGCTATGATTTCTCTTACCAGATCAGCACTGCAAAGGTATCAAGCAGCAGCACTCAGGATCTGGTGCAGATCGTGGTCCACCAGATGGATGCTCAGGAATCGCTAAACTCAGCAGTCCCGCGGCTGAAGGGCAGCAGCGGCCTTGAGCATTGTGTCATGGAATCTGGGCTCCTGAGCAAGAGGGCGAAAGCCGATAAGGAGCCATACACCATAGATGGCCGTGAGTGTTTGCTCATAAAGGTCGATGAAGGGGGGGATGAGCCGAGATATATAGCTGCATACAGCCCAGACCAAGAGATCGACTCTGGGACGATAGTGTGCATCATAAGCTCCGACCTGCCATGGGATGCCACAAACGGCCTGTTCCAGTCCGTAAGGACACAGCTCATATAAAATCGTAAGTATTAGATGCGGTGCAAGCAATACCATATGCTCACTAACCAAATCATCATATACTTTTAGAGTTCCTTATCGGTGTGAGATCGAGGAGTTCAACCATGCTAAGAGAATATCCGCTAATCCTTTTCTGTTTTTTATGCTTGACTTCTATGACCGCCTTCGCAACCACAGCCGGCACCCCCATAGAGCTTGGCCCGGTCAATTTATCAATGGACTTAATGGCAATGGGCGACTACAAGGTCGAGAAGGAGAGCCCTTACACTGAGAATCATCCTATAATGGGCTATGATTTCTCTTACCAGATCTACCATGCAAGCATATCGAGCAACAGTACCACCAACCAGGTGAAGATAGAGGTCTTCTTGATGGATGCAGAAGAATCCCTTTTTTCTGCAGTCCCGCAGCTGAGGGACAGCAGCAGTGGTATTGAGCACTGCATCAAGAAATCCGATCTTTTAAGTAAGGGAGTGGAAGTCAACCAGGAGCCATACACCATAGATGGCCGAGAGGGGATGCTTATAAAGGCCGATGAGGGAGGAGATGAGCCGAGATATATAGCAGCATACAGCCCCGACCAGGAGAACGGCTCTGGAAAGATAGTGTGCATCATAAGCTGCGACCTGCCTTGGGATGACACAGAAGGGCTGTTCCAGTCCGTCAGAACCCAGCTCGTATAGATCTGGCTTGGAATATTCTCAGGGAATGCGCCTCAGACTAAAAGACATATGCCATTTTCTTTTTACGGTGCCAGATAAGCGGGCCACAGTGAGGCGCATGCATGGCTTGACTGCCCAGGAGGCTACCTCTTCTGGTTTGGATACCTATGAACTGAACTGTCACTCAAAACTATGGCCCTAAAATCGATCTGCTTAGGACCATCTCTCAGGATTTAGATTGGGAGTATCGATCAAGAGAAGAACAATCATAAAACTCTGGGCAAGGCAATAACTACTGGGTGTCTCAAGGCCGACGGCCCCCCTGACCCCGCGTCCGCGGGGAACATTTACGTCGATAGGCAAGCGTTGGCCGAGAGCAGTTCGAGGGAGTATATTAGGTCCAATATACCTCAGTAGTATTGGATACATGCAGACCTGATGCAATCATACTTTTCCCTAGCTTTGGCCTAGATGTACGAGGGTTCCCCATAGCTTGGAGCATAAGCACCAACCAGAACGCCAGGAGGCTTCTGCGATTGAAACAATTATGTTGAGCTTAGTCGTCTCTCATGCAGGAGGTTTGGAGATAAGGTAATAGTACACCGCTATGAGCAGCGGCACGAAACTGGTTATGAGGAAGACCTCGGCGATCTTAAGCCGGAGATGCTTAAGTGAGACAATCTTCTCAAAGGTCTCCTTGGAGTCATGGCTGGAATTTATGTTGATATCGTAGGCATTCGGGGAAAGGGTCCACATAGCAAAGAATAGGCTCACCAACCATAGGATAATGGGGACCAGATAGACGAAAAGCAACCAGCCGCTTAGCGTTCCTCTCAGGTCGGAGAAGGTTATGGCGTGGAAATACAGGCCCTCAAGCAGGCTGGCCACGACGATGATCTGCTTGGCTACGTCATCGATGGTGGATACCGACTCGCCCACGAGCTTCTGGGCGTTCTCCTTCCAGAAGGGATTGGGCTCAGGAACTACAATGGGAGGCTCGCCCGTCACTTTTTCTGCCATTTGAACTCCTTGCCGCAGTTGGGGCACTTCAAATCGATGTATATCTCTTTATCAGGTTTGGTCTTGCTTTGGCCCCAATGCCCTCTGATTGCAAAGGTTTTCCCGTATTTTACAACCGCCTCTGTGTTGATTCGATATACATAGCTACAGTGAGGGCATTTCACAGTTTCAAGGCTCATAAAGACCTCTTAATACGATCCAACGCCTTTTCAAATGTCTCTTCGCCCATTTTGTATCTCAACTCGGTGAGGGAGCTCTTAGCTATCTCTCTACTTGGGCTTCCGAGCTCTTCAAAGATGGAATAGGCCTGTAGATATTTTTCGAGGGCACTCTCAAGTTCCTGGCTCTCCTCATTTATTCTACCCAGTTGGTGTAGGGAGCTAGCGATGCCGAATTTATGGCCTAGATTCTCAGACATATCCAGGCTCTGCTGGTATAGATTGATAGCTTCGGAGTAGTTGCCTTGATGGAAGTATACATTACCCAGCTCATGCAGTGAATTGGCTATACCTAATTTATCACCAAGATCCCTTTTAATATCTAGGCTCTGCTGGTAGAGCATAATCGCTTGAGAGAAGTTGCCATGATCAGAGTGAATCATGCCAAGCTGATGCAAGTTCGTAGCTACGCCAGATATATCATTTAACTCCTTGGACAAATCTAAGCTCTGTTGATATAGCTTGATCGCTTCATAGTAACTGCCTTGATGATAGCGTACATTGCCAAGCTGTCCCAGAGAATTAGCCATGCCGGCTTTATCACCTAGTTCCTTATTAATATCCAAACTTTGTTCGTATAGCTTGATTGCCTCAGAGTACTTTCCTTGGTGCTGGTTGATAATACCCAGCTGATGCAAAGTTTTAGTTATGCCCGATTTATCATCCAAATCCTTAAATAAATCTAAGCTCTGCTGGTAAAGCACAATCGCATTGGGGTAATTTCCTTGGCGATAATGAACATTGCCTAACAAACCCAGGCTTTTAGCTATGCTTGATTTATAGCCCAACTTTTTGTATAAATCTAAGCTCTGCTGGTATAGCTTGATAGCTTCATAGTAATTGCCCTGTTGATAGTTTACATTGCCAAGTTGGCCTAGACAATTAGCTATGCCTGATATATCACCTAATTCATTGAACAAATTCAAGCTCTGTTGATATAGCTTGACTGCTTCATAATAATTGCATTGGATGAAGTATATATTGCCTAGCTCATGCTGGGCTTTGGCTATATTAGGTAGGATATTCAATTCTTTAGATAAATTTAAGCTTTGTTGGATTAGATTTATAGCGTCATAATAGTTTCCCTGATGATAATTGGCATTGCCAAGCTGTCCTAGAGAATTAGCTATGCCGAATTTATCATCCAATTCCTTGGATATATCTAGAGTATGCTGGTAGAGCTTTATCGCTTCAGCATACCTGCCCTGATGCTGGTGGATAATACCCATTTGGAGCAAGGCTGAACAAGCATTTCCCAAATCTCTATTATCTTCAAAGAATTTTACGACTTTGGCAAGCAACTCCGAAGCCATCTTCCAATCGCCCACGTTATTATAGATAATAGCAAGGTCCCCCTCCGCCATGGCTTTAATAGCACCAGATGTCGTCTCCACAGATCGCTGTAATAGCATCATAGCCAGTTCAATATAGCCCCTGCGGTGGAGATACTCTGTAGCATCTATTACAATTTCTGCGGCCTTCTCCCACTCCCCAGCCCGATAATAGTAGTCCCTGGCACGAAGATGATCCCAGAGATCTTTGTTAGCCTTGACTTTTAGCTCATAATATTTAGCGGCCCTTACCAACATCAGCTTTCTATCAGCCTTTGCATCCCGCCATACGAACTCACTGACCATGGTATGCACTGAGTACAGAGCATCCTCTCTATCTTCCTGCCTGGCCATCAGACCCCATTGCATGAGATTTCTAAGAGGTTGATCCACAGGCGGGCTGGGCTGCTTCTCGTCGCCCATTATCCATCGCAAGGCCTCGATGGTCACGGCCTCCTCGAAGATCGAGGCCCGGAGAAGAAGCTCTTTAGAGGGATCGTCCAGCATTGAGTAGGACTTATCGAAGAGTGTGAACTCTCTTAGCTCGCGCTTCAGTGGCTCCAACTCCAGCAACAGCCCGTCCACAGTCTGAGCGGAAGCGTGCCAGGCAAACATGCCTATGGTCCAGGGGTGACCGCCTATCGTTCTGTAAATCTCCTTCTTCTTCCCAATGTCCAGATTAGCCATCTGGGTATGGTTGTTCATCAGCCACACCGCCTGGTATAGAGGCATCTCAGGAATAGGCAGATGCTCTACAGCCTCTACCAGCCTTCCTTCAAGAGGATCGAAATCATAGCGGGTAGTTATGAGATACTTGGTGTTGGCTGCGGTGGCGTTAAGTAGGCGCACTATGAATGCATGCAGCTCCTGATCAGCTATTTGCGTCTTGCTCTCGTCCAGGCAAGACTCGAAGTTGTCCAGGATGATCAAAAAGCGGCGCTGATTGAGGATGTTCACCAGCGTGGCAATCTTGACCTGCATGGGCACTGGTTGGCAGAGAATCTGGTTGAGATCAGGAATTCCAGCCATAGTGAGGAAGGCGCCAAGGCCGTTGAGGATATCCTCGGCCCTGGTATTAGTCAAGCATTTGAACGCATAGACGCCCTCAAAGTGGCGTTCCATCCTCTTAGCCAGGCGGGTTGCCAGAACGGTCTTGCCGATGCCGCCCCAGCCGTGTACTATAGCAGCCCTTTTCACTCCAGAGAGGAAGGCTCTCTGGAGGATGCGCAGCTCTTTCTGACGGCCTACGAAACCGTCCTCCATCACCTGGACAGCCACAAGCATTTTGGGCATGTTGTTGATGATCTCGGTGCCTACGTGTTTGGGCTTAATCATTCCCACGTCCAGGCAGTAGGGGTCGAGCATATAGAGTACAGGAGTTGCAAAATCCACCTTGTTTGAACCTTCGGCATTCCTCATGGCCAGCCGGGCCTCTGTAAGAGACAGATCTATAGCTTTGCCGCTAGACAGGGCATGGTAGAAGGCAAAGGCGAACCTAGTGGCCGATTCGTCCACCACGGAATACTGCATGGCAAGTACAGCAGAAATCTTTCTTCTCACCAGCTTGTTGGCCAAGTCGGCAGATTGGCAGGCGTTGAGCATGACAAGCCGTATTCCTCGACCAGCAAATAGATCTGAGATGAGCTGGTTATCCACGAGACGAGCGCGGTTATCCTCTGTCTCCAGTACCAGGTATCCTTGGCCATCGATCCCTCTCCCGTGGCCAGTAAAGTGAACTATATGATAGTCTTTCTCGTTTAGATAGCTCTGGATGGTTTCGTAGGTAGCGTCATCGGTGAAGTCCACATCGATCTTACGATCTACATACAGCTTATCGACGGCCTGCAAGATTCTATCCCGCTCCTTCTCTATGTCCAGAGGAGCACAGCTAGGATCGTTAGGCGCGGAAATTATCACCAGCATTCGAATAATCGAGTCCAAGGGCGGGGACTGAACTCTGTGAAGCTTGGATGGCAGGCGGGACATGAGAATGCTCCGCCGAGCTACCAGGAAGTCCTGACCGTCATGGAGGAACTCCCAGGGGAGCGCAGCCAGCCCGGAGGCATTATCATCAAACTGGAGGCTGATCCTTAAGCCATCGACATTGGCATCGCCACAGGCATCCAGTTGTTTCTGGAAGTAACTCCCTAGTTCCCCAGCCAGAACCTTCTGGTATAGCTCCTGGCCAAAGTCAATATGAAAAGTCTCCTTGGAGTCGGGCTTCACTGCGGCTTCTTCCAGCTCCCGCAGGCGCTCCATTATCCGAAGCTCGTCTAGCCTAAGCTCAAAGGAATTGGAGGCCACGGGCTTGTTGTCCTCCATGACAGAAGCGATAAAATGATGGGGCGACTCCTCAGACAGTCGGATGATCAGATCCTTATAGGCCACTGGAATCCATCTCAGTGGCATGGTATGGTTTCCTTCCTTATACAGATTTCTTCGCAGTTTGAGCTATCCAGCCTGCGCTGGCATGGACCAGGTGTATTGCAGTTATCAGGATAAGACAAAGGCCGTTAACTGCATAAATTACCATGAGAATACTACATGGATGAAAGAATTGCCTGGATGGCACGGGCCAATACCTGCCATATATAGAACGGATATCTATCTTAAGGACTGTAATAAAGGCCGCCTATACATTGCAGTGAAGGGGTCAGACTTTTGGGGAGGCGTAACTGGAGAGGGCAGGAACTTTGAGGTTGCCTTCGTAAACGGCAAATGGACGCACTTTATTTTTAAAGCTGATGCAGCTCCAGCCAATGAAACCGGCCTAGATGACCTCGATCAGATACTGGATAGGAGGCAAGTTGATCAAGAGATAGATCTCGATGAGACACTGAGTTCCATAGAGGATCTGGCGGCATACCTCGATAAACAAATAAGACATGACCAATAAGCTAGCTATTAAGAAGGGAGCAATGGAAAAATGGCAGTGAATTATCCCTCATATCCCAGTTCTCTAGCCTTAGCAATTGCTGCCTGTGCTTCAGCACCACGTTCAAGTACCCATAGGGTAACGCCCTTGTCGTACCAAGCACATGCATGGAGCGGCTTAATCTCAATTGCTTTCTCAAAGCACTCAATGGCTTCATCAAGCTGGCCAAGAAGACCTAGGGATACGCCCTTATTGACCAACGCATCTGGGTCTTTGGGGTCGATCTCTATGATCACATTAAAACACTTGATGGCCTCTTCGAATTTACCAAGATCGTTAAGAGCTGCACCTTTGTTGTTCCAGGCTATTGTATCACGAGGGGAAAGCCTGATGGCTTTATTGTAGCACACAATAGCCGCCTTCTTCTTTCCGAGGTCGCTTAGTGCGACTCCCTTATCGATCCAGAGATCGATGTCTTCTGGAGAAAGCTTCAGGGCTTTTTCATAGCACTTGATAGCTTCTTTAAAAGACCTAATATCATGAAGCTCGTCCCCTTCGGCCTTCAATTCGCTTGCTGATGTAACATTATGATCTTGGTTCATACATATCACGGCTATGGTCTCAGATTCCATACCCCAACTAGCTGGCGTCAAACCAGACTGTGCTGCACTCGAACTGCGCTGAATTCCCACCATTGGCCTATCTCTTAAGCTTCTGCCTCTCCTCTTTCTTCCTCTCGACCCTGTACTCATCAATTATGCTCTTCAGCCAATCAGTCTTGGCCTCAGCCTGCCTCTCTTTCATCATCTCGGCCCAGTCAGCCTTGGCAGCCTCCAGTTCAGAGGGATTGACGAAGGCCACTGTGTCTATCCTGGTGATTGGCACCTGGACCGATGAGAAGACCGGAATGCCTCTATCCATCAGGTATTCCAAAGCCGTGGGCGCCATCTCGCTGTCTGTGACTATGGCATCAATGCCCCTCTCTATGAGCAGATCCGCGGCCTTTGGCCCGCCTCCGCTTGCGTCCTCCAGAAGAATCAAATCCCCTTTGCCAATTCCCCATCTCTCTGATGCCGACAGCACCGACTCCTTGGAGAATGCTCCAACTACCTTTAGCCTCTTAAAGCCCTTGAGCGCCTCTATCTTCTCAGCTTTCCTCTGCTTGGATAGATCCTGCTTAAGCCTCCTGGCATACTTCCTCTCAGACCGCAGCAGGCCCCGGAGTCGCTCTATCTCCTTGTCCCTGATCTTGATCTCGTGATCTCTCTTAATCTCCCTGGCAGACTTATCTTTGAGCCTCTCCAGGCTCTTTTGGGTCCTTGCCAGGGACTCATCCTTATCCGCCATCTCTACCTTGAGCTCATCTACATAGGCCCGAAGCGTCTTTATCTGCTCTGAGAGCTGCAGGCTCCTGGCTGCAGCCTCAGTAGGCGCAGCAGCGGAAGCCTCGACTGGAGCAGCTGTCGGCTTTGCCTCCTCAGCCGGCTGAGCGGTCAGCTCTGCAATGGCACTCTCTATAGACCTGCCCCTGACCACCAGCGCCTTCACCTCATCAGGATCTATCTCAGGCGGCGACTTCTTCTCTACCTGGAGGAATTTGTTCTTGTAGCGCTTGAATGCGCTTATGGACGCTGCAAGTGCATCCCTCTCGTGGTCATTCTTATAGCCGTGCTCTCTGGCCAGGGCGATCTTCTCCTCAGCCGGGACGTCCATGCCAGGAGAGTACAGAACAGAGTTGAATGTCCTCTTGATCTTCTCCACAGCCCCCGGAGTTGGAAAGACATCCGTTGCCACTATCAGGGGTTTTCCTCTGGCGGCTATCCACTCTATGACATCCGAGGGCGACATGGCCCTGGCGCTTATGAGATCTATGAGGTCGCCCCTGAGGTTCAAGGCGGCAATCCCAGTGGTGGTTCCGGGATCTATGCCCACTATTATGTAGCCCCGTCTCTGAACCAGGGGCGTGAACTGAAGCTTTGGCCTCTCAATGCCCTCAACTCTCACCTGGGCATCGCAGTAGTATCCAGGGTTGACGTGGATTTTATCCCTGGGAGCATCCACAACGAACTCAGCTCTTGTGTAACCCCCAAGGCCTTCCACTGCATGGGTGCTGAAGCTCAGGCCTGAATCTTTGAGCTGCTTTTCAACCTCTCTGGCCAGGCCCTTGACTGCACCGTGGATCTTCCTTGAGTAGCGGTTCTGGGACCATCCACCCCTGCCAGGCGACCTCCTCCGGCTGACCTTGATCCATGTACGATCCTCAAAGGCTGAGAGCGCCTGGCCCACACCCTTGGACGCCAGCCTTGCACAGGCTTCGGCCTCCTCTAAAGGGTTCAGCCGATCAAAGGTCATGCCGTGCCACTTGGCAAGCTTGGTTAGTGCCTCGGGCTTATCTCCTCCCGTGACCTGGACAAGCCTAGTGCTGGGAGGCATCTGCCGGAGGAGCGAGACCAGCTCGGCCCGTCCTGAGGCCAGCTCATGGACGTTGTCCACTGCCACCACATCGGGCTGCATCTGCCTTATCAGCCGGATCAGCTTGTGCCTGCTGATCATGTGATAGGTTGAGGCGCCCTCGCCGTCCAGGATGTAGAGAGAATAACTGGGCGGATGACGGCTGTTAGGTGATCCGCTGGCTATGTCCACGCCAAAGATGAGTCCCAACTCTATTCCACCTCTTGGGCCGCAGCAGATGGTGCTGCCGGCCCTTTGATCCCAGCCAGAGCATCCTCCAGCGATGCTTTCAGCTTGTATTTTCTATCAAAGAACCTGAGGACATTGCCCACATCCCTCTCAAGGAGCTCTTCTGCATTGGGGTGGTCTGTGGGCACGGCCTGGGGCCAGTCTATGATCTTTAGCTGGTCCTCCAGGACTATGATGTTGTACTCGCTCAGGTCTGCATGGATTATGCCCAGGTCGTAGGCGATCTTGACCTCTGCAAGGATGATCTCCAGGCCCTCCTCCGGGTTGGATAGAGTGACCCTGCCAAGGCCCGGGCCGCAGATGAGCTCCATGGCGATAGCATGCCTGCTGAGTGCCACTGGCCTTGGAATGCAGACCTGTGGATAGAGGCGCTGCATTATGCTAAACTCATGTCGAGCTGAGCGACGGGCTGCATGTATCCAGGCGCATCTGGACCCGTCGCTTAAGTGCTCTCTGTCACGCCGGACGTGCTTGAAGCTGGTCCTGCCCTCGCGGTGGAACTTTATGGCCAGAGGAATTTCCCCAAGGGCCTCATACACCACTGACTCTTTACCCACTCCAATCTTCTCGCCTATGCAGGTCACGGCATTTTTTTCAGAAAAGTCCTGCAAAGCGAGGATGTCGTAGGCATCAAAATCCATGCGGTACCCCAGGTAGTGAATGGTCTCCCTGGACACCAGGCCCATGTCTGAGAGCCTGGAGAGCCTGTAATCCGCCTTATCAACGGGCAGGCCGGTGATGCGCGCTATCTCATTTACTGGAACCCACTCATGGGTCCGCATCCCGGCTTCTATGCCCTTTAGAGTAGAGAAATCATCTCGGCTCAGCCTAAGAAATGTCTCTGCGAGATTTACCACATATTTCAGATGGTCATAATTAAATTAAACCTTTGTCCTACTGGTAGGCACCCCACTTCTCCTCCAGGCGTGGTGAGCGCAGGGTATCCATGACATAGTCTGCAAACTGAGCGCCTGTCGCACCATCGGTCCTGCCGGTCATGACCACCTTCTTCTCATACTGGCCGCAGATATCTAAAGCCATCTCCATCACATTAGCTTTCTCCACAAATCCTATGTGTCTGAGCATCATGACCACAGCCCTCATCATGCTTGCCGGATCTGCATAGGCAGCCCTGCCCTCCTGGACCATCCTTGGAGCCGAGCCGTGTATGGCCTCGAACATTGCATAACGCTTGCCAATATTGGCGCTTCCGGCTGTGCCCACTCCGCCCTGGAACTCTGCTGCCTCATCAGTCAGGATGTCGCCGTATAAGTTTGGCAGGACTATGACCTTAAAATCGGTGCGGCGCTTGGCATCTACAAGCTTTGCTGCCATTATATCCACGAACCAGTCATCGAACTTGATCTCCGGATACTCCTTGGCAATCCTCCTGGCAGTCTCCAGGAACTTTCCATCTGATGTCTTTATGACATTGGCCTTTGTGACAGCTGAGACCCTCTTTATGCCGTTCTTCCTGGCGTACTCGAAGGCCAGCCTGATGATGCGCTCAGCGCCCTGGGAAGTGATCACCTTGAAGTCCACTGCCAGGTCGTCAGTCACATTGAGCCCACTGCTGCCAAGGACATACTCTCCTTCTGTGTTCTCCCTGTAGAAGATCCAGTCTATGCCCTGGTCTGGGACCTTCACTGGCCTGACATTGGCAAATAGGTCCAGCTCGCGTCTCATTGAGACGTTTGCACTCTCAAGGTTGGGCCAGGGGTCTCCCTTCTTGGGTGTTGTGAGCGGGCCCTTGAGGATCACGTTGCATGCTTTAAGTGCAGCCAGCGCCGTCTCTGGAAGAGCCTTCATGGTTGCAGCCCTCTCCTCTATGGTCAGGCCTGGAACGTCTCTGAGTATTACCTTGCCATCTTTTATCTCATCTGAGAGGAGGTACTCCATGACCCGCACAGTCTCCTTGGTGATGTACGGGCCAATCCCATCTCCTCCAACGATGCCTATGATTATGGGCTTGATCTTGCTGTAATCGGACCAATCCTCTCCAGCCTTCATCTGCTCTACGCGCAAAAGCTGTGCATCCAGCAGCTTGCCGAAGTGCTCCTTTGCCTTCTCGATGGCCTCTGTTTGCGACATGTCCTACACCTCTTATCCGGGGATAAAGATATACTGAGCTCATCAACCTTTTGTATCATCAAAGATATAAAGGAAAATGATAGAATTAATGGGGAGGATAACATGCCGATAGGTACCATAATCTTCTACATCATATTGTTCTTGATAGCCTTCATGCTCGTCAGAATAGTCATGAAAATCATGAGGGGTTATTGATCCGGGGCGATAAGACTAAATATTATTAAACAGTTACGGCGACAATATGACCCCACAAGTAATAGCCACTGTTGGCGGAGGCGGCACCCGACTTTACCCACTCACTTTGAATCAACCAAAGCCTCTGGTGGAGCTGTGCGACACGGCGATAATAGCTGTTCTTTTCAGAATGCTGGCTATTCAGGGCTGCAGGAGGTTCATACTGGGGTCCAAAGGAGCTGGAAATACCCTAAACCTGTCCAACTACTTCAAGGCAGGAGAGGGGTTCTTCAAGCGTCTGGGGATCGATGACAACGACGGCTTCTGCTACCAGCCCAAGTATGACGACCACGGTTCTGCAGATTCTCTGAGGTATTGCATGAACTACTTCGACATAGGTGAGGATGTCCTGGTAGTCTCAGGTGACAATATCATAGATATTAACCTCAACGACTTCATAGCTTTTCATCACAGGAACAAGGCCGTCTTGACCGTAGCTCTAAAGGAGCTCGATCCAAGAGAGAGCGTGTCCCAGTATGGCGTTGCTGATATTGATAAGGATATGAGGATCAACGGGTTTGTAGAGAAGCCAAAGGCCGGAAGCGAGCCATCAAGGATGATCAACACCGCCTTTTACATCTTCTCTCCAAGCGTTCGCGAGGTCCTGGGCAAGATGGGAGACTCGGCCCGAGACATAGGCGGGGACCTGATACCCTACCTGGCAGACAACGGCTATCCGGTATATGGCTATCCCATCGACGGCTACTGGATCGATATAGGCACACCTGAGAGGCTGCACCAGGCTGCCATGAGCGTCCTTGCAGGTGACGTGGGCCACTTCACATTCAGGCATCAGTACAGGCCAGGCCAGTGGGTCCACCCAAGCACGCTATCGAAGATAGAGAAATACCTGGACTCTGGGGACATAGAGCTTCGCGGAAATGTATTCATTGGCAGGAACTGCCGCATAGAGAAGGGTGCAATTATTGAGGACTCACATATAGGCCACACAAGCATGATAGAGCGCGATGCCGAGATTAAGAAGAGCATGGTCATGTGCTTCAACAACATCAAGCGCGAGGTCTATATGAACAGGGCAGTGGTCGGCCGCCACTCCACTATAGAGACCAATAGCGTTCTTGATGCGGATCAGCCCCATGTTAACGGGAGGATTCCAGTAGTTGGGGAAGATGTAATACTTCCTGCAGAGTCAATAGTTGGGCCCGGAACAAAGGTGGCACCACTCAAATACAGCCACAGGGTCCTGGCCACAGGCAGGTTCATTGAGCTTGGCACTGATGACAAGAACATCTACTTCACTGAGAAGGTGAAGTAAACTCATACCTAATATAAAATAGTCTGCGTGAAGATGGTTTTAGGGTTAGCGCTACCAGTAGCGCTCCCAGGCACCATCTGCTCTTCTGATCTTGAACTTATTGCTGTTCTCTATCAGGAACCTGTTTAAAGCCGCAGCGTCCTTGAAGAACCTCTTATCTCTGAGGTTGCTGTAAATATCTTCACTTGTAAAGCCCTTAAGGCTGCCTCTGCCGTATACTATCCTCTCAATGGAATAGTAGATATCGTCAAACTTCCTAAGGGGATATGTCATCTCTGCGAATCTCATCTACGCCACCTTATCTCGGATGAGCCCTGAGCGAATAAGAATCTTTCGTTAGGATTCATCTGCTCTACAGGCTCGCATGAGTGACGTCTCATGGGAGGCTGTGCTTACAGGCAGTTATGCAGGGATACTGCACTAGCTATGCAGGCCCCCTAGAGCGAGCCAGATTCAGCTGACTCAAGCCACCCTTTGCTGAATGTCTTCAGGTAAAACCTCTCCAGCTTTGATCTCCAGTTGAACTTGGACTTTCGGCTGATGTCCTGAGACCGCCTTATATTGGCGGCTTTGAAGCACTCTATGAGCCGGTGATCCTCCAAACTGGGGTCTACCTCCATCTCCAGGCAATATTTGCTCAGGAACCTGTCGTACAGGGCAGAGGCATCCCACCAGTCCAGGCCAATGATCTTAGATGGAGGGTACTGCTTTATGAGCTCTAAGTTGAACTTGAACCTTCCAAGGTCCAGGTGAGGTGTGGTTAGGTAATCGGACTTTGGAAAATCTATAAGATGAATCCTTGGCTCAGCTCCAGGTCCAACCATTATATTCCAGGCCGAGAAGTCGAAGAAGGGCTTTATCCTGAAGTCCAGGCGATAGTTGTCGCCCCTTTCGCGACTGCAATCTATGCAGGCATTGATGTCACGCTCTTTGGCTAGGGGGTCTATAACCAGAGGGCCATGTCCCGGCATCTTGAAGAGCCTGTGGAACCTGGCAAGGGCCACTGCCGACAGGTCCATGATCTCATCCAGCCTTTGCCCGCCAATTGGCCTTATGCCGTGGAGGGTCCATCCAAGGTTTGTGCCTTCAATGTACCTCATCACCATGAGCCCGCACTCAGGGTGGACATATAATGGCTCGGGGGCGGATATGCTGTCAGAGCGGCAGCAGACATAGAAATGGCCAAGGTTCATGAACTCGGAGGCCACCTGCTGGGGCTGGTAATTGTAGAAGAGCTTGGCCGCCACCTTCTCCCTGGTTTTGCCCTCCCGATCTTTTATATCCAGGATGTGTATCTGGGAGTTCTTATTGTAGATCTTTCTGGACCTACTGACGCCCGCTCCTGGGAAGAGCTTTTCAACGCTGTTGATTATCTCTGCATCCTTCTTCATCGTGCTTCCTTTGCGGCCATCCAAGGCAGCCTCCAGAAAATTGGGGCCGTCATTCCTTAAACCTGCTGCGATGTGCTTTTCCAACAGAGCGTTACCTTCATCGATAATATTCAGATGCATGGACCCTGAGATCCCGCCAACATCGGTGTCAGGTAAGAGCCGGAATGCTATCGATTGGGTCAATGAGGGCAATGACCTCTACGATCGCGGCCAGTATGCTGAGGCAGTTATCTGTTTTGATATGGCCATAAAGGTAGATCCAGAATTTCCCATGGCATGGTACAACAGAGGGGTTGCGCTTGGAAAGCTTGGCCTGCACGACCTTGCCCAGGATTGCTATGACAGGACCGTAGAGCTTCGACCTGACAGGTGAGATGTCTGGAACAAACATGGTGCGGCTCTGGGCCACTTGGGGATGTATGATGAGGCCCTGGCCTGCCTGGACAGAGCTATTGAGCTTCATCCGGGGTATGCAAAGGCCTGGTACAACCGGGACCTGATATTTATGGCGCTTTGCCGGGGTGATGATGCCGATGCTGCGTTCTCACAGGCTCAGAAGCTGGAGGTGAGCGAAAGTCGATAGCCTTCCGGCGTCCTGGCTCTGGCAAGTACGACTTTTATCGCCCCATGGCAATCCAGATCATTTAAAGCATCGCCATTGATTAAAAGAAATCGATCTGAGTTTAGCGCTATGTATCTGACGCTGATGTGCACGACGCTGATGTTTCATCCGTTTGGAGCCTATCCCTATATTCAATGAAAGAACAAGCCTACACCTGTTGAAAACATATCAATGACGAGAATTCGGGCAGAATTAAAGATTCATTAGCCATTCATTTCCATAAAAGATATAAGCGTATCAGATAATAAGACGCTGATGAAAAAGAGATTATGCAAAATATACGTGCGATATTATTGCCTAGTAATTTTTATCATTGTATTATATATAATTAATGGAGAAGCACTAGAATCTACAAGTAATATTGCAAAAATTAGTATAGATGACACATATCTAACAGCGTTTGATAATAAAGGAAATCCCGTGTGGGTTAAGAACCTGGAAAATAGCATAAATTTTCGCGACCTTGCTGATTTGGATGGCGATGGCAATAACGAAATCGTGATCGCTACCTGCAATGAAGGCGATCAATCTGGCTCTTTGTACGTATTCAGTTCTAGTGGAGAAAAATTGTGGGATTATAATTTCTCGATAATTGAAAACGTATATAAGGGGTTATCTAATAGATTTCTAATTTATGATTTAATTATCAAAAATTTGTGGAATAATGGGACCAAGAGCATCATTATAAGCCTGCGCAATTCTCCATATTATGCCACTGAATTGATCCTTTTTGACACACGAGGGAATATTATTGGCAATTATTGGCATCCTGGAAATATCTTTGATATCGAAGTTCTGGACGTGGATAACGACGGCCATAAGGAAATAATAGGGGGTGGCGTCAATAATGATTGGGAGGCATACAAATCTAATTATAGACCTGTAATCTTCGTCCTTGATCCAGCTAATATGAATGGCCAAGCGCCTCCTTTTTTGGGGAGCGCACCAAAAGCGAAAGAGAAACAATATATAATCCTACCACAATCGACAATACTTAAAAAGAGCTGCCCTGTGATGCAAATATGGACGGAAAATAACTTAACGGTAGCATCGCTAGAAGACGGCAGGATCTTTTATTTCAATTCTAGCATGAAAAATGTGAAATTACTTAATGGCCTATCTTTTACTGAAACTGAAGCCAATATCCGAGGTGATCCCGAAACTATATTAACCATTGAGTATATTATATTATAATCTGTGGTATTAACAGAGATTGATGATAATCTATGGGCGTTAATAGAACCTAACCTTCCACCACAAAAGCCAATAACAGG
>Ga0310040_1001438_pt1 | contig 17297 bp, 15 predicted proteins | sample EPASupsiteHSE623_FD_200237 | JGI IMG/M metagenome (GOLD analysis project Ga0310040, IMG submission 200237) | Bioremediated contaminated groundwater from EPA Superfund site, New Mexico - Sample HSE6-23 (v2) (version 2) | ecosystem: Environmental > Aquatic > Deep subsurface > Groundwater >... | reverse complement strand
TCGGGGGGGGGGTTCGCTGGAGGCAATGAAGAAAGCATGGGGAGAAAACAAAAAACCTTCCCGGGAATCCATGAGACTTCAAGAATTCCCGGGAACTTCCGATCCCGCTTTTGCAAGCGGGATAATAAAGACCTTGATACCTCACACATACCTGCCCCACAACAATAACCACCTGCAACGACTACTGATAATTAATGTCCGCCGCAGACGTGCAAAGTGCGGCCTGATCCCGTCTTTCTCGGGATCTGGACGCAATTCTTTTAAGCTTCCTCCCCATGCTTTTCTCAATGCCTCCAGCGAACCCCCAAAGGGGTAAAGCGGGCGTGAGACATTCTTTTTTGTAGTCCTGTTTGTTACTGGATAAACGTGAGGCAGTTTGCGGCTGAGATTTCATGCTCTCGGTTTTCCTTTCCGAAAGTAATATCACGGAAACAGGCAATCCAGAAACGCTGCCTGTTTAACATTGAATGGAGCCGTGATATAATGGAAACCGTAACGTTTGAATGGGACCCCGGAAAGGCGATGTCCAATATGAAGAAGGTTAGCAAGAAGGATAAAGACGAACTTCGTCCCGAGTACAAACCGTCAGACTTTCCGAAAGGACTCGTTCGGGGGAAATATGCTGAGTCTTATCCCGAAGGCGTCACCGTCGCTCTCCTCAGCCCCGATGTCGCCAGGGTTTTCCCCACAGATGAGGCCGTGAACGATGCCTTAAGGTCGCTGATAGAAGTGGCCCAGAGGTCAACAGGCCTCAAGAAGCGTCCTTCCCGTAAGGTTAGAGCGAAGAAGACGGCTTGAACCGCTTGAGCGTTACCGACATTCAAGCGATTCAAGCCGTCTTTCCGGTTTCTGCCCTTTCCGTCGTTTTTCGGCCTTCATTCGACACAATTCCCTTGAATTCTCTGGGCTGAGAAGTTAGAAGAAGCCAGTCTATTCAATCTTCCGATACGGAACACAGTTTGATTTTGCTGGTCCGGTATGTGGAACCTCGGCAAATAGTAATTTCTCTCAGTATTATCTGAACCTTAGTGTCACCGCTTTCTTGCGGGGGATCGGCAAGAATGTCGTTGACAAGAGTTAACGTATAGGTTAATCATTTGATGAAGATAGCGTTAATATGCGCGGGCAGGAGATTTGACATCTGTGAGGTTGTCTTCGGGAACAGGCATCGCGTCACGGAGTTCATCGATAGTCTGGAGGAAACAGACCAGAAGAAGATCGTCGCGTTGCTGAGCTATACGGCAGAGAACGGTACTTCAAGCAATCCCGAGAAGTTTAGGAAGCTCGAAGGCGGTATATGGGAATTCAAATCCCGTCAGGTCAGGATACTCTGCTTCTTCGATAAGGGTCGTGTAATAATAACGACTCACGGATTTGTGAAGAAGCGTGGGAAGACGCCGAGGGGAGAGATAGAAAAAGCCAGAAAGCTCAAAGACGCATATTTTGGCGAGAGGGGTCGCGGATGAATTCTGAAGAATGGTTCAAGGAGAAACTCGAGAGGTTCAAGGATGACGTCGATTTCCTGACGGAGAAAGCGATCCTTGATTTTACCGAACAAGTTGTCTCCCGCATGGAGGAGAACGGGATCACCAGGGCCGAACTCGCCAGGCGCCTGAACGTCTCCAAGGCATTCATCACGAAACTCCTGAACGGCAATCCCAATCTCACCATCAAGACAATGGTTTCTCTCGCCAGGATACTCGACCGTGATCTCAAGGTGGAACTGCGGGGGGAAAGGGAAGTCAAAAAGAAAAAGACGGCTTGAACCGTTTGAGCGCTAGAGGCGGAAGAATGGCTTAAATGGCTTGGCAGCATGGTTCTCTTCGTTCCACAACAATAGAGGGATTGGTGATGCTTAACACCATCAGAATAGAGATGAACGGCAGAACACTGCAGGAACACATCTCTGAAAAGATCAAAGAGCCGGAGCACAAATCCGGCCCACAACGATAACCACTGCCCGCGACCACCGATGATTAATGTCCGCCGAAGGCGTGCAAAATGCGGCCTGATCCCTGCTGTCTGGGATCTGGACGCAATTCTTTTAAGCTTCCTCCCCAGACTCTCTTCTATGCCTCCAGCGAACCCCCCAAAGGGGGGTGAAGCGGGCGTGAGACGGTCCTTTGCCTTTGCCTTCATCAACTTGATCTATTATCTGTGTGTGACATGCTGTTGTCACTGCCCTGTGGGAGAATAATAACCTATCACCTATCTTCTCATCCCCCGCCTTTTCCCTTGAAGTCCTGATGGAAAAGGAGTAAAACGGTTAAGGGTAGTGGGGATTACAGGTGGTTTCAAGGTAATAAAAGATAGTTTCAGGTTCCGGGTTTGAGAATCATTTCGGGGCAAAAAAGAAGAAGATTATATGCTGTCCTTCCTTGAACATTTCTTTATCTTTTACCTGAAACTCGGAACATGAAACCTGAAACTATTTCTTGATGAAAGCTCTCCAGTTATTTCAGCGTAGGATAAGCATCTGAGCCTTCACGAGAAATTGGGGAGTCTCAATGGAGTGTCACAACACCGGTTCTGCTCTTGCGAATGACAGGCGAAGCAACTTGTTGGAAGAGCATTCAGTTCTTCATGAAACGACCAAAACAGCAGACGCAATCGAACCGATTGGGAAGGCATGAAATGGAGTATTTCGTGAGAGCATGGATTCCCATAATTCAGATGTCTCTGGGATTGCTCGGCTTAGTCTCTCTCGTTTTCATGTGGCTTAGCCTAAAGCGTACTGCCAAGTTCAATAAGGTAAGTACACAGCACGCGCTCCTTTCTGATTTGCCCAGCCCGGAATTAGATGAGGAGTTTCACAGGATACTCAGAGAAGCGGGATTGCAGCTTCAAGACCCAATCAGCAAAGACATCGTTAAGGATCTGCTGGACGATGTTCACAAGTACGTTACTGTTAAGAACTACATCAATAAGTATGAGCACATTTGTGCGGCGATAAATCTGGGTTTCATCGACGAGGAATACGCATACAGAGTTCATTCCGCGAGGATACTGTGGATCAATAGCAAGTTCGCTGCTTTGATCAGCAAGGTGCGCGAGCTTAATGAAGACAACGATATTTGGGCGGAGATCGAAAAAAGGTCGATGAAATGGAATGAACCAGATTACGCTAAACGGTGGCGTAAGAAGCGCTAAGGGGAGCCTGTTGATGAAATCTCGGAAAGTCACGGGCCGGATGAATCGTAGAATGACGGGAAAGGGAGAGGGGCGCGCTCAAATTTTTCAGTATCATTTATGCAGTCCACGGCACGTGCCGGATTCGGGAACCCGAAAGATGGATGGGTATTCAAGAATAAAGATTTGACCCCTGGCCCCCACAGATGGGGACGTGCGTGGGTTTTGCGAATGTGTAGCGGCCCCGGCACTGAGTTGGTTTGAGCTTCCTGCAAAATGTTGCCAACGAAACGGCCGCCGGGGAGTTACTGGGAATGTAAATGCGGCAACTTGGAATTGTACCTTTTAATTTATCCAGGTGCAGACCCAAGAACGGTGGATGATGAAAGATAGACAGAAACTAGAACTGACATGGATTGGGAAGGAAAACAGGCCGAGATTGGAGCCAAGGATCCTGTTGGAGGACCCGGAAGAATCGTACCATGCGTCATACAGGGTAACAGACAAAGACATCTTCGATAACAGGCTTATCTTTGGGGATAATCTGCTTGCACTAAAAGCGTTGGAACAAGAGTTCGCGGGAAGAATAAAATGTATTTTTATTGATCCTCCGTACAATACGGGTAGTGCGTTTACTCATTATGATGATGGAGTTGAACATTCTCTTTGGCTGTCCCTAATGCGAGACCGTCTTGATCTTCTGAGACGCCTGCTTTCCAATGAGGGATCCCTCTGGATTACCATTGATGACAATGAAGCGCAATATCTTAAAATATTGTGTGATGAAGTGTTTGGCAGAAAAAGTTTTTTCACCACATTTATTTGGAAGAAGGTTGATAGTCCTAATGATAATAAAGTTGCTGTCACGCCAGACCATGAATATGTGCTTTGTTACACGAAAAGCCCCGGAGCCAAATGGTTTAAACAGCGTCCTGACGAATCTATTCTGAAAGCTTACCGCCCACCAGATGCAGAGTCAGACAGACCTTACAGAGATAGACTCTTGAAGAAAAATGGGAAGAATAGCCTGAGAACAGACAGACCCTCCATGTTCTTTCCAATTTCCGCTCCTGACGGAACAGATGTCTTCCCTATCCACGATGATGGCAGAGAGGCACGCTGGGCATTAGGAAAGAGGGCAGTCGATAAATTGATTGCAGGACACGAGCTCATATGGAAACAACGCCAAACGAATGGAATGTCACGATGGGTTCCTTATACCCGCGAGTATGCTCCGGTCAACCCCGCACGGCCATATCCCACAATATGGGATGATTTAAACACTACGCGGCAGACCAAGGCACATCACAAGACCTTATTTGGCAAAGAATTGGTTTTTGAAACGCCAAAGCCCGAAGACTTAGTAGGCCGGGTATTTGATATATCTACTAATCAGGGCGACTGGATACTCGATTCTTTTGCCGGCTCCGGCACGACAGGTGCAGTCGCCCACAAAATGGGCAGGCGATGGATCATGGTGGAACTGGGTGAGCATTGCCACACCCACATCATCCCCCGCATGAAAAAGGTCATTGATGGGACAGACCCTGGCGGTGTCACAGAAGCCGTTGGTTGGAAAGGCGGCGGCGGTTTCCGCTATTTCCGACTTGCACCGTCTCTTCTCGAAAAGGACAAATGGGACAACTGGGTCATCAGCAAGGAATACGATGCTGTCATGCTCGCTTCTGCCATGGCAAAGCATGAAGGGTTTGTCTACAATCCGGACGAAACACTCTACTGGAAGCAAGGCAGGTCCACAGAAAAGGATTATATATTCACAACCACCAACTTCATTACCATCGAGTATCTGGACAATATCCATGAAGAGATGCGGCCTGACGAAAGCCTTCTCATATGTTGCAAGTCTTTTCAGGAAGCATGTGCTGACAGATATGAGAACATGACCGTCAAGAAGATCCCCAATATGCTTCTTGGCCGATGCGAATTCGGAAAGGATGATTACAGCCTGAACATTGCCGATCTCACCGGAAGGGAACTGGAAATGGATGGCGACGAAGAGATGCCGATCGAAAAGGAACGACAACTTCCCAAAAAGAAGAAGACAAAAAAGCAACAAGGTCTCTTTGACGGGGAGGATGAATAGATGAACAGGACCTCCTCCTCCATCCGAAACCGTTTGAGCCTGCGATCCCCTCAGGCTGAGAGTCTTCACATACTCTCAGAACTTGCGGACGTACTCGCGCTGCAGAAGAACTGCGACCTGGCAGCGGAGCTTGAGAAGGTAAAGAACCTCTACCCGACATGTACGGACTTCGAAAGAAAATTCCCCTCGTTCTGCTTTGCCCTTGCAACGGGCGTCGGCAAGACCCGTCTCATGGGGGCCTTTATCGCCTATCTTTTTCTCGCCAAAAACGTAAGGAACTTCTTCGTCCTCGCCCCCAATCTTACCGTCTACAACAAGCTGATAGATGATTTTACCGACACGTCAAGCCCCAAATACGTTTTCCAAGGCATCGGCGAGTTTGTCCACCGCCGTCCCCGCATCATTACCGGCGACAATTATGAGGAAGTCCGCCAGGGAGAACTGTTCAAATACGAGACCCATATCAACATCTTCAATATCGGAAAGATAAACGCCGAGACAAGGGGAGGTAAATCTCCCCGCATAAAGAGACTTGTCGAATACCTGGGCGATTCCTACTTCAACTATCTGACCAACCTTGATGACCTCGTGGTGCTCATGGATGAATCTCACCATTACCGAGCAGACCGGGGAATGGAGGTCATCAATGAGTTGAATCCCGTCATCGGGCTTGAGTTGACGGCAACACCGCAGGTGGAACGAGGTGGTGGAGCGATCAAGTTCAAGAATGTCGTTTACGAATACTCCCTTGCAAGGGCGATAAGAGACGGATTCGTGAAGGAACCTGCCGTAGCGACCAGGAAAGATTTCGATCCGAGCCATTACACTCTGGAGGAGCTTGACAGGATCAAGCTGGAGGATGGAATCCGCATTCACGAGGACACGAAAGTCGCACTTGACATCTACGCCCGGGACACAAAGACAAGAACTATAGAGCCCTTCGTTCTTGTCGTTTCGCAAAGCACGGAACATGCCGGCAGGCTCAAGGAAATGATCGTCTCCCAGGGGTTTTTCGACGGATACTACGCCGACAAGGTCATGGAGATCCATTCCAACCAATCCGGGGGAGAAAAGGATGAGAACATTGCACGGCTCATATCTCTTGAACATCCTTCCAACAAGATTGAGATTGTCATTCACGTGAACATGCTCAAGGAAGGATGGGACGTGACGAATCTCTATACAATCATTCCCCTGAGGACGGCCGCATCGGTGACATTGCGGGAACAGACGATCGGGAGAGGACTAAGACTTCCTTACGGGCAGAGGACCGGCAATGACAAGGTCGACAAGCTTACCATAGTCGCCCATGACCGGTTTCAGGAGATCGTAGACGAGGCGAACAAACCCGACTCGATCATTAAAAAGGAAAATATCATTACCATCGACACCCAGGAATTGAGCCAGGCGAAAGAAGTTGTCACGGTGCCGTCCACCATTGAGAAGAGGATCGAGGAGGAACAAAAGCGCATCGAGAGCATAGCGGAGCCGGAAGAAAAACAAAAGGCCCAGGTGAGCCTGGAGGTCAGGAAGGTGATCCTTTCCGCCCTCCCGGAGATGAATTCCGAGGTGGCCAGCGTTAATGAGTTGAAAAGGGACGAGATCAAGCGGATAGCTGTTGAAAAGATCAAGCAGAGTATCCGGTACGCCCCCCAGCCTTATTTATTTGCTGAAGACATGATACGGGAGGTCGAGGAGGCATATGAAGCTGTCGTCGATGAATTCACACAGAACGTTGTTGAGATCCCGAGGATAATGATCCTCCAGAGCGGGACGATAAGGTCGGGATTTCGCGATTTTGATCTCGACACAAAAAACCTCAATTATCAGCCTGTCTCCGAAGAGATCCTTGTGAAAAAGTTGCGTGAGCAGGAGAACGGTATTGATATCGTCATCGGAAAGGGCAGGATTGTTGTAGACACTCCGGAGAATATCATCGTCAACGAACTCATCAACTTTCCAGAAATAGACTATGACGAGCAATCAGACATCCTTTTTAAGCTGGCGGGACAGGCAGTGGACAAGTTCGCCTCATATCTCGATGGCGACAAGCTTATGAATGTCGTCCAATATCACAAAAAGGAGATCGGGCGTTACATTTATTCCCAGATGATGGAACATTTCTACTGTGAGACGCCCGTTTTTGAAAAACCGGTGGTCATGCCTTTCACGAGGATCGAGGAGCATAACCTTTCAAAGTACACGAAGGACAGCATCCGTCATTATACGGAAACCATCGTTCCGACGAGCGCAATTCCTAGCAAGGTGTTCAGTGGATTCAGAAAGGCCTGTCATTCGCTCTATAAGTTTGATTCCAAGACCGAAAAGGATTTTTCCATCATCCTTGAACAAGATGGCTCAGTGCTGAAGTGGTTGCGGCCCGCACAGAAGCAATTCAAGATCTACTGGAAACACAACTCCAGACAATACCATCCTGATTTTGTTGTCGAGACCACAAATGCAATTTTTATGGTAGAGACCAAGAAGGAAGGCGACATCGAAACATCGGATGTCCAGGAAAAAACCCAGGCCGCACTCGTGTACTGCCGAAACGCTACGGAATTCACCACAAGTAACAGCGGCAAACCGTGGAAGTACCTCCTCATACCCCACAACGCAGTCATGACCAACATGAGCTTTGAGAACCTTGCCCGACAGTTCGAGATTAGAACCGGCAATTAATGGGTAAAGGGGGGCGCCGGGACGAAAGTGAGGATAGAGAGGGGCGTATTAAGAAATGGAGTAACTTCTCAAAAGAGGCAAACTACCAAGGTAAAAGAAAGCTAAAGAGTCTTTTGATTTTTGAAGAGCATGGTTGAATGCACTGGATAAGGAAGGAGGATAGATGGCGGTTCCCGATTATCAAAGCGTGATGCTTCCGCTTCTTGAATACGCAGCAAACCGGAATGGCGAACTCTCGACAGGCGAGGCCGCTGATGCGCTGGCCGTTTCTCTCGGTCTTTCAGAAGAAGACCTGAAGCAAATGCTTCCAAGTGGCATTTCACCAACCTTCATTAATCGCGTGGGGTGGGCTGCTACCTATATGAAAAAGGCGGGACTTCTTGAAGCAACCCGTCGCGGTTTTTACCACATCACGCAGCGCGGCCTCGAACTACTGAAGAAAAAGCCAAAGAAAATAGACGTGAAGCTCCTGACCCAGTACCCCGAATTCCAGGAATTCCAGAATCTCCGGGGCACGCGTAGCGGAGACAAGACGAAGGACACCGACAAGCCCTTTGACTTTGCCAGCACCACCCCGTCCGAAGCTCTTGAAAAAGCATACGAAAGTCTCCGGAATGACCTCGCTGATGAACTCATCAAGAGATTAAAGCAGGTAAACCCCACATTCTTCGAACGCATCGTCGTGGAACTCCTAGTAAAAATGGGCTACGGCGGCTCCCGCGCCGACGCCGGCAAAGCGATAGGCCGAAGTGGCGACGGCGGCATAGACGGCATCATCAAAGAAGACAAACTGGGCCTCGACGTAGTCTACATCCAGGCCAAACGCTGGGACACCAACTCCGTAGGCCGCCCCGACGTAATGCAATTCGCCGGAGCCCTCCAAGCCCAGAAGGCCAACAAGGGAATCTTCATAACAACATCAAAATTCACCGAAGAAGCCCGAAACTACGTCGCCCAAATAGGCAGCAAAATAGTCCTGATCGACGGCGAACACCTAGCCCAACTAATGATCGACAACGACGTAGGTGTATCAACAATATCCCTATATCCCGTAAAGAAACTCGACTCGGACTATTTTGATGAAGGTATCTAAATTCTCAAACGATAGAAGAACAGAAAGCTGATTTGACCACATATAATATATAGAAGATCAGCAAGCATACCATCACGTTTGGCAGCAAAGTGCTGGCGGGATGTTTCCCGGCATGGAAGCAAGATAGAAGGCCTGCATCTTTTAGATTATCGTCGTAAGAGCGAGACGTTCTTTTTGAAGCAGATGAAAAAAGCAAACAAAAAGAAAGTAGGTCGTAATGAACCTTGCCCGTGCGGAAGCGGCCTGAAATTTAAGAAGTGCCATGGTCAATTTTCCAATCACGCGAGCGGTAAGATACCTGACAAGATGAAAGCCATCATAATGGCCCACGAAGCATCAGAGGCACGGCGACAAAGTCAACAGGGAAAGGGCAAACCCATTATCTCTACAGATTTCAAGGGTTACCGGTTCACCGCAGTAGGTAATCAGGTTCATTACTCAAAAACCCACAAAACATTCATCGATTTTCTAGGTAATTACATAGTTAACGTGCTTGACCCGCAATGGGGTAATGCAGAAATCGCCAAGCCGCCAGAAGATCGCCATCAGATCGTAAAGTGGTATCAGGCACTCAGTACTTTTCAACAGGCGAATATGAAGAAACCCCGGGGAGAGATTCAGGAGATGCCCGTGAACGGTCTTATCTCTGCCTACTACGGTTTGGCCTATAATCTATATCTCCTGAAGCATAATGCCGAGCTTCAAAAGTACCTGATTAGAAGACTTAAAGGAACCGAAAGCTTCTACGCTGCGTATTATGAAACGTATGTTGCGGCATGGTTTATTCTTGCTGGTTTCGAACTGAAACTGGAAGATGAGCAGGATCCGACTCGCACACACCCGGAGTTCATTGCAGCTCGTCATGGAATGAGCTATTCAGTCGAGGCAAAGACACGTCAGGCAGGCAAAGACCACTTCGATATTGGGAATCAGCTTTTCTCGGGCCTCCAAATAGAAGCCCGCCACCCCCGAGTGATATTTATCGATATGAATGCGCCAGCAGACGCGAATTTCAGGGCTCTTGCAGATGGAGCATTGGCAGCAATTCGAAGCCGCGAATCAACACTAACAATACGGCATTTGCCTGCTCCACCAGCATATGTTTACGTGACGAACCAACCTTATCATCTTGCACTCTATGAAACGCATTTACCCCGAATATGTGTCGAGGCAGGATTTAAGATCCGTGATTTCGGATATGGTGCAAAATTTTCATCTTATACGGCTGCATATAAGGCCCGCATAAAATACCATGCGTTGTACGACGTCCAGAAAGCATTTGGAGAGTACAATATACCGGTCACGTTTGATGGCGAAATACCCGAATTTGCCTTCGGTGAAGCTGAGCGCAGATTCACTATAGGGCAACTGCTTCAGGTGGAAGGTGGAGAGGTCGTGACTTTACAGTCTGGTGTTGTAATGGAGACAGAAAAGAAAGCGTTTCTTGTAGTAGTCGATGGTCAAGATAGGAGTCACATAATGACTGCGGAATTGTCCGAAGCGGAAGTGAAGGCGTATAGGTCACACCCGGAGACATTCTTTGGTAGGGTTCAGAAAATCTCCAAAAATACAAATGACCAGCTGGATTTGTACTCGTTCTTTTTGCAGAGCTATAAAGAAACCCCGAGAGAAAAGCTACTTGAATTCATGGCTGGAGCACCTGACCTTGACGAATTGAAACAATTGTCGGAAGAGGAACTGCGATATGCATATGCAGAGAGAGTTACCTATTGGGCAACTCAAAATTCGACGGTAGAAAAGACGATCGATTAGGGATAGGGGCTATCGGTCAGGTTACGTCTCGGGTGTTCTAACGAATAGGAGATGTACAGGCGAAGATAGGGGATGAAGAACACATCTTCTTGTATATTATGACTAAAGTCCTACTATGTTAGCAGGCCAGTGCATGGATTTATTAGGCTTTTTTGTTGTCATTTACAGAAGCCGAAAGTAGAATTGTAGAAATAAGAACTTCGTATTAGCTGTTGGCGTATAGAGAATGAATAGATTACGAGCCTGTTACGATGAGCTTCAGAAAACACTAGGTCACGGTGTTGAGGAATATGAGTCCGTGGAGTTGGTGGAGGAATATCGTCAATACTGGAAACCAAACAAAACGCGGGTTATTCTCCTTGCGGAGTCGCATGTGTTCACGAGACCTGCAGACCGACTCATCACAATACCTCAGATAGACGATCTGCCCAATTACCCCAGCAAATACGCAAAATTCGTTTACTGCCTTGGTTATGGAGAAAAGCAATTGACCGGGAACACTTCACATCCCAAGAGGGACGGCACACCTCAGTTTTGGAAGATCCTTTACAGCTGCAATAACCCGATTCGCAACACCCTCGATTTCAGTCCTATTCTGTCAAGAACAACCTACGAACAACGAATAAAGAACAAAGTCGAATTGTTGCTGCGCCTGAAGGAAAATGGCATCTGGCTCGTAGATTCAAGTATCGTCGCTCTTTATGATAACGGTAAGAAGCCGGAACGTAAAACTATGCTGTCCGCCATAAAACAGTCTTGGCAAGGCTATGTGCGGGGCGTCATGGAGGAAGCTGCTCCAGAACATATCATCTGTGTCGGTAAGGCGGTCTCCAATCTGTTGGAAAAAGAAATCAAGGCTCTGGTCGGCAGGTGCTACACTACCGTATGTCAACCCAACGCTCATCTTTCATCAGAGCACCACATGAGAAATTATGAGCTATACGGCAGGATATGTTTATAACGGATAAAGAATACGGGGAAAAATGGGAAGCACCAATCGTGAAAGTTGCGATCAAAAACAGAGCGCAGTAAAATGACGCTATCACATGACGCTTCGCTCATCTATGGTTTTCTGGTTAATAAGGTCTTGCCAAAGAAGAGAGTGGTTACTTATGGAGAAGTTAGTGCGGCGACCGGGGTGCCCCTCGGAGAAGGTGGCGGGCCAGTGGGTACAGCCCTCTACGAAATCTTTCAGGAGTGCGACCGGAATCGGCTTCCTCCCCTAACTTCAATAGTGGTACAGTCCGATCAGTTGTACGACCGAACCAACCGTCACGGGATGCCGGGAGGAGGATATCTAGTTGCAGAAACGATCAGTCCAAACCGAGCAAACCGTCTGTGACTTTTTATTCAATTCTATTTGCTCAATTTCTGGCTTTGTTTCCTACTTTATCATACGTAAAATTATTTTAGGTGTTTCAGATTTGTCTAAAATTGATTCAGGCACCGCAATCGTTATAAGCTTTCTTTCTCTCGTCGCTATTATGGGTGTAGCTGGGATGCTTCCACATATTTTATATTATGGTAAAGTATTTTCAAAATAAGAATTTAACAAGCACATCCAGCCGATCGCTGCGCTCCGGCTGATGTTTTCGTTGAGCTTGAGTAGAGCGCGAAATAGTTGAACGTTCATTGACCACTTGAAGAGGAGATAACAGAAGGATGGCTACAAGTAATAAAAGGGCTCCGATGACTTTCTTTAATCAAGCGAGACTTGACAGTTAATGTCTACGGTCAGTATGCAGATCCAGAGCGCTGACGAGACGATCTGTCGGAATATCGAATCGCTTGCTGACCAGCGGGCATTGCTCTCACAGAATGTCCTCTCACAGCTCCGGAACCTAGTCGAGGGAGCCGCAGTTTTTCTCCACACGGGCTCACCCGATGCCGAATTCAACTACGCTGCAATAGAACTGGGGCTCGCCTTCGTCAAGAGCAAGGCAAGGTTCAACTTCCTCGGCAAGTTCCACAAACTGATTCAGAAAAGTGCTTCCCACTATACCCTGGACGGGGACGCTTCTGAGCGTTTGATGCTCAAGTACTACGAGTATCTCCACCGCATCCGCAGCTTACTTCAAGACAACTGTGGAATCGCAGTACTGGCGAATCTCGAGGCCTTCCCGGTCGACCTCGATCCGTCTTTGCGGGAGTACCACGAGAAGATCGCCGAAAGGATTGAGGCGGTCCGTACAACTCCGTCGGGCAGGAGCACCCGGGATCGTTACTATATCCACAAAACGCGCCCTTTCTTCCTCGGCGGCCGCATCTACTACGAAGTCACCTTCTACCGCGCCATCAACAAGGTGAGTAAGTTCGACCGCATGATCGCCTTCACCGATATTGACATAACCGACAAGTACGCGGCCATGTTGATGCTCCAGCGGGACTCGATCGAAGTGCTCGGCCAGACAATGCCGATCACGATCATCCGCCAGTGGGAGGTCTCGATTCGTCCGTGCGAATTCGACAACTTTGCGCGTCTTTTAGGCATCGCATTGAAAGTGCGGACCAACTCGGCAGAGTATCACTACCTGATGCGGCGGCTGACTGAGAGCTCCGGCAACCTGCTCGACCTGGTTGATATGCCCGATGACCGGTACACATCGGCAAGAGAGAGGGGCACAGCTGGCGTTACTACGCCGCAGATTTTCCCCGTGCTGGATGAAGCGCGCCGCATCGTGCGGTCAGCCGCTCCAGGTCATAACGTCCTTCGGTATCTCATGCTGCGGATGCACAACCAGCTCCTCAAGCCACAGTATCTCAGGGACGGTTGCGGCCGTCTCTCTGACATGAAGCTTCAGTACGGCTGCATCCCCTTTGACACTATGCCGTTCTGCACTTCGCTGCCCGCGCACAACCCCCGGTACTGGGACCTCGTCGAGAGCCTCGATGCGACCGATCGTGGTCACGAGTTGCTCGCTCGACGCGTGAACAACAATGTGGAGAGTCACGGAATCCTTTACACGCCCGTCGGCGACCTCACGGAGTTCGGTGACGTCGACGAGTTAATCTCCACCTACAACAAGAAGCTTTACTACAAGCATGCGGAGCGCCGGCTCGTGCTTGACAAGGGGCACGTTTTCATCTGCGGGTATGAGAACGAAACTGTGTCCATCGTCGAGAAGCTCCAAGAGTATGCATCGTCCCGGATCGATGGCTATATCCAAGCCGTCGAGCGCTGGCTCGAGCAAACAGCTCATAGCATTGATGACCCGGCGAAGAAGGACGCGCTCAAGCAGTTGTTCAGCCAGTCGCGCGTTGCCCTGATCTACGGGTCGGCTGGCACTGGCAAGTCAACGATGGTGGATCACATTGCGCACTACTTCAACGACAAGCAAAAGCTCTTCCTCGCGCACACCAACCCGGCGATCGACAACCTCAAGCGCAGGGTAACAGCGCAGAACTCGGAGTTCCGGACGATCAGTAGCCAGATTGGAAGGAGAACCTCCGGTCAGGAGTACGACCTCCTCGTTATCGACGAGTGCAGCACCGTGAGCAATGCAGACCTGATCAAGGTGCTGGAGAAGACCCCTTTCAAGTTGCTCGTGCTCGTTGGCGACGTCTACCAGATCGAGTCGATCCAGTTCGGCAACTGGTTCGGGATCATCCGCTCATTCATCCCGAGCACGTCGGTGTTCGAGCTGACGACGCCTTTCAGGACAAGGAACAACGCACTCTTGGGCTTCTGGAACAAGGTTCGAGCCATCGAAGACGACATCGCTGAGGTCATGGCCCGCAATGGATACTCGACCGTGCTCGACAATACACTTTTCGAGACCCAAGGCCAGGATGAGATCATCCTTTGCCTGAACTACGACGGCCTCTATGGCATCAACAACATTAACCGATTTCTGCAGAGCAGCAACCCCGGTGCGGTGACCACCTGGCACGAGTCCACGTACAAGATTGGCGACCCTGTACTCTTCTATGAGACCGAGCGGTTCCGACCGGTGATCTATAACAATCTCAAGGGCCGGATCGTCGGCATCGACCACAGCCGTGGTCGGATCCAGTTCGACATTGAGCTTGATCGACCGCTCAGCGAGTTCGACATCGTCGGTGGTGAGCTAGAATGGATGCGTGGCTCGACTGTGCGCTTCTCCGTCTACGAGTACAAAGGCACCAGCGATGAAGACGACGACTCCCTAAACACCACCGTGCCGTTCCAGGTGGCTTACGCCGTATCGATCCACAAGGCGCAGGGCCTCGAGTATGACTCCGTCAAGATCGTTATCACCGATGCCAATGAAGACGATATCACACACAGCATCTTCTACACGGCCGTAACTCGGGCACGTAAGCGTCTGAGGATCTTCTGGACGCCCGAGACGCAGCAAGGTGTTCTGAAGAGCCTCCGCCGTAGCGCAAACCCAAAGGACGTCATCCTTCTCGCTAGTCGTCGTGGCCTTACGCCGGTTAGCGGATGAGTTAAAAGGACATTGTATGAGTTATAGACAACTTTGAGGGGACACGAGGGACGTCCTTAAATATTTCAATTGACATCACCGTAATCCCCCTGATATCATCGTCCCATGCCCCGCCAACCCCGTCTCGATGCAGCCGGTGTTCTTCACCATGTTATGATCCGCGGCATAGAAAGAAGGAACATATTCAGGGGCGCAAAGGACAGGAACGATCTCATCGAGAGGTTCTCCTTCCTGCTGCCCGAGACAGATACCGCCTGTTACGGGGGGTAGCCAGGGACGTTCCCAAGAAAACAAGAAACCAGATTTCCCAAATACCCTTCTCGTCATTTCACCATTCTTGACACTATCTAACGGTGTAAAGATCGGCGAAAACTAACATTGTAATGTTACATGTATTTGTTACCTTCGGCGCACCACTGCTTTGGCAATGTTCTTGCCATCTTTCTCTACAAATACTACCGTAACCATGTCACCAGCTGTTAGCGTTGGCATTCTTCTTAAGCCAGAGACGTCAAAGGTCATTTCGGTTTGACCTTTTGCAATGAGTGTCTTGGCTGCTTCGTTCATGCTGACAAATTCACCCACAAACTTTTCAGCGATGCCCTGTCGGCCGCTATCGATTGCATTCTGTTCTCCAGAATCAGGATTTGCTTGTGCTTTTCTGTCGGGCAAGTCGTTTTTCAGTAGTATAGAACCTGTATTTGTTTCATAAACCCAAACCGAAACGGCTTCTACGTTTATGAATTTACCGTCGTACGAGAGTGATGTGGGACTATCCATAGTAGCCTTTGAATACGATGTACCTTCAAAAATAAGGTTGTTGCCTTTGCTGAAAGGAGCTCTACTCGACTCATGCAAAGTTGGTTTGCACAACAACAATACGCTGATATTGTTCTTTAGTGTTCTTGCTTTTTCAGGAGACATGTCAATTGACAATGGCATAGTGCGCCACCCAGGGGAATATTTGTTTGATCCAAAATCTGTTTGGTTCGTTAACGCAACACCGTACACCTTGCCGCTAAGACTCGTAACTAAAACTTTAGCACCGAAGACATTAGAGCCAACATATGATCGGGAGCGTTTGTCGAATTCCTTGATGATTAACATCGCTCTATTGTCATTTCGAAAAGCATAAGAGCTTAATGAGCTTGTTGTTATTTCAATTGATAGCCTCCGGTTGTCTGCGTCATATGGCTGAATTACGACCCCTCCTAGTCCAGAATTGACAGGTTTAAAAGCATATATGTCGCCTGTTGCGGCAGATGCTATTCTATTTTCATAATCTGCGGTGGTTTCATACTCATCCTTTTTTAACGGTGCCTTCTTCTCAAGCATTTTAAAAAGTTTCGCAATATCGGTTCCGTTAAAATTAGGCGGAAGCTTTTCTAGAGTAGCATCAAAAGATGCAAGAGTTACATTATCTGTCTTTTCTTTGCTTGATGCAGCCGACTTACTTCTGGTTGTCGCTTTCCTTTCTTTTGCGAGAACGTCGCCAACACAGCTGAACGCGATGAAGAACCCAAGGACGAAGAACAATAGAGGCACTCTCATGATAAATTATCCTTTCATAAGCATAGTTGTTTGTTAATGTTAGCAATACCCCGAGAAATATACAAGACTGTATCGAAAATACATGACGTGCTTACGGCAGGTAGCAAGAACTCCTGGGGTCAGGCGTTGAATTATCACTTTTCCCGTGGTGCAGTCTCTTCATGGCCGGTGCAGTAGTATACATAACCGCCGACTTTGGTGAAAACGGACTCACCAGTCAGAAGTGCACATTTCAATAATGAATATCCGCCGAAGGCGTGCAAAGTGCGGCCTGATACCGTCTTTCTAGGGATCTGGACGCAATTCTTTTAGGCTTCCTCCCCAACCTTTCCTCAATGCCTCCAGCGAAACCCCGAAGGGGTGGAGCGGGCGTGAGACATATCCTTGAAAGTGAAGACCCCAGGTATCCTCCAAGACCTGATAATCATCTAGAGGGCACCCCCTATTCATAGACAACGGGAGTTGTGCTATGGTGAGGGTAACCTAAAAACTCTCTAACAGGAGGTGCCTCAATGTCATTATACGCAGGAGTGGATTT
>Ga0310040_1001429_pt1 | contig 17363 bp, 15 predicted proteins | sample EPASupsiteHSE623_FD_200237 | JGI IMG/M metagenome (GOLD analysis project Ga0310040, IMG submission 200237) | Bioremediated contaminated groundwater from EPA Superfund site, New Mexico - Sample HSE6-23 (v2) (version 2) | ecosystem: Environmental > Aquatic > Deep subsurface > Groundwater >... | reverse complement strand
ATCCGAGGTGATCCAGTGAATTCGTGGTGATCTTCATGGCAGGCTTTTTCGGGGTCATTTTCGATACGGGTAGATCAAGGGAGGATAAAAAGGTTTCAGAATCAAAGCTCTACCTGCGGGATGTGGGTTCTAAACATGAACTCAGGTTTTTGTCTCTGGAGCCTCAATGTACTCCTCGAAGTTGAAGCTCAGATACTTCAGGGCTTCATCTAAATTCTTGGTGCTGGCAAAGGCTATTGAGAATGCCGGATATCTCCTGGTATCCAGCTTGCAGTAAGCCAGAATTCCCTCGAATGTATCAGCATATTCTTCATGATCGAAGCTGGCATCTGTCCTTGAATGAAGCTCGCTTAAGACCCAGTAGTACGTCTCCTGGCCAGCCTTTGATAATATCTCGTCCCAATCGGGCTTAATTGACTGGAAGTAGCAGTCATTGGCTTTGATGCCGTAGGCAAAGAAAGTGAGATCAGAGAGGCTAAATCCGCCAAACCTCATGGGGTTGATCTCTATTGGCACCAGAAGATCGCCTTTGACCCTGAACTCCATGTGCAGGGGGAAGTTTACAATCTTTCGCTCTGATGAGAGCATCTTTAAGAAGGATTCAGCCATGGGAAGCATCTCTCTCATCAGCTCCGGGTTTGTGTAGTACACAATATCTCTGAAGTCCTCATCATTCAGGAATGGGTGCCTGTAAATGCCAAGAACCACGCCCTCGCCCTTGGAGTTGAAGTAGGCGTCGCAGGCATATTCATCGCCTGGCAGATACTCTTCGATTATGAACCTATCTGGGCTGACCACATCAGGGGATACGTTTCCTGCATTCTCTTTAATCTCACGGGAGATATCCTCAACGGCATGGGCCAGATCGCTCTTATCACGGATCTTTCTGATGCCTATGCTGAAGAACCCTGCCAATGGCTTGATTATATATTCCCTGCCCGGTGGAAGCTCGATATCGCTCAGGCGGTTTATATCTGCCTCTATGAAGAAATAATCGGGATAAATCCTGGAGAGGAACTGCCTTGTCCTGACCTTATCCTTGAAGAGCCGGATATTTTCAATCCTGGCCTTATTTCCAGAATGCTCAATCAAGAATGGCAAAATGTCCTCGGCATTGGTCAAGATCAGGCTGCTGTGCTTGGAGATCATCTTCACAGCATCCTCGATGGAGAGCAGGATCAATCCCTGACAGTAGGCCCTCAGCTCCTTCTCCAATCGCTCGCCTTGAACGAAGGCCGGTATTCTCTGTCTCATCAATGAGTTGAGGAGCAGGGGCGAGGTATAGGCATCAGCCAGCAGTGCCAGGCGGTTTTCTTTCACAGTATAAAGAGAGGAAGAATTTGCTTAAAAGTCTATCTTATGGTGTCCGTCTCTGAGGCCGGACTTGGCAGTGACTCAACCTCTTGCCCCAGAAGGGACAGGTCCTCCTGTGATGTATATAATCGCATCTCTGTGGCAGAGGGGGCTGTCATCTCCCCTTAATGTAAACAATCAGGCATATTATGATCAGGGCTATGAGGATCGCCGCGTAATATACTGGGTTGCCCTCGATGTTGAATCCAAACAGGCCTGAGGTGACTTCTTCTTCTGATTCTGCGGGGATCCCTAAGGCATTGTTGAACCTCTCCTCTATGCCCATGTGGCCGGAGATGAGATACGCTGCCAGGCTAAATGCAATGACCATGAAGACCAGCCCTCCAAACAGGATCAGGCCCTTCCTTTGGTCTATCTCAGACAAGGGTCTTTGCCCCCTGAAGCATATCTGGCCTGACTCTCTTGATGTAAGATACTATGTATCCCGTAAGCACCGCCTCTATTGCCGCTACTCCCATATTGACTCCTGCCAGAAGAGATAGCCCGTAGAGCATATCTGTGCGGCTCTGAGTCACGCCCTGGATGCCGGAGATCAATATTATGGCGATCATGGCTATATTTCCCAGGAACAGGCCAATTAATGTGGCCGTGCCTGCCCTGGCAAAGGCGCTCACTTTTGTTTTGCCAAGCCATTTATATGTGCCATAAGCAAAGAAGACTTCTGTCATATTGACCAAAGTATTTGCTCCAATCATGCCCCATCCGCCATGTCCAATCGCTGCAGATAAGATGTTGACTATGAGCACAATTGCTCCTCCGACTACAGGTCCACCAAGGATGCCTATAAGCGGCGTAAGGTTCATGTGGACGCCGCCAAAGAGGGGTATGTTCACTTGAAAGATCGCAAATGAGGCCGTAGCGCACATTGCGGCAATAGTTATAGTCTTGCTATCGATTCCCTTCCCTCTCCTCATCCAATAAAGGCATATGCCGATCAGAACTACAGCGAAGATCCACCATGTGGAGATCCATTGTAGCGTGAAGGCGCCATCTTCCAGGTGTATATGAGCCATGATGCGGTTTCCTTATAGATTGTATCTTTTCGATGTTATTTGCTGCTGGTAGGCCCATGTATTTAAAATTTGGCATCACACCAACTAATTTGGTATCATACCAAAAAGTTTATACGATGGAGCACACCTGCGGGTAACAACCAAACAGGTGGTTTTGTGGCAGATTCACTGAAAGATACAGGCATACTTGTGCTCGGACACGGGTCCCGGCTACCGTACAACAGAGAACTGATAGAATCTATGGCCTCCATGATAAGAGATATCCACCCCGGACCGGTCAGGACTGCATATCTGAACATGAACGAGCCGGATATACACGCCGGCCTCCAGAGCTTCACGGGTACAGAAATAAAGAAGATAGTAGCTTTGCCAGTCTTCCTGGCCAGCGGAGTGCACGTCAGCAAAGACATACCCCGAGAGCTTGGCATGAGCGGCACTGGAAACGCAATTCTCAAGCAGGATGGTGAAGATATCGAGGTCCTTCTGGCCGAGCCCCTGGGGGCAGATGAATGTATTGCAAACCTCGCCTACAGGCGGTTTATCGCCTGCTGTGAGAATGGCCTGGTCTAGCCCTCAAATGTATATAACATTCAGGAACATACCTTTTTTTCTAATATTATGGTTCTTTTGCCGCCTTTTAATGCTGATATTGGACCGGATACACCCATAATGACCGGTGATGTATAGCCGTTTGGCATCAAATCAAAGATCATCCGTGGACCCCAGGCCGATCTCTTTGCACCTCTTGCTTATGCGCCGAGCAGATATCCCATCAGTTCCTCAGTGGTTACGGGCCTGCCTATGAGTTCTCTTCCCCATCTCCTGCAAAACTCCTGATAGATGTGAACTATATTTGGCTCCCTCAAGCCCACTCCGGCAAGGAGTTTGGCATCATAAAACACCTCAGAAGGGCTGCCCTCGGCTATGATGGACCCATCCTTCACAATGCAGACGCGGTCGGCTATGCGGGACGCCAGATCCAGGTCGTGGGTGGCGATGACAATGCTTATGCCATATTTATTCTTCAATTCACATATTATGTTCTCAATCAGCTCCGCATGAGCCGGGTCCAGGTCTGAGGTGGGCTCGTCCATTGCTATGATTTTGGGCTTCATGGCAAGGATTCCGGCTATCGATACCAGTCTCTTTTGCCCGCCACTGAGATAACTTGGGATCTTGCTTACAAGCCCCTCCGCCCCCACAGCCATTAGCGATTCCATAGCATTTTTTCTGGCGTCATCCCTGCTCATCCCCATATTGAGAGGTCCAAACATTACATCATCCAGAACAGTGGGAGCAAAAAGCTGATCGTCCGACCTTTGAAACACTATGCCCACCTCTCTCCACAGGCCTTTTTTCGTCCTGGCATCGACCCTTTTGCCAAGGACTGATATGCTGCCGTTTGATGGCAGGAGGAGGCCGTTTAGATGCTCCAAAAGAGTAGATTTGCCTGATCCATTGGCCCCGCATATAGCGATTATCTCATGCTCTCTGACCCTGAAGCACAGATCGTGGATACCAATGCTGCCATCGGGATATGTATGGCTGGCACAATCCACATGTATCAGCTCATTTGGCTCAGGGCAAGCGTGCTCTTTAGGGGAGTCAATGACATTTCTATCATCCATGAATTTTATCTCACCTCTCAAATTAGTGAACTATGTAATAGCAGCATATAGGCCGCTATGGAGAAGAGCGTCAGCAGAAAAGCGTACTCTATAGACCTCATCGGCTGGACTTCCGTGGCTGTTTTATACGTTCCACTGTACCCTCTCGATTCCATGGACTTGCTTATTCTCTCTGCCCTGTCATAAGACCTGATAAAGACCAGTGCAAAGATCTCAGCAAAAGTCTGGCTCTGCCTGCTCATGCTCTTTATGAATCCACCGCCCCTCGATTTAAAAGCCCTGATCATAGAGTTCACCATGCCAAGTGTTATGAATAGGAACCTGTAGGACATCAGAAATATCTGATTGATTGGAGATGGAAAGATCCTATCAATCATGGCGAAAAGGTGGGCATATCTCGTAGTCATGAGGAAGAGAAGGGACGAGGTCATGGATATCAGAGCTTTTAGAAGAAGCCTTGTAACCAGAAGTAATCCATTATCCGTCAAGGTCAATGAAACCCAGGGGGCATCCAGAGAGAACAATGGCATCCCGGGCTCGCGCCACATCAATATGATGACTAAAGAGAGGACGAACAGGACCGGAAGGGAGGACCAGTCAAATAATTTTTTCAAGGGCAGGTCGCAACGCCAGTATAACATCAGTACAAGAGCATACAGTGCAACTAGTAGCTCAACGCTTTGGACGGTGGTCAGAAATACTATGATGGCAATAAGCGCCGTCAGCTTGGTCCAAGGGCTGACCATTGAGAGTGTAGAGCGTCCGTTCTCGCTGTAATATGTAATTAGATCGAGATCTGGGATATGGCCCGATGCCTGTGATCTGGTCATGAATATTCTTGAATTCAGTCGGTATTCATTTAATCGACGTCAGGGCAGCAGCAACAGGTGTCATGATGAATTTTTCCGCAGATGCCAGTAGTAGGGTGCCCAAGAGATGCGCACATTTTATCTATTACCGACTTTGGTACATGCCCCTCAAACTTTGATGCCGTCTGGCAAGCCTCGTTGCTCGATAGCCCGTATCGGCTGAGTACTAAACCAAGAATTCGGTGGCGTCTGACCAGGAACTCGGCATACTCTCTTCCGCGCTCAGTCAGAGTTATTCCTCTATACGGTATATGCTGGATCAGGCCGGTGCTGGCTAGCTCATTGATAGTCTTGGTTATTGTGGAGGGGTCCACGTGAAACTCGGAGGAGATATCTGTAGTCTTTACGACTCCACCTTTTTTGAGTATATATTTCAAGTACTCGTTCTTCTTTGGTGAGAGCTCAAGACCGTCAATGTCTTTCATATACACCCAGTTTTCATGAGGCGGATAAATAGTTTTGGGTATACTACAAACCTTGAGATCGAGGTTGGTGCAGCCAATGCTCCGGGGTTAGTGGGAGTTCACCACTGGCAAGGTGAAGCAAACGGTGCATCCTCTGCCTTTCTCTGACTCGATCCATATCCTTCCGCCGTGGACCTCTATGATCCTCTTGACTATGGCAAGACCTGCTCCACGTCCCTCGCTCTTGCGATCCACCTTATAGAAGAGCTCAAAGACCTTCTCATGCTGGCTTGGCTCTATTCCAATGCCAGTATCTCTGACAAAGAAGACCGTCTCGCCTCCTTTTATCCTGCGTCCGAGGCGTATCTCAGGATGATCCTGATCTCCCATATACTTCAGGCCGTTCTCTATCAGATTTACCACCGCCTCAACAATTCTCATGCGATCTACATAGACGTGCGGCATGCCCTCATCTTTGGAGATTAAAACTCCCCTGGCGCTGATCTTTTCTCTGGTCTGGGACAGGGCTTCATCGATTATCTCGTCCATTGAGACTGCCTCCTGTGGGCTTGCCACCCTCCCTATCCGGGACAGCTCAAGAGTATCCCTCAGCAGCTTATCCATCCTGGATGTGGCATCGTCGATCATCTTCAGGTCCATGAGAACCCTATCAAGGCTGCCCTTGTCTATATCCATCTTGAGCAGCCCCATAAAGCCGCTGATGGTCACCAATGGTGATCTCAGGTCATGGGAGACTGTGTAGACGAACCTCTCCATCTCTGCATTTCTTGACTCCAGCTCACTTATCAGCCGGGCCCTCTCATCTTCTATCCTCTTCCTCTCAGTGATATCCAGAATTGTGCCCACTATGCCTGCCACGTTGCCGCTGGCATTGGTATAGGTGGCCCTGTAGTTGATGACGTGGTGTGTCTGACCCTCGGCCATAGCTGAAGACGATTCAAAGGTCTGAACGCCTGGATCCGAGAGAAGATCAAGACCAGCCTCTCCGAACTCGCCTGCAAGATCATCGGCCAGGTCCAGATCGTAGATGCTCTTTCCTATGATATTCTCCCTGGTCAGAGAGAACATCTTCTCAAAGGCCTTATTGCACCCCAAAAAGACGCATTTCAAGTTATGGTAGTAGACGGGGTTTGGTATGGTGTCTATCAGCCTTTGAAGGAACTGAAGGTTCTCGAAAAGAGCCTTCTCGGCATGCTTATGGTCTGAGATGTCCTCGACTGTAGCCTGTGCGCCCGTGATCCTGCCGGATGCATCCCTGATGGGCGTCAGCTTCAGCTTGAGATAGGAGCACTTGCCCCATTTTGATGTATAAAGATTCTCAAATGTCAAAACCTCTCCGGACTCCATGCACCTGGCGAAATGATCTGCAAAGCCCGCCCTGATCAACGGCGGATAGGTGAGAACGTTAATGGCGCATGTGGCCTCCAGGGAGGGTGAGCCCAGAAGCCCCAGAAGAACCGGGTTTGCCTCCAGGATGTTTCCTCTGACATCAACCGATATTATGCCCACGGGAGAGTTCTCAAAGAGCATGCGGTACCGGGCCTCGCTGAGGCTCAGCCTCTCTTCATCAATTTTGGACTCGGTTATGTCTGCAACTGCAGCCAGTGCGCCTGTGTACCTGCCCAGATCATCGATTATGGGCGAGGTCTCCATCCAGGTGTACACTCTGGAGCCGTTCTTGCTTATGAACTCGAATCCGTGCTTTTCCTTTATTCCCTGCTTCCTGCGTTCTATGTTGCAGCTGGCAATTCTTCCGTCTGCCTCATCCATGAATGAAAAGAGCGACCTTCCAAGCATCTCCTCAACCGAGTATCCCAGCATCTCAGCCATGCGGTTGTTGACGAATGTGGTGTTGGCCTGAGCATCTGTGGCCCATATGCCCTCGTTTAGATTGTCCACCAAGAGCCTGTACTTCTCTTCGCTCTGGAGCAGTGCGTCCCTGGCCTCTTTGTCTTTAGTTATGTCGCGAGAGATGGTGCAGACCATGAATCCTTTATTTGTCTTGATTGGAAAGGCCATATTCTGGATGACGCAGCGCTTGCCGTCAGGTCGCAGATAGGTTACTTCGCTTGGCCTTTTTGTATAGGGACATTCTCCAGTATCTAGAAGGTTTAGCATTGAAGACTTGAGGAAGGCATAAAACTCTGAGTTCCTCTTCTCACTTAAGGCCAGCTGGAACTGAACATCCCAGATGAGCCTACCCAAAACCGCAGTCCTATCCAGGCTGAAGTTAACCTCAGCGCCGCGGTTCCATTCAATGATTGCTCCCTGCTCATCTATCAGCACAATGCCGTCTATGGATTGCTCAATTATGCTGCGTAAGCCTCTCTCGCGCTCCTGAAGTGCTTCATATATCTTCTTTTCCTGGGTTATATCTCTCAGGATGCAATGAGTCCCAACTATGTTTCTATCCCTGAAGACTGCAGATACATTGGCCTCTATAAAGATCTCAGAACCATCTTTCCTGATAACCTTGTTCTGTATGTCCTTAAGTCGATTGTCATCCCCCAAGAGGAGCCTGTTTAGATCATCCATGGCTTGTTTCCTCTCGGATTTTGTAATGAACTCGTAGAAGGGTCTGCCAAGGACCTCTTCTATGCCAAGTCCGGTCATCTCCTGAAAGGAGGGAGAAGCATACGTTATCCGTCCATGCCTGTCGGTCATGACTATGGCATCTATAGATCTCTCGACGATCTCCTTAAGCTTCATCTCAGATTCTTGAGCGCGGACCTCAGCCTGCCTGTGCTCCAGAAGGCTCTCTTTGGCATGATCCACTAGAGCCCTGTTCCGGCCCAGGCATTGCAGGTCGCCAGGAGGTATATAGTACAAGTTCTTGCAGACCTCAGTTCCCACCATGACCAGGGGATGGGCTCTGAGCACTTCCATGATAGCGCCAGGATCAAAGCTGGACTGGTTGTACAGGCAAAGGGTAAGGCATCCATCCGGGAGAAGATCGCCTATCTTCGCCTCATATTCCGAAAACTCAGATAGGCCTTCTGAATAGATCATCTCTACAGCTATTCGCAGTGCTGAGTAGCCTTCTTCCAGCGCCCTCTTTGCCTCGGATGCCATCAGCTCTAAAATCTCATCAGGATACGAGAAATCTTTGCTGTATTCAATTGTTTTCATCTGACCATTGATAATGCAGCGCTCAATATCCAGCCCGTTTTCGTTGAGGCATCTGAGCATCCCGCGGTCGTCATGAAGATCTGTAATATAGAGAATCTTCTCATTCTTATCCAGCCCGCTGCAGAAATACTCAATCAGGCAAGAGTCACGCTCTTTCTCTGTCTCATACAGCATGCATAAATGATCGCCAGGCTCAAGGTCGGTTGTGAAGTGCTTTGCGTGGTTGCCCATCTAGGTCAAATAGCACTTATCATAGCGGTTGAAAAGATCTGCGCTCTGAAAGGTGGTTTGAATCTCAGTGTGAGTTCTACTACTGCACGAAGGCTGAAATAGACCAAGAGTTCTGCTATTCATGCATAGCATTTTATCCTGCTGCATCTATAGTCGTATTTAAGCCTTCATACACTTATCGAGGGCATGATGAATCCGGTTCTTCTCTCTTGTCATGTCGTTGACGTAGCCTTCTCGGGCTCTGGTCAACCTTCTCAGTTCTCTATCCTCCTTAGGAAAGATCCTTGAAGGCTCTATCATGCCGTTAAGCCAGAAGTTGCCTGTAGACTCTACTGCTACTTGTTCACAGTGGTTCTCCATAACCCAGCTCTTATGCCGTCTCGAGACAGGATTGTGCCTATTCGAAAGATAGAGGCTAGTTTGGGGGACGAGATCTCTTCTCCCAAGAGGGGGTCAGCCTTCTCTACCCATATCGGATGAAATTAAACCAGCGACGTTAATTATCTTTTACATACTTCGGGCATGAGCTTATAGCTCATGAGGGTTTGGGGGGGACATTTCAGACAATATGCAATCTCTGTCAGGGTGCTGTCTTATGGACGGATAGCCTACCACATGGAGCTTAAAAGATGCCGAATGTATGCGAATTTGGTGCCAACATCCTCTTGTAGTACCTATGGCATATATGCGTAGGGGTTCCCCCCAGAGGGGGTCAGGGTGGCAACTGCCCCAGAAGCGCAGAGCATAGCATATAGGAAGGTAATTGCACCTCACCGGGCGGATGATTAGGCGATTCAGGCGATGAATGAATGTTTCTGATATCGATTGAAGATGTTAATATAATCCATTTGGTAAAGCACTATATAACTAAGGGCAATCCATCCAATATTGCCGGCTGAAGTTGAAGCATACAGACATACAGAGGATGCAAAACAGGCACGATGAGACACGCAGCGGGCAGAGCCGATGAGTTCATATCGTATATCTCCCTGGTAATGTCACAAACTACCAGTGCTGTCAGCATGAGCCGTAGGCCTGTTCCAAGTCAGATCAGGTCCAATAGCACTGTCGGGAGCCGCAGGAAATGATCGCCAAGCGAGCTGAAGAGATCAGCCCTTTTATAGTCATGGAGGTCCTGGAGCGGGCGCATGAGATGGAGCGCCAGGGAATAGACATCGTCCACCTGGAGGTGGGCGAGCCGGACTTCGACATTCCTGAGTCTGTAAAAGATGCCGTCTGCCAGGCCCTCGATGACGGGAAGACTCACTATACTCACAGCCTTGGCGACCTGGCCTTAAGAGAGGCCATCTGCGAGCACTATATGGACAAATATGGCGCACCTGTAAGCTCAGACCAGGTGGTGATCACCTCAGGAACGTCTCCTGCAATGATGCTCCTCTTCTCTGCATTACTGGAAAAGGGAGACGAAGTAATAATATCCGATCCCCATTATGCCTGCTATCCCAACTTCATCAACTTCGTGGGCGGCCTGACCAGGTCCGTACCGGTCCGCCAGGAGGACGGCTTCCAGTACAGGCCAGGGGCCATAAAAGAGAAGATCACAGATAAGACCAGGGCCGTGCTGATCAACTCACCATCCAATCCCACTGGAAATTTGCTCTCCGAGAGCTGCATGAGAGGGATAGCAGAGCTGTCTCCATATGTCATCTCAGACGAGATCTATCACGGACTGGTCTATGAAGGCCAGGAGCACTCCATACTGGAGTATACAGACCAGGCCTTCGTCTTAAACGGCTTCTCCAAGCTCTATGCCATGACCGGACTTAGGCTTGGCTACCTGATAGCCCCCCAGGAGTTCATCAGGCCCATACAGAAGATGCAGCAGAACTTCTTCATCTGCGCCAGCTCCCTGGCCCAGGCTGCAGGCATTGCAGCCCTCAGGGATACGGCTGATGATGTGGCCCGCATGAGATCAATATACAATGAAAGAAGAAAGTTTATCCTCAAGCGCTTAAAGGAGCTGGGCTTTGGAATCACAGTTGAGCCCACAGGAGCCTTCTACGTCTTTGCCAATGCCAGGCATATCTCCACTGACTCCTATAAGCTGGCTTTCGACATCCTTGAGAAGGCCCATGTGGGAGTGACCCCTGGTATTGATTTCGGGTCAAACGGCGAGGGTTACATCAGGTTCTCTTATGCCAACTCAATAGAGAAGATCGCCGAGGGGATGGACAGGATAGAGCGCTACCTGGAGAGCTAGCTTGTAAATATTGGACCAATATCCTCCAGACCCTTTATGGTTACCTCTTTGCCTTCAAGTGCTTTTTCAACAGCCCCCTTTGCCAGGGCTGATGCCTCACCAAGAGATTCAGCCGCTATAAGCACCCTTTTGTAGGCGAACCGTCCTCTTGGACTATAGTTTACTTCATACAGTATCAGTTGCTTCATAACACCTCTAACCTAAATGACGTCTCACCGGCATTCATTCTACTGTTCTGGCCTCGCCAGATAATCATGCATTCCTTCTGGATCGGGAAGCATTTATAGCCTTTAGGCAGCCTCTTTGGGAGTTCCAGGCTCACGGCTTTAATGAATCTGGTGGCTCATCTCATCAGTAATATTATGGTTATTTCCATAGATAAGAATATGGGAAATCGACAGCAATGTGAGGGCTAATCTCCCTACTTGATATCTGAATATACAGTCCTTAATTTATGTTCGAAAACCTTTTCCTTTGACAGGCTTATTTATCTTTTACTGTATTCTGGAGGAACAATCACAGTAGCCTCAGTGAAATGCCCCTGGTGCCACCGCCTGGCAGCAGACGAGGTCGGATTTGAGGATGGAACTATAAACTACCTCAACCTGCCGGCGGTGGAGATAGGCCTAAAGCACATCCAGTAGATAGGCATAGACACCATCCACAAGCGCGTCTCCAGCCTGACCGGCTGGCTGCTTGATAATATGCAATCCATGCACCACAGCAATGGCCGTCCCCTGGTCAGGATTCATGGCCCGTCCAACCTCGAGCGTCGTGGAGGGACGATAGCTTTTGACCTGCTGGATGCAGATGGCAAGGCGTTCAAGGTGAGCTCTGTTCAGCGCCTGGCAAACAAGGGAAACATCTCACTTAGAACTGGCTGCTTCTGCAACCCTGGAGATGGCGAGGCAGCCCACGATCTGACCAAAGAAGAGATAGAAAGGTGCTTTAAATTGGGCGGAGCTGTCGCCTTTGGCGAGCATTGCTCTTTTGGTCGAGGCCTGGACCGTGACTGCCAGGAGATCAAAGAAAGGGCATCCAGCATCCGCATCTCTGTGGGACTTGCCACCAACTTCAGAGATGTATACAGGTTCATGAGCTTCCTCTCGACATTTTGCCAGAAGCACGCACAAGATATAGATCATCAAGATTGAGCTATCTCATCCCTCTCTTGAGCAGCTCTATCGCTTCTCTGGCAGAATATCTTGATAGGAGGTCCAGGAGCTCTTCAAACTGCCTGTAAAATGGCTTCATGCCTTCCAGCACAATCTGGATCTCGCTTTTCATGTTGGCCAGCATTGCCTGCCTCAAAGAATCCTGATCAGTAACCAGGAGGTAGCGATAGCGTTTGTCCCCAGGTGTCACCACCCGCCTGACCAGCCCAAGATTTTCAAGGACCCTGATATTGGTGCGAACCGTGGTTTTGCTGTATCCGGTCTCACCGGCCAGTGCATCCAGGTCCATGGGCTCATCGGCCAGGAAGAGGGTTCCCCTTAGAACGCCCACAGCATCGCTATAGCCTCTGATGTTGGCAGCCTTTACGCAGGCACTGAGCATGTACCTGCTTAGGGCACGCCTCTCCTCTAAATCCATCAAGCTCTCGTATACCATAAGTTTTAAGTATCTTTCCTGTGTTCGGATCGTTCTGTAAAATCCGAACATTGTGAGGGGTCTAAACGAAAAGCATGGAGCGGCTCGGGGCCTGGATCGCAGGCAATCCAGCAGTAATAATAGTAGCGGCTGTGCTCCTCACCTTGGTCTCACTCAACCTTGCCCAGCAGGTAGAGATGCAGGGCATGAACACAGAGAGTTTCGTGGGCAAGGACTCGCCGCTCTATCAAATATATGACCACCTTTATGTGGAGAACTTCGGCACAGAGTCGATAGTGGTTCTGGTTGAAGGCGACGATGTGACCAAGCAATCTGTCCTGAGGGCAATGCTTCGCCTCTCTGACCACATGAAGGCCGTGCCCTATGTACTGGGAGTTCAAAGCATTGCTGATACCATAGCCGATGCCGAGGCAAAGCAGGACGGCCTCCGCCAGATACCCTCTCAGGAGACCATAGATGGGATCCTGCCGGGGATCGAGCCTCAGCTCAAAGGCATCCTGCCCGACCACAGGCACACCATGATGGCTGTTGTGGACCCGGTATACATTAAAGACTCACAGAGAAAAGAGCTTCTGGCAGAGATCAATGAGGCAGTTGAAATGGCTGACTTCCCTCCAGGCTATGGAGTCACTGTCACTGGCAGCCCTGCTCTCATGAATGCAATCACCGGCGAGATGAACAAGAGCAACGGCGCCATACTGGGCCTGGCAGGAGTGCTCATGGTGGTGGCCCTGCTTGTTGTTTTCAGGCACGTCAAGTGGCCGCTTCTGCCAATTCCAGTGGTATTCCTGGGCATAATCTGGACCTTTGGAGCCATGGGACTGTTCCATATACCATTGACCATGGTATCCTTCTCAGCCTTTCCGCTGCTGATAGGAATAGGGATAGACTATGCCATCCAGTTCCACAACCGCATAGATGAGGAGTTCAATAAGGGGGTGCCTCCGGTACAGGCCGCCATCAACACCGTCAACCACGTGGCCATACCAGTGGTGATCGCCCTGACAGTAACTGTGGCCGGGTTCGTGGCACTGCTCAGCTCCTCAGTGCCCATGATACAGGACTTTGGCAAGCTCTGCATCATAGGCCTCTTCATGTGCTACCTCTCAGCCCTGTTTGTTGGAGTGACCGCACTCTATCTGGCTGAGAGGAGATTTGGTCCCAGGAAGAGGGCCGAGGTTGGGCAGGAAAAGGGTGCGGCCATAGGCATATGGCTTGAGAAGACCTCCGACTTCTGCATACAGAGGTGGCAGGCGGTACTGGCAGTGGCCCTGATCCTGGCGCTGCTTGGCAACTACGCAGATACCATGGTCGAGGTGGAGACTGATACCAAGAACTATATTCCTCAGGATCTCCCGCCACTGGTAAGCTACAGGCACATGTCAGATATCTTCGGAGGAACAGACTCGCTCCAGTTCCTGGTCCAGGCAGATGACATCACAGATCCCGAGATACTGGATTGGATGGACAGGTTTGGCAACTACCTGGTCAGCTCCAGGGACCAGGCCTATGGCGCTGTGAGCATTGCCACTTATGTCAAGCAGGCCGGCGATGGAGTGATACCTCAGGACAGGACCAGGATCAGGGAGATCATAGATTCGCTTCCCTGGACGGTCAGGGAGAGGTACCTGAGCGGCCACAACACAGCGGTCATAAGCGTCGATATAAGAGACGCCAGCAAGAACCTGGGGACATCAGGCGTTGACAGGCTGATAAAGGAGTTTGACAAGGACCTGGCATGGATGACTCCTCCGCCAGGAGTCTCTGTGAGGGAGACCGGTCAATCTGTGGTCATGACCACAACCATAAGTGCCCTGACCGAGGGAAGGGTTGAGATGTCTCTCCTGGGGCTGGTGCTCATCTTTGCCCTGCTCCTGATAATATACAGGGACCTGATCAAGGCCCTCCTGCCTGTGCTGCCAATGCTGGTGGTGATAGGCTGGATGGGCGGGGTAATGTACCTGGGAGGGCTAAAGTATACTCCACTCACAGCCACTCTTGGAGCACTGGTGCTGGGTGTAGGATCAGAGTATGCAATACTGATGATGGAGCGCTTCTACGAAGAGCTGGAGAGAGTGGGCGATCCATTTGAGGCTCTGAAGGTCACAGCAAACCGTATAGGATCGGCATTGATGGCCTCCGGCCTGACAGTGGTCTTTGGATTTGCGGCACTGATAACCTCTCCATTCAACATCACCAACAACTTCGGAGTGGTGACAGTGATGGCAGTGGTATTCGCCCTCTTCACCACATTCACTGTCTTCGTGGTCCTGATGCTGCGCATGGAGATCAGGCGCGAGGTGGTGGAGAACGCCAGGTATGAGCTCATGAAGACCCTCAGGCTCATAAGAGGTTGAAGGTGGCATCAAATGCGAGAGATTAGATCTGCAAGCTGGCGGGCCAGGCTATGGGCCTGGCTGATAGACGTCTTGCTGGTGAGCATACCCTGGCATATGGCGTTGATTGCTGTGGGTGTAGACGCCATCAGCCTTTCTGGCCTGGCGTCTCTGGCTGCCATGACCTTTGTTTACTGGACCTTACTTGAGGGCTACCGGGGCCAATCGCTTGGAAAGATGATCCTCAATTTGATGGTTGTAGGCACAGTAGGTGAGGAGGTCAGGTTCATGGATGCCGCAGTGGAGAGCTTTGGCAAGGCCTTCCTCCTTCCTTTGGACTGTCTGGCGGGATGGATTGCATCGCCAAGGAGCGGGCAGCGCCTGTTCAACAGGTTCTCTGACACAATGGTTGTCGATTCCAGGGAAGGCGAGATCTGATCCACTTATGCCGGACTCAGCTGCCTTGGACAAATATCTTTTTCTGCAGTGGCTGCATTGGTCAGCTCGAGGGATTGAATGAAGAAAACAATGCTGTTTGGCACCTGCTTGGCTCTGATATTTTTGATCTGCGGCTCTGGTGCTCTTGGACAGGATGCAATCAGCCCTGAGGCCAAGGCCAGGGTAGAAGATGCCACCAATTCACTGGCTGAGAGGCTGATCTCCAATGAGACGACCAACTTGACTGAGATCTATGGCTTGCTTTGCGATCAGCTCAGGGACAATCCCGACATTTACGGCGCCGCTTTTGCCTTTGCGCCTGAGGAAAAAGATGGCAGGCAGATCCTGGCTGCACCCTATGTGTACAGGGATGGAGATACAATAAAGCAGAAGGACCTTCCAGAGAGCTACAATTATCCTGAGTCCCAGTGGTATGCACAACCTGTAAGGCTTATGCGGCCTGAATGGAGCGAGCCTTATTACGACGATGGCGGCGCAGGCGCCAATATCCTGATGACCACCTACTCAGTCCCGCTATTTGCCAGGGATGAGGCCCACAGGCTCATAGGAGTTTTAACTGGAGACTTACTAATAAAGAAAGAACCATAGAGGATTATATCGCTATTTGCCATATCGCCGTCAGAATCCATTTAGGGCCCTGCTTGGCCAACTATTTTTCATCTCTCTGAATGCCCTGCAACAGTTCAGGCTGTGGATGAATACCGTCACTCTACCATCGAACCGATATCTATATCCTGTTCGATCTGCATACTACTATCGATAGAAGAGGAATGTCAGGGATGAAGATCTCCTACAAGTTCAGAATGTATCCAAACAAAGAACAGACTGCGATCTTAGAGGATACTCTGGAAACTTGTCGTCGTCTCTGGAATGCAGCCCTTTCCGATCGCAAGAACACCTATAAAGAAACCGGAAAGGGTAGAACATATAATCAGCAGGCAGCTATCTTAACCATCGAGAAGAAAGAAGACTCGGAACTGAAAGCAGTCTTCTCTCAGGTGCTCCAGAACGTACTTAAGAGGGTTGATCTGGGGATTGCTGCCTTTTTTAGAAGACTCCGGGAAGGCGCGAAGAAGCCTGGCTTTCCCAGATTCAAGAGTGAAGGCCAGTACAAGTCATTCACCTATCCACAGGCAGGATTTAAGCTCGAAGATAATCACCTGATCCTATCAAAGATTGGGACCATCAGGATCTTCAAGCACCGGGAGATAGAAGGCAAGATCAAGACCTGTACCATCACCAGATATCACACCGGCTGTTGGTATTGCAGCCTGGTGTCAGAGAAGGATGATGTGCCAAAGATCAATCCGCAGGCTGCAATAGGTGTTGATGTCGGCCTTAAGCATATGGTTGCTATCTCTAATGGTGAATATATAGAGTACCCAGAATATTACTATCAAACTGAAGAGAAGTTGGCCGATGCTCAGGGGAAGTTGAGCCGTAAGAAGAAGGGCTCAAGCAACTATCGTGAAGCTAAAATGAAAGTTGCCAGAATCCATAAGCATATCGCTAATCAGAGAGCCGACTTCTCACATAAAGTCTCAAGAAAGCTCATAGATATGGCTGATGTGGTGGTATTCGAAGATCTGAACATTTTGAACATGCTCAAGAACCACCACCTAGCTAAGGCCATATCAGATCATGCATGGGGAATGCTAACACGAAATACGATAAGCAAGGCTGAAAGCGCTGGCAAAACCGTAGTGTTAGTCAATCCCCGCAATACATCTCAGAGATGTTCAAACTGCGGAACCAGAGTGCCTAAAGATCTCTCTGTCAGGGTACACATATGCCCACATTGCGGGCTTGTAATGTGCAGAGATAGAAACGCAGCTTTGAACATCCTCGCGGACGGACTGTCCGTTAGTGCCTACAGAGATTTGGCCTCTACGGTAGAGGGACCTCTACAGCAAGCTACATCGATGAAATAGGAAGCCCTATCCCTTTCCCATGAAAAACTCTTTGCGATCAAATGATAAGGGGTTTTATCCACCCCCTTCAGAATACTTATTCTTCAAGTGATAAAAGGCATCTACGATTGCAGCTACACCATCCTTTAATCGCTCC
>Ga0310040_1001418_pt1 | contig 17468 bp, 19 predicted proteins | sample EPASupsiteHSE623_FD_200237 | JGI IMG/M metagenome (GOLD analysis project Ga0310040, IMG submission 200237) | Bioremediated contaminated groundwater from EPA Superfund site, New Mexico - Sample HSE6-23 (v2) (version 2) | ecosystem: Environmental > Aquatic > Deep subsurface > Groundwater >... | reverse complement strand
ATGAAATCACCTAAAAACACCAACCTCTATTCTCGTCTCGCCCTCATAACTTCCATAACTCTCATCACCGGATATCTCATCGTTTCAGCGACATGGACATCCATGAGTCGAGTCGGAACCGGCGATCAACTCTCTGCCACTCTCTGGAACACCTTCGTCGACAATCTCAACGATCTCGACACTCGCCTCAAATCCACCGCCTCCACCTGGCCCACCGTCACCGGCGGTATCGCCTATACTGGCGGGAATGTGGGAATTGGGACGGTGAGTCCTGCGTATCCATTGTCTATTGTTGGTGGTAGTGGTACCTCATTAAAGATGTCCATTTCTAACCTAACCCCTACAACTGGACATAGCTATACATTAAATTCAAGTTCTGACGGTAAATTTTACCTTAGTGACGATACTGCTACTACAAATCGATTCATGGTAAATTCTGTAGGTAATGTAGGAATAGGTACAATTGATCCTGGTGGGTATCGTACTGCCATTCGTGGATCAGATGATACCTCAGGAACCGGTGCCCTCTGGGTCAGTTGACTGACGGCTGGTACACCAGGTCTGATGGTGCGAAATGACGGGAATGTCGGAATCGGGACAGCAACGCCTGGAGCAAAATTAGAAGTTATATGAGGAGGGGATGATATTATCAAAACTACTCGTTTAGGAATTACACGATTTGTTGTTAAAAGTGCTGTAAATTCAGTTGGTATTAATACTGATATAGTTAATAATGCTCTCACCGTAAATGGTGGAGCTGATTTTTCAGGTAATGTTGGAATCGGAACAACGAGTCCAGCGGTAGCTCTACATGTTTTCTCGAATACTTCTGGAGATATTGCGAGATTTGACAGAAGTTCCGATGTGGATGGTATAATAAGAGACTTTATTCGTTTTCAACGGACTGCTCTAACGGTTGGTGGAATTAAAACATCAAATGACACAACTCTCTTGTATGGCCTCAACAATCTTGTTTTTGGAATTAATGAAGTAGAAAAAGTTAGGATTGATGTGAACGGTAATGTTGGAATCGGGACCGCGAGTCCAGGAAATTATAAGTTAAAAGTTGATGGATGACCATTTGGGGTGGCTCATGGACAGAACACGAATACTCCATTACAGATAATATGAAAAGATGCTGCAAGTGCTGCGACTTATTTAGCTATGATGGCGTCAGGTAACTGAGCAGATAATGAATTTTTGTTTCAATCAGATGGTACAGCGAAAGCAGATGGTACGTGGAATGGGGGAGGGGCCGATTATGCGGAGTGGTTTGAGAAGGAGGGGGAGATTACTGGGGGAGCACTTATCGGACTTAATACTGAGACGGGGAAAGTGAGAACCTGGAGGGAGTGAGATACGTTTATCTGAATCCAATCACTCAATCCTGGGTTCGTCGGGAATAATATCCATGGAGCGGAAACAAAGGAGATTGATATGGTAAAAACCCATGTCTTGGTGGCTCTTGTTGGTCAGGTAGAGGTGAAGAGTGAGGATATTATCGAACAGGGGAGGAGGATTATGACGAGTGACGGACAGTTTATCGGACTCCGACTTGCAAACGGAAATGTTTTCATTAAATAATCATTAAGCCTCCTACTTCCGCATCCATTCCCTCGGAAATGTATTGGTAAGTTTCCCGTTTTTTGATTGTCCTCGCTCGAGGGAGAGGGTGAGTCCGTCGTGTTGGAGTACGTACCACCCATCTGTAATGTCCGATCCAATCTCCGCTCATCGGAGATAATCATCGAGTTCCTGGGTATTCTGTATCTGGTATATGGGAGTTTTGGCGAGTTTGAAATCCCGACCGAGTCGATTGTCTGGCGTGAAGACTCCGTCCTCGATGCGTCCGATCTTCTGTCCGAGACGGACAAAGAAGAGCTCCTGGAGGAGCGGTCGGAAGTCCTGATTCTTCCTGATCGCGAGGATGTCTTTTTTGAACTGGAAGAGGAGGTGATCCCCGAGATCGAGTCCGACTTTTTCGGTAAATTTCGTGAGAATCCGTTCAGATTCTTTGCTGATCGGGGTGATCTCCTCATTTTTATGAATCTCATGTTTTTTCGTATTTTTTTCATCTGGTGCGATTTCTGTATTCTTCCGTATCTTACACACGAAAAATCCTCCGGAGAGTTCCTCGTGGGGCCAGAATCGTTTCTCGAAGAGGATCTCGAAACTCTCGGGATAGCGATCTCGGATCGTTTCGACCACGCCTTCGTTTTCGATTTGGTTGAGGGTGCAGGTCGAGTAGAGGAGTTCACCACCGGTTTTGAGCGCACGAAAGGCGGCATCGAGGAGTTTGGTCTGGAGTCTCGCTATGGTGTGGATATTTTTGAGATTCCAGTATCGGACCGTTTGAGATTCTTTGAACCCGATGCCTTCACCCGAACATGGCGCATCGAGGAGGATACGATCAAATGTTTCGGGCACGTGACTATAAAAAGTCCCGTCATAATTCGTGATAGCAGTCGTATCGGCCCCCATTCGCTCGACATTCTGCACGAGCTGTGCCATCCGATCACGAGTTGGTTCATTGGCGACGATAGTCGCATTGGGATAATGCTCACGTAACTGAGTCGTTTTACCACCGGGACTTGCAGCCATGTCGAGTATTAATTCTCCCCCCGGCTTTCAGCCACCCCCCTCGGCCGAGGGGGGTAGGGGGGAGTATGTTAAATAGTGTACACTCATACTCGCGGAAAGCTCTTGAATATAAAAGTACCCGAGGAGGTGTTCGAGGGTGTGACCGAGGGGCAGACGGGTATCGACGCGGTCGATACGAAAGACCGTCGGATTCGGAGTCGGGGTGAGTATCCATCCATTTTTCTTCGCACGTTTCTCAAAATCCGCAACACTGATGCGATTGGTATTCACTCGAATCGTCTTCGGGAGTGGTTTGGTGAGAGCCGACAAAAAGGACGCGAGTTCCTCCGGGCGGTCCGCGAAAAAAGTCTCTCGGAAATATTCGACGAAACGGTCATTGATTTGTGTGTGTTTTTTGAACATAGGATAAAATTAAGATACCTTTTTTGAGATGATTCTTTGTATTCTTCCGCTCACTGCGGAACTTAAACCATACCGCTTTCGCGGTATTGGGATACGGACAAGTCCTCGCGAGCTTCAGAAAAACAAAATATCATCTTACTGAAATTTCGCCATCTCGCGATCCATATCCCGACTGACATCGCGTTCTTTGAGGACCTGTTTTTTCTCGAAATGTTTGCGACCGCGGGCGAGGGCAACGGAGACTTTGATGAGATTCCCTTTGGAGTAGACCTCGGTCGGGATGAGGGAGAATCCTTTTTCTTTGAGCTTGCCGGAGAGATAGTCGATGGTTTTGCGTCGGAGGAAAAGTTCCCGGTCGGCGGTCGGATCGATGGATTTTTTGTTGCCGAGGTGTCCGTAAGGGGATATATGGAATCCCTTGATAATCGGACGACCGGAGGCGAGTGTGACATAACTCCCCTTGAGATTGCATTGTTTGGCTCGGATACTTTTGACCTCGGATCCCGTGAGCTTAATCCCCGCTTCATAGCCCTGCACGATTTCATAATCGAACAAGGCTTTTTTGTTGGTGTGAAGTGAAATATTTTGCTGTTTCATATAATTTATATTATTTTCCCCCTATTTTAGGGGTCAGGGGGTAACTGACGGGCTTATTTGGTTCGTGTGGCGATTTTATTCGCCAAATCCCTGAGTTCGTTTGAATCTATGGAATGGGCAATTTCGAGGGTTTTCGCGAGATATTCATCCTTGAGGATGTGTATCCGTTCGTGTCCAATGGCTCCGTAGAGTCATTTACCGGCATCGGTATCTTTCCCGACAGATTTCCCAATCTCGGTGGCATTCCCTTCGATATCGAGGATATCGTCGGTGATCTGGAAGAGGAGTCCGAGAGCGGTCCCATACTTCTTCAATTGTTCGCACATCTCTTCCGAAGCACCTGCGAGTATACCACCGATTTCGATGGCAGTCCCGAGGAAGAGGGCGGTTTTTTCGTAGTGGAGCCGGAGGATAGAGGATTCATCTGGGTAGAGCTCCGGATTCATATCCTTCATCTGTCCGCGTACTACCCCGAGGTCTCCAATCATCTGTGCCACGAGCAAGATGATATCCGTATTTCCGAGTTTTGCAAGAGATTCGAACGCCATAGATTGGAGCGCATCTCCCACGAGGATTCCCGTATATTCGCCGTACTTTGCCCAGACGGTCGGGACACCTCGGCGGAGTGTGTCATTGTCCATGGCTGGGAGATCATCATGAACGAGAGTATAGCAGTGGAGGTATTCGAGTCCGATAATCCCTGGGAGGATATCTTCTCGATTTTCCCCACCAGTGATGACATATCCAAGGAGGGCGAGCATTGGTCGGATGCGTTTCCCACCGAGAAGTACCGCGTGTCGGATCGCTTCCTCGAGCGTCTGTTCTGGTTTGGAGATATCGATCCGATTGTATCGTGCATCGAGATCTTTTATGAGTGCCTCATCAATCTCATTTTTATAGAGACTCATCCAGGTACTATTTTCAGAAGTTGCGTTTGGCATTGGTTAGGGTAGAAAGGGCTAAATAAAATGCTTCTTCTTTAAAATCCGGCCAGAGTGTCCCCGTGAAATAATATTCGCTGTACTCGCTCTGGTAGAGGAAATAGCCCGAGAGTCGGGTATCGCCTCCAGTACGCACGATGAGGTCCGGAGCCGGGAATCGTCCAGTGTCGAGTGATGAGAGGAATGTCGTCTCATCGAGGGAGTCGATATCACCTCAGCGTTTCACGAAATCCTTAATCCCTCGGATAATCTCATCCTGACCACCGTATCCGATAGCGAGGATGAACGTCATTTTCTCTCCATTCTTCGCTTGTGCTACCGCATCATCGAGGAGCGAGACGGTGTGAGAGGGGAGGATATCAGGATTCCCGACCCATTCGAAACGAATCCCTTTCTCGACAAGACGCGGCAGGAGTGTGTTAATTCCTTCCTCAAACATCCGATAGAGATAACTCAACTCTTCCTCACTTCGTGATTCTATATTTTTTTTCGCGAGCGCCCAGAAACTGCAATACTCGACTCACTCTGTATAACAGAGTTCGACCATTTCTTCGAGACGTTTCCGTCACTCTTGGTGACCGAGGAGCGTCTGGAACGCATGCTGCTTCGCCCATCGGCGATTACCATCCATGATGAATCAGAGGTGCATAATTTTTCGTTGTTAGTTTCTAATAGATTCCAGATAACTCTGGAGGAAAATACTCGCAGCAACATCATCAACTGCATCACGGATGTGAGCGGTGCCGATCTGCCCGAGTGAGCTTCGTGCCTCGAATGTCGTGAGACGTTCGTCCCACTCGATGTAGGTGAGTGTTTTCGGGAGGATATTCGTGAGTTTCTTCATAAACTCACGAGTTCGAGTGGCGTGATCTGAGATGGTTCCGTCCATATTATTGGCTATCCCAATCACGATCGTATCGATATTGCGTTCTCGGACAATCTTCGGGATAGCAGAAAAAGCCTCTTTAGTCGGGATAATCGAGAGAGGAAAAGCAATCCCCTCAACCTCGATGGCAAGTCCGATTTTCTTGGTTCCGTAGTCGATGGCAAGGTGGGACATATGTTAATTTTTTACTTTTATTTCCACGTGCATCCGTATATGCACGTCGCTCCCGAGGTTGATCTTGATATCGGTTGTCCCGACTTTTTTGAGGTGGTGTCCTTCTGGGAGGAGGACGTGTTTTTTCTCGAGTTCAACTCCATGAAGTTTTTTGATTTTCACGATGATTTCATGTTCGCCGATCCCCCCGAAGATCTTATCTCCACTTCCAACAAGCTCAAAAGTCAGGGTTGTATCATGAAGTTTCTTCGCGATCTCATGTCGCGCGCTTATGAGATGACTTCGATTATCCTGCATCTTCTTCTTCTTTTCTTTTTCTCACTGAATAAGATCAGATGTTGCAAGACGAGCAAGTTTCTTGGCGATGAGATAATTCCTCGCATAGGCATGACTTACCTCGATGATCTCACCCTCTTTCCCAACATTAGCAATGCGCTGCAAGAGTTGTACAGAAACTTTATCATTAGACATAGTTTATGGGATTTAAGAATTGAATTGATAAAAAATTTTGAAAAATGATGAAATTCGTGTGAAAGTTGCGTACCGGAATGAATCGTACAAATAGTACGATGAATGAAGAAGCGTAAGACTTGAACATGAAGTTCGCATTTTACATAATTTTTTAGTCTTCTTTTGCTTCGAGGATGATTTTGTACCCCAGTAGATCAGACGCGAGATTGATGTTGGCTCCGCCCTTTCCGAGGACTTTGGCTTTCTCATCTTCACTCACGGTACATCGGATCGTTTTACTCTCTTCGTCGATTGAGACCTTCTCAATAATTCCTGGTACAAGAGATTTTCGTACAAGTTCTTCGCGATTGGCAGTATAGTTGATAATGTCGATTTTTTCTCCAGCGATATCGTCGACGACGGCTCGCACGCGGGCTCCTTTTGGTCCGATAAGACATCCGGCCGGATCCACTTCATCATATTCACTTGCGACGATGATCTTCGTTTTAAATCCGGGAGTTCGAGCGATACTGACAATTTCGACAGTGCCATCTTCGAGTTCTGGGACATTCATCTCGAAGAGTTTCGCGACGAGATTGGTATCTTTACGAGTGAGAGTGACGCGAGGTCCAACCGCCGTGTCTTCCTCTACTTTTGCAACAGAGAGATAGATTCGTTGTCCGGGGATATATTTGTCTTTGGAAACCTGTTCGGATTTTGGGAGTACAACCTGATTTCCGTTGTAATCAAGGAGAACTCGGTTCTTTTCCACGAGATCGATTTTGAGATTGACGATCTCGCCTTCTTTCCCTCGGAAGAGATTGTAAATTTTTTCTTTCTCAGTTTCTTGAATTTTCTGGATGATAACCTGACGAGCAGCTTGAGACGCGATACGTCCGAATCCCTCGGCATCGCTGAGGACTTCATCACTCACATCGATCTCGATGGTGTCTCCGATAGAGAGTCCCTCAGCAGCATCTCCAAGTTCGGCGAGAGTTATTTCGAGATCAGGATTTTCAATGGTTTCTACAATAGTCTTCTCAACAGAGATTTCAATCTCTCCGGTATCAAAATCGAGATGGACATTCACATTACTATCCTTATTCCCGAAGTCTTTTTTGTAGGCGGTTTTGATAGCGGATTCGATAATTTCTACGAGACGTTCTCGTGGGATTTTTTTCTCAGCAGCAATCTGATTAATTGCCGTTTCAATTTTTTTAATATCAATCATAGGAGTAGAGAGTTAAGAGTTTAAAATTAAAAAGCATATAACCGCTTTTTACGAAAAAAGAATTCGAGTCAACCCCAAATCCTTTTTTCTTGTTTACGAGAGTAAGTATATCGAAAATTATTGTTTTTTCAAATTTTTCTTTGTATTTTTGATAACTGTATAGTCTCGTCCTGCTTCATAAACGCTTGTCGTCGGAGTTGGTTCAACAATTTCCGGAGTTGGTTGTACTATCTCTGGAGTTACTTCTGGAGTGGTTGCAATTGTTTCTGGAGTTACTTCTGGAGTTACCTGAACCTCCTCTTCTTGTACTGGAGTCGCCTCGGGAATTGTTTCCTCCGGAGTCGGTTGAGATACCTCTTCTGAAACAATAGGCTGTACTGCTTCTTGAATATTACTCTTGCCTGCTGGTACTGCAGACGAGAAGAATCCTGCCGAGAAAAGTCCTATCAATGAAAAAGTTGTGACAATTCCTATTCATGCGAGAACACTTGCTTTTTTATTGGCAAAAAAGCGAAATCCTCATTTTCTCTGTTCACTGAGTTCATTTTTGACTTCTTGGACATGTGTTGTTGGCATGGATAATGAAGAAGACTCTTCTTTGGCTTCTTCTATTGGCATTACGGCAACGATTTCTTCAGCCTCTGTAACGAGAGATTCCGTTGATTCTATAATTGACATTGACACCTCTTGTTGTTCGATAGTCTCCATTTTCTGTTCCTGCTCATCCTTCATAATTACTTGTGGAATTTTGCATACATCACCTATGTTGATGGTTTCACTTTCCGATCCGATAGGAGTCGTTGTTTCTGGCTTCAGAGATACGTCTTCGATTCCGAGTAAATCATCGGAAATATTAAAATCCTCCATGAGGTTGAGGCTCGGAAAAAATTCTTTCGCCTCCTCTATTTTTGTTTCAGGTTCTTGAGGAGTAATTACTTCAGATTCCTGTTTTTCGAGAGTCTCTGATGAGAAGATAGATTCTCCAGAGCTTACTTCTGCAGCTTCATTATCCTCTATAGTGAGAGAGGTGGATGTTTCTGTGGCGGGAGTTTCAAGAGAAATAACTTCCATTTCCTCAACAACATTTATTGTTTCATTCACTGCCTCATTGATCTGAGGAGATGTATGAATAACCTCTTCCTGTATAGGAGAGGTGAATTCCTTTAATTTCATAAGAGAAATCTTCGGCGTTCATGATGGAGCCTCCACGGTTGTCGTGGGAACTGCATCTTGAATTGTATTTTCCGGAGACTCAGGAGCTTTCTTTTTGAGAGTGTCGAGATTCAGACTTGCCATATGTATTTTTGTTAAAATATAATGTATACATTCATTATGGCATATTGTTTCGTATAAGTCAAAAAAATGAGGTATAAATTTTTCTCTTGCAAAACTTCCTCGATACAGTATACTCCTCCCAATATATTTATTATCCTTGTTATGCCCAGATCCAACATCGTATTTTTCACGGGAGCGAATCGCATCTTTTTGCATCGCGATCTTGATAAGTGGATAGAAGTATTCATATCCAAGTACGGCGAATATAATATTTCCCGACTCGATGTGGGGTCTCTTGCGAAGACGAATATCATGGCAGAACTTCAGACTCCCGTATTTCTCGGAGAGAAACGACTCATTGTGATTGATGGGATTCCCGTATCGGCTGCCTCCGGAGAATCTGAGAAAAATACGGTACTCGAGGATACTGAAGTGGCTATCCTTTCGGCCCTCGATAATATTCCTGATTCTACTGTTGTTCTTTTCGTCGAATCTGTTCCAGATAAACGAAAGTCTCTCTATAAGCGCCTTGTAGAGACTGCTACCATTAAAGAATACCCGCTCCTCGAGGGACCGGCACTTCGAGAATATATTCGCAAAAAAATCCCACATATAGATATCACTGCCATATCACGTCTCATAGAATTTACCGGTGCGGATATTAATCGGATCGAGAGTGAGCTTGATAAACTCAGTCTCTATAAGCAGGACGGATGGATAACGGAGGATGATATACGGTCCTATGTCCTCTCCAATATTGAATCGTCTATCTTCGCTCTCACCGATGCGATTTTCGCTCTCGATAATATCCGCGCTCACGCGGAGTTCCTTCGTATTATCGAAACACACAATATCCACCAAACTTTCACGACGCTCATATCGACGCTTCGGACTTTTCTGTACTCTGCCCGATTGATTGAGCTCAAGTATCCGCCAACGGAGGTGCGCACAATCCTCAAGATTCATCCGTTTGCTTTCGAAAAGATGCAAAAATTCCTCCGCTTCACTCCGAGGATACGAGCGGTTTTCGATGCATTTCTCCTGCTCGATCGACGTGTCAAGGTAGGGGAATGAATCGGCGATACGGATGATGCACTCCGTCTCTGAATCGAAAAAACAATTTTATGTTTGCAAAAAACATAAAAATCCATACGATTACCCCGTTTTATTATTTTTAATTTTCTTTTATTATGAAAAAAAAGACTCTCCTTACGAAAAAAGTTTGGATTATTGTTGTAAGTATTCTTGTTGTTATAGGGTTAGCAGTTGCTGGATATATATATCTTGGTAGCAAAAATAGCATAAGTATGACAGATACTGGATCTACAGGAAAAACCGTTGTATCATCCGGCGATACTATATCGGTTGATTATGTTGGACGATTGGAGGATGGGACCATCTTTGATTCCTCTCTCGAAGAGTTCGCAAAACAGATGAAGAACTATACATCAGGACGAACATTTGAACCGCTTGAGTTTACTGTTGGTGCTGGTCAGATGATACCTGGTTTCGATGCGGGAGTTGTCGGGATGAAACTCGGAGAAAAAAAGACTCTTACAATCGCCCCAAAGGATGCTTATGGAGAGCCTAAAGAACAGGAGATTGATGCGAAGTATCTTCAGGACGTGTTCACTGAGACGGTTCCACGTGAAAACTTCAAGGATGTTGTTATTCAGACCGTTCCTAAATCTGCTCTCGGAGAAAATGGGAAAGACCTCGTAGTTGGGAAGGTTATAGAAGCAGGATCTATGAAAGCAAAGGTAACAGCAATCGAAGGAGATAATGTAACGGTTGATATTGAAAATACAGGGAATCCATTTTATGGAAAGAAGTTAGCAGTCGGGCTCACAGGAGAATTTGAAGGAAATACCGTTACGGTGAAAAAACTTGATGACAAGGAGGTGGTCATTGAAGTAAATAACAAGGCAAATCCATTTTATGGAAAGAAAATTGAGGTTGGAATGGAGTGAATGGCTGGTGGAAATACGGTAAAAATTGTTGCCATTACAAAAGATAAGGTAACGATAGCAGCTGGACATGAGCTCGCTGGGAAAACCCTTACATTTGACGTAGAAATCAAATCAATAAAATAAATTCTTAAATGAAATTTCATATCATTACCCTCTTTCCAGAACTTCTCCGACCGTACCTGAGTACGAGTATCATGGGGCGTGCTCGGGAAGGGGGTTTTGTTGAATTTTATCTCTATAATCTTGCAGATTACTCGGTTCGTAACACTCGTCGCTCGGATGATCGGCCATATGGAGGATTTCCGGGTACGATTCTCGCTCCGGAACCGCTCTATAGTGTTATCACAGAAATCGAAGCAAAAGAATGAAAACAGCTTCGTAAAGTCTATCTCACTCCTCGGGGTAATCTTCTCCGACAGGAAGTCCTCGAAGGTTTTGCTGAAAAATCCGATGATCTCATTATTATCTGTGGACACTATGAAGGTATCGATCAGCGTATTATCGACCTCTTCAGTGTCGAAGAGATATCGATAGGGGAGTATGTCCTCTCTTCCGGAGAACTCTCCTCTCTCGTTCTCATTGATGGGATTACTCGTCTCATCCCCGGAGTTATCAGCACCGAATCTCTCGCCGAGGAATCCTACAGCCCCGGCCTTGACCGTCGCAAAGAATATCCCCAGTACACTCGTCCCGAAGTTTTCCAGGGATTATCCGTCCCTGAGGAACTCGTCTCCGGGCATCATAAACGGATTGCGGAATGGAAAAAGAAACAGTTGTCGTAAATAAAATTTGCTTTTTTCAAGAAAGTCAATACACTCTGCGATACCATTTTTCCGCGGAGTAGAGCAGTGGTAGCTCGCAAGGCTCATAACCTTGAGGTCGTTCGTTCGATTCGAACCTCCGCAACCAAAGAAACCAAAAACAGGAAAATCTCGATTTATTTCGGGATTTTTTTGTGGCATCCGCCGGCACATAGACTCGAGATCATACGTTCGATTCGAACCTCCGCAACCAAAAAAATTAAAGTACAAGCAAGATTTATGGCATCCGCCGGCACATAGACTCGAGATCATACGTTCGATTCGAACCTCCGCAACCAAAAGAAATCTAAGTAGAAAAACTTCAGTGAAAACTGAAGTTTTTTTGTGTATTATCTTGATTTTTTCATCAAAGAGTGATAAAATAAAGAGCATTAGAATTTAAAAAAAGAAATATGAATTCTTCTCAGAAAAAAATGATATCAAAATCGGAGGTTGTCGTCGTCCATGGAAGTGGTCTTCCGAGTGATAACGTATTGCGAGCGAGAGCCATTTCTGTGGGGGTGGTATGAGAAATGATTCTTGCTCGAACTCAAGAATTATTAAATATGAAAGTTGATCGAGTTATAATCTTTTCTTGATCACATACCCATGGGAAAGATAAACCTTCGGAGGCAAGAGATTTGTATGATGTATTTCTCAAACGACTGAAACTACTTGATAAGTCAGGAAAAATCCCATGAGGGATTTCTTTCCCCGATCAGACGGAATGACTGGATCATTGGACGGTACGAGTTGGCACAAGAGATATCACTATTTATATAGAGGATCAGTCAGTCGATACTGAAGATAATGCGGAGAAATCAAAGAAGATTGTTGAAAAAATTATAGAAGATGGGAAATATGATATTGTTTCCATTTCTCCTTTTTCGAGTGATTTTCATACCAAGAGAATATGAGAAGCTTTTGAGCGGAATTTTTTGGAATGATTCCCTCAGACAGTCACTCATATATGTCCTCCGATTTCTGCTGAAAAAATTCTTAAAAATTCTGATGGGAGGTACAAAAAGTATGGTGAATTGAAAGAAAAATCCATTTGACTTCAGAAGCAAATTATAGAAGTTATCCTCCGGACAGTATCTCAATCTCAACTCGGGAGGGATGCAATTAGAACAGTAACACAAAGAAGGGTTGATAAATAAGGGGGGGTCAATAAAAAAAACAAGCTCTACTGAGCTTGTTTTTTTGCCTCGTCGGCTTTGCGTTTCTTTTCTTCTTTCATCTTCTCCTTGTAGGCTTCTTGATCCTTTTTCCATTTTTTTTCCTCCTCGACAATCTTGGTGGCGAATTCGTTGATCTTCTTCTCAACGAAGTCGACGGGTTTGGAGTATTTCTCGCGACTGACTTTCATGATAACCTCTTTTTTTTGTTCTGGAGTAGGGACGCGGAGTCTGATGGGTCAGAATGTGGTGGCGGAGAAAACCTTGGATGGCATCCCGTTGATGAGGAGTTTGGTGTAGATGTCGTATTTACCGAGATTGACGAGATCGTTGGTGGAGACGACCTCTTCGTCCATGAGTCCGGAGAGGACGGCAGCATCGGTGAATCCGACCTGGAAGCTGGCGATGGTTCCGACATTCCCAAAGACGGCTCCGCGGACGGTTTCGGACATCTGCTCAATGTATTGGTTTGCCATCACGAGATTGAGTTTATATTTGCGGGCCTCCGATAAGATTGTTGCGAAAGAGTCGGTTGCGAAGTTTTGGAATTCATCGACATAGAGGTAAAAATCCTCACGCTTATCTTCATCCATATCAGCTCGTCCCATCGCCTCGATCTGGAACTTGGTGACCATCATGGCTCCGAGCAGAGCACTCGAATCTTCTCCGATTTTCCCCTTGGAGAGATTCACGATGAATATCTTTTTATTATCCATAATCCAGCGGAGTGAGAAGGGATTCTTGGGCTGACCGAGGATATTGCGAAGGAGGGTCGATGAGAGGAACTGTCCGACCTTGTTGAGGATGGGACTGACCGCCTCGACCATCTGTTTTGGTTCCATCGCTTCGAACTCTGAGGTCCAGAATTTCTCCATCATAGGATCCTTGATTTTGGTGATGATTTTACGTCGGAATGATGTCTGGGTGAGCATCATCGGGATGGACATGAGGGTAGAATCCGGAACCTGGAGGAGAGTGATAATCGTATTGCGGAGGATGTACTCGAGACGAGGTCCCCAACTCTCGGCGAACATCTTCTTGAAAATCGAGAGGAGTCCGGATGCGACAATCGGTTGGAGTTCTCTTGTAACACTCTCGAGCATATTGAAAGCGATAGGATTCTTGTAATCGGATGGATCAAAGACGATGACGTCATTGGTTCGCGATTTTGGGATATTTGAGAGAATCGTATCCGCGAGGTCTCCATGAGGATCAATAACTGCGACTCCGCGACCCTTGACGATATCGTCATAGATCATATTTTCGAGCAGTGTCGATTTACCCATACCCGTTTTCCCGATAATGTAGACGTGACGACGGCGATCGGACGGGAGAATCCCAAATTCGGTTCGACTTCCACGAAAATTCGTAATTCCGAGTGGGGTAACATCTTTGGTATTGGTAACGAGAGGAAGAGAGGACGGTGGCTCAAGCATCTTGGTAGTTACCCAGTTAATCCCAGGCGTTTGGACGTAGAGAGTTGGTAAATGAACGAGGCCTGCGAGTTCCGAAGAATTGAGGACGATGTTATTTTTTCCGGTTCTTTTGATGAGCTCACTCTGTGTATCCGCAGCGATTTCCGAGGCAAGTTTAAAGGTATTCCCCGACGGGAGAGAGAATATATTGAGTGAGGAAACCGCTTCTTTGATTGTTGCCTTGGCAGTGATTGCATCAGTTCCGAAGCATCCGATATTAATACCAACCCGGAATCCAAATCCGGCGAGCTTCTTGTCGATTGGATCATTTTTTTCTTTTTTTTCTGGGGTTTCTTCTTGTTCTCCTGGATGGACGACGAGGAGGATAGTGTAGACGAGGAGGGTGATCGGTGAGAAGAGGATTTTATAGAATATGGCATACTTGGAGAGAAACAGTTCCTTCATCCACTTAGGGTATCCGGATTTGAGAATGGCGATTTTTTTCGGACTCTTCCATGATGTATCATGGACGGGAGTGAATCGGATTTGGATAAGTTTGATATCGCTTTTACTTCATTTCTGGAGAGCGCTTGTGATGCTCGAAAAAGGATCGATCATCTCTTTCTCAGTCTTTTCCTTGAAATCGGTATAGGTTTTAATCGGGAGAATATAGGGCTTCGCGAGTTTGAGCTTCCCTACGTATCCTGTTTCCTCAGGGATATAGTCAGTAACGGTGTGGATCTCGATATTGGGATAGTGAGCATAGATCTGATTCTCGAGGAACTCCGCATATTCGCTATCGACCACGAAAAAGAATCGAATAACCCCATTTGTATTGGCTATCTCGAAGCTAAATTCTGGAGCAGAATAGGTTTTGTAGAAAAGATACTTGTGTTCCTCAAGGGTGTTGTGGAAGATATTCAAGATTTGTTCCGCCATAAAAACCCCCTTTTCATTGAGGCGATCGACAGCGACTTCGAGGATAGTTTTATGTGTGCTCAATTTTTTTGGGAATAAATTGCTTGAATAGAGGGATTGTAATCAAAAACGAAAATAGAGCAAGCTAAAAACTTGATTGTTTATAAGAGATGGCTTTTTTGTCAGAAAGAGTCTGATTATTTTCTACCATAGATCCGAGTAGGGGAGCGATATTGCTCATGATTCGCGTATCGACGTCATCAATCTTCTGACCCTTTTTGCGACCGAGGACGAAAAAACCTTTGAGGTTTTCTCGAGTCTTGAGTGGGAGGAGATACACAGTGTCACCCTCTTTGGTTCAGAGAATGGCTCCGGTGCTCTCCAAGAGCCCTTCCGGTTGATTTGCCTGTATTTCTCCTTCGACTTTCTGGTTGATCGGCCAAATGGATGGGAATGTGGAATTATATTTGTAGACGAAAAGTCCATTTACAACTGGGTGTTGTTCGATGTAGATAGTGTAATCAATAGAGAGCGCCTTGGAAACATAATCGACGATACCCTTGAATCCCACCTCTCCTTGTTTGGCGAATTCATCGATCTTCTCGGTGAGTTCATAGAGAGTAGCAATTTCTTTTCCGGATTCAAGGAGACGTCCATTGGTAATCTCGACGATATATTTGTACATATCGAGGACTTTTGCCGGATCTTGCGATTCGAGGAAATCCATATCCGCTTTGGTGAGGACAATGATATTGGTTCCATCTCCGAGAGCAACCGCCTCGGTGTCTTTCTGATTGCGTCCGAAGAGGACTCACTCTCCGAGGAAGCTCCCCATATAGGCGCGACCAATTTCTTTCTTTTCTCCCGATGGTGTTGCTCGGAGGATGGTGAGTGCTCCGGATGAGACGATATAAAAATGCGGATTTTCTCCGGGCGAGAAAAGAATCTCGTTATTGACGAGAGCTCGTTTCTTTTTCTTAAAATAAGTATCGAATCCCTCAAGGAAGGCGAGGACCGGACTGATAGCGAGTCCCTGCTTGAGCACGTTTAAAGATTGCTTCATCGCCCCGGTTTCCGGAGTCTTGAGTGGTTCTTGGAGATATTGTGTTTCCTTTGACATAAAAGTGATATTTTAGCAGTTCTTTTTTTAAAATCGTCCGATGAGATCCTTGTCGCGGAGGCGACTTTCGAAAACTTCGCGAGTAATCATGCCTTTGGTATAGAGCATCTCGAGGTATTTGTCCATGAGTATCATCCCCTCAGAACCACCGAGCTCGATCATCGAGTAGATCTGATGGGTCAGCCCCTGGATGATGATACTGCGGATCGCGTCATTGTTCATGAGGATCTCACGAGCGACAACTCGTCCGGTGGAGTTCTTCTTGGGCAGGAGGGTCTGACTGACGACCGCCGAGAGACTCATGGCGAGTTGGACGCGGATCTGACTCTGCTGAGCGGGAGCGAAAGAATCGATGATACGATCGATCGACTGAACGGTATCGTTGGTATGGAGTGTCGAGAGGACGAGATGTCCGGTCTCGGCGAGGGTGAGGGCTGCCTGAATCGTCTCCGGGTCACGCATTTCCCCGACCATGATAACATCTGGATCTTCACGGAGGGCGGATTTGATTGCTCGAGCAAAAGACTCAGTATGCGTTCCGACCTCTCGCTGATGGATGAGACAATCCTTGCCCTTGAAATTAAACTCGATCGGATCCTCGATGGTGATGATATGTTTTTTCATAGTTGTATTGATATATTCAATCATCGAGGCAAGTGTCGTCGATTTCCCGGATCCGGTCGGTCCGGTTACGAGGATGAGCCCCTTGTCACGATGGAGGAGCTTGATGATGTCTTCGGAGACATTGAGTTCCTTATACGAAGGGATATCGGTCGGAATATATCGGATGGCAATACCGAAACCTTTCGCATTTTCGAAGACATTCACACGGAATTTGTGTTCATTATAGGCATATGAAAAATCTCCTTCGTGATTTTTTTGGAGGATTTCCTTTCGCTCCTTGCCGATCATTTCCTCGATAATTTCTTCGATATCAGATCGTTCGACGATACCGAAACTTTCCAAGAGTTCAATCTCTCCAGAGTGCTTGCGGATGTGTGGACATGACCCGGTTGTGAGGTGGATATCGGGGATCTTGGTGGCGATCATATCATCGATAAGCTGCCGGAATTTTTCTACTATCATAGAGGTTTTGTAAAAAATATCTCTTCCATAGTACCACTGTTTTTCCCAAAATGCAAAAAAAGAGCGATTTTTTCATTGATTAAATGATATTTTTCCGTATATTCTTTCACGTTTTAATTCATTACTCCATTTTCATGCAAAAGATCCGCAAATGTATCATCCCGGCAGCCGGCTTCGGGACTCGATTCCTACCAGCGACCAAAGCGCAACCAAAAGAGATGCTCCCGATCGTCGACAAACCAGTCATCCAGTACCTCGTCGAGGAGGCAGTCGCTGCCGGTATCGAGGATATCATCATCATCACCGGTCGAGGGAAGCGCTCCATCGAGGATCATTTCGATGAATCTTTCGAGCTCGAGCACACGCTCGTCGAAAAGGGGAAACATACCCTCCTCGCCGAAGTCGAAAAAATCTCCCACATGGC
>Ga0310040_1001414_pt1 | contig 17516 bp, 15 predicted proteins | sample EPASupsiteHSE623_FD_200237 | JGI IMG/M metagenome (GOLD analysis project Ga0310040, IMG submission 200237) | Bioremediated contaminated groundwater from EPA Superfund site, New Mexico - Sample HSE6-23 (v2) (version 2) | ecosystem: Environmental > Aquatic > Deep subsurface > Groundwater >... | reverse complement strand
TTCCCTGGTGGACAGAGCAATAGAGTACCCGATCGTCTTGGTAAAAGATCTTTTGTGTCCCGTTTCCGTGATGAAGATCCCAGTCAATAATGGCGACGCGATCAACCCGGTCAAGAGCAACAGATGCCGCAATTGCCGCATTATTAAAAATACAGAATCCCATTGCCCTGTCCGGCTCTGCATGATGCCCTGGGGGGCGGACAAGGGCAAAACTATGTTCACCATCGATTGAACGGTGCACAGCTTCGACTGTAGCCCCGGCCGCAAAGGATGCAACCTCGAATGTCTCCCCGTTGACATAAGTGCTCTGGTCGATGAAATGCTGTCCCCCGTGCGAAGAAAACTCACGTATCATATTGACATGTGAACGGGTATGGACGCGGAGAATATCTTCTTCGGTTGCAATTCCGGGTTCAATGATCGGTATGCCCTCCGGCAATCCAGAACATGCCGCATCCAGGCGGGCACCGCTCTCATCATGGCTCTCGATCTCATGCCGGGCGAAAACATCACCGGTAATTGCTGAACACCTGACCATAATTGCCGATCGGTACTATTATTTCCAATCTTTGAAAATGATTGGCTTTTAAACGGGAAAAAATGGGAATTACTGGATAACTGTGCCCTGCATGACTGCAGATTCCGGTACTTCATATTGTTTTCCGCTGTTGATGACGGTGTATTTTCCGGCGGTCGTTACATCGTATGTATTTCCGGTCGTTGAGTATGGTACAATAAATTCACCATTGACACTCTCCTGCCGGTAGATGAATTCCCTGCCCGTATTGGAAATTACCGGGACTTCGATAATTCCGTCTCCTTTGATATGGGCTCCTTTGACGTATTCAAAGACTTTCACGTACTTTACATCCGGTGTCTTTGCATTGAAGACATTACTGGGGGATTCGTGGACGAGACGGTAGTGACGCAGAGCCGGGATGGTATCTATCGGGAGGGTTATTGCAGGACTTAGTGCGACTGCGTGATATCCTACTGGTGCTTTGCGATTATATTCATCAACAAGACGTTTTGCCTCAGTGGCGTTCGTTGCTGTAGCGTCCGTCATTACCGGCAGCGACATCTTGGTGATTTCCGGATCTGCATATTCGACATAATATAGCTTCGAAGCGGGGGTTAGCGAGCCGTCGAAGTTATGGAGCCGGGATACTGTTGTATGGTAATAAGACTCCGAGTTCAACAGGGTGGGTTCATAACTGTTGGGATTATTCTGCCCGGGTGTAAGCAACGTCATCTGGTAGGGGGTGTTGGCAAGCGTGCTGTTATACCATGTTGTCATCGCCCAGAACTTTCCGGTGTCCATCTCGATATCGGTGATTACGTACCGGGTACCAAGACGATCCAGAATGCCGTTTGAAGTGTCCTCAGATGTTGATATGAAGTAGGCAGCAGCCCCCGTATCTCCTGCCACTCCCGCCTGGAAAGGATTGGAATTCGGAATCCGTTTAGAGATATAAGTAATCATATGTCCATAGTCCCACCAGGACATGACGCCATAGGATTCTTCCGGGTATTTGAAAGTATTTGGATCGAATATCGTATAATAATTCACACCAGTATCCGGCGTGTTGTTCCCCAACCAGTCAAGGGACTCGCGCCAATCCGGATTCATGTGGATCGGGTTGTTTACTGCATTGGAATAACTGTATAACGCTGAAGTATAGGCAAATAACAATCCCAAAATGGCGATGATCACTATCAATCCCACCATAAGGTAATTGGATCGGGGATGCTCTGCACTTTTTTTCGCGGATTTTTTTGTTTTTTTGCTTTGTGGCGTGACACCATCCACAGGTTCATGAGAATCCGTAGCATGGGTGAAACCGGATACAAGCCGGTTAATATCGCCCCTCCCTTTGGTCCACACAAAACTTACACAGACTGCTGAGAGGAGGGCGACATTTACAGCAAGATAATATTCGTACCTGACATGTTGCCAGGTCGAAAAGAGCATGATAAGCGACCAGGCAAGTGCGAATACCTGTTCAGGATGCTCATCCCGCAGGTTGTTATATCCCATGACCAGAATCCCGCCAACCATCAGGATGAGGCCGTAATTAAAGGTCATCCATGCACTCTCAAGTGCCCAACCCCGAGCTTCCTGGACCGTATTGGTGATCGGAGCTTGCCCGAAGAATGCGAAGAAGGATGCGATTAGCAGGTTAAAGAGGGTGGGGCTTACGACAAACAGGGCCAGAGCAAAGAAGATTCCGCATCCAAGAAGTGTTGCAGGGTAGTAATACCAATCTTTTCCTTTGAAGTACCGGGCAATATAATAGAGCACTCCTGTCCCAATGATCAGGCCGAGATATGCGTAGATATGCCCGATTGAATAGGTTGACAAACCTAGACCGGGGTCTTTGAAACCAAATAAAAAAAGTCCAAGTGATGCAATGGCAAATATCACCAGATTGATGATGACAAGATACTCGCTTGTCCTTTTCTTATGAAAATCAATGACGAACTGAACTATGGTAAATATTCCCGCGATCATCGCAAAGAGGATCATTGTCGGCATCACAAAAAGGCCAAGCAGGTATGCAATGCCCGCCAAAGCGGAGAGCATGACAATTTTTTTGTACGTGTGAATTTTTTTTAGATCGATTATCGTCTCTTTCTCTGAATGGAGGGTATACATATAGAACAGGCAGAAGAGAGTAGAAAAGAGAACTTCTGCGATATGGTGATCCATATACCCGTATAAGGAACGGTAGAAGAACTGCCCGGTAACTATTGCGGTAAAACCGGATGCCATGAGTCCTGTTTTCCAGTCCCCGCAGGTCTTTCCTACCCAGTACATGATTGCAACAGTAGCTGCTGCCATGATGGCTGGTATTACTAGACCAACTCCGATAATCTCCGGCCGTGTCGTCGCACCTGCTATCATGCAGCCGATGGCTATGATCATGGGAAAGAGGGGCCCCCAGTAAACCATTGAACCTGAGGGATACTGGGTCATGGGATCAAACCAGGCATAGGCAAGATTATTGGAAAGCATCTGTTCAACCTGGCGCAGGTTATAGAGCGGGTCATCACTACCAACCATTGTCAGGATATCCATATTCCCCATAATGGACATCGGGATGAGACGAAGCCAGAGGGCAAAGAGCGAGAACAGGGCAACAAGGCCGAAGATCAGATATGTCCGGCGGTTTTTCAGATCAAAAAATACCATAGGTCAACCTTTCTTAAGTAAGTAGTTTTTAAGTTGCGATCATTAATAAATTTGGATAAATGCATCAGACAATCGACTGTAAAATGGTTTCAAACTGGCGTGCTTTTTCTTTCCAGCTATTATTTTTCAGATCAATCGAAAAATTCACCGGGTTATCCATGATGGTTTTTATCTCTGCTATGTACTCTTCCTGCGTCCGGTAGACATATAAATTGGGCCCACCTATGCGGGTTACATCAGGGATTGGTCGCATCAGGATTGGTTTTCCACAGGCTGAATATTCAAAGAATTTATTGGGGAGCGCAATATCTCCCCACTGAGGCGGCGAGAGAGGAATCGTACAGACATCCATGCAGGCGATATATCCCGGGAGCTCGCTGTAGGGTTTGGTCCCGGTAAAAATCACACGATCTGATACATTCAGTTCCACAGCGAGTTCCTGAAGTTCAGCTTTGTAACTGGTGAACAGCGAACCTCCTACTACCAGCATTTTTGTTGATGGATGGTATCGGATCAATTCTGGAAGAGCCCTGATCATCTCATCAATGGCATACCAGCGTTCAATGCTACCGCAGAAGCCAATGATAAAATCATCCGCGGTAAAACCAAGTTCCTTTCGTTTTTCTGCTCCATTCATCGGTTTGAATATATCGGTATCCACGCCATTTGTTATCAGATCCGCTGAAAATCCGTGTTTTTTGAGTTTTTCGACAAGTGAGGGTGAGACGGTAGTGATTTTGTTGCTGTTTGACAGGTTCCTTTTCGTAATTGCCCAGACACTTTTTCTGACTGTTTCCTGAATGATGTTGTTCTTGAAATATGCAGCAGCGGAGTCCGGGAACCAGTCCTTGAGATCAAATACAACCGGTACCTGGTATTTTTTTGCTGCATGAATGACTGCTGTGCCGGCGAGTACATGGGCCGCGACGACCACATCTATGTTCTGTTCCCGGATAATTTTGTTGAATATATGGAAATGATACGGCGTATTGAGTGTATAATGTAATAGCGGACCGGTAAGAGGGAATTGTGTAGCTTCTTCTACGATAAGACGGGTGGGGCGTGTATCCCCCCGGCTGACATGGAAGTGGGCAACATGTACCTCGTGACGGCTGGCCAGTTCTTCGAATATATAATGGTGCCGTGAGGGTATGGGATGGTGGATATAGTCCTGTGTTGATACGAGAAGAATTTTCATGATTTGTCCGATAGTTCTAATTCAGATAGTGATTTGCTTGTTGTACGGATTATTTTATATCAGAATTCATCAATTTAGGTAATTCCCTGATCTTTGCCGGTGCACCAATTGCCATCATGTGAGCGGGAACATCCCGGGTCACGATAGCGCCGGCAGCAACAAATGCTCCCTCTCCGATATACACTCCCGGCAATAAGGTGGCATTTGCCCCGATTGCTGCACAATCCATTATCTGAGGGCCGGTCAGTCCTCCGATCCGGCTAGGGGGATACCGGTCGTTTGTGAAGACTGCATTTGGCCCGATAAAAACATGATTTCCTATCCGGGTATTGGTTGGTATGTATACCCGGCTCTGGAGGCTTACATCATCTCCTATGGTAGTGTGACCATCTATCACCGTTGCTGTACCGACGGAAACCCGATCACCGATCCGGGTCTTTTCACGGATCACGACGTTATGGCCTGTCTGAAAAAAATCCCCAATAATTACATCGCAGTAAAGGATGGTTCCTGAGCGGATCACCGCATTGTTTCCGATTGTAGTGCCGGTAAAACCCGTTTTTTGCATTTTTTCCCGTGAGGGAAATCCAAGGGTCACCGGTTCGAATATCTGTGCATCCGGACCAAGACAATTAATGCCGTATTCAATCATTCAACAGTCACGCTCTTTGCCAGGTTTCTGGGTTTATCGACATCCCGCCCCAGTGCAACTGCTGTATAGTATGCGAGAAGCTGAAGTACCACAAGGCTGGTGAGGACCTGGACAAAGGGGGCTGTTCGGGGAATCGGAATGAAAATATCAACGATGTCGGGAAGTTCACTATCTCCCTCGCTTCCCACAGCAATCACGGGTGCCCCCCGCGCTTTCATCTCTTTGATGTTGGAGATCATCACTCCGTAGGTGTCTCCGGGCGTGCAGAGTGCAATAACCGGGGTGGAAGGTGAAAGAAGGGCAAAAGGACCGTGTTTGAGTTCTCCTGCTGCGTATCCTTCAGCATGAATGTATGAGATCTCTTTCATCTTGAGAGCCCCTTCGAGTGCCACTGCGTAAAACGGGCCTCGTCCAACATAAAAAAGATCTTTTGCACTTGTACAAACAGAGACTGCATCAGTAAGATCTATCAACAGGATCTCTTCGATCGCCTGGTGGGCATGCAAGAGCATGTCATTGCACTTTCTGTCTGAGATAGTATTGACGATCTGCATCAGCACAGCAAGCTGGGCAATAAATGATTTCGTTGCAGCAACACTGATCTCGGGTCCTGCCCGCATGAATATAGTTGCATCCGCAATCCGGCTCACACTGCTTCCTAAAATATTGGTGATCGCAAGGGTTCTGCAGTTGTGGGTCTTTGCCTGCCTGAGTGCGGTAAGGGTATCGGCAGTTTCGCCGGATTGGGTGATCCCGATAACCAGCCCTTCGACGGGGGGCGGATAATATTTGAATTCCGATGCAAATTCAAGCCTGACGGGAATCCTGCAGGACTTCTCGAGGAGATACTTAAAGATAAGCCCGGTATGATATGAAGAGCCGCAGGCAACAACGGTAACGGATGCGGGATGACGGATAAAATCCGGAAGGGTTTCGGCATTTACTGCACGGATGGTGTTGTAGAATGCCTGGGGCTGCTCATAGATCTCTTTGAGCATATAATGGGCAAACCCGCCTTTTTTGACATCTTCAAGTGACCAGTCTATGAGTTCCAGGCGACGTTTTACAACCTTACCCTGGTTAAATATCGTTACCTCCTCCCGACTCACGGCGGCAATATCCCCATCCTCAAGAAACATGGCACGTTCGGTGTGTTCGAGTATGGGAGTCATATCCGAGGCAGCAAAATTCTCCCCATCTCCTATTCCGATAACCAGTGGACTTGCATTACGGGCCACGATCATCTGCTCTTCATTATTTGCGATGACAAGCAGGGCATAAGATCCTTCAAGTTTCGGGACAACCGTCTGAACTGCAAGGAGGAGATCCTTTTTCTTTCCATATTCCTCTTCGATAAGGTGAACGATTACCTCGGTGTCCGTTTCCGAACGAAATGTATGTCCCCGTGTTTTGAGTTGCCTTTTTAATTCGGCATAATTTTCAATGATTCCATTGTGAGCAAGAGCAATAGTGCCGGAGCAATCCAGATGGGGATGCGCGTTGACATCATTGGGAATGCCATGGGTTGCCCAACGGGTGTGACCAATACCGATATTTCCTTTCAGACGTAACGTTGAATGGGTGTTTTCGGAAATTCTTCCCTTGTGCTTATCTAGTTCAAGGGACTTTCCGATAGTTACCACACCAAAAGAATCGTATCCCCGGTATTCGAGTTTTTTCAGCCCTTCGACAATCAGGGGTGCAGCCTCTCTTCTGCCGACATACCCGACAATACCGCACACGTTACATCACCAATGAGCCATCCGGAATGTTCCGGGATTTAAGACAGCCCTGTTCCTCAATAGTTACATTGTTTCCGATAATGCTGTTATGATAGAGGGAAAACGATCCGCCTTTCACACTATCTCCAAAAATTGCACCGAATTCCGATCGTATCACGCAGCCTTCAATCTCCAGAAGACCACTCGCCTGACTTGCAGAGGTATGATCCGCAAGAGTACACCGCTCTCCGAGCACAGTATCCTTGATCAGGGAATGTGATCCTATGATGGAATCGTCCATGATCAGGGTGTTGCCTATTGAGGTGAACGGTTCGATAGTGACCCGGGAACCAATACTGGTGTTGGGCAGTATACAGCAGTTCGGACCAATAGTGCAGTCATTTCCAATAAAAACCGGCCCGGTGATGATGGTGTTGGGACCAATTGATGACCCCTTCCCTATCTTTACTGCCCCCTGTATTATGGTCTGCCTGCTTGCAGTACCCTCTCGTGCAGGTGGCAGTGTGCTCAGAAGACGCCGGTTCATCTTGAGGAGATCCCATGCAAAGATTGCATCCTGCCAGTCATCAGCAGGGATTGCCAGCACCTGCTCCCCCTCCTCTATCATCAGGGATATTGCGTCGGTGATATCATTTCCTCGTATTTTCGAGAAAAAATCCTTTTTCAGGGAATAAATCCCCGTACTCACCATGAAACTTGGGGCATGTTCCGGCTTCTCGATTATGTGGGTTACACAACCATCTTCCAGCATTACAACCCCGAAATTCGAAGGGTTTGGGTGTTCTTTTACCAGTATCGCATTGGGAGTATCTTTTATTTTTGCGATTGATTGCGCGTCAATGTAATTATCTCCGGGCAGGACAAGAAAATCCCCGGAAATCTTTGATTCCGCACATAAAAGGGCGTGTGCGGTGCCCAGCTGTTTGGTCTGGACAACCACTTCTATGGGTATATCGAGCTGGTTCAAAAAACGGGTCACCTGCTCTTTTCTGTACCCGACGACGACGATAATGTCGCGTATGCCATTTTTCAATAGTGCTTCGATCACGTATTCGATGATCGGCCGGTTTGCCACCGGAATCATTGCTTTGGGGCGGCTCCTCGTGAGCGGGCGCACCCGTTTTCCCTCTCCTGCTGCTAAAATGACGGCCTGCATTTTTTCACCTAACGGATTGTTGCTTTATCTCCGATGCACCCCTCAATCGAAGAATTGGGCGCAAACTTTGCTCCGCTCCCAATCATTGAACCAACGTTAATGGAGCAGTTGATGCCAAACTGAACATCGTCTCCAATGACAGCCCCGAATTTTTTCCTTCGCGTATCTTTTCCGCCTACTTTGACATTCCCATGATCATGCCGGAGGTTTGCGAGTTTGGTTCCCGCTCCAAAGTTACAATCGGATCCAATCACAGAATCCCCAATATAGTTGAAGTGAGGAATTTTCGTACCGCTCATGATAATGGAATTTTTTATCTCAGAGCAATGCCCGATATGGCAGTCATCGCCGATGCTCGTCGCCCCCCGGATATATGCGTGAGGGCCGATTCGACAATTTTTCCCGATGATGCAGGGTCCCTCAATATATGTTCCCGATTTTATGACACTCCCCTTTCCGATATCAACAGAACCCTGAAGAAACACTCCTTCTTCAACAACCCCGGCATTGCCGGAATCAAGAGTTGCCATCAGGGTAGTATTGGCATCAAGCATGTCCCACGGATGCCCGACGTCCATCCAGTAGGACAGGTTGTAGGCTTTTAATTTCTTTTCCGTAATTAACCCGGTGAAGGCATCAGTGAGTTCAAGTTCACCTCGGGAAGATAACTGCACCAGATCGATGAGATCGAAGATCTCCTGAGAGAATAGATATGCCCCGGCGTTAATGAGGTTGGATTTTGGATGTTTTGATTTCTCTTCAAGCGAAGTGACATAACCCCCTTCCTCGAGAACCACCCCATAATCTCCGGGATGATCGGTTGTGCTGATACCCATGCAGGGATCGGGCTGGCTGCACAAGTTTGTAATATCGTCGGTTTTAAGGATCATATCCCCGTTTAAGAGAAGAAACGGTCCCGTTACAAGGTCCCGTGCTGACCTTACTGCATCGGCAGTTCCGTGCTGGTGTCGCTGTGCAGCATACGCGATATGAATGCCCCAGGGAGAACCATCGCCAAAATACTTTCTGATCTCTCTCTCCCCATAGCCAACGACAAAAACAAAATCGGTTATGCCCGCGTCACGAGCTGCAAGGACAAGGTGCTCCATCATGGGGCGATTAGCAAGCGGGAGCATCACCTTCGGGCGCTTCGCTGTGAGGGGGCGCATCCGTTTTCCCTCTCCTGCGGCGAGCACGACACATTCCATACGTACAGCTCCTCTTGCAACATTTAAGCAGTTTTCCCCTGTTTCAGCCTGTCACGTCCTATTGAAAGCATCTCCTTTGCTTTCTGCAGCGACTTTCCTTCAGCAGTGATACGGATCTTCGGTTCGGTTCCACTTGCCCGGATCAGGTACCAGCCGTCCTCATCGGCTACCCGGATACCATCTGTCGGGTTTGAAGCACCGAGCGAAGATACAATCTCTCGTGCATGTTCGTGCACGAATGACTCCCGTAGTATCGGGTAGGCTGGCATCTTATCGAGTGAAGATGCGACATCCCATTCGGATGCAATTTCGCAAAAGAGTGCTGCTGCGTAAGGGCCATCAGGACAGAGGGAGATCCTGGGGAAGATCCATGCGCCAGATGGCTCACCCCCGAAATCTCCCCATTTCCGGAGTTCTTCAGATACATAGGAGTCCCCAACCGGAGTACGCCGGACGTCTGAAATCCCTTCAATGAGCATTGAAGCATCACTTGTTGTGACAACCTTTTTTACATCGAGATACTGGGCAAAGAGCATGAGGAGGTGATCCCCATCGATAAAGCGTCCCTTGTTATCGAATGCCATCATCCGGTCAGCATCCCCGTCATGAACAACTGCACACCTGGATTCGGTTTTTTTTACCATATCTCCCAGATAGCTAAGATGTTCTTTGAGCGGCTCAGAGGGCCGGGCAAAATGCCCGGAGGTATCGCAGTTGATGCAGGTGGTTTTTGCACCTGCGTCTGTAAGAAGTGAAGGTGTAAGCGTGCATCCCGCACCGTTCCCGCAATCAACTATAACGTGCAGATCCTGTTTGATACTGATATGATCAAGAATTGCTTTTTTATGCGGGGTGATGGCATCAAATGACTCTATATTTCCCTGGTGTTGCCAGTCTGTCCATTGTGGCGTTTTCAGGGACCTCTCCATATCCGCCTGCTGTGCAAGAGTAAAGGATGAGCCATCGGGATTGAAAAATTTCAGGCCATTATATTCCTCGGGGTTATGCGAGGCGGTGATCATACAACCGGCTTTTACATTGCGGGTACTAAATGCAACAGAGGGTGTCGGGACAATGCCGGTAATATGCGCTGTCCCGCCACCCCCCATTATACCGGATACAACCATGTGCTCGAGCAGGGGACTTGTAGTGCGGGTGTCCATGCCGACAATACAGTCTGAAGACACCGTGGCAAGCACAGACCCTGCTTTTAATGCGATATCGACCAGTCTCTGGTCAAATTTTCTTCGAATCCCCGATGACCCAAAAAGCATGAGAAATAATTGGGATGCTGGTAACAAGAGTTTTACCCTTCAAATGTTCTGATCAGGGACGACTAATGGATTTGTGTTCAGGGATTTTACACTCCCGTTCCATACGGGCACCAGTGTTCGAGCTGTTGGAGTCGGGCAACCCCGGCGGTTGAAGGCCCGAGACAGATAATCCGTTTTGTATCTTTGCATCCTGCGATCAGGTCTCCCAGTCCCGGGTCGATTATACCCTCTGCATTGATCAGAATCAGATCTGCGTCCTTGTAACCGGTTACAATTTGCACAGAAGATGTATTTTCGATTGCCGGAATACTCCCGACACACAGTATTTTTTTACGCTGAATAACCGCGCTGAGCTCCTTCATACAGTCTGCATGCCGCGATCCCGGGCATGCGTGAAGAACACGCGAGAGGCAGAAAAAACCCGTAGCCACATTGATCATTGCACACGCCGCACTTCTTACGGAGGGGGTATCGAGAGGAGCTCCGAACATAAATGAAATTTTTGTCTGGGCCCGGATCGGTTCACTGGTTACAAATTCTGCACTCCTTCCGCCAAACGATGCGGTCATGCATGCACCCCAGTCAAACTGGCAGTTCACTGCATCCGGTTTCACGTCAAGGAGTACACCAACTTCCTCACACCCGCTGTGTTCAAGGATCGTTTCAAGTTTGTTGACCGAGTCGATAAGAATATCCATAATAATCCTTTTTTTAAGTTTTCATGAGCACAACGCGTGACGGGGATCCATCAAATCCTTCGAGGCGGAGGGGCAGTGCTATCATATCGTAATCCCCTTCAGGTACTACAGACAGGTCGAGAAGTTCTATGATAATACATCCTTTTCCGAGAAGTTCACGGTGAACCGAGCCATCGCAGTGATAAGATTCGATGGAAGGGGAGTCAATCCCGATACACTGAATCCCTTTACTTGTTATGAGATGTGCCGCGTCAAAAGACAGGGAAGGATAGTCCTCCACAAACTGATAATGCCCTGAAAAAGACGTTTTGAGCAGGAGACGGGTAATCGAGTCTATCTTTCCGTCTAAGTGTGTTGCAGTGATGGTACTTCCCGCACTGCTTACATCCACCACCCGGCAACTGCCAATAAGATTGATGAGGGGAATGGTATCGATTGTTGCACCGGATTTGAGGTAGTGGACCGGTGCATCGATGTGGGTACCCGTGTGGGTACTCATGTGCAGGTCACTGATCAGGTAATTTCCTTCATCCCGTTGTTGGAAGGACGGTTTGCTGTCACCGGGATACACCAGTGTTTCAGCAGAAAGGGGACGCGTTATATCAAAAATTTCCATTTCTTCAGTTCTCCCAGCCATGCTTCCCTATAAGAGGTACAAACCTGACACCGCCGTGATATTCTGGAATCAGTCTGTTTCCCTGTTTTTCAAGTGTCACCAGTTCCTGAATATCGCGTCCCCCAACCGGCGCTACCAACCTTCCCCCCTCAGCCAGCTGATCAGTAAGAGCCGGAGGTATTTCAGGCGTTGCTGCGGTAACGATGATTCCATCATAAGGGGCGTTCTGGTGATATCCCTGCGTTCCATCTCCTTCAATGACCTCAGCATTCCCGATCCCTAATAATTTCAGATTATTCCGGGCAAGAATTGCTACTGCTGGTATCCGTTCCATTGTGGTTAACCTGTGTACAAGCCGGGACAGAATGGCCGCCTGGTACCCGCTTCCCGCTCCAATCTCAAGAACATTATCGGAAGGTTCCGGGCGGAGCAGTGTTGTCATTAATGCAACGATAAATGGCTGGGAAATCGTCTGCCCATCCCCGATTGGCAGAGGATTATCGTCATACGCATTTTGATCATGAGGGGGAGGGATAAAGAGATGGCGGGGGATCTCCCGCATGGCTGCAAGTACCCGGGTGTCATGGATACCGCGGGCTTCAATCTGACGTTCTACCATCCGTTGGCGCTCTTCAGCACGGGGATAGGATGTCATCCGATCACCTTTTCAGAAGCCCGATTTTTCCGCTACATCGATGGAAGCATCAATCTGTTTCTGGAGTGCTTCGGGAAGACCATTAATCTTTACATCGAGGAAACCCCGAATAATGGTTGCAGTCGCCTCGTCCTCATCGAGTCCACGAGACATGAGGTATTCTATCTCATCTTTTGCGAGTTTTCCAACCGCTGCTTCATGGGAAAGCTCGGTACCCACAACAGATCCCTCGATTTCCGGAATTGCGTAAATTACTCCATCTTTCAGGATCAGGCCCTTGCATTCAAGATGACCACGGGTCCCTGCAGTCTTGCCGTTGATGTGACCCCGTGAGATGATAGTGCCACCTTTGGTGATGGCACGCGTGATCAGTTCAGCGCTTGCACCGACACCTTCGAGAATTGCCCGGGATCCGAGATCCATCAGTGAACCCGACGTGGCGATTACTATGCTGCTGAAACGGGCAACCGAGTTAGCGCCTTTGAGCGTCGCGGTCGGGTACATCTGAACCTTTTTCACCGGTTGCATACAGACATAGTTGGAAAGGAATACTCCGTTTTCCTCAACAACCGATGCGCTTCTGGGGTAGACTTCGATATTTTCGCTCCAGTTATGGATCATCGTGAAACTGATCTTTGCATTCTTTTTAACATAGAATTCAGAGATACCGTAATGTGCACCACCTTTACCGACGTGTGCCCCGCTCGTACAACCGGATATGATGTGGAGTTCCGCGCCTTCTTCTGCGATAATGATATTATGGACATGCTGGATCTGGTCTTTTCCCAGGTACAGGCATGCCTGGATGGGAAGGATGTTGCTCGATCCTTTGTGAGCAATAATCACGTAACCTTTGGGATCTTTTTGTGCTGCAACATATTTCGTGACATCATCCTTATCCGGAGAGACCATCTTCCAGTTATAATCTTTTAGCCACGCGTATTTTTCAAATGCTTTGGCATAGGAAAGGACTTCGATCCCCTCCTGTGAACACTCCGCATGAACAACATCCTGATCCATCTGGAGGAAGCTGCCGCACCGGTTATTCATACCGAGATCGATACCCGACTGGGCAAGACGTTCCTGGTCGACTGCTGAGAGTTCCGGGGTAGTTATGCGTGACGGCATTCAAGACACTCCTTGTATCCTCGCTGTTTGATGTCCTTTAAAATTTCACGGGGATTCCCATGACAACGGATTTGCCCGTCGCACATAACATGCCCCTTGTCTGCGTCAAGGTAATCAAGAATATACCCGGTATGGGTAATGACGAGGCCACTTTTTTTCCTGACTGCACGGTGTTTGTCTTTTTCGAGAAGTGCGCCAATCGTTGTGCCAATCAGGGAAATATTCTCCAGATCAACGCCGCTCTCCGGCTCATCGAGCATAACAAAATCCGGGTTCTGGATCATCAGCTGGAGCACCTCGCTGCGTTTGATCTCCCCTCCGGAAAATCCTTTATTGATATCCCTTTCCAGGAATTTATCCATATGAACGGATTTTGCCAGTTCCGGAATATTTTCCTGTTTGGTCCGGGAAATAGCGGTGAGCATCTTTCCCAGTTTTAATCCTGAGATCGTGGGGGGGCGCTGGAAGAGCATGCCGATCCCGCGTTTTGCCCGTTCGTGGGCGTGCATGGTCGTTACATCTTCACCATTATAGGTGATCGTCCCTTTCGTCACTAAATAATTAGAAAAACCCATCAGGGTCATGAGAAGTGTTGTCTTTCCGGATCCATTGGGACCCAGCAGAACATGTGTTTCTCCATCATCAATATGGAGATTTATGTCGTGCAAAACTTCTTTGTCGCCGACATTGACATGCAAGTTTTTGATCTGCAGCATAAAATAATCGTAGAGATTATGTCCATTGCTGCATTAAACGCTTTTCACGCTGCCATCAACCGGCAGGCGATTTCGGTATCTTTTAACACACTGCTGGTAAATTACTCACAGGATAATGATGCATGAGATCGGAAAAAGTGCATGATAAGGAAGGCAAGGCAAAGGTCAGGCAGGGATCAAAGCATGCCAATAAATCTTTTTTTGTCGCCGAATCCCCGCAGGTACTCCCGTTTGTGAACCGTATCATCTGCGGGGACGCGCAGGATATTCTTGTCCGTATCCCAGACCGGAGTATTGATCTCATCATCACCTCACCTCCCTACAACTTCGGGCACACCTATGCGCAGGATACCCATGATGATACCCATGAATGGAACGAGTATTTCGAAAAGCTCCTGCAGGTATGGACGGAGTGCGAGCGGGTGCTCAAGCCGGGGGGGCGTATTGCCGTAAATGTCCAGCCGCTCTTTTCCGATTATGTTCCCACCCATCATATCATCTCCCGCCAGCTGGCCCGGCTCGGGCTTCTCTGGAAAGCGGAGTTTCTCTGGGAGAAGAACAACTACAATGCAAAATATACGGCATGGGGTAGCTGGAAATCCCCTTCAATGCCCTACATCAAATACACATGGGAATTCATTGAAGTCTTCGACAAGGAGACCCACAAGAAGTCCGGCGATCGTGAAGACATCGATATTACTGCCGATGAATTCAAGGAATGGGTAATCGGAAAGTGGTCATTTCCCCCGGAAACACGAATGAAGGATTACGAACATCCGGCTATGTTTCCTGAAGAACTGCCCCGGAGACTGATGAAATTATTCTCGTACAAAAACGACATTGTCCTTGATCCATTCAATGGTGCCGGCACGACAAGCCTTGTTGCACGGAAACAAGGCCGGCGTTTTATCGGTATCGATGTATCAGAACAGTATTGCGCCATGGCACTGAAACGGGTTACTGAAGTGGATATCGCACCAGAGATTTCCGACAGGAATCCCCTTCCCACTCTTATAACAATAAAAGATCTTACGCAGGAAAAATGAGGTAATATCCGGTCTTCATTCCGGCCAATTCTGTTTTACATATGCATAGACGCCAGACCGGTCGAAATTGTGCTCAAGTATATAATTATGGACATGAACCGCATTTTCATATTGAGCGAAGAGGGCCTTGTACTTGCTCAGGCGTGTATTATAATCAGATACTAACCCGTTGTGTACTGAAACCTGCGCATTGTAATTCTGAATATTACCCGAACTCCTCAGGCCCTGCATCTGTGATTCGAGTTGAGTGATCTTTTCCTGCCGCATGGCAAGATCCGTTTCAAGGTTCTTTATCTGTGGTTCCAGATTTCTTACTCTCTGTTCAGAAAGGTTGTATGTATGACTTATAGAGAGTGTTTCCTGACCGCTTGTATAGATTTTCGTGCCGTTGCCAATGGGAATGATAACAGGATTTGATTGCAACGTCCCTCCTCCCGTGAGTGCATCAGCAGGAATGCCGACAAACGAGAAATTTGTTGTTTCAATATACGTGTAATCCGTATTTTTATAGAGAAATTCATCAGCAGCGACACCCAGTGCCATATGTGTTTCCGTACCAAACGACAGCAGGGCAACCCGATAACCCTCACGGGAAAGAAGTCCGGCGAGAAGCATGCTTTTGTCATCGCAATCACCTGATCCATCAACAACAGTTTCAACCGGAAATTTTGCAGGATTGTCGGCGAGTGTCTCGTATCGGAGTGACTGGACATATGTTGTTATCAGTTCGAGATACTCATCATCAGAAAGCCCTTTACTCTCTTTGATCTTTTTGAACTCACCTGTCAGGGCACGGTAAAGATCCTCCTGTGCAGGATCGTTTACCATCGATCGGTAACTATCTGTAATCCAGACCTCTTCGGATATGTTTCCATAAATGGTGATCTCCTTATTCGTGAGTTTTGCACCCTGGTACACCGCGTCGCTGACTGGAACGGTGATTGTAATTATCTCCTTTTCAAATGGGTACGAATGCGTTGAAATGATGGGCGATATATCTGACGATAACGGGCTGATATGTGGTGATACAACTGATGCATGGGGCATAAGCAGTCCCCCAAAATATGCTGCCGATATCCCCGCAGCAACAATAAATAAAAATCCTATGAAAAAAATGGTTGCTTTACCTGACATGGGTCTTTTCCTGCATTGTTGTATTGTTCGTGCCTTTCAGAGGATATCTTTCAGCTGTGTAATTGAATCGATAATATGAGTTGGTTTTATGGTCGAGCTTCTCACCGTATCTTCACGGTATTTCCCCGTCCTGACCAGAATACTTCTCATCCCGGCGTGGTGAGCTCCCCCGATATCGGTGGTAATATCATCTCCAATCATTGCTACCTGCCTGTTTTGTAACCCCATGTTGCGCAGGGCAAGATCAAAGAATGCTTTTGAAGGTTTCCCCATTACGGTTGCTGTTTTCCCGGATGCAAATTCAAGTGCCTGCACAAAGGGGCCGGCTGACAGGGAGAGGCCATCATGTGCCATCCAGTACCGGTCCTTTTCCAGAGCAATCAGTTCCGCACCCTCCATGAGGTGGCGGAAGGCTATGTTGAGGCTGTCATACGTAATCTTATCCCCGGCATCTCCGATAATTACATAATCTTTCTTAGCACCGGTATCCTGTACCCAAACCTGCTCAAAATCCCGGTCAACATCACCGGTGGTGAGTAGATAGCAATGCAGTTTGCCGGTTTTTTTCATATACGAAACAGCAGCAAGAGGAGGAGTAAAAACATATTCCTCCGGTATGTCAAATCCCATAGCAGATAACCGGCTGGCAATTGTTTTCCGGCATTTTCGTGTTGTATTGGAGACAAACCGGAATATGTAATTTTCCTGCATGAGATACTCTATGGCTTCCTGTGCTCCTGCAATGGGATTATCCCCAACGTAAAGAACTCCATCGAGATCGATGAGAAAGCCCTTAATTCCTTTCATGCCTTACGACCTCCTTCATTTTCTCGATTAAATGCCCGGTTTGTCACGGCTTCACCATGTACAAAAAAGATTGTGTCCCTGAAAAGATTAAACGTCTTATTGAATCATTGAAAATGTTTTTTCACTTTCACTCTGCACGGCCGGAAGTTTAAATGTTCATTTCTGGATGTAATCCTGACGATGGCTGCTCTACAAGCATCAGCCCGGATCGGATCCCTCTGGCACCAGCGCATGCAGATGCTGAAGGAATACGAAGTTGTCCGGGATGGAAATATATTCGGGACGAGTTTTTC
>Ga0310040_1001409_pt1 | contig 17563 bp, 16 predicted proteins | sample EPASupsiteHSE623_FD_200237 | JGI IMG/M metagenome (GOLD analysis project Ga0310040, IMG submission 200237) | Bioremediated contaminated groundwater from EPA Superfund site, New Mexico - Sample HSE6-23 (v2) (version 2) | ecosystem: Environmental > Aquatic > Deep subsurface > Groundwater >... | reverse complement strand
GCAGTCATGGTAAATGACACCCCGTCGACTGTAATGGTGCCCCCGATATTCATACTTTCTGCCGACAGCCCTTTCGCTTTAAGGTACTTTGCGATCTCGGTTATCGCAACAGTCTTCCGGTTCAGTGCAACGGTCTCTCCCAGATGATCGTTATGACCATGCGTAACAGCGACAATATCCGGGTTCGTTCCCAGCACGCTGCCGCCTTCAATGAAGGGATCGATAAGCACTTTTTTTGTGCCGGTGAGCAGAACGCACGAATGTCCGAGCCAGGTAAGTTGCATATATGGAGATCTGCTGCTTATCGGATGAAATTTGCCATTGGCATACGGCAGGATGAAAGAGTGCGCACCGTGGCTAAAAAAAGGTCTGATGACGGTAAAGGGTACCCCCTTTACGTTACATCAATCAGTTCAGCTTCCGTGATATCGATGGAATCTCCAAGGCTGTCTGCGGTTGCGCTCCGGGTCATCTGTTCGGAAAGATCGCGATCTTCCATAACATCCCGGATACGGTCGATATACGGATCAATCGTCGGGTCTTCCTGCTCTTCGATCACATGACGGTATTCGCGGAGCGTCGAGGGACTGACTCCCAGTTCCTCTGAAACCTCCTTCATGGTCTTGCCGGACGTGATCAGGTCTTCCATCTTTACTTTATCAAAGGGCATCTTGAAGTCAAGTTCGCGGAAGAGCTTGAGCCGGACCCGGGCCCGGGCTACTGTCTTTGACAGCTTCTCATCCCCCAGTTCCCTGGCAATCTCGGTGTCGTTCTTTCCTGCATAGAACAAAGTGACGAGTTTGGCGAGCTGGATCGGCTTTAATGAGGTCTTGAATATACCCTGTTCTGTTATCTCTCTCATCACGAGAGCGACCTCGCGTTCGATCGCGTCGCTGTCTCTCAAGGTACCATGGATATTTTTCATCGGCTCGACGATCTTGGTCTTGCCCGACATGGAGCTGAAGAGTTTTAAGAGCTGTGCCTTGCGTTTGTCTTCGGTCATTGCATACCCCGTATTGGGATTAGGATATACAATACTTCGTGAACTATTTAATCCTATCTTTATGCGTTGTTTGACCAAAAGACCTTTAAATTGGTGCTTAAATGTCCATACTGGAAGTGCTGTTTCGCGTGCAAATCGTTCAATATGGCGTGCATTTTTTTATTTTACTTTTTCATAGAAATCCGTTAACCGGATACCGGCATAACGGATGTAACATTTTTGGTTAATTTTCTTGCAGCATACCAAACCCGTTTGAGAAATCCATGAGACAATAATGAGAGTCTTTTTGTCGTCAGTTGTGCAATGCTAGTGAGATATTGATCAGGGATCACCATGAGCGACGTATTTGAAAAAGTGATGGATCTTGCCAAACGCCGCGGTTTTATCTGGCCCACATCCGAATGCTACGGGGCAGTGGCGGGGTTCATCGATTATGGCCCGCTGGGCGCAATGATGAAGCGGCGGGTTGAGAATATCTGGCGGGATTTTTACGTTATCCAGGAAGGCTACTATGAGATCGAGTGCCCGACGATTGCCCAGGAATCAGTTTTCATCGCTTCCGGGCACGTGAAGGGATTTTCCGACAAGATGTGCCAGTGCCCGCACTGCAAGGAGTTTCTCCGGGCAGACCATGTGGCGGAAGGCGGTGGGGTAAAGAACCCGTCTATTATGAAGAACGAGGAACTTGCAGCGGCAATTGCGAGCTGCACGTGCATGGCCTGCGAAGAGGTGCTCGGTACTGTCGAGGTCTTCAACTTCAACCTCATGTTCCAGACTACGATTGGTCCGGGTTCCCAGCGTGTCGGCTACCTGCGTCCTGAGACCGCACAGGGTATGTTTGTGGATTTCTCCCGTCTGCTCCGGTTCTACCGGGACAAGCTGCCCTTTGGCGCAGTCCAGATCGGCAAGTCCTACCGGAACGAGATCTCCCCCCGTCAGGGCATGATCCGGCTCCGCGAGTTCACCCAGGCCGAAGCCGAAATCTTTGTCCACCCGGACGAGAAGAATCACCATCCGTCGTTCAAACGCTATGCGGACTATACGATGCCACTCCTTACCTACACCCAGCAGGAGAAATGCGAGGATGCGGTCTCGATGTCCATGCGGGAGGCCGTGGACAAAGGCGTAATCGCCAATGAATACCTCGCCTACTACGTGGCCCTCACCCACAAGCTCCTTGTCACCATCGGCATCAAGCCCGACCGGCTCCGCTTCCGGCAGCACCTGCCCGATGAGCGGGCGCATTATGCTACCGACTGCTGGGATGCCGAGATCCGGTCAGACCGGTTCGGCTGGGTGGAGACGGTGGGTCTTGCCGACCGTACGGACTATGACCTGAACGCCCATGCCAAAGAGAGCGGCACGCCGATGACGGTCTTCATCCAGTACGATGAGCCGAAAAAAGTGGCCCGCCGGCGGATCATCCCCAACATGAGCGTGCTGGGCAAACAGTACCGCACGAAAGCAAAGGCGATCTTCGAAGCGCTGGCGGTTGCAACGCCCACCTCCGATGGCGCCGATGTGGAAGTTGACGGTGAGAAGATCCATATTCCCGCTGACCTGTTTGAGGTCCGGGATGAGATCATCGATGTCCGGGGCGAGGATATCGTGCCGCATGTGATCGAACCTTCGTATGGTATCGACCGTATGTGTTACGCGGTACTCGAAGGGGCATATGATGAAGACACTGCCGACGGGGAAGCCCGCACGGTGATGCGTTTCTCCCCCAACGTGGCCCCCATCCAGGTCGCCGTCTTTCCGCTCATGACCCGGGACGGCCTCGAGGAGATTGCCGACACGATCACCCGCTTGCTTCACAAGGCTGGTATCCTTGCCGAGTACGATGACAGTGGTGCAATCGGCCGGCGCTACCGGCGGCAGGATGAGATCGGGACGCCGTTTGCGATCACGGTTGATTACGACACGAAAGAGGACCAGACGGTTACCCTCCGGGACCGGGACAGCATGAAGCAGGTCCGGATTGCGATCGACAAGGTTCCCGCTACGGTCTGTGCACTTGTCGATGGCAGCCTGAAGTTTGCAGAGCTGGAGTAAATCACACTCCTCTTTTTACGACTTCTCCTGAACTTTTTTCGGCGCAAAGTGATACAGAGAAATTTTATTGTTTTTCGATGAAAACAACTTTGATGATGAAAAAAATATAGTCATGATCGTAATTGTGCATGATCTCTAAAGACATCATCAAAGTGTATGCAATCAAGGCAATTTCTTTCCTCACGCCTAATTTTATACAAATTCTCCGGCTTAAAAATCTTGAAAGTAAAGCTGAACGAATCGCAATTAACAAAAAAATTCCATTTTTAATCCGATGCAAAATTTTGGATGAAAATGAAAGAAAACCCGATTCTTTTTCTTCAATCGGTTTTTCATATCAATTTGAACAAATGGCGAATGGGAAATACAATATTCATATTTACAAACAGGCTATAATGGCGCCCGAACTTGATATATTAAAAACAATTTTTCATGAATACGGTCACTTTATCAATTATTGTACGTCAATTCAAACAAAAAGGCCATTAGGTGATCTTTATCGTACTGATAGATTTCCAAAAAAATATTATGGAAATTATAACGAAGATTTTGCCGAGCTATTTGCGATGTATGTACTTGACTTGATCCCAATAGAGATCGATGTGTCAAATATGATCGATGATATAATTCGAGAAGGTGTTTCGAATTTATCGGACAGTCAAAAGAAAAGATCCATCGATTTATCATCACTTTGATATGGAATAGCTCCACCAAAGGCAAAATATCCTGAAAAAACCTTGAAACTATCAAAATCTTATTGGAAATGATGATAGGGGCTGATGCCCCCATACCCCCGGTTATGATTGGTGCCGCTGCCCCTAAGGGCACCCCGCGGCGGTTTCATAGTGTTAAATCCGGACGATCAGTAATTCATCTCTCTATACGGCAATCCGGCCTGCCGTGCCTCGGAGTGGCCCTGAGGCGGGAAGCCCTCGTTATTATAAGATACACCAACCGATGCCTCAAATAATCTTTCACCCCACACAATTCCCTATATTACCCAACGAAACCTAACCTCTCACCAACCAAATGAGCGAATACATCAGCCATCCCTTAATCAAGCCGGACAGCATCGAGAAACGGGAGTACCAGCTCTCGATCGCGATGCGGGCACTGGATGCCAACACCATGGTCATCCTGCCCACCGGGCTGGGGAAGACGGCCGTTGCGCTGCTCGTTGCTGCATCCCGGCTCTATAACGAGGGTGGCAGGATCCTGATGCTCGCCCCCACCAAGCCGCTCGTCGAGCAGCATCTCCGCTATTTTGAAAAATACCTGCTGGCAAAACCGCTGGAGGGCAGTACCGCATCCCCGTTTGTCATGTTCACCGGTGAAGCCCCGCCGGCCGAGCGGACAGAGGACTGGAACCGGGCCACCGTGATCCTTGCGACCCCGCAGGTGATAAAAAACGATCTCCTCGCGGGCCGCTACACGCTTGCAGATGTTTCCTTGTTGATCGTTGACGAGTGCCACCGGGCAGTGGGCAACTATGCCTATGTCTTTCTGGCCCAGCGCTATCTCGGCACTGCGGACAAACCGCTCCTCCTCGCGATGACGGCATCGCCCGGAGGGGTGCAGGAGAAGGTGCAGGATGTCTGCTCGAATCTCGGTATTGCCCATATCGAGAACCGGACCGAAAACGACCCGGATGTCCGCCCGTACGTATTCGAGCGCGAGCTGGAGTACGTCTCCGTTGACCTCCCCACCGATCTCAAGGCAGCGATCCATGCCCTCGATGCGCTGATCGGGGATCGGCTCGCCCTGCTCACCTCGCTCAACTTTACCGTGCCCAAGCGCGACAAGCTCTCGATGAAGGAGCTCAACGGTATCAATGCCCAGATCCAGCAGCGGATCCAGAACCAGGACCCGGCCGCCTACTCCGGCGCTTCGCTCTACGCAGAGCTGATGAAACTGCGGCATGCCATCACGCTTGCAGAATCGCAGGGCAGCGAGGTGCTCAAAGGGTACCTCGCAAAGCTTGTCGCTGAAGGCACCGGGTCCGGGGGAAGCAAGGCCAGCCAGCGCTTAGTAAAAGACCCGGTCTTCCAGGAACTCTTCGAGCGCACGCTCGGGTGGACCCGGGAACTGCACCCGAAACCCGATATTGCCCTCAAGCTCGTGCAGGACCAGCTGGTCTCGCACCCCGACAGCCGGATCATCGTCTTTGCGACCTACCGCGACACCGTACAACTCCTCGTGGATCACTTTGCCCGTCATGGTATTGTCAGCGAACGGTTCGTGGGGCAGGCAACCAAGGATGCCGAGAAAGGGCTCTCGCAGAAGAAGCAGATCGCAGCCCTGACCCGGTTCCGGGAAGGCGAATTCAAGGTGCTGATCGCAACATCAGTAGGAGAGGAAGGTCTTGATGTGCCCGCGACCGACATGGTGATCTTCTACGAAGCGGTCCCCTCCGAGATCCGGTCCATCCAGCGCCGGGGCCGGACGGGCAGGTCCGGGGCAGGAAAGATCGTGGTGATGGTGACGAAGGGGACCTCGGACGAAGTCTTCCGCCACGTGAGTGCCTCGAAGGAAAAACAGATGCACAAGAGCATGCGGACGATGGGCGGCTTTACCTCCGCAGCCGCACTCCAAAAACCCCTCGTGGTGGAGCAGGAGACCCTCGATGAATTCACCCCGCAGGGACCCAAGATCATCATCGATGACCGCGAGACATCATCGAAAGTGGTAGAGGTTCTCTCCAATATGGGCGCCGTGATTCGGATCGAGCGCCTCCCCCACGGGGATTACGCGATCGGCGACCGGATCCTTGTCGAGCGCAAGACCGCGAGGGACTTTGTCGATACGCTCATCAACCGCGACCTGCTGGGGCAGGTAAAGGCGATGGCGGAGTCCGTCACCCGGCCCGTGATGATCATTGAGGGTGGGGACCTCTATGCCCAGCGCGATATCCACCCGAATGCGATCAAGGGAGTGCTGGCGGCCCTCACGGTGGATATGGGTGTCTCGATCCTCTTTACCCGCGACGAGCAGGACACCGCCCAGATGCTCTTTGTGCTGTCGAAACGCGAGGACGGGGAGCGGGGCGAGCGCAAGGTGCACCCGCACAAGTCCCATCACTCGCAACGGGAGGAGCAGGAGTATATCATCTCGGCGTTTCCGGAGATTGGCATGAAGAATGCCCGGTTGTTGCTGGCTCACTTCGGGTCGATTCAAGGGATTGTGAATGCTTCTTTAGAAGAACTTGGTGCGGTGAAGGGGATTGGGGAGAAGACGGCTCAGAAGATCTTTGATTTGTGCCGGAGGGTGTACGGGTAGGGCCTTTTTTTTCAGACTATTCTTTTATCTCTCATTTGTTGGGATGTTCTCTCTTATTCAGGGTCGTTCAGCCTTCTTGGTATAGCCGCGTTAGGCCGGGAATCTGATGCGAAATGCGATGAACCCCGCCGCCCCCGTGGGACGCCCCCGCGGAGGTCTTAACGACTAATAATAAACCACCCTGCCCCGCCGTCCCCCGGAGGGGCCCTGATGTGGGGAACCCTCCTTAGTATTCCTCATGCCAACGATCCTTTTCGATCAGATCATTGATCCTATATGATCCCATCAAGATAACCCCCTCATCTATCTAAGGGGGTACCCCCACTCAAAAGTACGAGGGGGGGATACCCACCCCCCTCTCCAAAACCCGAGAGGGGGCCCCCCTCCCCCCCTGTCTTGTCCAAGACAGGGTACCACCCCCCCTTTCCGGCATCCACAAAACCCCCGCTTCCCATGGAGCCACGTCTGAAAACCCGGTAGCCTGTCCGTCCCGGGAAAAGGGGGACCCCCCCACTCAAAAGTACGAGAGGGGGTACCCCACCCCCTCTCCAAAAAGCGAGGGGGGGACCCCCTCCCCCCTTGTCTTGCGCAAGACAGGGTACCTCCCCCCCTCCGGGTGCATGTACTTGGGCGCGGCTTCGCGTGGAGTCACGCCGGAGACGGTCTTTTACTGGGGTTGGTCCTGAAGGGGGGATACCCCCTCTCTTCCGCACGAGTGGGGGGTACCCCCTCCCCCTCTCCAAAAAATGAGTGGGGGTATACAGCCCACCCTACCCCCCCTCTTGTCCAAGACAGGGTACCACCCCCTCCCCCTCTCTAAAAATTGAGAGGGGGTCACCCTCATAAAAAATAAATGAGAAGTCTGCTTAAATAAACAAAATCATTAAATCGGACTCCTCGGATCCATTGTCTGGATATCCCTGAGTCAGGACCGCAAAAGTCCAAAAAAAAGGGTAAAAAATTACAGCTTGCAGAGAATCTCTAACGATTCCGTGCCGGCTTTCACTGCATTCATCAGGAGAAGCACATTCTCGGGATCCTTCTCGTTCTGGATGCGCTCGCAGAGCGAGAAAACGGTCATTGCAAGTTCATCGGTGAGCATTCCGCCCTCATCACCCTCGCAGGTGCAGGAATCCTCGTCATGGTCCCCGCCACAGCCGCAGGTTTCGCTATGATCGTGGTGATGGGCATGGTGCCCGTGATGCGCCCCGGCCGGTTCAGCAGAGGCCGGTGCACCGGCATTTATTGCGGACTTTTCGGCAGGTGCATTCTCCGCACAGACGACACAGAGCGTCTTTCCCTTCACTTCAAAGAGCGGGCAGCCGCAGGTTTTGCAGGTCTTTTCGAGCATTTTACCCCCTTTGAGGAGGTATTCGGCCATTATTTCATCTTCTTTGCGCACTGGCATACAGTCACCGTCGATTCGATATTTAACCTATATATGCCGGTTCCACATATTAACTACAGGTACACAGGTAGGTGTTCCCATGCCAAACCCTGAAAAAACTATGGAAAACTGTATCCTTATGTTGCAGCACATACAGGAGGACAGCTCGATCCCCAGAAATATCCGGCGCGTAGCAGACGAGACCCGGACGCTGCTTATGAACAATACCAAAGCGATGGGCTTGCGCGCCGCCGAAGCCATCTCAAAAGTTGATGAAATCTCCAATGATCCCAACATGCCGATCCACGCAAGGACCCGTATCTGGGAGCTGGTGTCCCAGCTCGAAACAATCCCGCTGGATTAAAAAAACTCTTCTATCGTTTAAAATTTTTCAGAATTATTGCCATTGTCTCAACGTATATCGGGCGATTATCGTAAAACCGATATACGGGCGGACCATACATCGTTATGAGTTTAGCTTATGGCATTTGAATGGGATCCGATTCTCTTTGTGAACCTGGTTTTGTGCATCATCATCGTACTGCTCGGTCTGCTCTGCTACCGGAGGAATCCCGAACCCCTTCCCTTGTATATCGGTGCCGCCTTCGGTCTTTTTGGCGTTTCGCATGCCGCAACCCTGCTCGGGTTCAAAGTGGCCCTTACCCTCCCGCTCATCATCATACGGACGCTTGCGTATATCCTCGTAATCTATGCACTCTGGTCCCACCTCCAGACAAGTCTCATCATCAAAGAGGGACAGCAGGCATGGGTTGAGTACTTCAAAGATGAACTTCGCCAACCTTCCGAAGACGGGACTGTTCCGGAAGAGAAAAAGTAATTGTTTTAACCCTCAGTTTTGACCCTGCAGGGATCCGATTTTCAGAACCCGCATTTTTCCCTGATCAGGTATTGCCCGTCACCCGAGCATTCACCAGCTTTTCTTAAATGTCCCGTCACAGGTCCAGGTCCGTCGCCACGAACGGGTACAGCCGGTGCGGATCTCCCGGAGCCCGGCATCCCGCATCAGGGTACGGATCTCGGAAAGAGGCATCCCGTGCCAGGCGTTTGCCGGCTCGCGGATGATGAGCGTGCCTTCCGGCCGCAGGCATTTTGCGAGCGCACTGACAATATCGATCCTGTCCGCGGGCGCGATATCATGGAGCACGAAGTGGATGATGACAGCATCGAAATGATTTTCGGGAACCGTCATCCGCGTGATGTCACCCAGCAGGTATTCGATGTTGGTAAATGCCTTCAGCCTGTGTTTTGCTTTTTCCACCCAGTACGGCGAGATCTCTACACAGGTGAGAGATCCTTCCGGGCTGAGCGTGCTGGCGAGAGCACGGGACAGGCATCCCCCGCCGCTCCCGAACTCAAGTATCCGCTCTGCGCCGGAAAGTCCCATGGTTTTTACATATTTCGGGTGGTAAAACCGGGAACGGATCTGGTAATCGACCAGTTCTTCTTCGATGATCCTCAGGAGGGGGAAGTGCACGGGATCCATGATGGTACCTTTATTCGCGTGATAATGCTTGGATTCAGCCGGTTAAAAACCTGATGAACCGATAAGGAAAAAAAAGAGGTGTTGTTATCCCACGGGGGAGTACTGCACCGGGGTCACGAGAGATGCAGGTCGCTGGTATATTAGGACATCCCCGGTTGAAGCGGTCATCGAGAGCTGTTCGCCATCCACATTGTAGGCCATGACTTTTCCCAGGATGGTCAGGTACATGGTTTCCTGGTTTGCAAGTGTTGAGCAGTACTTTTTGGTAGATGAGACATTGTTGATGCTCATCCCCTGCCCTTTCGGCGTTGTCTGACCGGTGAAGGCGTAGGCAGCATAGTAGTTGTTGCAGCCATCATATCCCGTGAGGGTCCCGTCGGTCATGAACGACAGGGAAATTTGCGTAGTCGGCGTGGTCACTGCGGTACCGTCCTGGATTCCCATCCGGGTGACAATCCAGTCCCCTGCCAGCGGGGCAGGCACTGCGGGTGTTGCCACTGTGGTCACAACCATGGTCGGGGGCAGTGTAGCAGGTGTTGGCTGCACTGCAGGCTGGGTGCTTGTGCAACCGGTTATCATAACGGCTGCAATCCCTAAAAATGCCAGTAATACGAGGAATTTTCTCATACGAGAAATGAGTATCTCCTGATATTTAAAATATTATCAGAAGTCTCTCGTTCCGGGAGTTATTGAAGGGGAAAACTATTCAGAGATCCTTGACCATCAGGCTGATCTCACCTTCAAGCCCTTCAAAGGCTGCGTATCCCCCAATAAGGAAAGACGCATACGGGATCGAGCCAGCCCGGGTAAACCCGCACTGCTCGAATGAACGGCGGGAGTGGGGCCCGGTGCAATCGGCAACGACTGTCCGGAACCCCCGGTCACGGGCAAAAGCAACCACATGGCGGATGAGCGCAGTCGAGATCGAACGGTTCCGGTACTGCCGGTGGATGCCCAGCTGGTAGATATGCATGGTCATTCCCGGGGTAATCGAACCAAGGTCAAGGAATTTTTCTTCCAGTGCGTTGATGAGCTGCATGGTTGCATCAAACTGGGAGAGAAACCCCTGCATCTCCGGCCCGAGTGCTTCGAGATCCATTGTGAGATCAAGACAAAAAATAAATCCGCTCACGTCTCCGGTCTTCCCGTCGCGTGCAATGAAACTCAGTCCCTCGGTCTCACAGAATTGTACATAGGTACGGGCAAACGGCAGGAAGTCCTTCTCACTAAGCCTGTGCCAGCGGGTCGTGGTTTCGTCCCGGACAAAGACTTCCGTGAAGAGGCGGGCAGCTGCTTCGACCGTGTCCGGGCTGAGGGGAATACAGGTGAATGGTGCCGGATCTTCCCGGGCGTTTTGTTGCCGCTGCGGTGGGATATTATCAGGATATGATCGGGTTTGATCGTCCATCTGTACTTACCATCTTTGAGCTGGCACTTTGCATAGTTTTCGGGTTTTTTTAGTTCAGACATACCCTGTTCCAATGTGCGGCAATGGGAAGCTGGTATGATGAAGGGGGGAGGTGTCAATGCAGGAGAGGGGTCTTTCATCAGCCGATGACCTCCGGCAGAAAGGGAAAAATCACCGGGGGAAATCGGTAAAAAAGTTAGAAATTCGGTTCGCCAGAGCTGGCAGGATGGTAGCGACCGGTCGGTACCGGTGTCTGGGCAGGTAAGGGGGTCTGGGTCGGTACCGGCGTCGCAACCGGAGTTACAACCGGGCCGGGATTATAGACCGGCACGTGGGTGTGCTCATCGCTGCCCGGCAGGTTGATGCGGGGGGGTTCATTTCCGGGACAGAATGTGACGACATACTGGGTCCTTATGCCATTTTTCTCATCTTTGCTCTTACACTGGAAGGTTGAATGTTTGTCATCATAGGCAAAGCTATAGGAGGCGGGGAGGTAGTGTTTGAAGAAACGGGCTGTATTAATATCGTCCGGCCAGGTATCGGGATTACACAGGTATGGGGTCTGGTGATTTTCATATTGCCCGATCGATCCATAGGGTCCCTTACAACAGGTACTATTTGTGAGGTAATCCAGTTCATCGATGTCCCCATTTTTATTCCGGTTCAGGGTGGATGCATAGGAACAGGCTCTCTGCACGGTAATTTCCTTGCCCTGAGCATTCTTCAGGAGGACCTTATCAGCATCCAGTGAGTTGCCGAGTTTATTGTATTCAGCTATGGTTGCTGTTGAGGCAAGATCAATGCCGGTACCTGATACTGTGCAGGCAAACTGGGGGGGATAATTCGATGGATCGCCGGTTCCGTCAACAACTTCCATGGTCGTAGGGACACTCCACCCGTCAACACCGCTGACATCATAGGTGTCGCCGCCATTGTCATCCAACTTGATCTCTGTCTTGGTGGCAGTCGTAATCCCTGCACCCCCGCACTGGACCTGACCTTTCCCGTCTTTATAACAGGTCTGGGCATCGATATCGCACACATATCCATTAGGACTGTCATGGCAGCCGGTACGGGACCAGAATCCCCCCTGCCAGCCTACCGGAAGGGTAGTGGTATGGCTGTTTTTTGCACCCGACGTATCTGCCTCCAAAGTGAAACCTCCGCCATCAGCGATCATGGTCCCCTGGTTACACGCTCCCTTGGGGCAGCTTGCGACCGGGCATATAGTGAGCGGGTTACAGGTCAGATCTGGCAGACACTGGCAAGCGCCATATTTTGCACCGGTTGGATCTATGTATTCCTGACCCCCGGTAATCACTACAGAGACCTCATTTGAGCAATGGTTCTGGAACTGGATCGTATGATCCGCAGCACTGGCCGGGATAACCAGGCACATTGCAAGGAGCACGATAAAAAAAACTAACAATTCTCTCATTTTTAAGACCTGACCTTTTGAGATTGGTTCCTGCCTTTTTGAGCATTTCGTTTTTTATTGCAATGCTGTGGAAAAATGCCAATAAAGAAATACGGGAAGGGAAAATATCAACAGATCTTATGAAGAGAGCCGGTTTATCAGCTATTGTCCTTCTTTGTGTTCTCCTCTCCATCGGGGGGTGTATCCAGGTGATCATCAATCCCCCCGGAACACCGGGTGTCGTGGCGCCGGTAGTCACAACAACTATGCAACTGCCCGTTGCAGATGATACACCCCTGTCGGTAACAACAACAAATCAGAAATCTGCCTCTGCTACCGCCCCAATGCAGGATCCCCGGTTTATTGTCCCGGTCGGAGATACAAGCCGGGTCGGGCACCGGACCTTCACCTTCAATTATGCTTCGTCATCTGGTGGATCTACCGAGTACACGTTCCGGGTCCCGGTCAACATGTCGGTGTATTATGGCGCAAAACAGACAACGGTCCCCCTTCCGGCCACCTCCATGAATCCCGAGGAGATCAAAGCCTACATCGCCTCTTACGGTTCTGATCCGGCAATGGAGGAACTCTATGACAGTGTACTTAAGGAGTTACGGAATGTTCGGTACCGGAACGGGGGGTACCTGACGGATGACGAGTACCTTGAGCTTATCGTTGCCTTTGTACAGCAGATCCCCTTAGTTGAGAATCCTTCCCCAAAGCGCAAATACCCTGTTGAGGTTATCTACGAAAAGGCGGGTGATTCGGATGAGAAGAGCCAGCTCCTGGCAAAATTACTCGCCCGTGAAGGATATGATGTCTCTCTTATGGTGTATGATGATCTTGGTTACGAAGCAACCGGGATCCGGATTATTGACGAAGTTCCCGACTCATCGCTGAAAGTCTTTTCAAACGGGAAGAAGGATTATGTCTTTGTGGATGCCGGTATATCGCGTTTTATTGGCAGCGTGCCGGAAGTGTTCCGGACTGCTGACGATCCGGAAATCTATCCGGTGGGTAATGGAACAAAGAGTTACGGCCCGATCAACTATGTCTGGAAGATCGTTGCTGATTTAACCCGCCTGTCGGAACAGGGAAAAATCGATAAGTCGGCGCCCATCCACCCGTGGGACAAGTCTGGAACCTGCTCGTGGATCAAGAACTCCAAGTTGCTCAAAGATACCACGTGCTACTGCTGCGATATGTAGGGCATAAACAGTTTTTGATCAAAAATTCCGTTTTCCTTATTTTCCCCGTCCCCGGTCATCTCCCTCCGTAGGATCGCACATGTTTCCATGCTGTGTGATAGTTGTCGAACCCGGTTTTACCCTCATCGTATATGCCCATATCCTCACGGTGGAACTGCACACGATCCTCACCCACGGGACAGACTTTGATGCAGATCCCGCAGGGGGAAATCGAGCGTTTGAAAAGCGCTTCGGATCGCATAGCACACGCAAGCTTGTCGGTGATCCCTTCGGGATATTCCGGGCCGGGAATCGCGTTGACCGGGCATGCCTTTGCACATCGCATGCATCGGGTGCAAAGATTTTCTTTCATGACCGGGTCCGGGCCGATTTCTGCGGTGGTGAAGATGGTGGTGAACCGGACCCGTGGACCGAACTGCGGGGTCAGCAGTACATTGTTGATCCCGAATGTTCCCAGGCCCGCGAGGAAGGCTGCATGGCGGTGGGAAAAGAAGACAACCGGTTTTTCCTTGAGCACACCGATCGAACCGTACCCGTCCCGGGGGAGACTGACCGATGGAATGCCCTGTGCATTCATGGAGGCAGCGATGCGGAACGCACTGGTGTCCAGCAGAGTATTGACGGTCCGGTACAGTTCATGGTACCAGATGGAAGGAGCCGTCTCGACAACAGGAAGGCTGACCGGGATGCCGATGACAATGACGGTCTTTACTTCCGGCCAGATTGCCTGGGGCCGGAACTCGCGGGGGACCCACGGTTCAAATGGTGGCGTATCCCAGCTCCGGGCAGATGCAAACCCCACGAGCGGGATATCCAGTTCAGCACATTTGCCGGTAATCTGGGTCCTGATGGTATCGCTCATTATTTTACTGTGCGTAGTGGGCGGGGATAATAACTTGTGCCGGATGAAACCTGCGTTATTCTCCGGTAACGGTGCATATGACTGTTCTCTCCCGCCCGGCGTTTACATCCAGCTCCAATAGCACGATCTGTTGCCATGTGCCGCACAACAGGTTGCCATTCCCTATGGGAATCGTTAGCGACGGTCCCACCAGCGCTGCCTTCACATGCGAGCGGCCGTTGCCGTCACCCCAGCGGGTATTATGGGCATAGTCTGCATTGTCCGGGGCGAGTACGGACAGGGCACGTTTGAGATCCTGGATTACACCGGGTTCGAACTCTATCGTGGTCAGTGCCGCAGTCGAGTGCTGGACAAAGAGGTGGACAAGCCCCGTGCTGATCCCGCTCTCTGTCACAATTTTTTTCACCCGGTCCGAAAGATCGATCACATCGCCTTCACGGTGTGTTGTCACCCGCAGGGTTCTGGTAAACATGGAAACATCCCAACAGATCCTCTTTTTTTATCGGACAAAATTATTCCCCTAGGTCAAATGGAGATCTGCGTACTTCTTTGGCAGGTGCGTGCCGTCAGGGTAATGGTGCACGGAGCATGCAGACCATTCACTGCATGCAGGCGGCTGCACACAAAAGATCACAAAAACTGATACGAAAAAAAAAAGAGATTATTCGGATTTTTCTGATCCGTTTGTTTCAGGGGCAGATGGTTCGGCCGCCCCTTCTGAACCGTTCTCCCCGTTGTCAACTTCGGGCTGGACAATGGCGACACCCACGACCCGGTCCTTGTCATCAAGGCGTATGGTCCGGACGCCTTTGGTTCCACGCCCGATAATCCGGATCTCGCTGACCGGCATGCGGATAACAACGCCCGATGCGGTCATGACGATGATCTCATCGGAATCCAGCACGGCACGCGACTCAATGACAACGGCATCGCGTTCGAGCTGCATGTTCCTGACACCCATCGTGCCCCGGCCATGCCCGCGGAAGTCGTCGAATTCCGTTCTCTTCCCAAACCCGACATCGGATATGGTGAGGAGGTGGTCTTTTTCAACCAGCGTGAGTGCCACGATACTGTCTTCGCCCCGGAGTTTCATGCCCCGCACACCGGAAGCATTGCGCATGACCGTGCGAACGGTCTCTTCATGGAACCGGAGGCTGTAACCGAACCGGGTGGAGAGAACGATCTCTTTCGTGCCATCGGTTGCAATGACATCGACCAACTGGTCATTCTCCTTGAGCCGGATCGCGTTGGTTCCTACCGAACGCGGATTGGAAAATTCCGTCTGGGGGATCTTGATGACCTGCCCGTACCGGGTGGCAAAGAGCATGAACCGGTCTTCCCTGAAGACCCGGATCGGGATGACTTTGGTCACGATCTCGTCTTTTAAGTTGAGAAGGTTGACGATCGGCTTGCCCTTTGCAATGCGGGAACTCTCGGGGATCTGGTAGACCTTGAGCCAGTAGACCCGGCCGATGTTGGTAAAGCAGAGCAGGTAGTCTTTCATCTCGGCGACAAAGACCGAGTCTACCCCGTCATCTTCCTTGGTGGTCATTCCCGTGACCCCGTGACCACCCCGCCGCTGTTTGCGGTAGGTATCGATATCCATCCGCTTGATGTAATTGGCGGTGGTGATCGAGATGAGGACGGTCTTGTCCTCAATCAAATCCTCGTTGGAGAGATCGCTGGTATCGATTGCGATCTCGGTTCTCCTGGCATCGCCGAATTTGGCGGCAATCTCGCCGGTCTCGCGACGGATCTCGTCTTTGATGTTGGCTTCGTTTGCAAGGATAGTCTCAAGCCGTAAAATCTCGGCTTCAAGTCCCAGCTTCTCGTCATTGATCTTCTGCTGCTCAAGCGCTGCGAGGCGGCGGAGCTGCATCTGGAGGATCGCATTTGCCTGTAGTTCGTCGAGCCCGAACTGGGTGATCAGGGCCAGTCTGGCATTGTCTACCGAGTCTGATGCCCGGATGGCTTTGATGATCAGGTCGATCTTGGAAAGGGCGATGAGGAGTCCGACTAAGATATGGACTTTATCCTGCGCCTTTTTCAAGTCAAACTCCGACCTGCGCCGGATCACTTCGATCCGGTGGTGGACGAAATTTGCCAGGAGGCCGTGGAGGTTGAGTACCTTGGGCTGGTTGTCGACAATCGCAAGATTGATCGCCGAGAAACTGGATTCGAGTGCGGTCAGCTTGTAGAGCTGGTTTAAGATGACTGCCGAGATCGTGCCCTTGCGAAGCTCGAAGACTACCCGGATACCGTCCTTGTCGGATTCATCGCGGATATCGGAGAGGCCATCGATCCGCTTATCCTTGACCATTTCGGCAATGTTGGTGATCCACTGGGCTTTGTTGACCTGGTACGGGAGCTCGGAGACGATGATACGGTCACCGCGGTTGCCCCCTTCGCTCTCTTCAATGGTGGCAACCCCGCGGACAATCACGCGGCCCTGCCCGGTGGTGTAGATGTTTTTTACCCCTTCGGTGCCCATCATGACCCCGCCCGTCGGGAAGTCGGGGCCGGGCATCACCTTCATGATCTCTTCAACCGGGATCTCCGGGTTGTCGAGATAGAGATTGACCGCTGCGCAAACTTCCCGCAGGTTGTGCGGGGGCATCTTGGTTGCCATACCAACGGCAATACCATCCGTACCGTTGACCAGCAGGTTGGGAATCTTTGAGGGAAGGACAGTGGGTTCTTTCAGCGATTCATCATAGTTTGGCTGGAATTTGACGGTTTCTTTGTCGAGATCTTCCAGGAGCGCTTCTGCGTACGGGAAGAGCCTGACTTCGGTGTACCTGCTGGCTGCGGCAGCATCGCCATCAACCGATCCGAAGTTACCCTGCCCCTGTACCAGCATGTTGCGGTATGAAAACGGCTGGGCCATCTTGACGATCGTATCGTAGATAGATGCATCGCCGTGAGGATGGTACTTACCCATCACTTCACCAACCACTCTCGCACTCTTCTTGGTAGGCTTGTCGCTGGTGTTGCCCATCTCCCACATGGCAAAGAGCGAGCGGCGGTGAACGGGTTTGAGACCATCGCGGACATCGGGAATTGCACGCCCGATGATGACACTCATTGCGTAATTGATGTACGAGGTCTTCATCTCCTGGGCAATACTGATAGGTTCGGTGCGGTGGGTTTCCGGGCCGCTTGCGGGTGGTACTTCAGATGTCAAGGTTGGTCACCTCCTTTGCATGGCGGGTGATGAAATTTTTCCGTATCTCCACGTCTTTTCCCATCAGGGTCTTGAACATTTCGTCTGCCTCGAGGGCATCTTCGATCGTAACCTGCTTGAAGACCCGGTACTCCGGGTCCATGGTGGTATCCCAGAGCTGCTGGGCGTTCATCTCACCAAGACCTTTGTAGCGCTGGATGGACACGCCCTTATCACCCATAGCAGCCGAGACCTTCTGCATCTCATCTTCCGAGTATAC
>Ga0310040_1001402_pt1 | contig 17644 bp, 17 predicted proteins | sample EPASupsiteHSE623_FD_200237 | JGI IMG/M metagenome (GOLD analysis project Ga0310040, IMG submission 200237) | Bioremediated contaminated groundwater from EPA Superfund site, New Mexico - Sample HSE6-23 (v2) (version 2) | ecosystem: Environmental > Aquatic > Deep subsurface > Groundwater >... | reverse complement strand
TCATCATCAGCATCCAACCACGTGCGATGGAAACATGCGGCAGTTGCTGATACGCGCCGTTAGGCGTCTTGTACACCTGCTTGTTGTGCTGCAACACGTCGTTGGCCCGCTTCCAGTTGGAATACGCCGAGCAATAAAGCATGAACAGGTCGCGGTCTATCGAACTGATAACGCCAAGCGCGGACAGTTCCGGGAAAAGCTCGCGCCACTTGGCCTTGGCCTCGTCGTCGAGAAATTCCGGCGGCTCGCTGTTGGCGGGGCCGGGCTTCGGCTCGGCAAGATTGTTCCTGTCGGCCCTCAAGGTGCCCGTTTTCCGCTTGATTACCGTCGGGATTCGCTTTCTTCCGCGCATATTTTGGCCCCTACCCCCCCTAGTCGAATTATGGCAGCGTGTGCGCGTAGGCAACGCGCGGTCTTCCGTCAAAAAGCCCCAAGGAAATGACCCGCCTACCGGGTATTGCCAAACCCGCCGTCTTCTCGCGCAGTCTTTGCGCTATGGTGCGGGTGACACATCCCTTGCAGGTTTTTCATCGTGTCCCTGCCGCCTTGCGAGCGTGGGACGATATGGTCTACGTCCGTTGATAGTTCGTTGCAACCCGGATGCCTGCACACGGGGTCGCGGGTCAAGACGAGCAGTCTTAACCTCTGCCAGCGTGCGCCGTAACCGCGTTGCGTTGAAGTGCCGCGCCTGTCTTGCTCGGCTTTGTCCGCCTTCGCTTTGTGCGCCTTGCAGTAACGCTCGCCAACCTCTGCAAACGCAGGACACGAAGGGTAAGCGCAGGGAGACAAGGGTTTAAGAGGCATGGATACACTCCGCCTTCTTGCCGGTTACCTGCTCGTAACGCTTCACTATGACGTCACAATATAGGGCGTCCATTTCCATGAGAAACGCCTTCCGTGCCGTATGCTCGCAAGCAATCAAAGTGCTGCCCGACCCGCCGAATAAATCAAGGACATTCTCGCCCTTGAGCGAACTGTAATTGATGGCGCGGACGGCAAGTTCAACAGGCTTCTCGGTCAGGTGAACCATGCTCTGCGGGTTAACCTTCTTCACCGACCACACATCGGTGGCGTTGTTGGGACCATAGAACTTGTGCCCTGCGCCCTCGCGCCAACCGTAAAAGCACCACTCGTGATTACCCATGAAGTCTTTGCGGGTAAGAACGGGATGCTCTTTGACCCAAATAATCATCTGGCTGAAATAAAGTTCGCTGGCCTTCAAGGCATTCGGGTAGTTGTAAATGTTGGAATACCCGCCCCAGATGTAGAAGGAGCGCCCCGGCTCAAGAACGCGAGCGATATTCCCAAACCACGACAGCAACAGTTTGCAGAATGCTTCGTCATCCAAGAAGTCATTTGCAAGCGGGCGGTCTTTTGCCCGCAACACCTTCGGCGCGGACTTGGCATTCTTCCGCATCTTCGCCATATTCCGCCCGCGAACGAACATCTGCGGATGATTGGCGACATCCATCCCCTGTTGCCCGATAAGATTGCCAGATGCAAGCGCGGCGTTGACGGCGTTGTTGCTGCGCGGCGCAACATTGACGTTGTACGGCGGGGCCGTGTTGACCAGATGTATCTTCGCGCCATCCAAAAGCCTGTCCACGTCTTCCGTCTTGGAACTGTCGCCGCAAAGCAACCGGTGATTGCCGAGTAGCCACAAATCGCCGGGTTTTGTAATCGCTTCCTCCAGCTTGGCGGGCACTTCGTCCAACATATTCTCGTCCAGTAATGCCTCGTTGCCCATCTCGCCAAGTTCGTCATCGGTGAACCCGACCTCGCGCAAGAAATCCGCATCAAAATCGTTGGCGAGTATATCCATGTCCCAGTCGCCCGCCGAGATGTTATCCCGCAACATCCGTTTGGCTTCCAGCTCCGGATTGTCCATGACGATAACCGGCACTTCCTTCATCCCGATTTCAACGGCAGCGCGGTAACGCTGGTTACCGGCGAAAATAACCATGTCCTTATTTACAAGGACGGGCCGCGCTTCAAAATAATCCTTGTCTTCCTTAAGGCTTGCGCACAACCGCTTGAACGCCTCGCCCTTGATGACGCGCGGATTCTGCGGGTTCGGTTTAAGGTTGCCGACGGGAATATATTCAGGCTTAAGCATATAACCCTCCGACGAAAGTATTGCGCCCTCTCGTAGGGTCAGCGGCATGATGCCTTTGATTTTGGTTACCCGGCTTCGGGCGCAAAAGGATGGCGGCAACCGTCCGGGCCAGGCAATGTATGTGTGTGCCCGCGCTGCCGCCAGAAAAGGAAGCCCCGCACGCCGAAAGCGCGCAGGGCCGTGTCTTTGGTGTCGAGTCAAAGACGAGAGTGTCTACAAAAACAAATCGAGTCGCCGACATGAATGCCTCCATGTCTTTGACTCGACACTTATAGTTTATCGTATCAACGGGTTGTAGTCATGCTTTTAGTTTTGGAAAATTTTGGAAAGAAAAATTTCATACAATACTTCCTATGAAGACTTCTAAACTTTATAGCCTAGCCATACCTCTTTGGGGTTGTTTTGTCGCTTACATATTTGCATTGGTAATTTTATTCTTCTTCAAACCTGCCGAATGCGATTCAAAAATAATTCTTGAAATGACCGTTCTCGCTATCACATTTATATCTGTTCTGCTTGCTTTCGATTTACTAAAAGAAACTATTGAAACAAGAAAGGACTCTCTAAAACCTGTATTAAGTTTTAGATTTAGGCATGGAACAATTAATGCGAGTGAAGACATTTATAAAGAATGGTTGCATAACCATAATACCCTAGCAGGTCAGCAAACGAGAGAGCTTATCACCGATGATAAGCCAATTCCAGTGGTCAGTTATAGATTGGGGAATATTGGGAACGGACCAGCATTAAATGTAAAACTAACAGAACTCAAATCTGCTCCGATTACAGTTGACAATCTCATCGGACAAGGTGCAGACCAAGAAGTGTGTTTCAAAATGTCTCTCCTGTCTGGGGAAAAGAATATCTTCCGAGACGATAAAACATTTTTCACAGTCGAATATGAAGATGTCTTTAAGCAAAACTATAAAACAACTTTTGCAAAGCAGAAGAATAACTTTGAGGAGTTGTAATTCATTTGTGATAAATCAGATTTCTCTGCCTTCGTATCGTATCATAAACCACCCATACCGATGATAAATGCATCTCATATGCGACCTCTTTCGGGGCTTTACCCTGCTTGAGCCGCTGCAATATTTTCTTGTCCCGCTTTAGTGTGTACAGACGCGGTTTGCTCCGCAAATGGACATGCTTCCGTCTTTTTATATTCACTGCATAACAGCGCGTGATTGTCTTCATAGTGGTTCTCCGTGAAGTTAAAGTTTCTGCCGAATTTGCACACTGGTTGCATGCCGGATACTGTCGGCTTCCAGTAACCGAAACCGGCGCAGTTGCTGCACCTAACCGCGTTTCTTGTCGTCGTCATCTTTGTACTCCAGCTCGCACTCAGTCATGCACATTGACGTACGGTTGAACGCGAGGCCCCACTTGTGCGTGTAACCGAACCGGTTCTTGCCGAAGTACGCCTCTATCACCGGCGTATGAACGCCCGGCGACACCACGCGCGGATTACGCCACAGGAACACCACCGCGTCGGCTTCCTTCTCGACAGCGGAACTGTCTGACAGGTCGGCCAGCTTCGGCGGCGTGTTATCGAAATCAGTCCGGCGGTTTAGCTGCACCGCCAGAAAACACAGAATCCCGTTTTTGACGCATTCGTTTTTAAGTTCGACGACGAACTTCTCAATCTCGCGCATGCGCGTCTGCTCGTGCGTGGTGGAACACCGCCCAAGATAGTCCACGAACAGTACCTTGGACTGCGAGCCTTTCAGTGCGCGTTTTATCTCGCTGATAGTCGGGCTGGCGATATCCAGCAAGCTCAGCGGAAACTCTTTGACCTCGGCAATACCGCTTTGCAACTCGGCGATATCCTCCGGCTTGAACGTACGCGCCCGGAAGCTGGATGCGGGCACCGACACCCGCAACGGGAATATCCTGTCAAGGAACTGCTTCGGGCGCATCTCGGTGGCGCAGTAAAGGCACGGGATTTTTTGCTCCAGCATGTTGGACAGGATGTTCGTCAGGTACGCCGTCTTGCCGACATTGGTGCGCGCTGCCACGACCACGAGGTCGCCCGGCTGGGCGTGGAAGTTTTCGTCAAACGTGGGATACCCTATTCTCAACCCGCTGGAACGGCCCTGTTCGCATTCGCTGACATAGTCGTCTACCAGCGAAGCGGCATTTACCACGCAGGCGTCGTTGCCGCTGTCGCGCAACTGCACAAGCTGCATGATACGTTCTACGGCTTCCGGCTCCGCCGTCGGGTTCAGCGCGGCTATCTCGCGGCGTATCCGGCGCATCACGGCGTTCTTTTTGACCTGCGCGACGTAATGGCGTATGTGCCGCGTTGTCGACACCGGCTCCAGCAACTCGGATATAAACGCCTCGCCGCCGACATTGGCAAGCTCGCCTGTCGCCTTGAGCTTTGCCGATACCGTGAGGAGGTCTATCGCCTCGCCGTCGGAGTGCATCGCCTTGAGCACTCGGAACATGCGTTTGCAACGGTCGCTGAAGAACTCGGACTCGTCAAGCTCGTCAAAAACAACTTCTGCGACATCGGATGTCGTGTCCTCGATGATTACGCTGCCGAGGACGGCATACTCCAGCTTGGTTTCGTGGTCAAGGCTCATGGCACGTTCTCCAGCGCGTCGGCCTCGCAGTAGGCGTGATTGTCATGCTTCGGCTTGGCGGGCGCGTAGGCAGAAGCGTCGTCCTCCCAGCGTTTCTGGTTCAGCCATGTTTCGGGATGCGGAACGAGCGTGATGTCCTGCCACTGCTCGCAACGCTTTTGAACTTCAAGCGCTTTGAGGACCTCGGTCAGGGGCGGCTTGCGCGATTTCCATTTGCCGAACGCCGCCGCCTTGCCTACCTTACGCGGGTACGCCTGCCAGAAGGTGTCGAAGTCTTCCGGGGATGCGCCTGTGCTGGTTGTTTCAGGCGTTTCGGTGGCTGGCGGGGCATCAGACGCAGCAACGGCTGATGATGCTTCACTTCCCTTCCCCATTCCCTTTTCCATCCCCATTAACGCCGGTGTTTTACCGTCTTGCAACGGTGGGTTAACGGTTAACGAACGGTTAGACTCCGGTTCTATTGGAGGATTCGGGATTTCGCTCTGTTTTTCGGTGTGATGCGGCTTCTGGTGCTTCTCAAAGTTGATGATTTGGATAAACGCCTTGCCGTCCGCCTGATAGCGTCTGATGAACCGCTTTGCGCCGCCATCCAGAAGCGCGAGCATCGCTTCGGCGTCAACGTCGTCATACGGGAAAAGCATCGCCTTGATATACTTCGGCCTGTCCTCCAATCGTCCGGCTTTGTCAGCGAGACACCATAACCCCTGAAACAGCAGCCGCGCCGCCATCGGCAACTCGGCGATATTTTCGTCCGTGAAAAACTCGGGTTTTATGTAGCGTATGCGCGGCATGGCGTTCCTCGGCTTATGCGGTTTCTTCGGCGAGCAGCAAAAGCACGAGCGCCAGCGCGCATAAAATCAGCCACAACAGCAGGTTTCGCGGCCTCCGCCAAAGTTTCGGTTTTCCCATGAGCAGGTATACTTCCTGTTGCAAATCCATAATTCCTCCTTTAGCTGACCGTGCCGAGGACGGGGATGCCGTCATGACCGGCGCGGGATATGCGGACGGTGACGCCCGGCGGCTCGCCGTAAATCTTTAGCACGCGTCCGTCGCAGACGCGGCTGTCGTCCACCCAGAGCCGCGCGTATGTTATCGCGTCCATCAACGCCTTTTTTAGGTTGTCCTCGTCCGGGCGATGGCACATGAACACGACATCGCGTTTGACGGACTTCGGGCGCGGGAAGCGGAACGTGGCGTCGAGCTTTATCGGGCCGTCCAGCGGTTCGGTGGGTCTGTGTTTTACCGCCTCGGCGTAAATCAGTCCGAACCAGTCGCTTTTGGGACTCCAGCTCACGAACCTGCCGCTTGACTGCTGGAACCTGACAGGGCGTTTCCACGGCTTTGGTATGCCGATTACCGTGAACTCAATCACGCTATCCATAACCCTCCGTGCATCGCGTTATAAAGCTTCACCGCCGCGAGCCAGCCGGTCAACGCGACGGGGATGTTCACCTTCTTGGTCTCGAAATCCGGGCCGGTCTTGCCGAACCGGATAACCCATGCGCTGTCCGGCAACGGCACGCCGTAGGTTTCGCTGAACGCCTGCGCGTATGCCGACACCTGTAGCGGGTATTCCTCGCGCATCGCGTTGGAAGTCTTCCAGTCCAAGATGATGAACCCGCCGGATTTGGAACGGGCGATGGCGCCCACCCGCCCGCCGTAGCCATGCTGAACGCTGGCTACGACGGTATCGCCCGCGATTATCTCAAGGCCTTCATGCGACAGCCACGCCATGAAGTTGTCGAAACCGGGCTTGGCGTCAGGCTCCGGCTTCGGCGTCTTTCCGGCGATGTAGTCGTCTATCGCGGCGTGGACGCGACCGCCGATGTCGGCGGCATCGTCCTTGATTTTGTCAGGCTGCCGGTCGGCGCGGGCGAGTATTGGGCCTAACACCTCGGCGGTGATTGTTCGGCCTTGCGTCAACTCGGCGACAAGCTCGGACTCGGCGAGTTTCAGCGCGGCGCGGCGTGCCCACACCACCAGCGCGTTGGTCTTCCCGCCGCCGACGATGTTGAGTATCTTCGTAACCGACGGATACTCAAGCCCGTTGACGGTGTAGAGGTGCTGGCGACGGTAATCGCGGTACCCGACCGCGTAGACCGGCTTCGGCAATGTCGCGGTATCCATCAGAATGGCACCTCGTCCGTGGATTCCGGCTGGTTTTCGGGGATATAGTCGAACATCTTTACCTTGTTGCTGCGCCTGCCCTCGTATTCCTCGATGATGAGGTCCGCCATCGCCTCTTTGCCGATTATGTCCGCCGAGTCGAAGTTCACCCGGCTCTTGTCTATCGAGAACCCGAAACACTTCAGCGAATGCACCGCCATGCCGTGCCCCGACGCGCCTTTCGGGATGAATGTCAGTGTGTGGTAAACCCATCTGTTCTGGTGGTCCACGACGCCGAGCTTCATGTTGAGCTTCGGGTCGCCCGCCTTTGTGTACCCGTCCTGCACCGCCAGCACCTTCACGCGGTATCTGCCCGGCGGGAGCGGGGTGAATACGCCTGCGTTCTTGTCCACTTCGTAGTCCAGTTTCATGACTTCCTCCGTTATTTGGATTCTTCGAATCCGAGCATGTCGTACTGCTTCTTGCCGTTTTTGACGGACTCTTTGTAGGCGATGATGACCGCTTTGCCGACAAAGCCGATGGCACGTTCAGCAGCCGCTGCGCTGTGCGTGATGAACACCTTGCCGACGCCAACCAGTTTGAGGCCGTATTTCTTGCCGTTCTCGGTTTCGCGGGATTTCACTTCCTCAAGGACGCCTTTGGCGGTCAACTGCTCGCTGGCCTCCGGCGCGGGCGTATGTTTCGGTTCCGGCTTCGCACCAGCGCTCAGCCATGCCAGCAACGCCTTGCCGGTGTCCTCGGTAATCGGGAAGTCTTTGCCGTCAAACAGGCTGGTACGGTCTTTGCTCACGGCGGCATAGTGGTTTTGGTTGAGCGTAAACACGACGGTGAACTCGTACTCCACGCTGTCGCGCTGGACAGGTGCCATGCCGATTTTCTTTGGAACCGCTTGGCCTTTGAGGTTGGTTTCTACGGCGTACTCGGACTTTGACCGCATCGTGGCGATGATGTGCATATCGCTCTGCAAAATCGCGTTGATAAGCCGTTCGTGGCGCGGGGTTACATTTTTCCACCCCGTGAACCCCTTGCCGAGAGCGTCTACGATGCCCAGGCATCCACCTTCGCCGGTCCACTCGTGCGAAAGACTGTCTATGACGCATACGCCGTATCCCGCCTGCTGCGCCGCCTTGATGGCATCCATGTACGATTCCGGCGTATATGGCGGGCGAAGTTCGGTAACATCAAAATCGAACCTGTCGGCGTAAAGGCTTGCTGAGCCGTGTTCGGTATCTATGACCGCCACCTTCGGCGACAACGACTTGGCGAGTATCAGCGAGCTGTAAGTCTTGCCCGCGCCCGCCGGACCTTCAACCGCCAGCCTTAGGCGGCTCTGCGTTTTCTGCGCTTTCTGAAACATGTGCCTGGCTCCTTTTCTTTATAATGTCGGCGGCTATCATCCGCGCCAGTATCCGCAACCCGGCGTCAAACTGCCGCTGCGCCTCCGGCGTCCATCCCTCGGAAGCGGGGTATTCTTCAGGACTGGAGTTGGAAGAGGACATTGAAGTTGGTAACCCCCAGTATCCGCATGAACCGCTGCCGCAACTTCGGCGAGGGATTGCGTATCCCGCGCATAAGCTGCGACAGGTATCCGTCGCTGATTTGCGAACGACGGATGAGCTGCGTCTCCGTCATGTTTTTCTCCGCCAAGATGCGGCGCAGGTTGGCGGGCTTTAATCTGACCTTCATGCTGTTTCTACCCCTTTTGTGCTAGTATCGTTCTTACTATAGTCAAATTCTAGCACCCAGCCCGAAACTAAGTCAAATCTGTTCTTGCAAAAGTAATACATTTCCTATACAATTCCTATACAAACAGGACGAGAGGCGTTTTCGGGAGGAATTTGAGATGAAATCGAAGGAATTCGGCAAATATTTACAGGAATTGCGCAAAGCCCGACGGCTGACATTGCTGCGGGTCGAGGCGGAGGCCAAGATATCAAACGGGTATTTGTCGCAGGTGGAAAACGGGTTGCGCGGGATACCGCACTTCGATACGTTGAAAAAATTGGCCAGCGTTTATAAGGTAAGCGTCGCGGAGATGATGGCGAAGGCGGAGGATGCTGCCAACGGCAAGGAGCTGGGCGAGACGGAGCGCGATTATGACGCGGTGGCGCGCGACTTCCAGCGGCTTAGTCCCGTCGAGAAGGAGCAGCTGAAGGATTTCCTGAAGTACCTTTTGGAGCGTGACAAATCGAAAGTCAAATAGCGCATGGACCCCAACTGGGACCGGAATCCCGAGGTATACGCCCGTCAGGTCATAGACAGATGCGGTTTCACGAGGCCGCCCATCTGTGAGAGAGCTGTTTCCCAATTTTTCGGCAACGAGGTCAAAGAGGTTTCCCCCAGCGACCCGGACATAGCGGCAGTTTTCCCCGCCATAGGAAAGATTTTCAAAAAATCCAGCGCCCACCTGTTTCGCGAGCATAGCCTTATCGTCGTAAACAAAGACCAGCCCAGAGTAAAAATCCGCATGGACATCTTCCACGAAAACGGACACGAAGCGTTACCGTGGCAGCGCGAATCCGCGTATGTCTGCGCCGATTCCGGTATAGACGCCAAGCTGCGCAGGCAGGTAGAAAGCGAAGCCTTCGCCTGCGGCATAGCCATGATGCTGCCGGACAAGATGTTCCTTTCGGACATGGATGGCAACGCATTGTCGGAGAAACTCATCCGCAGTTTGGCGCAACGCTACGATGCATCGTTGGAGGTGACGGCGATGCGGTTCGTAGGACTGCACGAGGGCGAGTGCGCCATGCTGGTATGCGAGCCGTCTAATGCGCGAGAAAAAGAGATGGATTTTTCCGCGCAGGAGATGATGGAATACGATTTTACGTCACCCCAAAAACTACCCTCGGTGGTCCTAACCTACGGAGGCCAGTCCCTCTCTGCCGAACGCAACTGTCCACTACAAATACGCTATTCCATCTGCTCCCCCAATTTCAAAAAGTTCTTCCGCGCCAGAACGCCGATACCCGAAGAAAGCCCGATTTTCTACACCTTCAAAACCGGCGACCCTTTCGCCGGACTGCTCCACCCCGACGAACTGGGTTCCATCCACACCCACGCCCAATCCCCATACACCTGCGAATGCTTCAAATTCGGCAGCCACGCGGAACCAAAGGTGATGGTATTGTTATATCCCGAAAATCATCAGCAATCGGATTTGTTTTAGAAATATCACGATATCTCGCCCCGTTTTGTTAAAATGTATTCATAGGGGGACTGACACAGTTTTGCAAATGTATACGCCCTTTCATTCCAAGTACCACGCGTATGAACTGACTCGCAAGTATTCCTCGCATCAGCTTGAAAAGCTCAGTCAGTCAATTCTCAGCGCATCGGTGGACCTAAATCCGCATCAAATCGATGCGGCTCTTTTTGCGTTTCGTTCCCCCCTTTCGCGCGGTGCTATCCTTGCCGACGAGGTCGGCCTTGGCAAAACCATTGAAGCCGCGCTGATTATCAGCCAGCTTTGGGCCGAAAACAAGCGCAAAATCCTTTGCATTACCCCTGCGGCATTGCGCAAGCAATGGGCAGAGGAACTGCGCGACAAGTTTTTTATCGAATCCGTAATTCTTGAATCCGTAAATTACAAGGCATTCGACAACGAAGGCACGGCAAATCCGTTTTATCAACAGAACAAGGTCGTTATCTGCTCGTATCAATTCGCCAGGTCAAAAGCATCAGCCGTCGGCGGCGTGAATTGGGACATCGTGGTCATAGACGAAGCCCACCGTCTGCGCAACGTCTACAAGAAGGATAATAAAATCGCGCGGGCGATAAAGGACGCCATCGGAACCCGCCCCAAGGTGTTGTTAACCGCAACGCCGCTGCAAAATTCGATGATGGAGCTTTACGGCTTAATCAGCTTCATAGACCCGCATATTTTTGGCGACGAGGAATCGTTCCGCACGCAGTTCTCCGGCAAACCGGCGGATATGCGCGACACGGATTTTTCAGCAATAAAAGCCCGCATAAGCCCAGTTTGCAAGCGAACCTTGCGCCGACAGGTGCTGGAATATATCCAGTACACAAACCGCATTTCACTAACGGAGGATTTTACTCCGACAAATGAGGAGCTTGAACTTTACGATAAAGTGTCTGCATATCTGCAAAAACCGAGCCATGCCCTGCCATCAGGTCAACGCGCACTTTTGACACTCGTCATCCGTAAAATTCTAGCGTCCTCATCATTTGCCATTTCCGACACGCTTGGCACGATGATAGAGCGTCTCCAGTTAAAACTTAAAGCAGTAGACAGCAGTGGCATATACACGCAGCCGTTGGACCTGTCCACAGATTACGAATCCGCTCCCGTGATTGACGACGAACTTAAGGAAGCCAACCCCGATACCTCCAGCGAGTATGAGACGCTGGACGAGCATAAAAAAAGTTTTCTGGTACGCGATATCGCTGCCGAAATTGAGGAACTCAAAAGCTATAAAAATCTGGCGCAGGATATTATCGTCAACGCCAAAGGCAACGCCCTGCTCCATGCGCTAAAGACAGGACTGGCAAAGGCGGAGGAGCTTGGCGCGCCGGGCAAGGCGCTTATTTTCACGGAATCCCGCCGCACCCAGCGCTATCTCAAGGAAATGCTGGAAAGCAAAGGTTATGCCGGGCATATAGTAACCTTGGCGGGCACCAACACCGATGCCGACTCAAAAGCTATTTACAAAACGTGGCTGGAACGCCATGAAAATGAAGATTGCGCCACCGGTTCGTACAATGTCGATATCCGTTCGGCGATAGTCGAAGAGTTTCGTGACTGCAAGCCGATAATGATTGCCACGGAATCCGGCGCGGAAGGCTTGAATCTGCAATTCTGCAACCTCGTGGTAAATTACGACTTGCCGTGGAACCCCCAGCGTATAGAACAGCGCATAGGCCGCTGCCACCGCTACGGTCAAAAGCATGATGTCGTGGTAATCAATTTCATCAACCGCAAGAACGAGGCCGACCAGCGCGTCTTTGACATCCTGAACGCCAAACTGAAGTTGTTTGACGGCGTATTTGGCGCTTCGGACGAGATTCTCGGCGCGCTTGGCTCCGGCATAGATTTTGAAAAGCGCATTCACGATATTTATCAGTCCTGTCGTACCTCCGCTGAAATCAAAGCGGCCTTTGACTTGCTGGAGGCCGAACTCAAACAACAGATTGATACGCAAATGGCCGATACCCGCGCCAAACTGCTTGAGAATTTCGACGAGGATGTCCACGCCAAGCTGCGGCTTAGCAAAACGCAAACGGAAATCCAGCTGGATAAGTTCAGCAAGTGTCTCTGGTTGTTAACCCGTCAGGAGCTGGACGGCTATGCCGACTTTTGCGAGGAGGATTGCAGTTTCGCCCTTAATGCCATGCCGCCGCAGCCCAGCGTCGAACCCCCGGTAGTTTACGACCTGCCAGCAAATACCATTGCGCAACCCTCTCCCGCTGTTGTTGCTGGCGAAGCGAAGCAATCTATCCCATTGGGCCGGTATCAGTTTATAACCCAAAAAGCGGAGTCGCCTTGCCACCATTATCGCATAGGCAACCCGCTTGCCGATGCGCTTATCAAAACCGCCAAGTCCAGAACGCCGGACACTCAGGAAGTTGTTTTTGACTATGCCCGGTATGGTAAGCAGGTAACGCCAATCGCGGAACTTGCCGGACAAAAAGGCTGGCTGAAGCTCTGGCTGGTTACAATAAACGCGCTGGAAACCGAAGAGCATTTGCTGTTCACCGCTGTTACCGATTCCGGCACGGAACTGTCGCAGGAAACCTGCGAGAAGTTTTTCAACCTTCCGGCTAAGATGAACGCCGCCGCGAAGGCAGACGCGGCGATGGAAGCTAAAATGCAGTCCTTGCTGGAAGCAAAAAAGGCGCAGGTCATTTCCGATATATCCCGCCGCAATCAGGAATACTTTGATGCGGAATTGGACAAGCTGGAATCATGGTCCGAGGATTTGAAAGACAATCTGGAACGCGAGCTAAAAGAACTGGACAAGGAAATCAAGCTGACCAAGAAGGATGCCCGCCAGACCACCGATTTGGACGCCAAAATAGCCCTGCACAAAAAAGCCAGCGACATGGACCGCAGGCGCAACGAAAAACGCCGCACCCTCTTCGACGAACAGGACAAGATTGACAACAAAAAAGATACACTGATAAGCGGATTGGAAAGCCAGTTGAAACAACAGATTAGTACTGCTGAAGTCTTCATGATATCATGGAGAATCGAGTAATGCTTGCAAATAGTGCTACGGCAAACGCCCAAAAGGCGTTGCTTACGGAAGAACTTGCAATTACTGCAATTAGGGATTTTTTCCGGGAACCCCCTTTTCTCTTTTTGGGAACCGGAATGTCTTGTGCGGTAGATATTCGCTTTGGAATGGGCGCACTACGGGATGTGCTTATCGATGAAATCCCTAACCTTTTAACCAATGACGAAGCAAAACAACAATGGGAGAATGTACAACAAGCATTGAAAACCGAAGCTGATTTAGAATCGGCATTAGATAGTGTAACTGATTTGCCATTGTTACAAGCTATCATATCGGTTACTGGAAAATTTATTTCAGGCATAGACCATGAATACGCTATAAAAATTGCCCAAGACAGTACTCACTGGCCTGCTATTCATTTCATAAAGCGTTTAGTTGATAAGCTTCCAGAAGGAGATAGGGTCCTTCATGTCCTAACACCTAATTATGACATGCTCGTTGAATATGCTTCTGATTCTGTCGGTATTAAGTATGCAAATGGTTTTTTCGGAGGAATAGAAAAGACAATTAATTGGAATGCAGTTAATCAGGCTTTGTTGGTATCAGAACCACAAGTTAGATATGGACGATTCCGACCAATATATAAACCAGAGAAACATATTCGGCTATATAAAGTTCATGGGTCACTGAATTATTTTTTCCATCACAATCGGGTTGTTGAGAATGATGCTTGGATGTGGAATCCTCCAGACTTCGCACAACGTGTAATAATTACTCCGGGCCTTTCAAAATATGAAACATTGCAATGTTACCGTCAAGAACTTCTCAAATCCGCTGATGACGCAATTGAGAAAGCATCTCATTTTCTGTTTATCGGTTATGGATTCAACGACAATCATTTAGAAGAATATGTGCGGAGGAAATTAATCAAGCAAAGTTGCAATGGGCTTATAATTACGCGAGATTCAAACCCGCGCATAGAATCCATACTCAAGCAATCGCCTAACTTATGGCTTGTGTGCAAGCGCCACATGGAGGACGGCACACGTATTTTCAATTGCCAATACGAAGGCTGGTTACAATTGCCTTCACAAAACCTTTGGGACATTGCAGAATTCCACAAACGAATCTTTGGAGGCTAACAATGCCAATCTTTACGTTCGATAGTTCACATTCACTCGGCAAGGTCCGTGCCGTAGATACAAGGCGTGTCGATATTCAGGTCAATTCTGAAGAAGACTTGAGGAAAGCGCGTGTGGGACAATTGATAGCGATATCGTTACCTGGCGCTATTGAAGAATGGCTTATTGCAGTAATCGACAAAGTCATCAAAATTCCAGTCATGGAAGACCCTACGGAGTTAGCCTTTGTCGGTCCCGAAAAAGAATCGGTAGCAACTGCCACGATGCCACGGGAAAGCGTACTAAATACCGTTCGCGTAACACTCGTTGGAACAGTTGGACTAGCAAGCGATAACAGCACCAAATTCTCTCGCTCACTTGTTCAGGTTCCGGAAATAGATGGCACCTGCCATGTTCTGCGCGATGCGCAGTTGCAAACCTTTATGGCAGTGCTTTCCGCAGGAGGGAAGACTGCGCATTCGTTGGAAATTGGCAAATACACTATAGATGAAAAAGCAACTGCATATTTAGATGGAAACAAACTATTTCAACGTCATGCATCCCTACTGGGAAGCACCGGGTCTGGTAAATCATGGTCAGTTGCTTCTATTTTGGAACAAGCAGCAAAACTCCCGTCTGCAAATTTAATTGTGTTTGACCTTCATGGAGAATACAGGGAATTATCCTATGCGAAACATCTGCATGTTCCCGGACCTGAAGAACTTGGCAAAACTGACCCATCTCTTTTATTCCTCCCATATTGGCTGTTAAACGCAGAAGAATTGCAGGCCATGTTTATTGACCGGAGCGAATTCAGCGCGCATAACCAAGTCATGACTTTTCAGGATACAGTAGTTAATGAAAAAATGAAATCGTTGGAGGGAAAGAAGGAGGTCATCGATGCATTTACATTAGACAGCCCTATTCCCTTTGATTTCAATAGTGTGCTCACGGAACTAACGCGACTAAATGAACAAATGGTTCCTGGCGCAACGGCGAATAAAGAAAAAAAAGGGCCATTTAATGGGGAATTTGACCGTCTTATCCCACGACTCAAAAGCAAGTTCTCTGATAAACGATACGGATTCTTGTTTCAATCACCAGCATCTGAAAATGAGTATGAATCAATGGCGGAACTGATGAAACGCCTGATGGATTATTCTGATGATAAGACTCAAATCAAGGTTATTGATTTTTCGGAGGTCCCTTCTGACATTTTGCCAATCATAGTAGGTCTGGTAGCGCGTCTTATTTATCAGGTGCAATTTTGGACAGACCGCGATAAACGCACGCCGCTAGCATTCGTTTGTGATGAGGCCCATCTATATTTGCCAAAGAAGGAAGGAAAGAATCCCGTAGAACAACGTGCTGTCGAAAACTTTGAGAAGATTGCGAAGGAAGGGCGTAAGTATGGTGTTGCACTATTGGTGGTCAGCCAACGCCCATCTGATGTTAGCCCGACAATCCTCAGCCAATGCAATAATCTCATTGCACTCCGTCTCACAAATGGCGACGACCAAGCCACGGTCAAAAAACTTATGCCGGAAAGTCTTGAGGGATTACTGGATACTCTTCCTGTTTTAGATATTGGCGAGGCACTCATAGTTGGCGACGCTGTTCTTTTGCCTAGCAGAATTAAAATTCATGCGCCTACAGAAAAACCACTTAGTGCAACTGTGGCTTTTTGGGATGAGTGGAGCAAAAAAGCACCCACTCCAGACTTTGTTAAAGCTGTTGAAAATATGCGCAGACAGAACCGCAACTGATAGCAGGGAACAAGATGAAAAAAGGGAAGCTGGAATTGACTTGGGTGGGGAAGGATGAGAGGGTTCGGCTGGAGCCTCGGGTTTTGGCGGAGGATGCCGCCAAGTCCTATGGCGACCCGAAGGCTGAAAATATGCTTATTTTCGGCGATAATCTGCTTGCGCTTAAGGCACTGGAACAGGATTTCGCCGGACGGATAAAGTGCATAGCCATTGACCCGCCGTATAACACGGGCAACGCTTTCGCGCAGTATGATGACGGGTTGGAGCATTCTCTCTGGCTTTCGCTGATGCGTGACAGATTGGAACAGTTGAAAAAACTGCTTGACCCAGAAGGTACCATTTGGGTTTGCATAGACGACGATGAGAGTCATTATCTTAAAATCCTTTGCGATGAGGTCTTTGGGCGTCAGAATTTTGTGGCAAATATAGTTTGGCAGAAAAAATACGGTCCGGCTAACGATGCTAAATGGTTGTCAGATTCACATGACCACATCCTCCTGTTTGCAAGGGATAAAGAGAAATGGCGTCCTAACCTGATACCACGGAGTGAAGAGCAGTTGCAGGATTATAAGAACCCCGACAATGACCCTCGCGGTATATGGCGCGCCAGCGACCTTTCGGCAAAAACCCCCTCCCCATCGTGTATGTATCCCATTACTGGCCCGAACGGGAAAATATACCAACCGCCGCCAACGCGGTCATGGGTTGTTAGCAAAGAAAGATTTGATGAACTTCTTCGGGATAACCGCATTTGGTTTGGTGTAAAGGGAACAGGCAGACCAATGGTTAAAAAGTTCCTGACGGAAGTAAAAGGTGGCATCACCGTTGAAACATGGTGGCCGCGCGAATTCGCTGATGATAATAAAATTGCAAAATATGAGTCTAAAGACTTATTTGATGGCGATTCATTTGCTACGCCTAAACCAGAGAAGTTGCTTCATCGCATATTACAGACGGCAACCAACGATGGCGACTGGGTTTTGGATTCGTTTGCCGGGTCTGGCACAACCGGTGCCGTGGCGCAGAAAATGGGCCGCAAGTGGATTATGTGTGAGATGGGCGAACATTGTCACACACATATTATTCCACGCCTGAAAGCTGTCATCGACGGCGAACAGGGCGGAATATCCCCCTCCGTCAACTGGAAAGGCGGGGGCGGGTTCAAGTATTATCGGCTTGCCGAATCGCTGCTTGTGCAGGACGCGGACCTGTCCACCAAGGACCGGCCCGTCTATATCATCAACCCGCGCTACAATGCCGTAATGCTTATCCGCGCCATTTGCAAGATTGAAAATTTCCGCTATCGCAACGACGGGCGGATGCACGGCATTTCAAGCGAAAGCCGGTTTTTGCATATCACCACCCAGCTTTTGACGCAGAAGTATATTGATTCTCTGGCGGAGGATATAGGCCCCAACCAGTCTCTGCTAATCTACGCCACGCGTTGCGCTCGCGGCCTGCACCTGCCGCCGAATGTGGAGGTCAAAAAAATCCCGCGCGACCTGCTGGCAAAATGCGATTTTCAGGAGGAGAAATGATAGATTGCTTCGCTCCGCTCGCAATGACAAATAGAGGGAATGGTAAATGACTATTACACCTGAACAGATTTCCCGTTACATGAGTTTGCGCGAACCGCAATTGGAAGCGCTTGAAATCCTCCACGCCATCAGCGCGGACACCGATTACAAGACCGCCGCTGCACCAACCGTTGCCGCGAAGGCCTCTG
>Ga0310040_1001400_pt1 | contig 17659 bp, 22 predicted proteins | sample EPASupsiteHSE623_FD_200237 | JGI IMG/M metagenome (GOLD analysis project Ga0310040, IMG submission 200237) | Bioremediated contaminated groundwater from EPA Superfund site, New Mexico - Sample HSE6-23 (v2) (version 2) | ecosystem: Environmental > Aquatic > Deep subsurface > Groundwater >... | reverse complement strand
TGCCGGGCTGAATTGTGCTGCCAACCTGCTTGATGAATTCGTCGTCCACACCCACATCGGACAGCTTGCCGACCAGCGCGCCTGATGCAGCGCCGATGATCATGCCCAGCCACGGCATCCAGAAGAGGAGTCTGGATTTGTACATGTGCCTTAAATACAATGACGTTTAATCATGATACTAAAATGGCGCGAAAAGAACTAAACAGGCGACAGTACACGATTTATGCAACTACAGACAACGACATCAACAGATGGCGAGGTCGTTGCCCGAAAGGAACAAAGTTGAACCGATTCTTAATCGAGCTGATCGAGAACGGTCTGCTGGACCAAGAAGAACCGAGCAACCAATCAGCGCAGGTCAATAAACTAAGATGCGAGATCACGGAACTCAAAAAGCGAAACCTTGAACTTGAAAAACGCAATCAGGATCTTTTGGCTGCCGCCAAAACGACACAGTCGCATCTCCACAAACCAACCCTTGTCTACCTCAACAGAAACGGCATTATTAAGTCCCCGCGTAACGTTCCGGGGCAATGGGCGATTGTGGACAGCATCACGGGAAAATACGTGCACCTCGACCACATGCCCGATGAAAACGATATCAAGGAGTTCAAAAGAGGTCTTGGGTATACATCCATTCGGATCAGTAGCATCGAGGACAATGTTGTAACTGTTCAGCCTTCGGATAAAGCAGGTGCAACCGATATTGTCGGAGAAATCGAGAGCCAGTACTTTAGGGCGGTCCGAGATACAATTGAACAGCTAGAAGAACTTGGATTAGTAGTATGCGGTCGCGGTGGTGGCTATAAATGGAAACGCTGATCGAGCAATTCAGGAAAGATTTAGAAATAAGGAAATGCTCTAAAGACACGATTGAGCAATACCCACAAATCTTAAGAAGGTTCGGCGAGTTCGTGGGCGGGGATTTGCTGGCGGTCGACAAAAAAAAGCTGATAGCCTATGCGGACCATCTGAAAAACCTTTCAATCGATTCACGGCGACGATATTTTTCAGCGATCGGATCGTTCTATGAATTTGCGATCGAAGCGGAGCTAATTCAAACAAGTCCGATCACTCCGGGGTTCAAAAAAAGATATCTTCATGCCTACAAAGATAATCGCCAGAGCCGGAAAAGTCTGACGACGGACGAAGCCCGAAAACTCATCGATGCGATTTTCACAACACGCGAGCGAGCGCCGATCGTCTTGCTTTTGAAAACCGGTATTCGGCTAGGCGAACTGATTTCACTGGACCTGGATGACCTGGATTTGCCGAACCTGAGAATTCGTCTCAAACCGACGGCAAAGAGAAGCAATCTCACAGTCTTCATAGACGATGAAACGGCGCGGTTGCTCCGAAAATGGTTAGCCAAACGCGAGACGATGGCAAAATCAACGGCGCTGTTTTTGAATGCTCATGGAGACAGATACAGCCGCGACTCTTTCGAACTGATGTTCACGAAATATTCGACTGTTGCAGGGCTGCATGATGCTTCCAGTAAAAGGTTAGAGGACCGATGCACGCCACATACTTGCAGACATTTCTTCACAACCGAGATGCGTGATAGAGGTATGCAACGGGAATACGTCAAAAAGTTGCGGGGTGATGCTGTTACGGAGGCGATTGATATCTACAACCATATCAGCGCCGAAAAATTGAAAAAAGCTTATCTGGATTGCGTTCCACAATTCGGACTCTAATCTTTTTTGCATAAAATCGCTACAAGTAGTTTTTAAATCGCTATCAATAGCCATTATAAAAGTGCTACGAAACCGCCATGTGTATTTTATGAAGGAAATATTTTTTGGCAATAAAAAGATGTTGAGTTTGTAGGGAAAAGCTAGACGCGGTTGATATCTACAACCATATCCCGACCGAGAGGTTGAAACAGGCATAGCTGGACCGTGTGCGACAGTTTGGGCTCTGATACTGCGCGTGACCAACTGAAAATTATTTTTTATATTTTTTGTCGCTCATAAAACAAAATAATGGTGACATTTCTATCCTTATGATAAGCAATAAATTAGAAACATCTGACGGGGCTACCGGAAGGCTTAAATAATCGAAAAACAATACAAAGACATTTATCAAAACATAAAAATAAAACCGAATACTAGCGCGGGGTATGATAGAAACTGATCCGCGCGAGACATTTCTAAAATCAGCGTGCTCCGATGCGCCGCAACCCTTGGCAAGAGGGGATTAAAATGAGTCAAGCAATAAATAATGATACCATTCACGTCCACGTCGGGCGACCTAAAAATGATAATAAATTCTGCGAATGTGGTGTTGAATTAACCTTTGAAAACACACGGGAAACAAAGAAAGGTTCGGGTTCGTTAAGATCGATATGCGAAGACTGTGAACGCTACAAGGACCGAGCGAGTCACAAAGCAAATTACAAAAAGCATCCACATAAAAAGGTGTCGAGGGGACCGCTGTTCGCTGAACGACCAAATCGGGTGGGGATGGCGGCTCAGAACTCAATTGTCGTTCGGGTGGACGGCAAGCACATTAAACTCTTTGAGGATGCATTGTGTGAGGAGTGCGGCGGTATTCTTCGCTATGATGAGCATCTTGAACGAGTTTGCAATGAATGCGGTCTTGTGAGTGAGCCGGTTTTGTTCGATGCGCCCAACACAGAATTTACGAGTAGGCAACTGAAAGACTATGAAAAAAGCAGATATGATCTAAAAATCGTTGTTAATCGCGATAAGGAATGTGATATACGAAATTCCGGCAATTCCCATATGGTTCAGGATATTTATGAGAAAACAATATCAGACGGTACATTAGATCCGATAGTGTCCAATTGGCATAAAAAGACACGACCTATTGATAATATTTGCAGATAAATAATTGCAACTATATATGAGGAAGCGGACTTCCTTTGCTTGACTAAGCATGAGGGGTCTTGCCACTCCCATGCTTTTTTCACGATAAACCTATGTATTCCAAGAATACGAGAAACCGCCGCAAAGCGGTTTCTCATTTTTTTAAACAATCCCAATGAAATGACTTCGGAGGAAATACCATGAAAAAGAGACTGCGAGACGCATTATCAATCAGGGTAAGTGATGAACTGAGATCGGAAATTGAAAAGGTAGCCAGGCAAGAAGACGTGGGCATGGCGGAAGCCGTGCGAAGGCTTGTGAACCTTGGGCTGATGACGAAAACATTAGATGCATAGATGCATATACATACTAAAATATAGTAACGCTTTTATAATCTAAAATATCATTTGATTTCATGACAAAACTTCGCAAAGTTCAGGGATCAAGAAGAAATGTCGGAAGTCTGTTCATCACGATCCCTGTGGAACTTGACGAAATGTTCAGGAAATCGGAATATGCAATCGTTGAAATTCTGCCGAGCGATGACGGTTTTTCAGTTAGACCGGCAAGAATTGAGGTTGATCACAATTAAAATTAGTTGATCGGAAGCGTTGGCGCGCTTCCCGATCGAAAACAGAAGTGATTCAAATGAATTATAATAACACATCGAATATAAACTTTTCGCAGGATAATGACCCCGAAAAATCGTTAATTGGCAAAGTTGTTGGAATACGTGTGAGTGACGGCACAGTCGTTCGTGGCAGGGTTATCAAGGTAACTGAGACCGAACTGTGGCTAGAACGATTGGGCGGGAACACCGCGATGGTTTCGCGGTCTGATGTTTCGAGGCTGTGGGTCACGCGGGATCGGAAGGTGGCTGAATGAGCCTACTCGATCGCATTTCCTCTATGCTCGCGATGGGCATGGAATTCGACGATGTTGTTTTACATGCTTTCTTGATCCACCATTTTTTGGGGGTGAGCTGAATGGAGGATTACAGCCAGTTGCATTCTCAGTTGACCTCGCTTCGCCAATGGGTAGTCAGGCGCGGAAAAGAGCCATTCGGGATCGATCCAGAGACCAATAGAATTAGTCCCAAGGCGTGGGATGACCCAAAACGGTGGATGACGTTTGAGCAGGCGCTGGAACGCTCCAAAAATTATGACGGGATAGGTTTCATAGTCGCCCGAAACAGCGATGGTCTAAGCGTTGTGGGCGGTGACCTGGACTGTTGCCGGAATCCCAGAACAGGAACATTGAGCGCATGGGCGATCAGTATAATAGAAGAGATTAAGCCCTTCTATACAGAGCCTTCGATTTCGGGTACCGGTATCAGGTTTTTCGCACTCGGACATCTGCCAAACAACGAAAACAAGATTGACGGACATGGAAGCGATGATCTGTTGAACGAAGACCGCGAAGCTATCTTAGCTGCAAAGCCAAAAGCGGTGTTCAATGGGTTTGAGTTGTATGAAGATGCTCGCCACCTTACGATCACAGGTAAGAAGATCGCTGAATATTGTTTCGAACCTGAAGACAGAACGGAAGCAATAGAGGAAGCTGCAATCCCCTTTCTGGCTGCAAAAGCAACCAAGGATATGAAGGCAGGGAACGGAAAGCTGCCCCAGATCGATATCCTGGATGTCATTGACACATCCAGTTTCTTTAGGTCTGGCGGGCAATTGCTCGGACCTCATCCAACAGAAGGCAGCACCACGGGGAAGAATTTAGTTGTCGATCCAGCCAAAAACGTGTACTGCTGGATGCATGATGGCATTAACGCAGGCGGGGATGCCTGGATTTGGTTGGCTTGCGAATGTGGGGCTGTCCGTTGGGAGGATGCCGGACCGGGGGCGCTGAAAGATCGCGCTGTAATGAATAAGACCGTAAAATACGCAATCGAAAAGGTATTGGTTACATCTGATCAGGTTAAGACGCCTGAAGGCGGCTTAGAGGCAAGAATTAACAAGCGCGTGCAGGAATGGATTGCGGAACACCACTTCAAGACGGTTTCGGACACGGAAAGGCTCTATCGCTATGATCATGGCGTATATCTGGACGATGGTGAGACAGTCCTCAAGGCGCTTATTGAAAGCGAGTTCGGGGATAAAACAACCAACCGTTGGGTCGGAGATATTGTTGGAAAGGTCAAACGCAGGACATATGTCGATAGAGAACTTTTCAATAGCGAGCCTGTTCTGAACGTCAAGAACGGATTGCTGGATCTGGAGACATTGCAGCTAAGGCCGCATACCCCGGATTATCTATCAACGGCGCAGTTAGATGTGGCATATGACTCCACCGCCAGGTCTCCTGAGATTATCAAATTCATCAGCGAGGTAGTACAGCCAATAGATGTTCCTCTGATTGAAGAGATCTTCGGATGGCTTCTGTGGCCGGATTATCATATCCACAAAGCTGTAATGCTGCTCGGACCGGGGCGGAATGGCAAAGGCACTCTCTTGAGGCTAATAACTGCTTTTCTCGGAAGGAAGAGCATAAGCAATGTCACACTCCAAGATTTGGTTGCAGATAGATTTTCCAAGGCTGATCTCTATGGAAAGATCGCCAATATCGGGGGTGATCTGCCTTCTAAGGATCTCTCGGATACAGCCGCATTCAGAAACCTGACAGGGGGCGACGACAACCGCGCGCAGGAGAAATATAGAGCAGCTTTTAACTTCAGGAATAAAGCGAAGCTGTTATTTTCAGCTAACGTGTTGCCGCGTAGCCCGGATGATACTTACGCGTTCTATTCGCGGTGGATTTTGATCGAGTTCCTGAACGTGTTTGACCTGCAAAAAGGAACCGCCGATCCAAACCTAGACGAAAAGCTCCAAGCCCAGGATGAACTCAGCGGGCTGCTCAACATGGCGCTCGCAGGTTTGGCTAGGTTGCGAAGGAACGGCTGGAAATTCAGCTACAGCAAGTCTGTAGAGGATGTTGAAACAATGTACAAACGCAACAGCAACCCGGTTCTGGCGTTTCTGATGGATGAGTGTGATGCAGCCGAGAATAGTTACATCGAGAAAACCGTTTTCCTCAACAAATTCAACGAATACGCTCGAAAACATGGAATCAAGCCGTTGAGCACTACGAAATTCGGGGTATTACTCAAAGACCAAACGGAGATTCCAGTATCGGACTATCGACCACATTTCGAAAGTGGTAAAGCCGCACCGAGGTGTTGGCTGGGCGTGAGAATTCGCCCAGTGGGGGGGCAACCGAGTGGCGGGGATGGAGGAAGTAAAAAAACCGATAGCAACTCAAAACAGTCGCCGGAATCGGATAAAGTAGTATATAAAGAAAACGAAAAAAACGATAGCGTTAAGGATAAGTCCACACCGTCCATAGTTTCGCCTACCCCTAGTTCCCCGGAGAACAGAACTATGGTAGAAGTAGAAGAGAAGAAGGGATATAGGGAAGATAGGGTAATGAAAAACTATGGACGGTATGGACTATTGGTCGATCAACTGGACGAAGAGCCAGCGCCTATTTTGAGCGAAGGGGCGCAAGATAGCGATTCGATCCAAACCGCGCTCGCGGAAGCTAAGGGCAGAGCAGAAGAGAATGAAGCCCATGCCAATGAGCAGGCTAAGAAGTACATGAAGGTGAAAGTCCGCATTATCAAAAAGGACGGATATCGCACCCAAATACCCTCGCCAGACAATTCCCTCAAGTTCGTGGACCATCTGTACGACATGGGCGATTGCCTTGAGGTCGATGCAAACAAGGCGCGTGATCTTGTTGAGCGCGGTATTGTGGAAAAAGTTTGACATTTCGCCGCGTCGAACTTTCACCAATACAAACCTTGGTTGAAAAATCTGGGTTACTAAGATTTACGATGTGATGAAAAAATGAAACCACACATCTGATCCGTAACTCAACCCCATAGCAGCATAAATCCATTCACTACTTACTACCTAGCTATGATCTGCCCGAAATGCAATCATTCCTGGGACTACAAAGGCAAGTCGACTTACTATCTTACTTGCCCGCACTGCTATCAAAAGATTCGTGCTCCAAAGCTCTCTCCTCAGCCATTTACTCAACCATCTACTCAGATATCTTCTCAACCATCTACTCAGATATCTACTCAACCATCTACTCAGATATCTACTCAACCATCTACTCAGGAATTAGCTCAACCCATAGTCGATAAAGCGGAAATCGAAAAAGAGCGCGGGAAGTACCTAAAATATTACAATGCAACAAATGTAACATGTGCTCCAGGTGCTTTTTGTTGCGCAGACCCCGAACATTTACATCTCTGCTCAGATTGTGGTATCACATTCACAATGATGTCTGCCGCCCTTTCCTTCTGTCCCCATTGCGGTGGAAAGAATGTTGCATCCATACCGGAAGATGAATTGGACCGATGGTACCTATGTCCTGATTGTGATACTGTGTTCTTTATGAAACCATTTCTGGTTTCCTTCTGTCCCTGTTGTCATAGCGAGAATATTCGGGTCATTTCGATAGATGAGGCACACAAGCGAACACGGGCGATGGTCGCGAAATACGCGCTCACAGAAGATGAACGGAAGACAGCGCTGAAAAAGCGCTTGGAATATCAGGACCTCCTCAGTAAGCAACGCAAAGAAGAAGCTGAGAAAGAAGAAGCGATAAGGAAGGCTGCTAAGCAGAAGGCGCGGGAAGAAAGAAAAGCCGCACAGAAGGCAGCAAAAGAAGCAGCCAAGAAGACATCAAAGGATGCTGACATTACGTATGATCGGTACGAAAAGATAAACAAGCTCACAGAAGATCAAGTCCATCGAATCAGAAATTTGTATTTCACTAACGAGGATGACTACGTGGAGATTATAGAAAAAGAATTCGGCGTATCGGATGAAGATGCGTTCGATTTCGCCCATGTCCTTGTTGTCAATGATTTGAGGGACTTATACAATGATGGAACGCCTATCGAGGACATAGCCGAAAGGCTCGAAATTCCTGAACACAAACAAGATGTTATTGAACTAGTCCAATATCTTGCTGGCGAAGAATACCTTAAACCACGCAAGTAATATGTGATTTTTATGAACAAATTAGCAGCAACCGCCATCCACGAAGCGGGTCACTGTGTTACCGCCTACAAACTCGGCATCCCGCTTAGCTATTCGAAAATCAAACCGGATGACACGGGCTCAACGATGCCTATGCGCAGCGATTTCAAAGACTGGAAAAACATTGTGGTGACAATGGGGGGCGAGGCAGCGGAGCGGCTAATTTTTGACCTCGATGAGACGGAGTTTTGGCGCGAGTCTACAGATTTTCAGGTCGTTGGTGATGATTATGATTTCAAGTACATAACCAACCTTCTTGAGTTGAACCGACACAAACTTTTAACCTTGTCTGTGCAGATGCTGCGAAAGCGTTTTTTGCGCGGCTCCGAGATTAAAGCGATTCTGGATCGCTGCCAGTAGCCGGACATGCCCCACGATTCGCTGTGGGGCGTTCTGGTGGGCTTTCTCTCTTGCCCTTGCTACAAGTCAATCCGATATTTTTGTGGTCGAATTTGGGCTTATAACGAGCTTTTTGGAAACAATAAATTGCTTAAGTTTACTTCGGCGATGAAGTGGAGCTTCCACCACCGAGCCGACTAATAATATTTCCGGCGATGACGCTTATTCCTCGCAGAGCCGACTTTTACAGCAGCCCGCACAACGGGGACAGGCGCGGAAACCTAGTCCCCGTTTATTTTTACAGGTGTTAAGATGGAACGAGATTTTTTTGTGAGATATCGTATGAATTGCCTCCGATTGAGGCGCGGACAATTATTGAATGAAATTAAGCAAATTGATAAAGAATTAGAAGAGCTTGCGGCAAATGAACTTGAAAGCGATTTAATTCAAGCCGAGGAAAAACATGTACGACGCGAGGACGCTACTGGCTGATTATAAAGAACTAAAATCAATGTCAGTCGAAGACATTGAAAAGTACTGTGGAATTAGAATATGTCAGAAAATAAATGTCCAGAATGTGAATCGAAAAACATCATAATGATAGGTTATAGAGGTTTAGATTTACAATTTTATTGTACGGAATGCGGAAAACTATTTTATGAGCGTGATTTAAATGACTGAAATCGTTGATGATATTATAGAAAAGGTTGTCCAGGCAGGCGGTTTTACCCCTAACAAGGAAACTTACAAACGAAAAATCGTAAATGGTATTGAGCGAGGCGGCGAGCCTGGCAGTTTCGATAGGCGCGAGGAGCATGAAGGCGTGAACTTTGATTTTGAGCCTGGCGGTCTGAGGGAAGACGGCACTAGAGACAGTGATGAACCCATAGACATCGAGGAAGATGAAGAGGCTTTCTGTAACAGGATTCTGGGAACTACCAACGCGCCCGCTTGCCGAAAACTGAAAGACGTGAAGGTTTTTACATCCAGCGAAATCGAAAAGAGCGTCATGGATATCTGCAAAGGCGATCCCTCAACCGTGGCGGATATGATGAAAACCGCTACTGGCAAAGAACTTTACCAAAAGATTTACACGAAGTACTTGAAAGAAAATCCCGATCCCTACAAGGTGTGAAAAATGGTGAGAAATCGCGATCTGTCGAACGGTTTCGGCTACAAAACGAAGGAAAAAGTAGTAACGCCGCTTGTTGTGAACAAAAACAGCTTGCTTGGGCGTTATGGTGAGGAGATGGTCCGGCGCGGAAACTTCGGGCACAATGATGATTTCATTGCCTTATTTGGTCAGATCGAGCAATACAAAATCGAGTTGCAGGGCATATATTCCGACCGAACAAATTTTTGTGCTCTCATCCGAAAAGACGATGAAACGGCTATTTACAAAATTGTCAATGTCCCCGCTTTCATTGAATCCGAAAAAAGAGAAAAAGATATTAAAAAAAATATCAAATCAATTGAGCAGAAAATCTTGCGGCTTGAGCCGATCATAGATCAAGCTGTCGTGGAATTGCCAGAACTGGTGATCGAGCCCACTCTTCGCGGTTTGCGATTCTTGAGGGATAAGCAAACTGATCGACTCGTAAGACTAGAACGCCATCTCAAGAGCGAAACCGAACGGCTTTTAGCTCGCCCAAAATCTAAATTATCTGATGTTTTGTCCTCGCCCGAAATTATGGCTCTGAAGGCTCAAACCGAGGAACAGACAAAAGAAATTGATGCAAAAGTCGCTGTTATCGATAAGTTTATAAAAGAATTAGAGGAAGCTTATGCGACTTGATCCACTGCCACGGTTTGCAAAAAACCTGGTCTGTCCAATCTGTCACTCAAAAGCCGTGGCGGTGGGCTGGCAGGCTGATGATGATCTATATAACGCAACAAAATATCAGATCGTCTTAAAATGTAGCAAATGTGGCATTTTTAGTAATGTTAGGTTGACCTAACATTTTGAGAAGTTAATGGGCGGGTCCCATAGCCCCTATCCCTCAAAAACGCGCTTGAAACGAAGCATAAAACAAAAATATATTTTTAGTCTGTGATATATATGGTTAAGGCGTTAGATTATAAAATTTTGCAGAGAATAGCCGAAGAGCAGGGATGGTTCGGAAGTTTCGATCATCGTGATCGACGCGTTCGCTACAAACCTTATCCGCATATCGAAGAAGGCGTGATCGCTGAGAGCATTGAATAGCGCGGCTATGTAAATCGCTATTTGCGGGCAATGACGTAAGTGCAAACCGAGCCTGGCGGTGTCACCACTTATTATGGCGATGAAAACGCGCGCACGTCGAGCCTTTAGCTGTCACGTATTTGCGGCGCAAATACGTAAGCGCGGGGTTGCGTCCCGCGTCATCACCTATCGATTGTGTAGAAACCGAAGTCTTGAGGCATGGACTTCACCGCATCTTAAAGGCGCATACGTAGCAAATTCAATGAACCGCGTTCGCGTGGTTTATAGTGGTTTGCTCATTCCTTTTACGTATGCGCTAACTTTTTTTGAGATGTGGATTATTATGCGTGCTCACGAATCGATATAGACTGCGATCGCGATTGGTGGACTCATCAGGATCTTATGGGATAATTTCCAGACCAACACCCATAGGTGCACGCGATGGGTTCTATCCATTCTTATAGTCTAAGGAATGGATCTACTGGCAGAACGCAATTTTTGATAGATTTGAATAATATTGTCTCACAGTCTGTGGAATCCTGGCAAGTGCCATGAACTGCGATCACGAAAACTAAAATTAAATTGTGATATAAACAAACTCTTTAAATTTTTATAGTATGGGGGTGGGTACCTTTTTGGACGGCGGGCGGGGGCTGAGGGAGCAAGCAGGGGGAGGTAGTCGCCGGATGGGACCCATCAAAAACTGAATCGTTGACCCCGATTTTTTTTGTAAAATTAAAAAAGACTTTACTATTAAAATTAATTAAAAAGGTGATTAGAATGGGATGGACACAATTTCTTCTAAATAAAATACTTGACCATGTTTGGTCGGATACTTCCTATGACATGCCGGGAACAATCTATTTGGGACTCGCTGCAAGCGTAGCCGCAAACGGAAACGTCACAGGCGAGCCATCAGGCAGCAACTATGGACGAGTTTCGATAACTCAGAATAGCACAATCTTTCCCGCTGCCGTGGGCGGCTCTAAGAATGCCCCTAATGGGACAAATTGGACCTTCAACCAAGCCACAGGCTCTTGGGGGACAGTGAATGTGTTCTTCTTCTCTGACTCAGCCACGGGCAACACAAACACGCTTGCTTGGGGTCAATTGACCGTGAACAAGTCCATTGGCTCTGGTGATACTCCATATTTTGCAGCTAACGACATCACATTGAACATTACTTAAAAAAAATTAATTCTTCAACAGGTGATTTTTTATGAAATTTTTAATTAAAGAACACATAATTTCCGGTTACGGTGAGTTCGCTGATTTTACGACCACGGGCAGCGATTATGCCACGGTCGGAAGTTTTGACACAAGGCTTTACAAAACCAAAAACTTTTACTTCACGGCAGCGGGTCACGATCTTTCCGTTCAGATCTTGGCTTCCGTTGACGGCGGCGTGACCTATCCAATCACAGCGGAAAGCGAGTTCGACGTGACCACAGCAACGCCGATTTTTAAATCGGTTTCCACTTACTACTCACATATCCGCGTCCAGGCAAAACCAAAATCAGATGGCTCAAACGGCACGCTTTCGGTGAATTTCGCTTGTGTGAGCTTTTAACAAAGCAGTAGCGCGGGATGCTCCCGTTCTCGCTACTAATGATATCGCCTTTTGCTAATCCGAAACGTGAATTATAGATATGGATGCAGCTTTGAGTTTACACATACCGTCTAAAAATAGTATCTTCGCAATGGAGGCTCAACCCAAAGGTTTTTCATCAGATCATCCTTTATTGGATTAAGTAAGACATAGAGGGATTTGATGAAGTTTTTGGTAATATTGATATTAGCAGCTTTCCTGATGCCGATTACAGATGCTATCGCTCTTGAAGACGCGGCTATGATTGAGGATTCTTTAAAGTCTCTTATTGACATGAGTCAAGTTAAAAGCATAGATGTTTCAGTGCAGCCTCCAGATAGTGTCATTTACAATATTACCGTGAACTCTGAAAAAGCAATACTTGCAGCCCGTTTGGCAGCCATCATTGAGTTCTCAAACTTGACATATTATCATCCTGAAGTAACAAAGGGATGGATCGGGATTTTCGTGGATAATGCAGAGGGAAATAAGCCAGTATTTATCGATATTTCTGATAGTGATCTGTTTTTAATAAAAAACAGAAAACACCCCGACCAAAGTGATGCTCTTACGGTAATGAACCGGATCATAAATACGCGAGGGACAAGCAATAGCGTTAATGAGCATACAAGCACATCAATTTGGAATAGCAAAGAATCATATACGCAAAGCTATTCGGATTCAGGTTCTTTTAGCTCAAATCGTTGTGATGAAGTCATTCATGTTAGTGGGTATACTACAAAAAAGGGCAAATATGTAGCTCCTTATGACCGGAAACCGCCAGGTTGTTAATTGCATACAATTTTCCATTTTTTGATATCACTGGTATTGTTATGATTCTTTTATCTGCTGGTCAAAACTTTTTCGTTAAGAAGATTGTGTCTGCATTGTGACCAAGCCAGATAGGGTAATTAATAATAGATTGTGACGATTCTTGCGAAGAGTTTAAAAAGATTACTCGCCTGATGGAATAATTGGCAGGAATTTATGATGAGATCTATGCTGGTTGTTCTGTTAATCACAGCGACATTATTATGCGGATGCGTCAGTGAGAAAAGCAGTGAGCGGCAAGAAACGAATTATAAAACAGAAAGGACTCTTGGTTCCTATATCGTTGGACTCAATACCGCGGTGCCCATTGATGTTGAGGTCAACCAAACCAGCAATTGCATGACTATATACACGTCTCAACGAAAGAATTACCTTTCAATGTGTCTTTTCGACATTGATGAAAGCAATGATACAGAAAGCCGTCTTGAAACAGTAATACAAAAAATGGCGTGGGAATATAATTGGTTTAAGGCTGGAATTCGGTACAAATCCCTGCCGAAAACAGCAATAAATGGGCAACAAGGAATTATTATTACTGGTAATCCAAAGTATGAACCTGAAGAGATTTTGGCAGCATATTATCCGTTATCAGGGACAATTATGGTAGTTCATTCTACATTCAACAAACAAGAGACAAGGGATATTCTCAATGCAACGGTAGTGAAGAAAAAAACAAGTTAGGATGCCAAAGAGAGCAGAGAGGCTAATGCAACAGATAATGGAAGCACAAGGCGGATTGAGGGGAATCATTTGTACAAGCTTGACTATTTCACCCGAATGGATAACTGCTTTAGCCGCAATAGCCGCCTTAATCGTGGCAATAATTATCGCGTGGAGGCAGATCTCCATTCAGAGAGAGCAGACTGAAATCGCGAGAAGACAGACGGAAATTGCGCGCCAGCAATTGAGAATCCTTAGTTATCAAGAACAGGAAAGGCAGATGGAAAAAAACAAAGCTGAACTCAGACCCGAATTTATTGAGCTATTTATGCCCAAATGGATTTTTCGATATTCATTGAGAATAAAAAATGAAGGAAAAGCACAGGCAAGAGATATCGCAATCCTGATTAATGGTAATCCCGCTCATGAATATTTTGCATTTCTCAAATCCCTGAAAGAAGAAGATGTGCCAAGGACATTGGATCAAGGCGTGCAATGGGAGCACGATATGGCATTTGCACAGGGTCAAGAACCTAAATTTGAAATTAGGATATGCTGGTCTGACGATTCCGGCGAGCCCCGTTCTCTTGAGCGAGCAATGTTGCCTGTAAAGGAAATCCCCATATCAAATGACAGATCTATGGTCTGATTAAAACCTGAATTGCGAGATTATCTTCAACTCTGCTGAGATCGCGCTCTATTCCCCTTGGATTCGCAATTCTTCCTTCTGGATCGTATACAAAACATATCAGTGTTTTGCAGTCTTGGTGGACTTTATAGCGTGCAATATCTTCGATCAACTGATTTCCTAAACTCTTGGCATCCAGTCCTTTTCGGGTTTTTTTAATTTCGATGATTATTTGTTCTTGCTTCAGCAAAAAGTCCATTCTTGAGGATGCGCCAGCAAAACTCGGTGTCCATTCCTCAGGTCTAATATCTTCAAAATGAATATGAAGGAGGGCATGAAAAAGATCTTGAACGTCATACTCATCTTGGATATCGAGAGTGCCACGGCTATCATGCCGCGACCTCAATTGGCGCGAAACGAGAGGAAACCGCTCACATAAGTTGCTTATTATATCAATTGGCTTGGATCTATCATCGATAACCTCAGCGGTTTCCAAGTCATCTTTAACAGATTTAAGAATTTCTATTCCGGTCATTATACCCACATTATTGCTCAACTCAGAAAGAAGAACATGTTGGATGCCGGGAACTAAGCTTCCAAATTCATTGCAGTAATTTTCTCTTGATGGCAATGGCAAATCGCATGTTTTTATAAAACTCATGCATTGAGTTCTCCAAGCAAAGTAATCTATTTCGTTAACCGGAAGAGAAGGATTTGTCTTTTCCAGTATTTTCAGCCCTTTTTCAATAAGACGTTGCGCTTTCCGGATATCATCCATGTTTACCAGATCAAAAAAGCCTTCAAAGGATAAATACTAATTGAGCGTCGAACAGGATCAAGGACGCGGACGGCACGATCTGGTACAAATCCGACGGCATCGGAGGCGATTCAAGCACATGCATCATCAACGTAACAACTGGCTGGACGCGAGACGCAAGCAGCGTTCCCGCCGCCAAGGTCGTGGATACCAAACTCGATCTCCCAATCTTGCGCTTAAAGGCGGCAGAATTTGGACCGTGGCTTCTTTTAGTGGGATTTGCGCTCCGATTTTACGCCATGATGATCGCGAATTAATGGCAAAGAGGCTCAATCGAGCCTCTTTTATTTAACTGTGAGAGACTGGCAGATTGTGGCAAACTGCTCTTTTGTATAGGTGGCTATTACTGCGCCCTGGTAGATGACATTGTTTGGGGCATGGAGCACAATGTATTTACCGCTCTTTTCTGAGTCATCGATATAACCCCGGAAGGTATAATTTGGATTCCCGTTTCGGTCTGTGCTATCTTGGTCGACGTTGAATAGCATGGGGTTGCCATCATTAGTTGTCATTTGGTCGAAGTTGTGTCCTGCGCCGATAAAGCTCTCTGCAAATCCCCGAAAGGTCTTATAGATTGCATTATACTCCGCAGCATCCCATAGATTGATGCTTATAATTGGTTTCGTTGTGCCCAGTTTGACCAATTGCAGCGAATTACCGCTGGAGTATTCTCCCAGTTCAACAGCATATGGCAGATTAATCTCGATCGTTCCAATATCAGAGTTAAAGGTTTGAACATTAGCCGATACCGCATCTACTGAAACAAATATTGAAAATGTCAGTAGGCACATGACAAATATCTTTAATTGCATAACTCACTAATTGCTAACTTCAATTTCAACTTTTCGCATAGGATTTCCAACAATCATTTTGGAGAATTTATAATATTAGCTAGTGCTGAAAAGGCTATAGTCCCCAAAACCCCAGCAATCGCACCGAAAAGTGCTATCAGTATCTGATCCCTATTCTTCGCCCAAACCTAAACCTGAAATGCATCACATGGCAATGAAAAGAGGATCCTATTTCGGATTCCGAATCCATTAATATCAGCACATTGAAATCATTATATCCAACGAATTATATTTAAATTTTAGCCACGGGACGAAAAAACTAATCCCTGATTCATATTTTCTTAGGCAAAAAAGTATTAAAGATAAATTTCAAGAGCTTTGATTATTCATAATCATCGCTGAAGGTAATTTGTCCTGTGTATTCAGAAACATTTTTTCGAAATCTTTCGCAAAAATCCTTTGGCAAAATAATTCTATAAATATCATTTATTTCAAAGTGAATGTCATATGGAGTCCTCCATTCGCGTTCCATGTAATAATTCTCCTCATCATCATCCGACTTGCTGGAATCAAAAAATTTCACATAGCACAATAAGTCAAACAAGAAACGTCCAATATCAGTGCATTGAGTTTTTGGAGGATTGGATTCGCAAAGCTGGATTAGCGGCATTTGACAATATTTCTCATAAACAGAAACAAATTCATCAAAATATTCTGACCTAGTTGAATCTTTCGATCCCATCTCTTTGCGACGATAGGAAATCGCAGAATTTTTTTCTATGTATAAGATAGGGTTCGCGCCGCGTTCAATCAAAAAAGATTTTTTAAAAGACAAACCGAAGGGACTATACTTGCTAATATGGATACTGAGATCTCCTATTGGAATATCACAGAAGCATACCATATTGGGAACATACCGACTATTATTGCTGAATCTATTTCGAGTATGAACATTATAACCCCTGGCAGGGTTATATTTTAATCCTTTCTCAAGTGGACGACTAGAGCGAGGGTAACGGCTGATACATTTTTCCTTGATGATCTTGTGCAATATTTTATATTGCTCAACCTCTCGTTGTTCTTTGTCCATGGTAGATTCGCGAAGATTTCTACCCACAAAATGAGTCAACTCCTTTGAAATGTAGCGCTGCATAGCATAGACTGGCTTTATGTGTCTATATGCTTTATGATCCGAAGGAAGCCTTTTGGAGGTTTCGATGGGTAGACGAAACTCCCGAGTAATTGTCACTGATACAAATAGAGTTGGAGGAGCAGCATAAGACGAACATTTAAGTGCTTGAATTACCACAAATATCTCCATGTCATCGCCGTTTTTCGCTGAGGGACCAAATAAATCCGAGAAGGAATAACTATGGATATTAATTTAACAGGTCAGATTGCGGCAAGTTTGACGCAGTCATGGTGGATTTCAATAGGCTCCGGAATAATAGGCGGATTTGTTACGGGCGGCATAGCGCTTATCGGGATTAAAATGACCCAAAACCATGACGAAAGAAAAGAAGAAAAAATTCGCAAATCGACAATGCTTCAAAAAAAGAAACAAGTCTATAGCGAGTTAATGGGATTGAAAAAATTATTAGTCACGATTAAACAATCTTTTTATATATCAAATATACAAGCGAGCTACCTTAATTACGGTTACATCTGTAAGTTGATTTGCAAAGAAGATGACTCGACCCCATTCCAAATGTATCAGGAAGAAGTTAGACTCCGCAATGAATTAGAATTGAATAGTGCAGAAAGTGAAAAAGATTTGTGGACAACCATAGGTCTGGTACAAGTCACATTTAGCAACTCGTCAATACTAAAAGATTCAATTGCAAATATAGCCAGAATTGAGAAAGAATTAGATAAATTTGAAAAGAAGATTTATGATGAAGATCATAATAATTCTAACGA
>Ga0310040_1001399_pt1 | contig 17694 bp, 19 predicted proteins | sample EPASupsiteHSE623_FD_200237 | JGI IMG/M metagenome (GOLD analysis project Ga0310040, IMG submission 200237) | Bioremediated contaminated groundwater from EPA Superfund site, New Mexico - Sample HSE6-23 (v2) (version 2) | ecosystem: Environmental > Aquatic > Deep subsurface > Groundwater >... | reverse complement strand
GGGACCGCCCTGGCCGTCTCCGCCGCCAACGCCGCAGGGCGCAAGCAGGCTTCCGGTCTGGCCCTGGCCCAGGCCCCGGCGTCCTGCACCGCCAGCGGGATGCGGCAATTGTCCGGGGTGGCGGCTTCGATGGTTTCGGCCGCCGTCGTCGTCGCTGGATCGAAGGCCGGGAGAGGCGCATCGGCTTGCGCCGCGCATTCCGGCGCGGCTTGCGAAGGGCACAAGAGGGCTTTCGGCCAAGCTGCGATCGCATCGCGGGCCAGTGCTTCGGCCCTCGGGGAAGCGCCGATGGCCGGTGCCGCCTTCGCGGTGGGTTTGGCTTCCGTCCAGGCCTCGGGGAACAAAGGGGCTGCCGGGGCCCCCTTTGCCAGTGCGGGCAACCAGGTCGCTGCCCTGGCCAGGAAAATGGCTCTGGGGAACGGCGTGGCGGCTTTTCGGGGAAACGCGGCCGCCGCAGGCCGCAGGCGTGCGCTCGGTGCGGCCGATGTCCTGGCCCTTGCCCAGGCGATTGCGGAGGGCTCCTTTGGAGAAATCGCCGGGCGCGAGGCGGCAGCGGCGGCAAGCATCTCCGTCCTGGCCTCGGGCTTCAAGGCGGCAACGGGCGAGGCCTCGGCGGACGCCGTGGCCCTGGCCATGTCCGTAGGCCCGGCCGCGCCGCTTGGCCTCGAGGTCGTCCGGCTGTCATGCCCTCTTGCACGCACGATCAGGGCTTTCTGTCCCCTTGAGCACAGCATCCGGGCGGGCTGTCCCATCGTTCGGGAAATTCGATTTGCCACGTCTATCGCGGAGTAACCAATGGGCATTGCTGCGACATATGTATCCCCTGTCTCCTTCGCCGTTTCGGCCGAGCGTGCGGCCGAATTTGCGGTTGGCGTCCGTGCCCGGGCCGACTGCGGGGCGGACGGCGTCAGACTCGGCACCGTGTCCGGGGTCGCTGGCACTACCGTCACCCTGACCATGGACGGCGGCAGCGCGCTGACCAGCAATCTGACCGACGTGCTGCACGGCAACGATACGCCGGCCTCCATCCTCTCTGTCCCTGGCCATTATGCCAGGGATGTCCGGTTTGCCGCCAAACCGGTATCCGCAGCCGCCGATCGCTACACGCTCCTGTCCCCCAACCGCATGACCGTGGATGTGTCTGGTCTGCTGCTCTGCCTCATGGCCCAACAAGCCCTTGACCTGTCGCAGGCCGCCACCTGGGACAGCACTACCACCGATTACACCGTGGCCGCGGCTCGTGCCGGCAAGGATTTCTACGTCTACGCCGTGCTGGTCGGCGGCGTTGCCTTGGGGCTGCTTGTCTCGGCCAACGCTACGTACCCGGTCGGCCATACGGTTGCCACGTCCCGGAAAGTGGGAGGGTTTCATTGCCTGTGCGTGTCGGTCGGGACCATCAGCGGGCATGCGCTGTCCGGCTATCTGGCCGGCGACATCCTGCCGGCGTCGGTGTGGGACTTGAAGCATCGGCCCGTGTCGGCCCCTGAGGGCATGGTGTACGTTGAGGGCCTCAAATGGGTGGACATCTACCTGGCGTCGGTGTCGGGCGGCAGATTGGTGTCCGCAAACGGCGGCGTCATCGCCGATGGCGCAAGCAGTCCGGCCTTTCATTGGTACAAGATTGCGCAATGGATGGGGGCTGTCGGCAAACGGCTGCCCACGCAACTGGAATTTTTCGCGGCAGCCCTCGGAGCCAACCAGGGCACAAACATCGCTGGAAGCGCCGATCCCGGCACGACAGGCGGCCATGTTGATACCGCCGGCCGGCGGATGCTCTCCGATGTCGGCTGTGAGGATTGTTGCGGCGTCCTCTGGCAGTGGGGCGCGGAGGCCGGCGGCGGCGCGGCCTCGGCGGCCTACGCCAACGCCTATGACGGCAACGATAGCGGCGTGGCTGGTCAGCATTACCAAGCTCCGAACCGGGCGAGCTGGGGCGGCGCGTGGGCTGGCGGCGCGGCCTGCGGCTCGCGCAGTTCGACCTGGGCCAACGGCCCGCTGAAGCTGGCCGAGTATTTTGGAGCGCGCGGTGTTGCCGATGCTATTGAGGAGATATCATGATCGCCACAAAACATGACGTCGAAGCCCTGCTGTCCGACACGTCCGCCCACGACGCCGCCCTGGCCCATCTGCAATGCCTCATGGATGAGCGTTATCAATACGACGCGTCCGGAGCCTGGGGCGTTGTCGAGCCCAACGGCCTGACGCGCCTGGGGCTGACAACGGCCGAGGCTGTGGCGCTGGGGGCGGTGGACAGGGCGGTCGAGGAGCCTGTGCGTGCCGGGCCGACGCTGGAAGAGGCCGTATCCGCCAGGATCGCCGAGGCGGCCCGGGCCTGCGATGCCGTTTTGGCGCCGTTTTGGGCACGGTTTTCGGAGTGCGAGACAAAGACTTGGTCAAAACAACTCGCCGAGGCCGAGGCGTTGTGGGCTACGCCGTCCCTGGCGGCCGTCCCCGAATCCGGGGTGCGGGACCCGATCCCGACAATCCGGGGGATCACGGCGGTTACGGGCGAGCCGATTGCGGATTTCGTGGCGGCCGTCCTCAAAAACGACGAGGACTGGACCAGGATCACGACAGCGGCCATCGGTCAACGGCAAGCCCTTGTCGCCCGGATCAACGCCGCTGCGGCGACGGGATCTGTTGACGCCGTGCTGGCCATCCGGGTGGAAATCAATCTGGCGGCGTGAGCGTGTTGACGTCCAAGGTTGCCTATCGCACGGCCAGAGGCGGTTTGCTTGATCCGCTGGCCGTGCTGCGCTCCAGGGGGGCGCATGTCAGCATCGAGCGGGGTTCTGTCGCCCTGGCCTTTGAGGCGCACGTCCGGCGCGAGACGCGCGAAAAGTTTTATGCCTTTGCCGCCCGGTTTGACGCGCTGCTGCGGATGCAGTTGGACGTCGGGCCGGGGGACCGGCCGCGCACGGTGCAGCAGCTTCTGGCGGCCGGGCGCATCGCCGTTCGCGACGGCAAGTACGTGCGGGTATGAGCCGGCCACGCGGCATGGTCCTGCCGGCGGACTGGTCGGCGCTGCCCCGGGAACAGCGGTTAAAACTGTGGCTGCGCGGCGAGGGGCTTACGTTGGCCGGGCTGGCGAAGAAGATGGGGGTGCACAAGAGTGCACCGGGGAAGTGGCTGGTGAGTTGCTCGGAGCCGTTGCCGGAGAAGCGGAGGGAGGAACTACTACAGATTGGGATGTTGGAGGATATGTTGCCGTAGCATGCTGGGATAGTAAAAGGTAGATTACAATAAAACGATGACAAACAAACCAAAGAAAAGTAAAATCACCCAGACTGCAAACAATATATTTGGAAAATAGATAACTCCTGCACACATGCTGTTTATGTCATCAGTCTGTTGGGAGTTGAGGTTGAATTTATCGTAAGATGGCTCACGTAGCATGTCATGTCTATGGATAAAACTAATGATCCTCTTGAAAAGAAAACAATTCAAAAAAACATGCAATCTTGGACCTATTAATGGAATGGAATAGGTTTTTAGAAGAATATCATGATATGCTTTCAAAAAATTGGAACGAATACCAACTATCGGTGGATATAATGTGATTTTATCGCAGTTTGATCTGTCTTTTTTTAAGCTGTATAGCCATTCAGAGCTTGCTTTGATTTGGCGTGAGGCGGCGCGAACACCCTTCCCTGCAGCAAATGATGATGTCAATCCAATAAATACTATTATCAAATATGTAAGTTTTAGTATTGTGTAATAGAAAAAGGGTTTGTGTTGTTGAAAAAAAGCCCCAAACAAAAAATATAAACCGGCAAAAAGAAAGCCGTTCGTTGCGAGTAATGATGTAATTCTGTGGTTTATCAGGTCATTTTCTATTTTTACAATATCATAAGCTTTTTTCCATCTTTCGCTGGTGCACGTTGAAATTGTGTTGCACTTCATGCATGGGTTTGTTTTTTTGTGTGTCGTAAATTTTTTCTTGTATTTTTTCGTTGGGAATTTCATTATATGATCCTTTGGCATAGACTTGACGCACACTTCATCGAAAGCCTCTCCATCACTCACTTTGATCTGCTCACGGATGGAGAGGCTTTCTTCTACTCCCGTATAAGTCAAACTTTTGAGGTCCCCCGGCAAAGCCGGGGGATTTCCTATTGGATTAATGGCTATGGCTTGTCGGGATGGCTTTTGCCAAGAAGCAGAGCCCCGGCAATCCCAGAATTATGGGCAAGTCCGGGCGGTGTGATGAAATATGTTATGCTGTCTCTATCCAGGATTTTTATATTTAAATAGCTATTGATATCAGACAGAACATTAGTCTGGATGTTATGGAAAAGTATATCTCTCCCTAATTGTCCGCCTTTCATAATGCTTCCGCCAATAATAATTTTTTGGGGTGAAAGGATATATATCATGTTTGTAATTGCTTGTGCAATATATCTTGCTTCCAAGCCCCAGGCTTCATGATCAGGAAGTAGTGCTTCAGCTGTCTTGCCTGTTCTTTGCAATATAGCTACACCAGAGCATAAACCTTCCCAACAATCCCTATGGAATTCACAGGCTCCGGCGAATAAATCGCCGTCGATGCGATGTAAGTGCATATGCCCCATCTCCGGGTGCATCATGCCGTGTAGTAATTTGCCATTAACCATCGCGCCGGCACCGATGCCGGTGCCGATCGTGATGTAGACAAAGTTGTCGAGTCCCTGGGCAGCTCCCCATTGCCATTCGCCAAGCGCTGCGCCATTGACATCGGTGTCGAATCCGACAGGCAGGCCGGGGAATGCATTTTCCAATGTCCCGACAATGTCAAAGCCAGACCAGTTGGGTTTGGGTGTCGTGGTGATGTGTCCGTATTCGGGAGAGGACACATCCAGGCAGACCGGGCCGAAGCAGGCGAGGCCGATTGCCCGCATTTTCACACTGTGGCGGGTTTCCTGTTGCCGGAACCAAGCGATGACATCGGCCAGGGTCCGGTCGGGGTCTGTGCCGGTGGGTATGGAAATCCTGTTGTTATCGGTTAATATGTCGTCAAGACTGCTTCCAAAGGCACAAATGAATTTCGTGCCTCCCGCCTCTATCGCCCCAATGGGACCTTCGCTCATAACCATAGATACATCCCGGCAGAGTGTGCTGCCAAGTCGAGTTTCGATTATCCTATAGAATAATCGAGAAAATGCAATAGTGGCAGAGGGCTGAAGGGGACGGTATATACAGGATAAAGGGATGAAGGAAGTCTGGAACGTGGTTGGATTATTTGCCAATAACCTGCTGTATGCGAATTACAACGCCATCAACACCCTGACGCAACTCATGCTCCCAGATCCGTATGACGTGCCAGCCGGCTGCAGCCAGTTGTTCGTTGACCTGGGCGTCACGGGCGACGTTGCGGGCGATTTTCCTTTCCCAGAAGTCGCGATTGGCTTTGGGCATCTGAAAATGTAATGGACAGTGATGCCAGAAGCAGCCGTCGACGAAGATGACGAGGCGGCGGGAGACGAAGACGATGTCGGGTTTTCCGGGCAGGCCGTGCCCGATGCGGTAGCGGTAGCCGAGACTCCAGAGTTTCTTTCTGAGCTTCAGCTCGGGCTTGGTGTTTTTGCCCTTGTTGGCGGCCATGCAACGACGGCGCTGTTCCTCGGTGAGAACATCGGTCCGTTCGTCGTCAGCGGCCATGGTTACTCCTCGTCTTCCTCGGACAGGCGGATTTCGATGACGCTGCCGAAAGGCAGGGTGCCAGGGGCGATGGATACGCCATCGGGCGTGACGCCAGCCGGCAGCTCCCTGAACACCCGGATGACGGATGCGGCAAAAGCAGACAGGTTTTCGGCGATCCGGAGTTTTGCCGCCCCTTCCTCAAGGCCATAGACCCGGTACAGGTCATATCGCCGGCCTTCGTCGGCCATTTCCAGCAGTTCGGCCATGGAGACGTGCAGGGGACGCTCGAACGGTCCGGAGGTGGATTTGACGTCGAGCCGGATCTCGTTGCCGGTGGCGTCCATGAGCGTGAAGTCATAGGGCGCGACAGCGTTGGCGCTGGAAGTCCAGGTATGTTCGCGGATCACGCCGCCCTGCTGCTGCTGATCAAGCCAGGCATTGATGAGCAACTCACCATCGCGGCCGACAGCCTCGGCATTCTGGCGGGCGCGCTGCAGGGTCTCCTGGGTCATCGTAGTGCCGGAACGACGGCGGATAAGTCGTTCCGTCCCTTCGACGCCGCCCAGGGCGGCATCCTCAATTGCCCCTCCAAGGGTGAACTCCAGGGCGGGGTGGGCATCGGTGACGCCGGCCGCATCGATAAGGCCCTCAAGTTCGGAAGGCGTGAGGGGTATCATGCGTTTGGGGCCGAGACGTTCCTCCAGGGTCCGGTGGAGCGCGGCATCTTCCGGAACCGCTGCGGCGACAAAGAGCAGTCGGGCGGATGAGGGGATGATGTCGCCGGAGAAATCGAAGATGACGAAATCCCCGGGTGCGAGGGGATCGAACCTGTTGGCGGTGACTGCCGCCGGGATGATCTCCCCGTTCAATCGCCAGTTCTTGTAGCTGCCACCCTTGATGATCTTGCGTTGCAGCCGCAATGCCCCGTAAAGGCCCGGGCCGAGGAGCTGGAGATCCAGTCCGAGGTATCCGGCCTTGCCCTCGTCGGTGTCGGGCAGGGCGGGGAAGAGCTGATTGACGAAGACGTCGGCGTTCAGGTTGATGGACTTCTGTTTGCCCGCGTGCTGGACGGCGAGATGGTGCTGAAAGATCGTCAGGTCCGAGCGGGTCAGGCGTTTCAGGGCGATTTTACCGGACACATCAGCCTCGCAGCGTTGTGAGCATGATTTCGGCCAGGGCTTTGGCCATGAGCGGGGGGACGGCGTTGCCTATCTGGCGGAAGCCGGGATTCATGGGGCCAACGAACACGAAGCCGTCCGGGAAGGACTGGAGCCGGGCCGCCTCGCGCACGGATATGGTCCTGGCCTGCCGGCTGTCGTAGTGGATGTGGGAATAGCTGTCCTTTCCCAGGTGGGCCATCAGGGTCCGGGCGGGACAGTCCGCCTCCATCTTGCGCCACTTGTTGGGGAATTTGTCGGGATCATAGGGCGGCACGGTGTCCTTCCAGAGCTGCCGGTACTCCTTTGAATTTTTGGCCGGGGCCAGTCCCTTGGCCTGGAGCGCGGCAAGCTTCTCGTTGAACAGCGCGATCGCATGCCGGTGCGCCTCAGGGTACTGGTCGCCGGGGCGCATTCTGGCGAAGATGGCGTAGTCCCGGGGCAGGAAGCGGATGACGTGGTCGAGGATTCCCCTGTTGTTCCCAAAACCCGGCCAGGACCGCATGAGCCTTCCGTATTCCGAGATGGGACGGGAGTCGTCATAGGGGAGCAGGGTGTCGAATCGGCGGGGACCCTTTTTCAGTTTTCCCCTCAGATGGTCGGTGATCGTAGGCAGATCCTGCAGGGCCTCCCGGGCCGTGACGGCGGGCGGCAGGTCCGGCCCGCCCTCGGGGGTCGGCAGGAAGCGCGATTTGTTGTCCAGGAGGCTCAATTTGCCGTTGCCGTTTTCCGGCAGATATTTGAGTGCGACCTGTCTGGAGCCTTCGTAGCCCCTGGGAAGTTCGTGCCGGCGGGTCGGTTCGGGGAAGCGAATTTCGTCAGCTATACCGGCGGCGTAGCCGATGAGGAAGGCGCGTTCGCGCATCTCGGGAACGCCGTAGTGCACGGAGTTGAGCAGGGTGTAGCCGCAGGTGTAGCCCAGGTCTTCCAGGACCTCGCAGATTTCCTCGTAGATGTTGTGGCCGCCGTGGTTGAGGACGTCGGGCACGTTTTCCACGAGAAGCGCCACGGGCCTGAGCTGTTTGATGAACTCCAGGTAGCGCAGGTACAGGTCGCTGCGGGGGTCCTTGATGAAGGCGTGGGGATGTTCGGCCACCTCGCGCAGCTTGGCCCGGCCGACGCGGGCGAAGGCTTGGCAGGGCGGGCCGCCGACGATGACGTCTATGGCCTCTTCCGGCTCCGGGCAGCCCATTTCGAGCATGAAGGGCCGGGGTTCGGTCTTGACGATATCCCGGCTTCGGGCGTGGCGCTGTCCGGCATCGCCTTCCAGTTCCGGGTAGAAGTTGCGGGCATGGGAGGCGGCGGCGACGGGGTCCATTTCTATGGCGGCGCGCAGTTCATAACCGGCAGTCTTGAAGCCCAGCGAGATGCCGCCGCAGCCGGCAAAAAGATCCAGGACGCGGGGAGCGCCGCCGTTTCGCAGACGGTCGATTTTTCTTTGGATAACGGGACACATCCAGGATTCTCCGGTGACGCAGCCGGGGGAGTGTCGGCTGGTCGAATTCCGGAGGTCAGATAGCATCGGCAGGGGAGTGAGTCAAAAGGGTCGCCAGGGTACCTCTTTCCGGACAAGCCTGTAAGGACAGGAGGATGCCCGGCTGTCCATGGGGAAACTGGCCCAGGTTGTCCCCCTGGTTCAATATGGGATTGCTCACGAAACGGATAATTGCGCACGCAGTAGTTTTTTCCTTCCCAGGCGTGCTCGGAATTTTTTGAAAACAGGCCCTAGAAAATCACCGCCCGTGGCAGGATCCATGTGCCGCGTGATCTGTTTTTATTTGCTTTTTCGAGGTGGTTGTTGGCGTTCGCGGCTATTTATATTCACTTTACCTTTATGTCTTGTCCGGTTAATTTGTTATTGCCTCGGAATCTATAGGCCCAGGCCCGTGCGACAAGCCGGGAAGTTGTGACTGCGGCTGACGAAAAAAGCCGGTAATGGCATGGAATCTGGAGCGTGCGGAACCTATATAATATTTTCAATATGTAATGATGGAAAAGTGGTGGCGGTCGCAATGGTTGCGCCTCAGCGATAGAAAATGAGGTTTTGCCAATGAACGAGCAACGCTACGAATACTATGCATTTATCAGTTACGACCACAAGGACAGAAAATGGGCCAAGTGGCTGCAAAGCGAGCTTGAAGACTACCGCCTGCCCAGCACCATCCGCAAGGAATTCGCCGGCCGCATTCCCAAAAGAATCCGTCCGGTATTTCGCGATCAGACGGATATTGGCGTCGGCCGCACGGTCAAAGAAAACCTGCGTCGGGAGCTGGGCGACTCCCGTTACCTGATTGTCGTTTGTTCCCCGGAGAGCGCCAAATCGGACTGGGTTGATCTTGAAATCCGCAATTTCCAGGCAATGGGCCGGGGCGACCGGATCATCCCCTTCATTGTGGGCGGCGTGCCCAATCCCAAGAAACCTGAAGAGGAGCAGTGCTATCCTCCCGCCCTCCTGGAAGGCGGAGAACCTCTCCTTGGCGCGTCCTTGCTGGAACTCAAGCCCGCAGAGGCCCTGGTCAAGATTGTGGCTGCCATCTTGGGACTCAAATATGACCTGCTTTGGGATCGCCATAAACGTCGGGAGCGGATCAGGCGCATCCAGTATGCCGTGGCGGCCTGCCTGCTGCTCGTGGCCGGATATTTTGCCGTCGATCATTATTTTATCCAGCATGTCCAGTATTTTGTCGACTATGTCGAGCGCAAGGGCCTGCCGGAAGGGATCGGGCCGCTCTCCTCGAAGCAGGTTGCGCACCGCAATTTAAGTTGGCGCATCGAGACGAAGCGCGGCAAACCCCGCCGCCTGGCCCGGGTGAATTCGGTCGGCGTGCCACGCGCTTCCACGCACACCGAGGAACGCGACCGACCCGTGGACCAGCGGTATTCTTACAGTGAGGGAGGCCGGTTGGACCATGTGGATGAATTTGGACCAACTGGTCAATTCTTAAGGAGAAGTGACTATAGAGACAACTTCAGATATGTACACTTTAGCCATACGACTGGAGTAAGGCAATCCGTTCTCGGTAGAACAGTCAATCTCGGTGTGGACTCCAGTGATGAAGATGGCCAAAAAAGTAGCATCGTTGGGTTTCGTTTCCAATATGATGTAACAGGCCTCGTGCAACAAGTCCAATACATGAATTCTTCCCACATCAACATAGCAGATGCCGATGGCGTGTTTGGTCGGCGTTTCACGTACACGGCGGCGGGACGGATTGAAACCATCACCTATCTCGACCATCAGGGGCGACCGCTCTCCATCAAGGGGGTTGCCGGCAAGCGCTACTCCTATACGCTTGACGGCTTTCGAAGCAAAACCGAATGGGTGGACTCGAATGGTGTTCCTGCCCGCAATCCTGACTACATCGCTTTGGCGTCATATGAGGTTGATGCCTGGGGAAACGAGTTGCTGGAATCATATTTCGACCCTGACGGGCAACCTTGTCTGCATAAAAAGCATGGCTGTGCTGGCTTGGAAAGCGAATACGACGTACGTGGTAATGCTGTCAAGACTGCTTCTTTTGGCATCGATGGCAAACCATCTCTGAATAATTACGGTTTTGCTGCCATTGAATCCCGGTACAATGAGCTAGGGAACGAGATTAGCAGACATTATTATGGATTGGACGGCAAACCTTGCTTACTCAAGGATGGGTATGCCGGAGCGAAGGCTGTATACGATGAACAGGGAAATGTAATCAAAGTGTTATTTTTCGGCGTGGATGGCCAGCCCTGTCTGCCCAAGGACGGGATTGCCGGCTGGGAAGCGGTTTTCGATGAACAAGGGAACAAAACCAAGCTTTCCTTTTTCGGCGTGGATGGCCAGCCCTGTCTGCACAAGGATGGATATGCAAGATGGGAGGCTGATTATGACGAACGCGGTAATAAGATCAGGCTTGCCTATTTTGATGTGAACGGCCAGCCCTGTCTGCACAAGAATGGAATCGCCGGGTGGCAAGACGCATACGACGAGCGTGGCAATAATATCAACCGCCGCTATTTCGGTGTAGACGGCCAGCCCTGTCTGCACAAGGATGGATATGCCAGATGGGAGGCAGATTATGACGAACGCGGTAATACGATCAGGCTTGCCTATTTTGGTGTGGACGGTCAGCCCTGCCTGCACAAGGACGGAATCGCCGGGTGGCATGATGAATACGATGAACACGGAAATAATACTAAGCGTGCTTTTTTTGGTGTGAACGGCCAGCCTTGCCTGCACAAGGACGGAATCGCCGGGTGGGAAGCGGGCTATGACGAACGGGGCAAGAAAACTAAAATTTTCTATTTCGGTGTGGACGGTAAGCCATGTCTGCACAAAATTGGATATGCTGCTATGATATCCGAATACGATGATCGGGGCCATGAAACTCGATCAACATTTTTTAACATTGAAGGAAAGCCCTGTGTTTCGGAAAATGGTTGTGCAGGTGGAACAGCAGAATATGATGCGCGCGGCAATATGATTAGAATCCGATGTTTAGGCGCTGACGGAAAACCAGCCCTTCAGAAGGATGGAATAGCAGGGAGGGTATCCGTTTTTGACGAACATAACCATGAAATCAAACGTTCCTTCTTCGACACGGATGGTAAACCATGTTTGAACTTCGAGGGCGTTGTCGGGTGGCAAGACTCATACGACGAGCGTGGCAATAAGATCAGCCGCCGTTTTTTCGGTGTAGACGGCCAACCCTGTTTGATCAAAGACGGATATGCCGGGTGGCAAGACGCATACGATGCGCGTGGTAATAAGGTCAGCAGCCGCTATTTCGGCGTGGACGGCCAGCCATGCCTGCACAAGGATGGGAACGCCGGTTGGGAAGCGATATATGACGAACGTGGTAATAAGATCAGATACGCCTATTTTGGTGTGGACGGCCAACCTTGCCTGCTCAAACAGGGTGTAGCCGGATGGCAAGATGAATATGACGCACGCGGAAATAACATTCGGCACGTTTTTTTCGGTGTTGACGGCAAGTCTTGCTTGAATTTCGAAGGTATCGCCGGGTGGCAAGATGCATACGATACGCGTGGTAATAAGGTCAGTCGCCGCTATTTCGGCGTAGACGGCCAGCCCTGTTTGATCAAAGACGGATATGCCGGGTGGCAAGACGCATACGATGCGCGTGGTAATAAGGTCAGCCACCGCTATTTCGGCGTGGACGACCAGCCATGCCTGCACAAGGATGGGAACGCCGGTTGGGAAGCGATATATGACGAACGGGGTAATAAGATCAGATACGCCTATTTTGGTGTGGACGGCCAACCTTGCCTGCTCAAACAGGGTATAGCCGGATGGCAAGATGAATATGACGCACGCGGAAATAACACTCGGCACGTTTTTTTCGATGTTGACGGCAAGCCCTGCTTGAATTTCGAAGGTATCGCCGGGTGGCAAAATGCATACGATGCGCGTGGTAATAAGGTCAGCCGCCGCTATTTCGGCGTGGACGGCCAGCCCTGCCTGCACAAGGATGGGAACGCCGGCTGGGAAGCAATATACGACGATCGGAGCAATGAAACCAAACGCTCCTACTTCGGCGTGGATGGCAGACCCAGCCTGCTCAAGGAAGGATACGTCGGCTGGCAGACGGTTTACGACGAACGGGGTAATAAGGTCAGGCTCACCTATTTTGGCGTGGATGGCCAGCCCTGTCCGATCAAAGGAGGATATGCCGGATTTCAAAATGAATATGACGCACGTGGAAATAATACCAAGTGTACTTTTATAGGTGTTGACGGCAAACCTTGTCTGATCAAAATAGGCATATCGGGATGGAAAAATGAATATGATGCACGAGGAAATGAAATACTGCATATTTATTTCAGTATTGATGGCAAGCCATGCTTGGATTTTAATAGTGTTGCTGGATGGCAAGACGCATACGACGCGCGTGGCAATAAGGTCAGCCGCCGCTATTTCGGTGTGAATGGTCAGCCCTGCCTGCACAAGGACGGGAATGCCGGCTGGGAAACAGTATACGACGAACGGGGCAATAAGATCAGATACGCCTATTTTGGTGTGGACGGCCAGCCTTGCCTGACCAAAGGCGGATACGCCGGATGGCATGATGTATACGATGAACACGGAAATAATACCAAGCGTACTTACTTTGGTGTGGATGGCCAGCCTTGCCTGATTAGATCCGGTATGGCCGGGTGGCAAGAAACATACGATAAACATGGTAATATAACCAAGCACGCCTTCTTCGACACGGATGGCAAACCATGTTTGAACTTCGAGGGCGTTGTTGGGTGGCAAGACGCATACGACGAGCGTGGCAATAAGATCAGTCATCGCTTTTTTGGTGTGGACGACCAGCCATGCTTGCACAAGGACGGATACGCCGGATGGCATGATGTATACGATGAACACGGAAATAATACCAAGCGTACTTACTTTGGTGTGGATGGCCAGCCTTGCCTGACCAAACAGGGTATAGCCGGATGGCAAGATGAATATGATGCACTCGGAAACAACATCTGGCACGTTTTTTTCGATGTTGACGGCAAGCCCTGCTTGAACTTCGAAGGTATCGCCGGGTGGCAAGATGCATACGATGGACGCGGTAATACGATCAAGCGCGTCTTTTTCGGCGCAGATGGCAAACCATGTTTGAACTTAGAAGGCGTCGCCGGATGGAACAGCGCATACGACGCGCGTGGCAACTTGAGCAGGCGCATCTTTTGGGGGGTTGATGGAAAACCATGTCTCACGGACAAAAATATTACAGGATGGAATTCAAAATTCGATGATCGAGATAACGAAATCATGCGTGCTTATTTTGGGATTGATGGCAAGCCTATTTTGCATAAAGAAGATAATGCCGGGTGGGAAGCTGTATACGACGCACGAGGCATATGTATCAAGACAGTCTATTTCGGTTTGGATGGCAAGCCATTGCCCAGCGATCGAATCATCTTTATCAGCGAGGTGTTTCCACAAAGCCAAGCTGCCCGGAACGGCATCCAGCCGCAGGATGTGTTGCTTCAGTACTGTGGCTGGACATGGATCGCTGACCAGAAATTGCAAAAAATAGAAGACGCGATTGTGCGTTGCCTTCACCAAAAAAAGCGGATCATGGTCATGCGGGGGGATGGCTCGTTCCACGTCTTCGACGTTCCAGCCGGTCCGGCAGGGATGAGATTGCAGTCCAGACCGTCAGTCCCCGCGCAAGCCGAAGCTTTGCGCGCCGCCTATGTCGCGCATCTGGCAAAAGAGGCCAAGAAATGAGCGCCGTACTTCAGGAGCGCCACTGTGGAGGACCCAAAGGATGCCATTGGGCATGAGGCGGGCAGAGCAATGGTTCAAGGCGTTGCCAAAAGTAGTCAGAGATGCCGTGGCGGCTCATGTGTCGGTGATGCCGTAATTGCCTGCATTGTCAAGGAACTTTTCAAAAAAAGACCCTGGTTTTGGCTAATAAAACTATTTGAAAAAATGAATACAATAGGCAAGGAAGGTAATAAAAAGGAAAAATGCCCAATAACAAATACGCATTGTCCCCTGTATTCCACGCCCATTGTTTCTGAAATATGATTCCCACCCTTCTCGATGTGTCACTGTGTCATTCTCTATTTTTTGAAGATACGATCCAAGAATTTTTAAGTGTTTATCGATGGCAATTGTTCGTAAGATGCTGAGTATGGTTATGAGGAGAGGAATGTTCCATGCCAAGTTGACGAAGTCATTCGGAGCGCTATTTGAAAACAACCAAGCATAAATTGCCGCAACAGAAAGAAGGCAGTTTCTCTCAACGGTTGATAGTTCTTTTATGGTTGCATCAACCTCGCGTCTTAATGCGATGTATTCTTCTTTTTTGAGGCAAAAGGTACATTTGTCGCTTTCTGTCGGCTTTAATGCCCTTTTATAATGTGTCTGACATCTCTTCATTCCTACGCTTCTCTCCTAACCCCCAAACATCTCATCCCCATCCCTCTCACTGAAGCCAGCGCCCTCGTCGAACCTTGGCTCCTTGTCGGACTTCTTTGCGCCCGGCCTCTTACAAGTGACGATGGCTTCGATGCCTTCGGCTATGCTCTGCTTGTCCATATCAATTTATTGATCGGTATTTTGAAATGAAAATATTTAATTCAATGTTAGAGTAAGAATATTGCAATTGCAATACTTGTACATCCAAATATAAAAAATAAACCTGAAGAAAAAAAAGACCATTTAGAAAAACGATGCCATTTGTCGCCTAACTCTCTCTGTTTTTGGACTTCAGTTTGAATTAATTCTGGATTGTCTTCGTCCGTCTTTAGTTGCCAGTCACGACTAAAGCGAAATAGTGCTTCTCTTTCACACCAATGCATAAAAGTTGCAAGGGCAAGCCCTGTGGCAAAACATGCCAAAGAAGCTGCCAGCCAGCATTTTGAATTCTTTAATAAAGCGGAAACCAGTTGCGAATTTGAAGCCAAGAGTGCTGTTGCGGCTCCTCCATTGATTAAAATCATTGATTGCGCGGCATTTCTTGAAAATTGATGAGTTGATTCCACATCAATATTTCTTCTGTCATGGTAAATTTCTTTCATGGCTTCGGTAGGCATTTATTCTGTCCTATATCCCTTTCCCAAACCCCGCCTTATCTTCCTGCACCTTACTGGAGCCAACCCCTACGCCGGCCTCGTCGGCCGCCCCGTATTGGGTCTTTCTCTCGCTGACGCCTTTCCCCATGACGATGGCCTCGATGCCCTCGGCGATCCGCTGCTTGTCCATGCCCAGCTCGGTTTGAAGCCGCTGTAGGTGAGCATGTTTCGCTGCTCAGGCGTGAGTTTGTCCGAGACGTCATCAAAGCGTGTTTTATAATGGCTTGATCAATAAACATCCGGCAGCCCAGGCACTGTCAGTATCATCTGTTGTAATGTCAGACTGATATGCGTTTATCTTGCATCGAGAACCGATGCAGTTGGTCGCTAATCCGGTAATTGTATTTATCTTGTCTTGAACTTTTTCTTCTGCACCTTTTCGGCTGCCATCTTTGGCCGAAGTGTAGAAACCAAATAGTCCAAATTGAAGGGAACTGTTTTCTTGACCAATGCTTAAGACTGAGGATATTCGATTGAAGTCCTTGGTGCATGTGTTCATGCATATAGGCTGATTTTTGAGTTCTATAACCGCTCTCGGAGTTCCCCCGCCCCACCAGAGTAAAAGGTCGAATCGTCCATTCAATCGTGCGTTTTTAGGTTTGGGACCTGGAGCCACGGCCCCGGCGTTGTTTAATGCGTCATGACCATTGTGTTCGATAGTTACGAAATTTGCCCCTTCCAATTCTGCAAGAGCTTTGGCGACATGAACTGTCAGCATATATTCTGCCGCAGCCCAGAGCCATTCACCACCTGACCATAGGGCATAGTTGTTTTGCGCTTCACTAATGCCATCAATTACAGCTTGTGCGCATACTGTTTGTGATATCTGTCGGGGCATAAAAATCCTTGGTAATTTTACTATGTGGAGTTGGAGAGTTTTTTAAACTCTTTCAGAGAATAAGCGATTGCAATCATTCCGCCAAGGGTTCGTATCCAAAAAAATCCTTGACAATGCCGGTCGTTACGTCATCGCCGGCTCATGAGTCGTCACGATATTCGTGGCGATCTTTAGCAATGCCTTGAGCCATTAATCTGCCCGCCGCCTGCTCAATCATCTTCGGCGCATCGCACTCCGCTACTAAAAAGCTGACGCAGACCTTCCTGGCCATGGTCACCATCGCATCGTGCCTCATTTGGCTCCGATGATTTGGAAATAGGCCCTAATATCGACTGAGTTAGCGTTCGGTAATTCCTCTGGCCCGTGCTTCATCTGCTAACTGACCAATCATGCCGTTGCTTTTGATGAATTGGTCAAAAGTCAATCCTTCACCAGATGAATTCGAGCGTTTGTATAAATCTATTGCCACGCCGAGAAGGTCTCTTTGGCCGTAGTAACTGGAATTTTGGCTACGGTAAATATTGAGATTAATAATTCTTTCGTAAGTATATCCGGTCTTTTCAATTGAAAGAATCGTTTTGTAATGAGCTAGATTGGCACGGTCAGCGAATATTTTTTGGCATAACCGCACAGCTGCATAGACAGCTGTATCAGAATTTAGGTTTTTTGTTTTCTTTACAATACAGTCATCGACCGAATTGTAGGTTTCCAATGCTTCTCGATTATTGTTCGTAATATAAAATATGTATAAAATAAAACTGATAACCAAAATTGATACGATTCCAGTTAAAATCTTCATGTTCATATCCCATCAATTCCCGCCTCATCCCCATCCCCATCCCCATCCCTCTCACTGAAGCCAACGTCCGCGTCGTACCCTAACTCCCTGTCGCTCTTCCTCTCGTCCCCGCGCTTACCCATGACGATGGCCTCGATGCCTTCGGCGATCCGTTGCTTGTCCATGCCTAGCTCGGTCTGGATGCGCTTGTAGGTGAGCATTTCTCGCTGTGTCGGAGTTAGGTCCTTCGATATTTCCTCGGTAGGTATACCTGAGGTCCTGTCCCCCAACATGTCCCCGTCACCCATCAGAATCCAAGCCGGGTTGATCCCAAAAATTTTGACTAGACTGACCAGGAGGGATGGCTTGGGTTCGTTCTTTGCCTGAGTATAATTCGACATAGCTTGTTTCGATATTCCAAGCCGTTGGGCAAGCTCCTGCTCCTGGAGCTCGAAGTGGGCCGCAATCTTCTTGATTCGGTCAGCTAAAGTTTTTTTGGTATCCTGGTCCATCAAATTTAAAATTTCCCTTGACTCAGTCACATAAAATTTCTAATTCCCAAAACAACGGGACACATTTTCGCCAACTCGGCCCTAGGGCGTGTCCTCAATTAAGCCAAATGACGGTGGCGGCGAGATGGATAGCTGCGAGAAAATTTCGAGCCGTTTTGTCATAGCGCGTCGCTATGGCACGGTACTGTTTGAGACGGCAGAAAAAAT
>Ga0310040_1001396_pt1 | contig 17713 bp, 18 predicted proteins | sample EPASupsiteHSE623_FD_200237 | JGI IMG/M metagenome (GOLD analysis project Ga0310040, IMG submission 200237) | Bioremediated contaminated groundwater from EPA Superfund site, New Mexico - Sample HSE6-23 (v2) (version 2) | ecosystem: Environmental > Aquatic > Deep subsurface > Groundwater >... | reverse complement strand
AGCTTGAAAACCAATTTAATTCATGGAAGAAAAGGGTAAGTATTTTTTCTAATAGCTCAAAAGAACCAGTGATACCGACCTTAAATGATGTTGGGGAATAAATCAAAAAGACCAGGAGGAGAACAAACTCTTCCGGTTGAGACGGGCTTGTTATCATGATAATTTCTCTAAATTGAAATTAAAATCTTAGTTTCCGGACCGGGTTATTAGCTTCCCTTACCTCCTTTGTGAGAATAATTTCCCCACGATGAACATTCGTGCTTGCCACCCGGTGCATTGCAGGAATAGGGAGATACGCAGGTAAATTCATCACAATCGAAATCGTTGTATGTTTTACAGGTAAAACTTCCTCCGCTGCAATAATAATAATCATGACAAGTAAAATCCTGATAATCACACGTAAATGTATTTAAGCAATCAAAATAATCATCACAATCGTAATCAAGTGATGAATAACATGTAAATTCACCCTTACAGGTGTATTGCTGATCGCAATCATCAGTACTGTAACAGATGTCATCTTCTTTTTTACAGGAAGTGGATACCAGCAATGGCATACATGATATGGATAATGATGAATAAAATAAGGTTTTACCCAGATCTGTAATAAATGACCTGCGATCATTGGAAATGTGTTTTCTCACTTTCATAACATTATTTTTTTTTCAACTTAACTGAAAACATTTCAGAAGCCAGGGCAGCAAAAGCTGCTCTGGCTGCCGGTAAGCCCGGCATTCAAACTGAATTCCCGCTATTAGTTACCTCCTCCACCTTCGTGACAGTTCGGATCAGGTTCACAGTTTATACAAGGGCAACTACTCTTTGTCGCCAAACCTGCACTTCTGGATTTGGTGGGTGTGATACTTGTTATTACAACAGTTACAGTTGGATTTGGAGGATTACTACCATCTTCAACTCGAATATTACTGCTTATAAGCTTGCAGGTTTCTTGTTCGCAAAGATGCCTGCTGCTCTGAGTGGGATTGCATTTGTTTAAATAAGCTTCATATTGGCATCTGCAGGCACTGCACCACGCAAAAAAATGACATGGTGTCCTGCATTCCCATTGTTTATATACGGTATGAGTTGGACCGGTTAAATAATATTCATAGTATACTCTGACCTTATCATACTGAATAAAATTATTTTCTGTAACAGGTGTCTTGCATTTAGGACAACTGCCTGCTTTAGTATTTCCCCTGGTACTTTTTGCTTCTGAATTGTCAATGCCATTTAAAAGCATTTCATAGGTAATACCGGTCTTTTCTACTTGAAAAATTGAACCAAAGGATGCTTGCAATGAGCTAATGGTTGATAAGATACTTTTTATTGAATCGTCATTATCGGACTCGATGATATTTGCGAAGTGGATATACTCTTCACCACATTCTTCCATCGAACGAACCAACCATTCATAGCCATACAAGCTATAGAGATCACCTATTTCGAAGTAACTTGTTGATATCTTTATAAGCTCCTCAGTACATTTATCCTGGGTGGAAATATTTCTAGCCAAAATGGCGAAGTGCTCGCTAAGTGATTCGTATTCAATCTTGAGATCAAAGAAATTTTCAATGTTATCAGCACCGTCCCAATAAAAACAAATTGAATCACATATTTCGGCATTTTCGCAAAAATTCGCAGCGATATCCCCGTAACTCTTTCTCAACATCTCATAAGAGAGATTGCTGCTATTATCAAGAAATGTTAGTTCAGCTACATAATTTAGTTTTTCAGTTGAGATTTCAGGTTTGTCTTCGTCGTAAATAAATGGAAAATGAATGGATTCCACGTCTTTCTGACATCCATTTAAAAAATGTAGAGACAGTCCCGCGAGTATGAAACTAACAACGGTTGCGATGATTATTGGTTTTTTCATGTGTCAGTAAATGGTCAATCAACGATTATCTGGTCAATACGAATATTTGTCATAAATAAATTTTATACGTAAGGCCGCCGGCATAATACTTCAGATCATAGGCAAACAGCATAAAACGAAGATGGTCAAACAAAATGACGGAGCAGCCCGGATTAAACACTTTTGAATCGTATTCCATAATGAACTCCACAATTTTAAGACATCCCGGAGAAAAGGACAGGCCCCCGAACAAACCGGTCATCTCACTATTCTCAAAGGCCGCGAAACCATAACCTGCCGATAACTTCAAAATACTCCTGCCAATAGAACCGGTTTTAGTTGTTACTGCATATGCGGCCCCAAAATATTGATTACCGTTTTTTGAAGAGGTATAGAGATCGTTAACGCCTGTAACCAATGATGGAACATACCGTTGTTCCTGAAGCAGTCTGCACCTCATCGAAACAGACCTGTCCTGGTTATACTTTCCTGTGCTCTGAATTTTAAGCAAGGTACAACGGTAGTTTACTTCCAGGAACGGCAGAAACGTGATGTTCAGATAATAGTTCCACGTATGATAATTCCACTCCTGTGGCATCATCGCTTTGGGCAGCCAGGTTGTGCCTGCCATAAAAGTGCCGTCACGCTGCATTTCGGCTGTCGGCGTATTCAGTAAGCCGGTGGTCCCTGCAGTAGGTTGTGCATGAATAAAATGAACATGAACACAACCAGCCAAAATGAATATGAAGAAGTATTTTTTCATCCTGTAAAAGCCGGGTGTTCCGCCTCCAAACTCCGGCCGGAACACCCGGCTAATGCTGTTTTAAAATTTATACCCAAGTGAAACAGAAATTTCAGGCCCGGTAATGGAAACATTCTTTTCGATGACCCCTATACCGTCGCTTAAATCCTGCTTGTAGCTGCCCAGGTTATACATAAACTCTGCTCCAACTGCAAAATGGCCAAAAGACCGTTCGATACCAACTAACGGTCCAAAAGAATAGTCCTGTCCTTCCTGATCCGCCGTTTCCAAATCTTCTTTTAGCTTGTTGTTGATCACATAAAACTGACCTTCAATACCCAAATAAGTCTGATAGTTTTTGAACAGAACTACCTCAGGGACATAAACAGCCGCCAGCCGGAAACGGGTAAAACTGATTTTCAGACTATTGATCGCTGAAGATCCGTCACCTTTAGTCTTATCGCTCCAATATGAAACTCCTGCCCTTGCCCGGAATCCTTCCGGAAGAGAGAAAGTAATATTTCCGCCAAAGGAGAAGTTCCCTTCGAACTGATCGGAGACTCCAACTGAAGGCAGATAAATATCATTCCAGTAATCCATACCGGGCCAATACCATCCCGGAACAAAATTCACGCTGTAAACGCTGAATTTTCCGGCTTTCTCCTGTGCATTGCCGGTTGAACCAATCACCATCGACAGGAGTAAGATAAATATGATCTTTGCTTTCATTGTTCTTTCTTTCTAAATATTAGTTACCTGAACCACCCTGATGATCGGGTGGAATAATTATAATGGGAGGGTCACAGTAATAACAGTAACAGGCAGAAGGAATTGGGACGTTGTCTGAACTCCGCCAAATCCAAAACCAGGCGCAAACAAGGTACCAGTTCGGAACACTTTCAACAATAAATCCGTTATTTTCTTCCACCCATATCTCAGCCTCAACGATCTCGTGCATCCAACAGCACTGTAAAACCAGTTCCCAGGGTCTTTCTGGTAAGCTCCTGTATTCATAAGGGTTTCCAACAGGAGGAGCTGAAATTGCAGATATCATTCTCGCCTCCCCGGTCACATTGCTTGCTCTTGTGGAATTCCCATAAGTCACCTCCGAAAAGTTCAGTTTAGTTTGATTCTCTACGGTCGTGTATAACCACTCAGGGTCCACGTTATCCGGAATACCTTCCCTGTATTCCAGTTTCGTGGTCCACTCAAAGGTTTCCTCATAATCGTCACTGGTACCAACAATTTCATAATCGAGGGTTACATCCGTCTCTTCCGAATAATTTCCGTTGACATTCGCACTGTAAGTACTGAAATGATTAATCGTAACCGTTGCCGACAGTCCATTGGCATTTACGATTGCATCATCAAAAACCTTCCAGCTATTTGTATTTTCATCAAAATAGGTGACTTCAACCCCATCTCCCGGCCTGTGCGGGAAGGGGAGCTGAAATGTTAATTGAGCGCCGTTTGTAAATTCAAGGCTTTCATCATCTGAATTAAGGGTTATTGTAGTTCCCAGCAATTGACCGGTTGAGTTTAAAATTTTGGGAACCTCATTGCCTGTAAGCTGTGTTACTGAAATTTGTCTGTTACTTTGCAATTCCCCGGCCGGAATTGCAAATTCTGCAGCAAGCTCCCCTGATTTTTTAAACGCCTCAACATCACCGCCGTTAGTTCCAATTGTAACCGGATCAGCAAGCTTCTTCAGAACAAACTGGGGTAGTCGGGCTCCGTTATCCTCCACCGCCAATTCGTAAGTTCCTTTTAAAAAACAACTTTTGGATGCACTGACAAGGTAATCACCCGGTTCGAGTTCAGAGATGGTAAAGTAACCATTGGAGTCAGTTGTCGTTACAACGTCACCGTCCACAGCAATACCGGCATCGGCTATTCCTGCAAATGTCTCTGAATCCAGCACATAACTACTGACGTTTAGTTTAGAGTACAGGTTAACAGGATCTACGTTCTCCTGACACCCGTTCATTAAATAAACACCTAATGCAATAACCATGAATAGAATGGCCGAAAATGCCAGAAGGATTGGTTTATTCATCTTCAGAAAGAATTTAATAGTTCATTTTTGATAAATCCGGGATTGATCCAATGTTCTGAGCGGTTCTCATTGGGACGGGTTTCATAATAGCGCCCGTAGTAAAATTCGGTACCGGCATTGTATTCCCAATCAAAAAAGCCCGGAGGGATCATACGGAGAGCATGCCTCCGGTTTCGCTTACCGGGAGGCAGGGGAACAGAAAAATGAAACCCGCCGTTCAGCTCGCCACCGGTGTGCATGGCATAAAAACCAATTGTGGTGGCGCCGAAATGACGGGTGCAATCGGCCCGGAGGCCATAGTCGCTGTTAATATAACGTCCGTAACTCAAATCAAGCTGAAGGTTATACTTCGGATAGTAGTACCTGGTCCTGACAAACCAGGTCAGTTGCTTGATTTCGGAAGTGATCCATTGTCCGTCATAAAAACAGGAGCTGCCGGTAAGCCCGGCATTCAGACCGAATTCCCACCGGTAATCCGTTAACGGATGGCTCAAAGTCAGGTCGGTGCCGTAGCGGTTGGCATTGAAGTTTCCAATCACAAAACGGCCAAACCATCGGCGGGGTGCACAGAATTCTTGTGCGAGCGTAACAAATCCCGGCCTGATGAAGTCGCCTTCATATCCAAGATCGTTTTTAAGGGGGAAAATCACCTGCCCTGTAAACAGCATTCCTTTCCACAGGGAAACTTCAACTGCCGGGGCAATATTGAGCTGGATCTCGTAAATCTGGCTCAAAAGCGTATTCTGAAGGGCAAATTGCGGATAAAGGACAAAATCGATCTTATTGACCGATGGGTTCAATGGAGAAACCGCCTTCAATTCACCGGTAAGACCATATTCCACATATTCAACCGCCGGAGCTTTGTCCCATTCCTTTGCATTCGCTTTTACCACGATGCGCGGGATATCTTTTACCAGAACATACAGCAAAACCTGATCTTCCGCATTGGCATATGCTGCAATGGTGTCCAGGGCTCCACGGATACCGTCCACGTTCCACCGGAAAACAGGATCTTCAATACTGACAGATAAAGTATCGCCGCGCCGGTATACCCGGACATTCTCAAACCCGCTCCCGGTCAGTTTTTGTGAGATCAAAGCCGTTTGTCCCTGTTTGCCCGCAGCATCCGCAGGGAGAAAACACGCATACAGCAAGATAAAAGGTAAAAACCTGCCCATCTTTTTTTATTTTGCTACGCTGAAAACAATAGAGTAGGGTTAAGTATAATCTCTCTCCCTCATTCACAGCAACAAAAAACCACATTAATTCCGGTTGAAACAATTTCCTAAGAAAAACCAACAATAGCTTGAGGTAATCACTCACTTGAGCTCCGGCTCCGTTTTACTTTACGTCCTCAAAAGAACTTGAATGGTAATATAAATTCCGGATTAAGTTACAACAATTAAATAGAATATCAAATACATTTTATACCATATGTTTAAATTTGTATCGACATTTCCGGCCCGTTCTCCAACTGTCTTCCATTGGGTTCTGACACAACTGATCCTTCGGTGATCGTTCGGTGCTCCTTCGCTGATCCTTGGGTTGGGCTATAATATTTTAGGCGTTAGAGTATGTCATTACTTTAACAATAGGGGTACGCATGAACGGTTTTATCCTCTCTATATAGATATCTCTGCGATGCAATACGCCTGGAAATTTAGTCATACTATATTTAAAATACGATTACAATAAAGTACAAATGTGAGAAATATTTTAGTTATATTTATAATATCATGATATAAATGATTTTATTTACTAAAAATGATGCTTCAAAATATACTAAAAATACTACATTTGCATATACTAAATGTTATACGATTGTTCATACTAAATATGCTACAGATAAAGGTAGTGTTTATAATAACCCAATAGCAAGAGATTGTCATGGCAACACCATCGGAAAAGCTGGCACAGGCACTAATGGAGCTTCAGAAGCTTCAAAGAAACAGGGATATTGCCATTATAAAGGCCGCAGACCTAAAAACGGCACATAAGCAACTTTTAAAAGCGAACGGTTTTATTAAAGATGTTATCAAAGGATGGTATATTTCGACCCGTCCCGATGAAAAGGATGGTGATACGACATCGTGGTATATCTCTTTCTGGGATTTTGCATCCATGTACTTGAATGAACGTTTTGGAACGGATTGGTGTCTTTCTCCCGACCAGTCGCTATTGCTTCATAGCGGAAACCGGATTATCCCGAAACAACTTCTTGTCCGTTCACCAAAAGCAAACAACAATATCGTACAGCTCTTGCACGGAACTTCCATTTTTGATTATAAACTTGATATTCCGGCTAATAATTCCAAGGTCAATTTGAATGGACTCCAGGTTTATTCTCTTGAAGCCGGCCTGATCGCCGTTACCGCTGATTTCTTCACCCGTTATCCAATCGATGCCAGAGCTTGCCTTGCCATGGTCAAGGATGCATCCGTGTTATTGGCAAAACTGTTGGATGGCGGTCATAGCGTGATTACCCGACGTTTGGCCGGTGCGTTCCGGAATATCGGGAATGACCGGATCGCCGATACCCTTCTTAAAACCATGAAATCCGCCGGATATGATGTTCGTGAAGAAGACCCGTTTGCAGAAAAGTTGCCGGAAAACGTCATCGGGGTTCGGGAAGCTTCGCCCTATGTCAGCCGGATAAAGATGATGTGGCACCGGATGCGCGGTGATGTGATTGCGAATTTCCCCAAAGCCGGGGCGATGCCTGTGGATATTGAATCCTACATGAAACAGGTTGAGGAGCATTATGCTGAGGATGCCTATCACTCCCTGTCAATTGAGGGTTACCGTGTAACGCCTGAATTGATTGATCGGGTTAGGGGAGGAAACTGGAATCCCGATGTTGATGAAGTGGATAGAGAGGCGCGTAATGCCATGGCTGCCCGCGGGTATTATCAGGCTTTTCAGGCCGTAAAGGAAAGCATTCGCAAGATTCTGGGTGGAGAAAATCCGGGAGAGATTGTGGATCGTGACCATTCGGACTGGTATCGTGAACTGTTTGCGCCCAGCGTTGCCGTGGGTTTGCTCAAAGCATCCGACCTCGCCGGATATCGGAACAATCCAGTCTATATAAAGGGTTCGATGCATACGCCGCTCCATCCCGAAGCGGTGCGTGATGCAATTCCTGCACTGTTTGAATTGTTACGCAGTGAAGAGGATGCAGGCGTTCGGGCTGTTCTGGGGCACTTCATCTTTGTCTATGTTCACCCCTATATGGATGGTAATGGGCGTATCGGGCGTTTCCTATTCAATACCATGCTGGCATCGGGCGGGTATTCCTGGACGGTTGTTCCGGTAGAGCAAAGGGATGTGTATATGGCGGCGCTGGAACGTGCCGGTGTTGACGGAGACATTCAAGATTTTGCAAGGTTCTTGGGGGCGTTGGTAGTACCTTAGATTAAAGCAAATAAAATATACACTTAAGATTATTGATAAATAAGATACCAATATAATGATGGACTTATTGGGAGAAAGGATACCTCATTATGACGCTATTGCGAAAATTGCAACGCTGGCTGATAAAGGAAAAATCAAAATGGTAGTTTCAGCTTTTTCTTATCCAACCGTTTACGATCTGCTTACAAAATTTGAGAGCGCCATTACCCGTCATGTCTGGGGGAGAATTTCTTCAGAGCCGCAAAAAATAAATAACCTACGCCTAAGTGGGAATACAACAAGCAAACAGTAAAACTACAAAAGGATGAGAAAGCCAGATATCAAAATAACTGTTACTAAGGAGGACACCGGATATAGCGCAAATACGATATAAGGGTATCAATGCAAAGGCACTTTCTAAACGTATCGGAATGAATCAAAGTCTTTTGGCTCAATATATCAAAGGAATTAAAAAACCCTCAACACACCAAACCAAACGCATTTTGGAAGGGGTTCAGCAAATAGGACGTGAACTCTCCGAGGTCCGCTTTTTGCTTTAAAAAATTTCCGTAACTCAAAATTTACCAAAAGGAATGAGCAGTCGCTTATATCAGACTTTAATCTTTATTATATTTATAAAAAAGGTTTACCGAAAAACAGTAGTCTGCAAACTGCTTTATTTCAGTTTCTTCAGGGAAGCGCGGACTTTTTTGACGAAGTCGACCGACACCTCTGCCACATCTGCAATTTGCTTGTCCGATAAATCGAGTTTGAGAATGAGGTTCCGTACAATTTGCCTGTTTTTTTCCAAGACTCCGTCGTGCCTCGCCTTCTCCAACAATAATTCTTCAATGCCCATGGTATTACTCCTTTCTGTCAGTTTCTCAAATTCAGTATCAAAGGTAACATTTGTCTCTTTATTTTCAAAACGCACATAGTACCTCAAAAAGTTTATTAACACCCTGACTTTCTCCTTAGGTATCTGTTTGCCAAGCATTTCATGAGCCAGCTTCAGCTTTAGCCCAAGCAGTAACTCATCCCGTTGCTGACGGTCCCGGATATCTTTTCCCGACAGCGCCGCTTTCACAGTGAGCGCCACCAATGCAAACGGATTGTTGCTGGCAAGCAGTTCCTGCTCATTCTGGTCCGCGATCTTATACTCAACACGTTTAAGATTATGGACTATGACGAAAGCGATCTTCTTCGTTCGAATAACCCGTTTGCGCTGGTGGCGCTTACCGCTAAAGCAGCGTTCAACGGAAAACGGTTGAAAGATGCCGAAGCAAGGGATCGTGCATTACTCGAAATTAAACTCAATCTGCTTCGGGAAATGCTTTCCAATGAATTTCCTAAGAATAAGATCAGAGGGTTAATGAATTTTCTGACCTATTACATCCGTTTTGAAAAACAGGAAACAAATCGTATATTTGAAGAGTCAAAGCAGAAACTGACAGGAGGCAGCAGCACCATGGGAATAGAAGAGTTATTACTGGACCGCGCAAAAAAACGAGGAGTGAAACAAGAAAAGCAGAGAAGAGATCGGAGAATTGTTCTCAATCTTCTGGATCACACCGATTTTTCTGATGAACAGATTGCCAAACTGGCAGAAGTCAGTGAAGAATACGTTGCAAAACTTAGAAAATCCCTGAAATAAACAGTATATCCATCCGGACTACTTCATACCAGCTCTCTTTTATTAAAGCAATATGCTCTATTATCAATTTTTTCGCAATCGGGTTGGAGTATTTGTCATAAATAAAGTTTATGCGTAAGCCCGCCGGCACAATACTTCATATCATAGGCAAACAGCATAAAACAGAGATATAAAGAACACCTTTGAATCGTATTCCATAATGAACTCCTTATTATAGCTCATTATAATATTTTAGGCGTTAGAGTAGAAGTTAAGAAATCACGTATGTATATGTGCTCTACTCCTTCGTAACTATTCTCAAAAGAACGTTCACCTGAAACAACAACTTTAGGATAATTATCTTTGATTCTTAATAAGTTGCCAAATTCACGGGCAATTGTTTCAGAACTTGATAATTCGATTGCCACCTGGACATACAATGTTTCTCCACCCCGCGTACAAACAAAATCTATTTCTTCGGCAGATAGTGCACCTACCTTAACATCATACCCGCAAAATAGAAGATGATTGCAAACAATGTTTTCCAATCGTTTTGCCCTGTCCTGTGGTTTATATCCTGCTATCGCGTTACGGATACCCATATTCTCGAAAAAATATTTTTCTCCTCGCTCAAATAGCTTCTTTCCGACAATATCGTAACGGGCTATCCGATGCACGACAAAGGCTTCTGCCAGCGAGTCCGCATATTCCGAAACCTGATTGGGAGAAATTTTGATTTGCTGACTTTTCAGAAAAGCACTTATACTATTCGACGAAAAGAGGCTACCGACATTATTTGCCAAAAAACGGATGAGTCGTTCGAGAAATGCGGTGTTTCGTATCTTCTTCCGCTCCACAACATCACGCAGTATGATTGTTGAATATACGCTGCGGATATACTCCATAACTACAGGTTCTTCCAACGGCAGATGGATCAGATAAGGCAAACCTCCGAAATGAAAATATTTTTCAAGTGAGCCATCGTCATTGGGTAGTTTGTGAAAATTCAAAAATTCAAGATATGATAAGCTGTAAATCCTAAATTCAACATAACGGCCTCCAAGTTCATTTGCTAAATCACTGGAAAACATTTCGGAATTGCTTCCTGTAATATAAATATCGTTATTGTCATCCAGTGCAAGTGAGCGAATGGCTACTTTGAAGTCAGCAATCTCCTGAATTTCATCAATAAAGATGTAATTTTTTCTATCGCTAATCAATTTTTTTGAGATATAATCATACAGCTCCCGATAAGAAGCGACATCTATAAATTCGATATCTTCTTTATTGATGTAGATAATATTGGCATTTTTATCCTCATTTTTTATCAGTTCGATAAGTTGAAACAATATAAAACTCTTTCCCACACGGCGATGACCTGTCATTACTTTAACAATAGTGGTACGCATGAACGGTTTTATCCGCTCTATATAAATATCTCTGCGATGCAATACACTTGGAAATTTACTCATACTATATTTAAAATACGATTACAATAAAATACAAATATGAGAAAGATTTTAGTTATATTTATAATATCACGATATAAATGATTTTATTTGACTTGTGTTTTAAGTCAAAGTTGATTGAACTTACTCATTGCATTGGCTTTTATTTCGTCAGCAATAGCTATGTAGGGTTTCATTGACCACTTGGCTACACTAGCTTATGCGAAACAGGAAGGCAGTCGTGAAAGAGCGATCGCCATTGCCCGGGAGATGAAAGACGAAGCACGAATATGTCAAAAAAGAAAAGATAATCCTTTCCCTTTTAGTTCATAACCAGTCGCGATAACCTTCCGTTACCGTCCGCAAACGGATGAAATGATATTGCGCTCCGGTATTTTTAAGGATGAGGCCTGAAAGGATTTGAATGGTATCAACGGTCAGTTTTTCTTTTCGCTCAGCAAGATCCACCGTATATTTCAGTGCTTCCAGGTGATCTCTTGCCATCAAAAGATGAGTCAGAGGTTTCCCGCTTCCGGGGGTTATTCCATTTTCCAGCAGCATGATCACTTCCTGATAACTCAGGGTTGAACCCTCAATTGCAGTTGATTTCTCATCCCCGTACTAACCATTTTTCTTTCGGCCTCCGGTTTTTCCATTCCTCAGCGAGTTCACAACATCAGCCCGTTCATAATAAATAATCCCGCCAACTCTGGTGTAAGGCAAAGTGCCGATCTTTCTTAAATGCTGCAGGGTTCCCCGGGAAACATGCAGAATCCGCATGACTTCCGCCGACTTGATCCATTGATCACCGGATGCGCCGGATTGCTCCTTCAGGAGCCGCTCAATCCGTTCAATGAGCTCTTCTTTGAACCCCTTAAGATCGTCCGGCGTCACGACTTGTACTGACATAATCATGATTTTTGGTTAGTAATCTTGCTTTTTATGATCTTTAACAATAATTATTCCAAAGTTAATCCTGGTAAAATGCTCTGGAGCATTAATGCCGGAATCCTTCTCCTTCAACCTCATGGAAAAGGCTCCTCCCGGAGCCTTTTCTCATCACTTCCCAAAGAAGTGCCTCCTTCCGGAATGCTGCATCAGCATTCACTTCTGCTCTTCCTGCTCAACAGTCACCTGGCTGACTGCCGTCAGCACAGTGCCGCCTAAAGCCAGGTAACCGCCCAACGCAGATATACCCGCCGGCAAACTCACCGGAGCCGCAAGTATGGCTGCACCCGCCGCCGCCAGCGACAACCCGATCGTCCGTAAAATACGGAAAAACCGTGGTGTCGGCGCTTTTACGCGTTCAAGGATACTCATAACGATTCATTTTTATCCGGCAACCGGAAGATTAACAGAGACTAACGTCAGCGAATTGTGCGCCTCACCCTTCAACGGATAAAACACACCGTTTACTTGCTGGTAAAACTCGATCCCGAGCACCAGAAAAAGAGGAAGAACGCTGGCCGCCGGTAAAGCATTGGTCAGCGTCACGGCTTGCTGCTCATCCGGACCAACCGCGATCTCCGGACTCATCGATTTTACCATCTTGAAATCACCGCTTACAAAATCAATCTCAGCTCCCGCCGAAATGAACTTGTAATGCGTAGCCCCCTGAGGTAAAGAGATGCTCCCCTCCGGAACCAACGCAGGGATCGCCACTTCTGCTTCCCCGGTTGCCCGGTCAATCGACGCCGTGTACGGAACAAACAGCACAGTATTCAATTCGGCATTGAGATTAAACTCAAAGCCTTGAAGAAAACGCAGGTCCCCATCGGTCACATTCCGCTCTCCGCGACGGCTGGTGTTGTCCAAATGGATAACCTTCATCATCTCCTTCGTCAAACGGGAAACAACATTCTTGTCCGCATTCTTTTCAAGCAACGGCTTGAAAGCCTTGCGTAAAACCTGCCCCGCTACTCCGGCCCGGCCAAACTCGGCCCCGTTCTCCCGCGTGCGCTGAAAAGCCGGATCGTTCTCAATCCGCTCCTTTTCAATGCCGCCACGTTTCCTGGCTAAATAGCCATTCTTCGTCTTGTAAAAGGAGACATCCTCGATGGTCCCCTTAAACTTCATCAAACCTTCTTGTTTTGCCATAATAATATAATTTATTAGGTTAATACTCAAATTTACCACCTCATAAGTACTTTATGCAAATACGAGTGTTCATAATTGAATATAATATACGCTTTTATACACTTCTGCCGGAGATGAACGGAAATGAACGATATGCCCGTTTATTCACATTTTCATCATTTCTCCCGTCTTTATACATCACCGGATCAGATTTTTTTTGTATTTTATCGCTGTCTTTTAGAAAGCAGCTACAGGGTGCAAGGCAGGATAAAGCCACTATAAAGGCAGTATAAAGGCAGTATAAAGCCACTATATAGGCACTCCGGGTTAACCCTGATCTGAAATGCGGTATTGGGAAGAAACGCAAAACGGAAAGGGATCATGCTGAAAAAAGAATTTGCATGAACACAAGCGACGTACAATGGATCACCGGGAAAAGCGAAAGCGGAGCCAGACGAATTCTCCGAACGATAAGAAAAAGCCTGAATAAAACAAAAGGGCAGTTTATTACCATCGAAGAATTCGCGGCATACACGGGAATCGATCCCAATGAGATCCGAAAGTACCTGGATGATTAAAGACGACAAAAAGCCATGATCACTCCTCCTCCTTACGCCCAACATCCAGCTGTTTTGGTGCGATTTAACCTGATTTAAACGCGCGTACAAATTGACCCCGGTCCCGGATCTTATTTCTTTAATTCCCCAAACAATGGCCTGACCGACGTGGTAACAAGGATCTTTAACTCCACTGTTTTATTCCTGTATCGCTTTGGGATCTCCCATAAAAACGGAGCCCACGCCTTTCTTCCCAGCGACTGCCCGCCGATAAACAGTTCACAAACAAGCCCTCCTGTATCGACCGAAAGATATTCCTGGTCATGAAGAACCATCCTCTTTTTAAAAACAATCCCTCCGGCATAGTTCAATAATCCCTGGTTCCTGAATGACCCGATTGATAATGTTTCCGGTAATTTGCTCAGACGGTTGTTTTCTGTTAATGCGAAATCCCCGAAAAGAAATGCCGAAGGCAAATAGGAATAATCAGGTCTTGCGTTTGCCAAAGACAAAGTATGCAGGTCTTTCGTTAAGCTGAACGCTGACGATTCCATATACAGATCACGGAATTCATCGGGTAGTAATGTACAGGGATGATCAGCATGAACTTCTTCCCCATCCGATTTCAGAAAAACAGTATCTCCAAACAGGCTAAAGGTATTGCCAAAATTTCGGGTAACAAGCGTCAGGTTATCAAGCGCATCATCCGCCGAAAATTTACATTCGCCTGATTGATCGAACAACACACGCATGGCATTTGGCGCAGTCAGTTCATAGGCCAGTAATTCGTCCGATGAAACCGGAACTGTATTTTTCGCAATCCTTGATAATTGACCGGGTTCATACGTGAAAACACCGTACTCCGGCAACTCAAATAAGCAGGTCTCTCCCTGATCCGTTTTAAGCATCAGATCACCTCGTGGTTTATCTGAAAGCGAAACAGCACAAATACTGCGATCCCTGAATTTCTTTAACAGGATGTCATTGGCCGGACTGCCATCCCGGTTTTCGATCCGCACACGCCGGTGAACATTTTTTTCAAGCCAGCCTGAAAGTTCATTGAACGAGGAGAAAGACGCACCCGTCTTTTCTTCGGTAATGCCGTTCAGGCTCATCGTTAAAACAACCTCATAAGCTGAAGTTTCATTTGTTTCCTCGTCTATGAGTATCGGATACCACTGCCAATCACAAAGATTACCCAGTAATTCGGCCAGATGAAAAGCAGGTTTTTCCGTATCCGGATTAAAAAAGGTGGTGGCAGTGAGCGTTTGAGGATACCGGACAGCAATCTGGTAATCCGCTTCTTTCGCTGCATATGCTGAAGCCTTTTTTGCGTCTTCACCAAGTTCGTTCAGCGCCCTGAACCAGGGTTGGGTCGGGTTGAACGTCATATACCAGCGCTTTTGCATGTTTCCCCTGGCATCGACAGGCGCAACCGATAAAACATAGTGATTAACCCCATGAAGAGCCGTCAGCCAGATCATTTGCCGTATTTTGCCTAAAGGCATATCGCTTGGCCCCAACGCGAAAAGTTCGGCTAACGCATCGGTCGCCTTGCCTGTTTTCGTCGCATTTTCAATCATCCCCATGGTCACCCATTCCGTCGTTTGAACCGATGTCTTGGTGAAAATTTCATCAATTCCCGGCATACCAAACGAGCGGATCGCTTGCAACGGGTTCCCGTTTGCCCTTAAGGCAGCCTGTGGTGTAATCTCATCCATCAAATGGCCGGTCAAAAGTACTTGATGCTGCTCGCACCAGGTCCTTATTTTATCGAGATAAGTTGACTTGAACCGTCGCCCCAGCAAATTAAAATAATCAGGCCACAGACTTTCCGGAGTCAGCCCGTGCAGGTGTGCCTCAACATCGCTGCGGAAATCCCGGTTGGCATAGTGGCGATACTCCTCTTCCAATCCATCCCACCACGTCAGTTCAAGCAGACTTCCGCGTGTACCGTGGTACAGAGTGGCATATCCGGGGCTGGGTTCGTCGGTGAAAACACCCTTGATCACATTCCCGAAATATTTTTGAAACCGCTGATAATACTTCTCATAGGTCAATGAAATGAAAGCGTCGACTGCCTTCTCGTTCAGCACATCAGCATAAAGCGGAACGGATGAAACACTCCAATAATAATCACGTTTCATCCTCACACCACCGATCATTTTCCCCGTAGGATGCTCCGAAGCAAATACGCACATTTTCTTTGAAGCGAAATCGGCATCCTGCCGGATCACCTGACCGCTGCTTATTCCGCTGGGACAATAATATTCATCATACAGCCACACCGACATGCCGTTTTTTGCAGCATATTCGATCATATACTGACAGATATCCAGGAATTCTTCGCTCATAAATTCCACTTCCAGACCGGAGCGGGGGTAAATCAAAAACTGATTGATCCCCACGCTCTTAAAGTGTCCGAGATATTCCCCGATCTGAGCTTTCGTGGGTTTGCCGGTTAACGCACTGAAAACAATCAGCGGGTTATCGGGGTTGAGATTGCCCGCAGATGCCTTTCCCGGCATCGTACCGGGAAAGATAATCAGCAGCATCAACAGGGCAATACAGAAATATCGTTTGCTTCTCATGAATTAATAATTGGGGTTTTGGGTCAAATTGTCGTTGATCAGTATTTCACTCGAAGGGATTGGGAACAGGTAGTTCTTCGAAGAATCGAACTTCCAGTCGCTTAACAGGCTGTAATAGCCCTTGGTATAAATGGGCGTCAGGTCGGGAATGCCGTTTTCATCGATCTGGGGGATCTCGGGCAAGGGCCACAGGCCGTCGGTGACGATCTTTTTCATCACCACGGAAGTTAGCCAGCCATATTTGGCGTAATTGAGAGCAGTTTCAGCGGCCTTCCAACGGATGAGGTCCATATACCGGCGTCCCTCGAAGCACAATTCCATCCGCCGCTCCATCCGGAGTATCGTTCTCAACCTGCTCTGATCGGTCATGCTGATCTCCGGGTATGCTGCCGTCTGCGAAGGACTTACCCCGTAAGCGCGGGCGCGAACCGTATTCATGGCATCAAAAACCGATTGATCAATGTCGTCCAGCTCGATCTTGGCTTCGGCATACATGAGCAATACATCTGCATACCGCACGATAAACATGTCAGGATCCGACTTCTTATCATCAGTCCACGTTCCGTCAATCCACTTTTTCCAGATAAGCCCCGAATAAACACTGTGCTGGGTGACGCCCTTACTATCGTTGTTGGTTACATATTTCCCGGTACCGGTATTCAAAACTTTCAGCGTATCGGGATGCGGCTGGTAGATATATCCAAGCCATTCCGTTCCGAATGCTACCGTTGTCATGGCTAACCTCGGATCCCGGTTCTTAAAAGGTTCACGCGGATTAAAAAGCGACGATTCGTCAATCGGGAGCCCGTCGGTACACAGATAGGAACAGAACAGATCCCAGCTCATGCCGAAAACCCCATTGCCTCCGGCATTCCGGGTAACAAAATAAGGAGTGTTTTCACCCCAGCTATCTCCCAGTTCAACCGACATCGGAATTTTAAAGATCACTTCATCGGTATTGTCCGATGAAGACAGGAACAGATCCCGGTAATCGGAATGCAGGGAATAGTTGCCCAGTTCCATGCAGGCTTTAGCCGCGTCGCGGCTGGTTTCCCAATCTTCCTGGTACAGGGCGATCCTGGCTTTCATGGCTAATGCAGCTCCCCGGGTAGCCCGGTAATATTCGTTATCGCTGTACGACTCCGGCAGATTTTCGGCGGCAAAATCAAAATCATCATAAATAGTTTGCAGGATCGTTGCTTTCGCCGTTCTCCCTAATGTATAGGTTTCATCAATCGTAAGCGGTTCGGTATAAAACACCACGTCTCCAAAGTAGGAAATCAGGGTCGAATACATACAGGCCCGCATATACCGCGCCTCCGCCTCATACTGCAGAAGACTCGCTTCCGAAAGGTAAGATGA
>Ga0310040_1001395_pt1 | contig 17768 bp, 9 predicted proteins | sample EPASupsiteHSE623_FD_200237 | JGI IMG/M metagenome (GOLD analysis project Ga0310040, IMG submission 200237) | Bioremediated contaminated groundwater from EPA Superfund site, New Mexico - Sample HSE6-23 (v2) (version 2) | ecosystem: Environmental > Aquatic > Deep subsurface > Groundwater >... | reverse complement strand
ATTGTTTTTTTCACGAAAGGCTAATTTTATAATGATTTTATTTTGCAAATCTATATTTGTTAATGTAAAAAAACAAATGCAAAATTATTTTTATTTTTCACTATTGGCAAAACATCGGCCTAGTCATTATAAATACAAATAAATGTAAGTGTTATTAAATAAGTAAGATAAACGATTATGAATCATAAATTAAAACTATTAATTTTATAATATAAAATAATGTTATATAACATTTTATATTAGTGTTGTTTGAATAATATTTTTGTCTTTATTTTGCATAGACAAACCTAATAATTGAATAAATCTATGAAAAGACGCTTAAGAATAATTGTGATGTTCCAGCTACTGATTTTTCTGTCAGTCGTATGGGCAAATGCGCAGGAAATCACCATCTCAGGCAAGGTTACGGCAATGGATAATAGCTTCTTACCTGGAGTCACCATTACGGTGGTTGGTACAACCCGGGGTGTAATTACAGATAACGATGGATCTTACACGATAATGGCAAAATCCGACGATAAGCTTGTATTCTCGTTTATCGGAATGGATACTCAGATTATCAGCGTTGGTAACCAAAAGATCCTCAACGTGCAGATGAAGGAAAAGACTGAAGAAATGGATGAGGTAACAGTTGTTGCTTTTGCCAAGCAAAAAAAGGAAAGTGTTTTGGCCTCGATTACAACTGTAGATGTGGGTGATCTGAAAATACCATCCAGTAACCTGACCACTGCTCTGGCAGGCCGAATGTCGGGACTTATTTCATATCAAAGGAGCGGAGAGCCGGGTCAGGATGATGCGAGCTTTTTTGTTCGTGGAGTTACCTCTTTTTCTTATGCAAGCAGTCCTTTAATTTTAATTGACGGAGTCGAGATGTCTTCCTCCGATCTTGCCCGGCTTCAGCCTGATGATATTGCCAGCTTTTCTATCATGAAAGATGCAACGGCAACAGCTTTATATGGAGCCAGGGGTGCAAACGGAGTAATTATGGTAACAACCCGTGAGGGAAGAGAAGGTAAAGCTCAAATATCCTTCCGTTATGAAACTTCATTTTCTTCTCCAACTAAAGACATTGATCTGGCAAATGCGATAACTTACATGAAGCTGAATAATGAAGCTATTGTTACCAGAGATCCTGCCAATGGTGTTGAACTTTATTCCATGGAAAAAATTGAAAAAACTGCTTCAGGAGCCAATCCCAATGTATATCCTGCCACAAATTGGTATAAAGCGCTTTTCAAGGAAGTGACCATCAATCACAGGGCCAATTTTAATGTGAGCGGTGGCGGTAAAGTGGCCAGATATTATATTGCAGGAACGTTCAATCAGGATAATGGCGCATTAAATGTTGATAGTAAGAACAATTTCAACAATAACATTGACCTTAAACGCTACCTGTTACGCTCAAATGTGAACATTAATATCACCAATACCACTGAAGCCGTGGTTCGTTTACACGGTACTTTTGACGATTATACCGGTCCTATAGACGGAGGATCTGCCCTTTACAGTAAAGTAATGCGCACAGATCCTGTTCTTTTCCCTGCCTATTATGAAGCAGATGAACAATACAAATATACATCCCATATTCTTTTTGGAAATAGTGGGACCGGGAATTACATTAATCCCTATGCCGATATGGTAAAAGGATACAAAGAATATAGCAAATCAGTAATGCTTGCGCAATTTGAAGTTAAGCAGAAGCTTGATTTTGTTGCCAAAGGGTTATTTTTCAGGGGATTATTTAGTACGAACCGGTATTCCTATTTTGATGTTTCGAGATATTACAATCCATTCTACTATTCTATTGGATTGTATGATAAATATACAGATAAGTACAGTTTAGCCTGTCTGAATCCAACAGGAGGAACGGAATATCTGACATACGATCCGGGAGATAAAACAGTAAATACAACAACTTATCTTGAAGGTACCCTGAATTATAGTACAACAATCGCCGAAAAACACGACGTCAGCGGCCTTTTGGTATCTACCATGCGTAACTATTTAACCGGAAATGCGGAAACACTGCAGTTGTCATTGCCGCAAAGAAATTTAGGTATATCAGGACGTTTTACCTATTCGTATGATAAGCGCTATTTTACTGAATTTAATTTTGGGTATAATGGTTCTGAACGATTTGCAAAAAAAGAGCGGTTTGGATTTTTCCCGTCGGCAGGTGTTGCCTGGTTTGCTTCGAATGAACCATTCTGGAAGAACAATCTGCAAAAAGTGATAACCAAACTGAAACTGAAAGCGACATACGGACTAGTGGGAAATGATGCCATTGGCTCTTCAGCAGACCGCTTTTTCTATCTTTCAGAGGTCAACCTGAATAACAGTTCAAAGGGTTTTACATTTGGAGAAGATTTTGCTTATACGGTTAATGGCGTATCCATCTCGCGCTATGAAAATGATAAAATTTCGTGGGAGACAGCAAGAAAAATGAACCTGGGTATGGAACTTGGATTATTTGATGATCTGGAAATCCAGGCTGACTATTATACGGAATACAGGACTAATATTCTAATGAGCAGGCAGTATATTCCTGCTTCTATGGGTCTGCAGGCTACTCCGCAATCGAATGTTGGTGAAGCTTCATCCCGAGGATTAGATGTCTCTCTGGATTACCAGCATAACTTTAAGAACGGGACATGGCTTGCGGCCCGAGCCAATTTTACTTACGCAAAATCAAAATATGAAGTATATGAGGATTTGGATAATACAACTACTCCATGGCTCTCAAGAATTGGCAAACCAATCAGTCAGCAATGGGGGTATGTTGCGGAAAGGCTTTTTGTAGACGATACAGAAGTTGCAAATTCACCAACGCAGACTTTTGGCGACTATATGGGTGGAGACATCAAGTATAAGGACATAAACGGAGACGACCAGATTACATCGCTCGACAAAGTGCCGATTGGTTATCCTACGGAACCGGAAATTGTTTATGGATTCGGATTTTCAACCGGGTATAAAAATTTTGATCTTTCCTGTTTTTTCCAGGGACTGGCAAGGGAAGCGTTCTGGATCAATTCGACGACTACTGCTCCGTTTGTTGATACAGACGGGAGTTCAGGTATCATTTCAAAAAATGCCCTTCTCAATGTATATGCAGACAATCACTGGTCAGAAAAGAACCGCGATGTACATGCCCTTTGGCCCCGGTTATCTGATCATCTAATTGAAAATAATACGGTAACCAGTACCTGGTTTATGCGTGATGGGTCATTCCTTCGATTAAAATCACTGGAATTTGGATTTTCAATCCCTAAGAAAAAAGTTGAAGATATCGGGATCAAACAACTCCGGATCTATTTCAGCGGAACGAATCTTTTCGTATTAAGTAAATTCAAATTATGGGATCCGGAAATGGCCGGTGAAGGTTTGGGCTATCCTATCCAAAAGGTTTATAATGTTGGACTTCAAGTATCATTTTAAAGAAATCTGAATATGAGAAAAATTATTTCTTTTACGATAATATGTACTTTGGTATTCATCTGTTCCTGTAAAGATTATTTGGATGTAGTACCTGATAATATTGCTACGCTCGATCATTCTTTTAATGACCGGGTGGGAGCAGAACGGTTTTTAGCAAACTGCTATTCTTATCTTCCCAACTTTGGCGGTGCCGGCAGTGATCCAGCTATTCTGGGTTCAGACGAATTTTGGCTGCATGAAAATGAATCATTTTATTCACAGTATTACAGCATGTATGGGATTGACCTGAAAAAGAACTTACAAAATGTAACGGATCCGCTTTTTAATTACTGGAGTAGCGGAAATGGCGGGAGTAAACTTTTTACAGGTCTGCGAGATTGTAATATTTTTCTTGAAAAGATTGGAGCGGTGGGGGATGAGCTAAGCGATGCAGACCGGACTACATGGATTGCGGAGGTTAAGTTTATAAAAGCTTATCTGCACTATTATCTGCTGAAGTTATATGGTCCCATTCCTTTGATCAAAGAAAACTTACCGATCTCGGCAAGTGTGGAAGAAGTGCAGGTTTACCGAGAACCATTTGATGATTGTATTGATTACATTGTAGCGCTGATCGATGAGGCAGTTCCCGATCTCCCTCTTATTGTAAACAGTACTGCAACTGAATTAGGTCGTATTACGCAGCCCATTGCTCTTGCTGTTAAGGCGGAAGTGCTTGTTACCGCGGCCAGCCCGTTGTTTAACGGAAATGCCGACTATACAAACGTTATAGATAATCAAGGACGGAAGCTTTTTATTGCGGAGTATGATAAGGAAAAATGGAACAGAGCGATGATTGCTTGTAAAAATGCGATAGACACCTGTTTACTTGGCGGACATCGTTTTTATTCTTACCGTAATCCAATCTACGCCTTATCCGATACAACTCAGTTGCTGATGACCTTGCGTACGGTGGTTACCGATAAATGGAACTCGGAATTAATTTGGGCAAATTCAAGGAATGTTGTAAATGTTCTTGAGCGAATGGCCATTCCATTTTTTGATAAGACTCAGCTTTCAGCAACAAATGTTTCGTCAAATCTGGCACCAACCCTTAACATGGCTGAACTCTTCTATACAAATAATGGAGTGCCAATTGCCGAGGATAATACGTATGATTATGAAGGCCGTTATGAATTGACCATAGCACAATCTGATCATAAATATTACATTTCTACAGGGTTCCAGACCCCAAAATTGCATTTGAACCGTGAACCGCGCTTCTATGCGAACTTAGGTTTTGACGGGGGTATATGGTACGGAAATGGACGATATAATGATGTGGGTGTTGGTGCATCCACAACTCAACCATGGGTTTTGCTGATGAAAAAAGGGCAGACTTCCGGTAATACCTCGAACTTGAAATATTCAATAACAGGTTATTATCCTAAAAAACTATTGCATTGTGAAACCATACACAATCCTACTACCGGAGGATCTCCGCAACAGGTCCGTACCACATTCCCAATCATCCGCTTATCCGATTTGTATCTGCTGTATGCAGAGGCGATGAATGAATACTATGAGCAACCAACCGCCGAGGTCTGGGAATATGTGGATATCATCAGAGCTAAAGCCGGACTGAGGGGAGTAAAGGAAAGCTGGTCAAACCATTCGATCAATCCCGGAAAACCGGAAACAAAAACCGGAATGCGTGAAATTATTCGACAGGAACGTCTTATTGAACTTGTTTTTGAAGGCAAGCGCTATTGGGACCTGAGAAGATGGAAACTTGCCCATACTTATTACAATCAGGCGGTAAAAGGCTGGAATACCGATGGTGCAGGTAATGATTTTTATATTCCCAAAGTTTTATGGACTTATACCTTTGGAACAAAGAATTATCTGTGGCCAATAGCTGAAACGACCCTGCGTGCCGATCAGAATCTGGTTCAGAACCCCTATTGGTAATAAGCAGTCTACCTTCAATTAATCTTTAAACACAGAAACAATGAAAAAAATATTCTATCCCTTAATTTTTCTGGTCGTATCCTGTTCTGAGGATTATATCGGACAATATCCGGTCGATAAAATCCCGCCGGGTAAAGTCACAAATCCGGTCGTTACTAATTTTGCAGGTGGAAGTGAAATTTCTTACGACCTCCCGTTGGACGATGATCTTCTTTATGTGAAGGCGAAATATGTATTATCTAACGGAAGCCAAACAGAGGAGAGAGCATCATTTCTTCTTAATTCAATTAAGCTCAAAGGATTTGGCAAGTCACAGAAATCGACAGTAGAATTAATTGCTGTTGACCGTAGTGAAAATGAATCGCAACCTGTAAAAGTAGAAATTGAACCGGAAGATTCTCCTATTTATTCGATTTTGTCTACATTATCCGTGTTATCCTCCTGGGGCGGACTAAAAGTTGAATGGGAAAACCCGGATGCTGAAAATATTGTAGTCGGCCTGATTAGTAAGACGGATAAAGAGGACTCTTTTTCGGGTTTGGACAATTTTTATACAGCTGAAAAAAATGCAAGCAAGGCAGTAAGAGGTATGGATACTGTACAGGTAACTGTTGGCGTATTTGTTCGTGACCGGTATGATAATTATTCGGACACGGCATACAGCATTCAAACCCCGTTATTTGAGCAGCAACTTGAAGGAAGCAAGTTTAAAGGATTACCTCAATCTCCAAATTACCCCTTACATGCCTCGTTTGGCAGTAAAGACTTGAAGGTGTTGTGGGACAGCAAGATTCTCCCGGATGACAATGTCTATTATATTGCTCCCGGGGGGAATCCTAATCCTTATTTTACAATGGATCTTGGTGTGACTGCCAGGCTTTCCCGATTTAAATTCTGGTCAAGGCAGGCATGGGTGTTTCAACTTCACAGTCCGAAACGCTTTGAAATTTGGGGAACGAATGATCCGGCGGCAACTGCTGTTGACAATTGGGAAGGATGGTATAAAATGATGGATCAGGAAGCCTATCGTCCTTCCGGCCTGGCGGCCGGAGCAGCGCCTACAGCTGATGACCTGACTTATGCTGCCGCCGGCGAAGAATATGAATTTGATATCACAAATTCTCCGGTAAGGTATATCCGTTTCCGTTGCACGGAAACCTGGGGTGGTTCTACAGGGCTCAATCTGACAGAAATAGCATTCTGGGGAGCTGAACAATGATATTCCCGGAATGAAAAGAACAACACTAAATTCAGAATAACATGAAAAAATACTTCTTATATATTTCTTTAATGTGTATGGCTTCCTTCATGGTCAATTGCACAGATATTAATGAAATCCACGATGAATACCTGAAGAATGGAGAGACGATATACATTGCAAAAGTTGATTCCATTGATGCTTTTAGTGGAGACAAAAGAATTTTGTTGCGGTTGTATTCGAAGAATCCGAGGATATCATCCTTTGCAATTTTTTGGAATGAGATGATTGATTCTCTGATCGTTCCGGTTGAAAACCGTGTTTCTTCAGACTATTTCGATGTGCTAATTGGAGATAACGATAAGATCATGGAAGAAAAAAGCTATGTATTCGAAATCTATTCCAGAGATGAAAAAGGGCACCGTTCTATCAAGTATGAGCAGATTGCAGAGATATACGGAGATTCTTATCGTTCCACCTTGCAAAATCATTATTACAAATCGGCTAATTTCGATAGTCAGACTTCTTCTCTGACTCTCACCTGGTTTTCTTCAATCGATGACACCGAAATTGCGGTGGGATTCAATTATCACAATAAACAGACAGGTGTGGGAACCTCTCAGATCATAGGAGTTGATGATCTGGGAAGCTCGACGATAATAGCCGATATTGATCCGGATTATCCTGTTTTATACCGCACCCTGTTTCTTCCGGAACCTGAAGCGATAGATACTTTTTATACGGCCTTTAAGGAAATCGAACTTCTTGAAACTGTCAATGTTGCGTTGAACAAGCCGGTTCGGGTCAGTGATGTCCTTGCTGCGTATGAAGGACATCTTGCCGTGGATGGTTTGTTTACGAATGCATCCAGGTGGGTTTCTACAACACCTGGGGAACATTGGATCGAAATAGATCTGGGCGCAGAGTATGATATTTATTCGTTAGCGACCTGGAGCGGAGCTAGTGGTAATTTTATGAACCCAATTCCCAACTTTATTTTTCAGATCGATGTGGCGGGTTTATGGAAGAATATTCTCACTGTTTCCGGGAATACAAATCCGCAGTACAGGGTTGAATTTGAATCAGTAAAGACAAGTAAAGTGAGATATTTTGTTCCTTACAGTACAGACAATACCCGATTGTACGAAATTGCTGTGTATGCTAAAAATAAGGTGGGATCGTCTGTTCGATGAGATTATTCAGTGCATAACCAATGGAGCAATCTGTTTTTTGGCAGATTGCTCCGTTTTTGCAGACAACGCGCTTTAAGCAGTTGTATTTTAAAAGAATCTTATAATCGCGGATCATGATACCAAAGCTCGTATTTTTGTTTTTTTGGTTACTGTTATGTAATTTTTCTTATTCTCAGAGATTGGAGCAACCTTTTTGGATAAGCGACCGAAATCCCGGCAGTCAGCATATCGATTTGTCCGGCATCTGGGAGCTCTCATACATGGATACGCCTGTCAGTTCGATTACTGACTTGCAAAACAGGAAAGAACCTTTCGAAACACAGGTACCAAATTCTGTTCAGTGGTCGTTTTATAAAGCAGGGAAATTACCTCATCCCTACGTCTCATTGAATACATCTGGATATGAATGGATATTGGATAAATGCTGGTATTATCAGCGCGAAATTGAAATCCCGGCATCCGCTAAAGGAAACAGCATTATACTCTGTTTCGATGGAATAGACTACTTCTCCAAAATATGGGTGAATGAAAAACTAGTTGGAGAGCATGAAGGGATGTTCGGAGGTCCTGATGCTGACATCAGCGACTTTGTAAATTATGGAGCTAAAAATAAGATTACTGTTGAGGTTAGGGCGGCAAACTGGGGAAACAAAGGCTTTAATCCCAGAGCCAGCGGAAGAATCATCAAACCCTGGATCATTGCGGGCGGATCGGGCAAAAAGGCTTTGTTCAGTGTGGGAATGTGGCAGGGAGCCCGGATTGAGATTGTGCCGGAATTTCATATGGAACGGCCATTTCTTACAACCGCCGGGATCACTGATGATGAGGCCATTTTGCATTTGTCTCTGGAAGTACTTGCCTATCAGACTTCACTGGATAAAAAGCTTCATTCCTGGAGTAATTCACAAGTTCATCATCCCGATGAACACGGAAAATCATTTATCCCGGTGAACGAAAAACTCTCTGTTCTGATTGAGTTCCTGTCCGACAACAAGCGGGTGTTTTCAAAACAGATTTATCCGAACATTTACAAGGGGACCAATTGGTTGGAACAGGATCTGGTTTTGGCTAATCCCAAACTTTGGTCTCCCAATGGGATGGGTACTCCGAATCTTTATCAGGTCAAACTCACGTTAACGAAAAACGGTGCTCAAGTCGATCATATCAGCTTTGATTACGGGATCAGGACGGTTGAACGACAGGAAACCGAAGGGCCCCGGACCGCTGATCGTTGGGAAAACTGGCAATTTGTTGTTAACGGGAGAAAGCTGTTTGTAAAGGGGATGAACTGGACTCCGGTGGATGTATTGCTCGACCTTCCTGAAGAACGATATCGTTGGGCGCTGGAAGCCGCGAAAAATATGGGGATACAGCTCATTCGGGTGTGGGGCGGAGGATTGCTGGAAACCGACCATTTTTACCGCATTTGTGATGAACTGGGGATTATGGTGTGGCAGGACTTTCCTATTGGAAATCAGGATACACCTTCATGGCCACAGGATATTTGGGAAGCCCAGGTTGTGCAAAACATCTTCCGGTTACGAAACCACCCATCATTAGTTGTCTGGTGTGGTGGAAATGAATTTAATCCCTATTCTTTTGGGAATACTGCCTCTATCGGGATCATTGAACGGAACCTGGATATTTTCGATAAAAGCCGGTTTTTTGTGAGGACCACGCCTGATGATGGCAGTATGCACGCCTATCCCGATATGGATCCCTGCTGGTATAACCGAAGTTACAACCTGGAACCATGGGTCTCCGAAACCGGGATGCATAGTATGCCTGAAACTGATCTTTTTTATGAACTGGTCGATCAGAAAGAATTTGTTGATTTAGGGAAAATGTGGAAAAAGGATTTTCCGAAAACTCATCCTGAATTCACTCATCATTTTGATGAATATAGTCCCGGAAGGGTGCCGCGGATGTTAAGCAGGGCCTCACATATAGTTGGCCTGGACAACGCTTCAATCGAATCAATTACCGAAGCCTCACAGGTAGGAACAGGGGAGTGGTACCAGATTGTTTCAGAAAAAATGCAGGGGAACTACCCGGTGACAACCGGATTGATGCCATGGGTATTTAAACGTCACTGGCCGGCAATAGCCATTCAGATGATGGATTGGTTTGGGCAGCCGGCTGCACCTTATTATTTTCTGAAGCGCACTTATGAGCCAACTCATGTAGCGCTCAATCTGCAGCGGTTGCTTTGGGCCACCGGTGAGCATGTGTCCTTTACCGGAAGTATAACTCATTCCGGTACGAACGCTTTTGCAGGGAAAATTTCGGTAACAGTCTATGATGATGCGTTCAACTTCCTATGGAATAACGAAACTATTGTCAGCATTCCTGAAGGTCCTTCCGTTGTCCGCTCTTGCCTCGGAGAATACACCATCCCCTCCGGTTACCATGACCGGTATCTGTTTGCTGTGACCGAATTAAAGAACGATATTGGAGAGTCAATCTCCCGGTCGTTTTATTGCCTCCGCGTGCTGGTACAAATGGAAGATCAGGCCTTTCATGACAAATATATAAGCGAGCCAATTCCTTGGATTACATTTGATCAGGGACCATGGCTGAAACCGGTGGTTACAAAAAATCCAACTAAACTTAAAGCTGAACTAATTGCCAATAAAGTAGTTACTGACGCAAGAAACCAGTTAAAACTGAAACTAACAAATACCGGCAAAAAACCGGCATTTATGACCAGAATAGATATACGGGGTATCAAACGGATTTTTTATGCCACTGATAACTACTTTTGGCTTGCTCCCGGAGAAAGCCGGGAGATTACAATTGAAATTCAATGGAGGGAAGTTATTGCCGGGAAAAACATAACGTTAGAAGTATGTGCGTGGAATGCAAAAAAACAGTTGATAAAATTATAAGGACAAATAAAATCAATCAATACGATGAAGAATAAAATTGTTTATTTGACTATTGCAGTTTTTTGTCTTGGTCAGTTACAGGCGGGAAATTTGAGGAAAAACAGGGAACAGCGACAGGAGGTAAATGCGGCAAAAGAAGCCAGTGTGATGAGAGAAGCTTACTGGAAGCTTTGGAATCCTGAGGTACAGGCAAAGATTGACCGTGATATTGAGCAAAACCGCAAAGCAGATGCGGTGCTGCGATTGAAAAATGTACCCAAAGATGCAGAGGTGAAGATAGAGCAGATTTCACACGATTTCTACTTTGGAGCGCATATTTTTAACTTCAATCAATTGGGAACTCCTGAACGGAATCAGAAATACAAGGATCTTTTTGGGACATTGTTTAATTCGGCGACCATTGCCTTTTACTGGAAGACATTTGAAATGCAGCCAAATCGTCCCCGTTTCAGGGAAGAATACTGGGATACTGAAGCCTACTGGAACAGCGTAAAAGAGCCGAAAAAAGAACCGCATTGGCGTCGTCCGGCTTCTGATCCGGTGGTTGAATTCTGTGAAAGCAAAGGGATCAGGCTGCATGGTCATAATATGATCTGGGGCAATCGCAAATGGCAACACCCGGAGTGGCTGTTTGACCAATTTTGTCCCGAAGAAGAAAAGGCAAAACTCAATCAGCTTAGCAAGGAAGAACTGGGTAAGCTAACTCCTTCACAGATCGAGGCACTGGCTCCAACATATTTCAGGGAGATGAAGCGTCTTTTCGAGAAACGGATAGTCGAACTGGTTGATTATTATGATGGACGCCTTCAAAGCTGGGACGTGGTTAACGAGAGTGCTGTGGATTTTCACGGACAAAGCGTGACGGGCGATGCTGCTTGTAAAAGCGCGTATGGTCTGATGCCCGGTGATTACACTTATGAGGCATTTAAGATTGCTGACAGGGAATTTCCGAAAAGCGTAAAGCTGAACATCAATGACTACGCCAATAATGCCAACTATGCCAATCAAACTAAAGATTTGATCGGGCATGGTTGTCGAGTCGATATTATGGGATCACAGATGCACCTGTTTAATCCGCAGCAATGTCTGGATATAGCCGACGGTAAGTTGATTGAATCTCCGCAACAAGTTTGGGACAAGATGGAAGCGATCTCGAAGGCAGGATTACCAATTCACCTGAGTGAAATCACCATTACGTCACCGGGAGATGATACGCGAGGACGGGAAATACAGGCTGTTATTGCACGAAACCTTTATCGCTTATGGTTCAGTATTAAACCAATGATGGGCATCACATGGTGGAATGTGGTCGATGATTGCGGTGCCCCAGGCGAACCTTCCGTGTCGGGATTGTTTACAAGAAATATGGAGCCGAAGCCATCCTTTTATGCACTTGATAAGCTGATTAACCAGGAATGGAAAACAAACATGACAGTTACGGCTGGTGAAAATAGGAAAGTGCAGTTTCGAGGGTTCAAAGGACGTTACCGTGTGAGTTGGAAAGATGAGTCGGGGAAAGAACAACAGGCAGAGTTTTACCTGAAAGAAGACGGTGATGGTTTATAGAAAATTCCAGATTTGCCGGGGTTGTAATTCCATTTATATGCAGATAGTCAATTTAAATTAACAAAAACCTAAACCAATTAAGTTTATTATCATGACGAAGTGGCTGACCTTTTTTTTCTGCCTGTTATTATTCGCTTGTACGCAAAAGACGGACGATAGGGAGTTTGCTCCATTGTTTCCTTTTTTGATTTCTTATAATAGTCCGGTTAATGCGACAAGCATGGCTCATTTACTCGATGCTCCAGCCGGGAAACATGGATTTATCCGTGTTGAAAACGGAAGGTTTGTGAATGATGCGGGACCGGTACGGCTGCATGCAACCAACCTGACCGGACCTGCGAATTTTCCAACGCATACGCAGGCTGACCGGCTTGCAGCCCGGCTTGCCCGGTTCGGTGTTAATTGTGTCAGGTTGCACTATATGGATGATTTTTACGGAAACTTCAGAAATGAAAAGGAGCAGGGTATTATTGCCAATGACACTACGACTCAACGGAATCTGGATTCTTCACAGGTAGAGCGGCTTGATTATATGATCGCAGGTTTTAAAAAGCTGGGTATCTATGTAAATATCAATCTTCATGTTGCCCGGTTTTGGGATGAACGTGATGGGTTTACCGGCAAAGATAAACGTCCATGGGCAGATAAAGGTCTTGTCAATTTCGAACCCAGGATGATTGAACTTCAAAAGGAATATGCGGGCAAATTACTCACACATGTAAATCCATATACAGGACTGGCCTACACCGAAGATCCCTGTGTGTCGATGATCGAAATTAATAATGAAAATGCATTGTTTAATCAATTTCATAATGGGGCAATAGACCGGCTTCCCGATCCGTATGCTTCCGAATTCCATAAACAATGGAATGATTGGGTGCACCGGATATATCCGTCGGGCGAATCATTGCTTAAAGCATGGAAGTGGATTGAGATGCCATTAACGGGTGAACAAATTACAGAAGGTAGCTTCGATGAGCCTGTTTCAATTGACGGTAAAAAATGGATACTCAGCTTGGGCTCCGCCAAAGCCTCTGGTGGTGCAGCCGTTGGAACCCTCAAAATAGACGTCGCCCAAAACGGGAATGAATACTTCCCGAAATTATTCAGAAGCGTTTCAGTTAAAAAGGATCAGCCTTATACGCTTTCTTTTAAGGCTCGCCGATCGAAAGGAGTTGGTGAGGCAGTGCTCGGAATGGCTGTAGCTGATCAGAAAAATGGCTGGCGATCGTTGGGGCTGACGCTCCAACTTAGTGTAGATTCAACATGGAGAATATTTTCATATTCATTTACAGCCATAGACGATTCGGATGAGGCTCAGTTCCAGTTGACCCGCTTCAAGACAGGGAGCTATGAAATTGATGACCTGTCTTTCCAGAGCGGTGCCGTATGTGAATTTGATCCGGAAAAATGTTTTCAGGATGGAACGATCCCGACGCTTCATAAAATGGGCTACGCTCCCAGGCAGGTCGCCCGGGATTTCTATCAGTTTCTGGTGGATACAGAGCAAAAATACTGGGTGGAGATGTACGATTTTCTCAAAAAAGATTTGAAGGCCAAATCAGTTGTGTCGGGAACACAACTTGGTTACAGTCCGCCGTTTGTTCAGGCACAGCTCGATTATATTGATAATCACTCCTACTGGTGTCATCCAAGCCCTGTAAATCCAGATTGGCAAATCAGAAACGAATCGATGGTCAATTCCATGTCATGCATTAGGGGATTGGCAGCACAGCGGATTTTAAACAAGCCATATACCGTTAGTGAGTACAATCATCCGTTCCCGAATCAATATGGTGCTGAGGGCCAGCCGATGCTTCGTGCTTATGGCAGATTACAAGGCTGGGATGGTGTGTTTGAATATACCTATAACCACCGGTCAGATTTCGAGCCAAACGATAATAGTTACTTCTTCAGTATTGTTTCACGAACCGATGTTCTTGCTCATTTTCCAGCTTGTGCTGCTATCTACCTGAGAGGTGATGTTCAGGAATCAAGATCTCCGGTTATTGGTGTGATTGATTACCCTACTTATTTTGATCGTCTTACTTTGACCAAATCAGTTAACGCCGGAATCGAATCGGCGGGAATTGATTCACGACAATCAATGCTTCATAAAACAGCAATAGATTTGTCAGGGAAAGAAGGTGGCAATCTGTCAACTTTAGAAAAGATTCCGAATGACCAGAAAATATTTGTCAGTGATACAGGAGAGCTGACATGGAATGTGGAACAGACAGGTGCAGGTTATTTCACCGTAAATACGCCGAATACGAAGTTGTTTTCCGGTTTTCCCGAAGGCAGAATGATCTCGCTGGGTGAAGTTTCGCTGGAGATTGGGAAAACCCGCCTGGGATGGACTACGATATCACTTGTTTCCCGGAATGCGGCAGGGTTTGGTGAATCAGGAAGTCCTTCCAATATTCTTTTGGCTGCAACGGGGCTTGCCGAAAACAAAGAAATGACGATTAAACAAATGTCTGCGAGTCAGATTACACTTAGCGATTGGGGTAAAGGTTCTGTTTATATGGAAGGCATTTCTGCTACCGTGACCTTACCAGCCGATCCTGTCAAAACGAAATGTTTCGCGCTTGGTCCCGATGGAACCCGGAAGAAGGAAGTCCCTGTAACAAAAGATGAAGGCGGCGGTTCTGAGATTATTATCGGGCCTGGATATAAAACTGTGTGGTATGAGATTGACATTCAATAAATGCTAAGAACAGAAGTCATGACCAATCGTAGAAATTTTATCAGGCAGGTTTCAGCCGCAGCCGCGTTGGCCGGTGTTCCTGGTGTCCTGTTTTCTCAAAACAAACCTGAGAATGCTAAAATATGGGCCTGCTTGCTTCACTTAAGCTTTAACATGTGGGAAGAATTCATTTCTCCTCACCGCCCTTTCCGGGGATTTCGGCCTGATATACAGTTAAGTGAGTCCCTGTGGAACGATGCAATCCGCAGAATGGCGGACATGGGTATGAATATGTTGATCATTGATTTGGGCGATGCAGTACGCTATGATAGTCATCCTGAGATAGCAGTGAAAAATGCATGGTCAACCGCTCGTTTACGGAAAGAATTACGTAAGATACGGGAAGCAGGATTGGAGCCGATTCCCAAACTCAATTTTTCCGCAGGGCATGATACCTGGCTTGGAGAATATTCCCGGATGGTTTCAACAGGAAAGTATTATCAGGTCTGTTCCGATCTGATCACTGAAGTGAGCAGTCTATTTGATAAACCCCGCTTTTTTCACATTGGAATGGATGAAGAAAGTGCAGACAATCAAAGTTATTACAAATATATTGTTGTACGACAGAACGATGTGTGGTGGAAGGACTTTTATTTTCTGGTTAATGAGGTAGAAAAACAAAACACCAGGGCATGGATTTGGCCTGATTACATGTTGTGGCATCATGCTGATCAGTTTTTCGCGAAAATGCCTAAATCGGTGGTGCAAAGCAATTGGTATTATGGCGAAAACCTGGATGAAAAACAGAAGGCAGTGAAAGCTTATCTTGAATTGGAGGCTTATGGTTATGACCAGATCCCGACAGGCAGTTTTCATTCGGATAATGAGAAAAATATTTTGAATACAATTCAATTTTGTGAAAAGAACCTTGATCAAACCCGGTTATTGGGGTTTTTGCAAACATTTTGGAAACCAACTATTGAAGAAAACAGGGACCGGATATTGAAAGGCATCGAGTTGACAGGTGCTGCAAAAAAGCTGACTTGTGCAGGCGAAAGAGAAGTTATTAACACAGGGATATAAAAAGAGATTAATGGCAGACATCGTGATAAAGAAGAACAACTATCAAAAAATTAGTTTAATGAGAAAACAACTTTTTGTGTGGCTTTTTATAATTTTTTCAGGAGAAATTATTGCGCAGAATTCCGGGATGCAACAGGGAATAAAAACGGATAGTATAGAATTAAGCAGTGTAATGAGCGAAGCTTATCTAAAGTCGTGGAACCCGGAGGTTCAGGCGAAAATTGACCGGGATATTGATCTGAACCGGAAGGCAGACGCGGTATGTCATCTGAAGAATTTGCCTGAAGGCACTGAAGTGAAGGTGGAGCAAATCAGCCACTTGTTCCTGTTCGGGGGAAATACCTTTTTGTTTGGTGACCTTAAAACTCCGGAAAAGAATAAAAAATACGAAGATACGTTTGGGACACTTTTCAATGCCGCAACGGTAGCGTTCTACTGGAAGACGCTGGAGCCGGAACAGGGAAAACCCAGGTATGAGGCAAACAGCCCCTACGAATACCGGCGTCCGGCAACCGATCCGGTCGTTGCCTTTTGTGAATCAAGAGGGATCAATATGAATGGGCACGCCATTATTTACGGGATGCGGCAATGGGGACATCCCACCTGGATGCCCGGCGATCGTAGAGAGATGGAAAAAATCTTTGAGGCACATGTGCGCGAACTAGCTGACCGATATAAAGGAAGAATCCAGCGGTGGGACGTGGTGAATGAGTCGATCGATCAGGCCAACCGCGGCATTATGCCCGATGATTATGCCTATAAAACCTACAAGTGGGCGATGAAGTATTTTCCAAAGCCGGTGAGTTTCAATACCAATGATTGTGATATCCACTGGGGACCCACCAAACGCTATGTGGAGATTGCCCGCGACCTCATTGACCGGGGAATCCGCATCGCTAATGTGGGTGTTCAAATGCATATTTTTAATCCAAATGGCGCCCGCAACATAGCCAATGGCGCGGATGTTCTGACGCCTGCCAAAAACTATGCTGTCCTGGATTGCCTTGCAGATGCCGAACGCCCCATTCACATCAGCGAGGTGACCGTTACTGCTCCCGACGAGACGAAAGAGGGATGGGAGATTCAGGCGGTGATTGCCCAAAACCTTTACCGCCTCTGGTTCAGCTATCCCACAGTAATGGGAATTACCTGGTGGAATATGGTAGATGGCGGAGCTGCTGCTGGTGAACCTTCTTTCTCCGGATTGTATGATAAAGAAATGAATCCAAAGCCGGTTTATCATGCGCTGGATGCGCTGATTAACCACCAGTGGAAAACGAAGGAGACAGTAAAGGCCGGAGCAAAAGGAGCGGTTCAGTTCCGTGGTTTCAAAGGGAATTACCGGTTAAGCTGGAAAGATCAGTCAGGAAAAGAACAACATGCTGAATTCAGCCTGAAACGGGATGGTGACGGCATTTAGGATTTAATCTCTAATGGGTTAATTCTCCGCCGCTTGCGGTGAGTTAAAAACTTATTCCTTAGTGATACCCCGCTGCTCCGCGGCGGGGTAGTTCATTTTTTCTTTGGCGGGATTAATTATTTCCTCTTAATTGTCTGCTTTTTGTCAGCAGCCATTTCCGTGGCAAAGCCATCGTAGCCAATTTCTTTGATCCGGGCAATGCATGCTGACCGGTCCGAATTGAAAACCAGGCCAAAGATCTTTGCAATGAAATTGTTGTACTTTTTACATTCAGCTAAACTCATCAGGTTGCAGTCTGCACAGCTTTGAAATTTATTATCAATACAGCACTGCCTCACTTTAC